>JADMIO011107707.1_pt1 | contig 77697 bp, 58 predicted proteins | sample 8958161 | NCBI WGS metagenome assembly JADMIO01 (sample SAMN16585339, study PRJNA669376) | soil metagenome | isolation source: Crop rotation soil | place: USA: Cullars Rotation, Alabama | collected 2011
GCCGCGACTTCAAGTCACGTGAATTCCAAGCTTCGGATCCCACTGTGCTGGAAAGAAGAACCTCGCCGGCGAAGCGAAGTCCGCGAAGAGCCTTTGCCACCTGGCCGTAAGTGCGAATGCGCGCGATCACTTCCTGGCCGATGTAGCAGCCTTTCGTGTAACTGATCGCGCGAGTGTCGATGCCGGCTTCGGGCGGGAGGTTCGTTTCATCCATGTCAGCGCCGAAGCGCGGGATGCCCGCTTCGATGCGGGCTGTTTCCAGTGCGCGCCAGCCACACGCCCGTCCACCGAGTTGCTTTGCCGCAGCGATAAGTTTGTCGGCCAGTGCGGCGAGCGAACCAATCGGCGTGAAAAGATCAAACCCCGTCGTCCCGAGTCGTGGCTGATTGACGCAGTAAATTTCACCAAGCGTGGTGTCGTTGAAACTTGTCCATGCGAATGGCTGCTGCGGTTGAATGAAATTCAATCCGAGCGCATCGATCACCGACCACGCGCGGGGCCCTTGCACACTGAGCAGGCCATAGTGCGGGGCGGCATCCACGATCTGCACGTCGTCGGCGATGATGTAGCTTTCGAGACGCTGCGAGACCGTCGTGACGAGGCCCGGCTCAAAGTCGAGCAGGATTTCGTTCGGGAGAACGTAGATGTTTGCGTCCGACTGCATCTTTCCTTTGTTCGTCACGAGCGCGGCATAACAACCAGAGCCGACGGGGAGATTCTTCACATCATTCGTGACCTGGCCATTTAGCAGGCGCACGCGGTCAACTCCAGTGAGCACGAGTCGACTGCGGCAGCTTAAGTCGAGCACTCCGGCGGACGAGCCCAACGCCGCGTGTTCGGCGAGGAAGTCGCCGTAGTCTTCGACAACCTCCATCCCATTCACCTCAGTAAAGCGCGCGTTCAATTCGCGATGCAGTTCGTGCAGCGGCAGTTCCATGCGAGGAAAGTAATCAGTAATCAGTGATTCAGTAATCAGTAATCCGTAGCGCGTTGAGCTTCGGGAACACTAATGACTGCTTCAGTGACTACTGTTTCTTGAATTCGCACTTTCCTTTTCCCGGTTTCTGATTTCCATTGCGCCGCACATGGACATTCAATTGAGCACACTTTCCGTGATTCTTGGCCTCATCGTGGCGCTGCCAAGTGTGTACGGCCTGCTCAATCCAAAAGGTTTCGCGGTTGCAGCGAAAGGTTTTCCCCGCCATACGACAATCGGCTGGGGACTGATGCTGATGGGCACTGCGTGGTTTCTTTTCAACGTGAAGCAGGAAACCGTGTCCGACTTCGCGAACATGCAGAAATACTTCTTCCTCGTCTTCGGCGCGGTGGGCATCGCGACCTGCATCTTCGTGCAGGACTTTCTCCCCGTACGCGGACTCGCTGTGTTGTTGCTGCTCGCGGCCAAGCTGATGGTGGACACGGCGCGATGGGAAGACACTCAGTGGCGGCTCGTGATTTCAACGTGGGCTTACGTGTGGGCGGTCGCGGGCATGTGGTTCACCGTTTCACCCTGGCGTTTGCGCGATCTGTTGAACTGGTCGGTGGCAACGGAACAGCGCATCCGGATTGTCAACGGAGCACGCGTAGCGTTTGGAATTTTTGTGATCGTGCTCGGCGTCACCGTCTTTCGCTCCGCTGAAAAACACTCGGCTTCAACGATGGCGCCGGTGATTTCACTTCCCTCGTGAGTCGCGGAAAGATCCTGGTTGTCCGTGGCGGCGCAATCGGCGATTTCATTCTCACGCTTCCGGCACTGGCGGCGTTGCGAAAACAATTCCCGCAAACCAGCCTCGAAGTTCTCGGCTACGCGCACATCGCTTCACTGGCGACACTCGCTGGATACGCATCAGGTGTGAAGTCAATTGAAGCTGCGGCACTCGCTGGCTTCTTCGCGCGCCGCGGTGATCTTAACGATGCGCTGAGCGAATACTTCGCGACGTTCAACATTATCATCTCTTACCTCTACGATCCGGACGGGATTTTTCAGGAGAATGTCGCGCGCATTTCGAAAGCGCAGTTCATTGCCGGGCCGCACCGACCGGACGAACGCGCATCGACGCATGCGACGGAAGTTTTTTTGAAACCGCTGGAACGGCTCACGATCTTCGGCGCTGATCCGGTGCCGCGGATTGATCTTCGCCAGCAAGATGCAGGTGACACGTTGGCCGTTCATCCTGGCAGCGGAAGCGACAAAAAGAATTGGCCGGAAGAACGTTGGGCGCAATTGCTGAAGCGCGCGGCGGACGAGACTTTGTGGCGCGTGTTTTTGGTTGGTGGCGAAGCGGAACAGGATCGCGTGCAACGTCTCAGTTCGTTCGTGCCGATCCAAAGGCTCACCGTGCTGATGAACCAGCCATTGCCCCAACTTGCGCGGCATCTCGCGTCATGCCGCGCGTTCGTCGGACACGACTCTGGAATCACGCATCTTGCCGCGGCAGTGGGATTGCGCGGCGTGGCGCTTTGGGGCGCGAGCAACGAACAGGTGTGGCGGCCGCAGAGTGAGAGGTTCGAAATAGCGCGCGGTGGGACAAGCTTGTCGGCAATCGAAACTGAAACGGTGTTTGCGGCAGCGCAACGTGCGATGCGGTGACGACTCGTTAACGTTTGGACATTTTTGCGCGCGCGGCTTCCAGAATTTCGCGTTCGCGCGGCGTGAGGCTGTGAATTCCGTGCGCAGAAATCTTGTCGAGGATGGGATCGACTTCGCGGCTGATGAATTCTTCCGAAGGCACTTCGGCGTTCGCACTGGCGCGTGGTCGCCAGCGAACTGCCTTCGACGCCGCCTGGACAAGTTCGCGTTTACGCTGGCGCGCTTTCAACGGATTCCATTCGACGTTGGGCCGGTGGAGACCCCAGCGCAGGTATCCAATCGCTGCCAGGATGCCGCCGAGATGGGCAGCATCCGCAATTCCTCGGCCAGCCGGCACCAGAGTGAAGAACAGAGAAATACCCAATTCGATCCAGAGCAGGTGCTTGGCTTTAAGCGGGATGAAAAAATTCAGGAAGATGGTTGCCTCGGGATCCATCAGTGCGAAGGCAGCGATCAAACCTAGCACGCCTGCGGATGCACCAATTACGAAGCCGCCGAAGAAGTTGGGAAAAACCCATGCGAGCAGCAGTTGAAGCGCGCCACCGCCGAGGCCCGAGAGCGCATAGACCTTCAGATACTCTTTAGTTCCAAGCCGCGCCTCGACGCTGCGCCCAAAGAAAAACAAGCCAATGAGGTTACCGACGAGATGACCGACGTTACCGTGTAGGAATTGGAAAGTGACGAACTGCCAGACAAATCCGTTTTGAATGCCCTTTTTGCTTAAAGCTAAATATTGGTCGACCGGAAACCGAAGATAGAACGAAGCGATGTTCTGCAACGCGAAGCAAACGACGAGCGCCACCATGATGACAACGTTCGCGCTCCACCTCGAACGAAGAGGATCGTCCCGCATGTACGAACGGTCATCGAGCATCGCAGCGAAAATAGAGGAGGCTGATTGCCCTTTCAACGCGCATTTTCCTGAGGGAAAAGAATTGACGCTCTTTCGCTTACTATTCACCGTCCCAGTGATCGTTTGTTCCTCGTGAACCACTCATGAAAAATATGCGAACCCTTTGCACCATTGCGCTGGTTGCCGCTGTCGTTTCTGCGTCAGCAAACCCGGCGAGAATCGAAAGTTTGAAAAAGGAATTCTCCGGCGTTCGCGCTCTTGAACTTCCTTCCCGCGCGGCTTCCACCGTCGCAGCGGCGAAACCGGAAGAACGCTCGGAACTCGCCGGCGACGTCGTTCGCGCCGCGCTGGGCGTGAATGCTTCGTCCGGGCCATTGCTCGTGGGCGCCATCGCGCGCTCGACGCCGGAGGCGGCAGCGACTTCCGCGGCAACTGCGGCATCGATTCAGCCAAAAGAAACGGCGCGGATCACGCGTTCCGCAGTTGGAGCGGCGCCGAGTCAGGCAGAAGCAATCGTCGGCGCGTTGACGAAGGAACTTCCGACGGCTTTCTCCGTGGTTGGCATTTCTGCCATCGATGTCTCGCCAAAGTCAGCCGAAGCGATCCTGCACGGAATCACAAGTGTGAACCCGACATTGAAGTCGCTCATCGACCGCGTTGACACCAAGGGCGCGAAGAGCGCGCCGGAAGTCGTGACGGTGCTCAAGCGTGCTGACGCATTGCTGGCCAAGATTTCGCGCTCCGGGAAAACAACTCCGGAAGCGGTTCTCGCGAGCGAATTATCGCCCGCCATGGTGGCGCAGCTCCCGGCGATGACGACGACGGTGATGGCCTCACCGCCGATCATTGGCCCGCCCTACACGCCCGGTGGCAGTGCCGGTGAGACTGATACATCGCAGTCTTTTCCGGCGGGAGATCGGCAACCGCCTTATTCTGGCCCGTAGGCCGATGGAGAACAAATTTCACGAACAGCCCGGAGTGATCCGGGCTGTTTGCTTTTGGACGACGAGCTACAGTTTTCGCCTCGCGTCTTCGGCCAAAGTTTTTTCCTCCGGCAGCATTGGTTTGCCTTGAGTCTTGTCGAGGAACGTGCGGGCTTTTTCCTTTTGCCCGTTCGCCGCGAGGATCGCCCCGTAGTAACCGGCCACCGACGGGTCCGCCAATTTTGCAGGCGCTATTTGTTCCATCAGCGCCAGTGCTTCCCGTTCCTTGCCTTGAAGATGCAGCGACCACGCGTAAGTCGACACGAATGCGTAGTTGTTTGTGTCTTTCAAATAAACGTCGTGCGCGACCTGATGTGCGCGCGACAGGTTCGTGCCGAGCAGCAGGGCAAGCGACGCGTAATTGTTCATCGCCACCGCGTTTGTTGCTTCCCGATCGAGCAGCGTCGCATAAATCGAAAACAACCCGCGCGTGTTTGCGGTGCGCATGTAGCGGTTGTTCAGTGAATCGAGTGCCCAGCGTTCGCGTGGAAAATTCTTCACGACGCGCCACAACACATCTTCCGTTTCAGCGTCCCATCCCCAGCCCGCCGCCAATTGCGCCAGCATCGCAAGCCGTTCGGGCCGTTCGACGGCGGCCTGCAGCGTTTTGTTCCAATGAACCTTTGCGACGGTCTCGTCGTTCTGATTGCGCACGGCGAACGACAGCAGCGCCAGGCGCATGAAGTCCTGGTCTTTCCAATTCTCTTTGCCGAGCCGTTCCTCCAAGCCACGCCAGTCTTTCAGCCGCGACAACGTGTCGGCGAACGCGAGGGACACTGGCTGTTCTGTTTGAATCGTGCCGGGAAGTGATTTCAACCACGCGAGCGTCTTCTCTGTTTCACCGCACGCGAGCAGGCGACTGGCGACGGCGAACACCAGAACGCTGTTGGTGTTCGCGGCTTGTTCAAGCTGTGACGCATAGCCGTCGAACTCTGGCCGCTTGGCCTGGCTCAACAACGTGAGGTGATCGAGACGATCGTCGAACATGACGTCCGACCGCTGGACCAATGCCGACGAGAATTTTACTGCGGCATCAAAATCCTTCCGCGCCGCATGATGCGTGGCCAGAGCGCGTGACGCGTGCGCGCCGAACTGTGTGTTGGATTGCATGGCCATCAATTCCAAGTGCGCGGCATTCGACACGGCGACATCGCGAGACTCGAGCCGCACCGTGGCAAGGTTCAGCCGGTGAAGCGTGTTCGTTGGTTCGAGCCGAATCGCTGTTTCGAAAAACTTCTCTGCATCAGCAATTCGGTTTTGCTTGAGCGCGAGCTGCGCCGAGACGACCTGAAACGGCACGTATGATCCGGCGGCACCAGCCTGGCCGGCCAACCCCAGCGCGTGTTGTGCAAACGTGAACGGCGGCTGCTCGTAACGAAGTGCGCAGGACGCCAATACCACGTGGTTGGATAGCGTGGGTACCGCGTCAGCGACACGCCGCCGCCAGATGATTGCCTCCGGTGAATGTCCGATCTCCGCGAGCTCGGCCATGACTTCGCAGGCGGTGAGATTTGTGCGGTTGAGCACCAGCGCCTGCTGCGCGCTCAAGAGTGCGGCGCGATGTTCTCCTTTCGCGAGATGGGCGTGCGCGAGCGCGGCGAACTTGCGTTCCTTGTGCGCGCGATATGCCGGCAAGCCCCAGAACCAACCCGCCGCGAGCAGCGCCAACACACCCAGAATGATCAGAACCTTTCTCATCGGTAGCCCCGAGCATTCAACAACGCGCCGCCCGTTTGCAACGTCATGTGGGCTGTTTTGGCTGCCCGCGATAAGCCATCAGGAAATACACACACACGACGGCTACTGCCGCGGCCAGTACGCCCCAGTACAAGCTCCAGCGAATCACGCCGTCACTCCGGCACGCGTGTAACCAGGCGCCGGTGCCCAAATAACCGAGGAGATTCCCAACTCCACTGAGCATCACTGTGTAAAGCGCCTGCGCGCGCGTGCGCCATACGGGATCGATCCGCCGATCGAGATAGATTTGCACGGTGATGAAGAACAGCGTGAAAGCGAAGCCGTGCAAGGTCACCCCGGTGAGCACCCACGCTTTTCCATCGAGCGTACACAACACGTAACGCAGTACCCCGAACGCGAGACCTGCGCCGAGAATTTGTTTCAACCGCCAGCGCACGAGCAATTGCGGCAGCGCAAGCATGGCGATGATCTCCGTTACCTGCCCAAGGCTCATCCATGCTGACGTGTGCTCCAATCCGAGATCGCGCAAGTGCGTTGGCGTGTACGGATAAAACGCCGCGAGCGGAATCGCGAACAACGCGACCGTGAGAAACACGACGCGATGATTTCGCTCTTTGAACAACACGAGCGCGTCGAGTCCGAGCCGTTGCCGGATGGTCAATCGTTCACCCGTCGCGACCGGGACAACGGCTGGCAACAGGGACCCGAACACAGCGAGCACCGCCCACACACATGCGCTGACGATACACGCGGTCGATGAGCGATCTGCTTGCAACGCACTCACCACCCAGCAGCCCGCCATCCATCCAAGCGTCGCGACCGCGCGGATGGGACCGAACTGCCGTTCCGCATCGCGTAATTGTCCGAACACGATTGCGTTGGTGATTCCCCAGGTTGGGGTGAGAAACAGCGCTTGAAGCTGAATGAGCGCGAGCACGAGCCATGCGTTCGCGCCGTTTCGCAGCGCGACGACTACGAGCACCATTGCTATTGCCGTCGCAATCGCCAGCCAGCGCAGGACGCGTGTTGGCGCGACATGTCGATCCGCCATCGCGCCGAAGAACAGTGGTGAAACAAATGCGGCGACGGCGGAGGTTGCGAACGCGAAGGGTTTGATTATCTCAAGCCGATGACCGTCGAGCACCGTGCCCAAGGGCACAAACCACGACCCCATCGCCATGCCGTGAAGGAAAAACAAGACACAGAGTTCGATGATCAATTTCGAGCCGGTCTTGCGTTGCACGTGGACGAGAATGGAGCGCGGCTGGGTCGAAGACCAGCCGCAGCAATGTCGTTTAGCCAGGGCGCTGCGGATGGTCGAAGAAGACACAGCCGCGCGCCGGCGCACTCCTCCACTTGCTTTCGCCCAGTGCTGCTATAGTTTCTCGCCCCGTTTCCGGAGCACATGCCGAGCGTTTACATCAAGACTTACGGTTGCCAGATGAACGAGCGCGACAGCGAGGCCGTCGCCGCGCAACTCGTCGCCAAGGGCTACACACTGGCGCCGACCGAGAACGTCGCCGATGTGATCCTCCTCAACACCTGCTCAGTGCGCGATATGGCGGAACGGAAAGCTGTCGGCAAGATGGCCAACCTCGCCGCGGACGTGAGGAAGAATCGTCCCGACGTTGTGCTCGGTTTCATGGGCTGCATGGCGCAAAGCCGCGGCAAGGAACTCATCGACAAACTTCCCGACGTCGACCTGGTTGTCGGCACGCAAAAGTTTCATCGCACTGCCGATTATCTCGACGAAATTTTCGCCGGCAAACGCGACAAGATTGTCGACATCGAAGCCGAGAAGGGGAGTGAAGCAGAAATTCGTCAGCACTTGCTGAACGGCGCGAGCACGAAATCCGTGACCGCGTTCGTCAGCATCATGCAGGGCTGCAACCAATACTGCACCTTTTGCATCGTTCCTTACACGCGCGGCGAAGAACGCAGCCGCACCATTGCTGACATCGTCGCCGAGTGTCGTCAGCTCGTAAGCCAGGGCGTGAAGGAAATCACGTTGCTCGGACAAATTGTCACGAGCTATGGAAAACGCGATTACGCGTTGGTCGACGACAAAAGCGCTTTTGTGCAACTGATCGAGGCAGTTCACGAGGTCGACGGGCTTGATCGCATTCGCTTCACTTCGCCGCATCCGAAAGGTTATGGCGATGACCTCGTCGAGGCCTATGCTCGATTGCCGAAACTCGTCGAGAGCGCGCACATTCCTGTGCAGAGCGGCAGCGACCGCATGCTGAAGGCGATGCACCGCGGCTATACGCGCGAACGTTTCCTCAACATCATCAAGAAACTGCGAGCGACGAAACCTGACATCGGCATCACCACCGACATCATCGTGGGATTCCCCGGCGAGACGGACGAAGACTTCGAGCAGACACTTTCGCTCTATCGCGAGGCGGACTTCGACAACGCCTTCATCTTCCGCTACTCGAAACGCAAAGACACTCCAGCTGCCGATATGCCCGGCCAGTTGCCCGAGGAAGTGAAAGAGGAACGCAACCGCCGCCTCCTCGCGCTTACGAACGAAATCGCCGCTCGTCGCTATGGCGCCTTGACCGGCCAGCGCATGCAAATCCTCGTGGAAGGCCCGAGCAAACGCCCCGAGCGCATGATGGGCCGCACCCGTTGCAACAAGATCGTGGTCTTCGACGGCAGCGAACGCCATCGCGGCCAGCTTATGGACGTGCAGGTGACCCGCGCGGGTTCGTTCACGCTCTACGCAGATCCGGCGGTGATTGGATTGGAATAGAGTTTCGCAACTTCCCCTTCGCGTTCAGCCGACCGTTTTGATACTGTCTGCTCGGGAAATTATGAACGCTTCTTACCTGCCGCGTTTTTGGATTCTTGTTCAATTGGTCTTCACATTCGCGCTTTCCGCGGCGACGCATACGTTGACCGTCAACATCAATGGCAGCGGCACGGTCGCCACCAATCCGACCGCGGAAGCTTTCCCGCATAACTCAACTGTGACACTCACAGCAAACGCGGCGGCGAATTGGCAATTCACTGGATGGAGCGGCGCCATCGGGGGTGCGCTGAACCCAACGAACGTGTTGATGGATGCGGATAAGGTGATCACGGCGAACTTTTCTGCGATTCCCACTTACACGCTCGCGGTGAATACCTCCGGCGCGGGCTCGGTCGCGCCGAATAATGGCACGTTCCTCAGCAACTCGCCGGTACAACTCACGGCCACCGCTTCCAACGGTTGGGCGTTTCACCACTGGATAGGCGACGCAAGCGGTAACGCGAACCCGCTGTCCGTGACCATGTCGGGTAACAAATCGATCACCGCTGTGTTCATTCAGCCCATAGCCATCGTCACTCCTCCTCAAAGCATCACACGAGCGCCTGGGGATTCCGCGAGCTTCACTGTCGTGGCCGGTGGGACGGGACCGTTGATCTATGCATGGGATTTTAACGGTTCAATCATTCCCGGCGCCGACACTCCGGTGCTGGCGCTGAACAATGTGCAGCCGAGCAACGCAGGACCGTATCGAGTAGTGGTGACCAGCCCGTACGGAAGCACCAACGCCGTGGCAACACTTACGGTGTCATGCCCCGGCACCAACGTCGTGTCCGTTGCTACGGACGCCGCGCTCCGTTCCGCGATGACCATCGGCGGGAACGTTCGGCTCTGCTTCAGCGGCACGGTCACGCTGACGAACACCATTTTCGTTTCCAAAAACACGACGATCGATGCGAGTGGAATCTCAGTCATTATCAACGGCAACAACGCGGTGCGACTTTTCGATATTAGCAGCAATGTGACCTTTGCATTGACCAATCTCGTGCTCACCAGTGGAAAAGCTGTGGCGACCAACCTTGGTGGAATAGTGGCAGGCGGAGCCGCGATTCTTAGCCGTAGCGGCAACGTCACGCTCATCTCCTGCGAGGTCAGTAATCACACGTCCACGAATGTTTATGGCGGCGCAATTGCGTGTGTTGGCGGCAGCTTTTTTGCGAAAGATTGCCGCTTCATCAGTAACACGATTCGTGGAACCGTCGCCATTCCGGCGAATCAGGTGCAGGGTGGTGCTCTTTTCGGACAAAATACCCTTGTCCAAATCAGTGATTCGCTCATGGGCCTAAACTTAATCGTATCCGATTCAACTCCCGGTACGCCGGGGGGCGAATCAACGGCTCAACTCGGCGGAGGCGCCATGGCGGTTGCCTTGGGCACGACCGTATTGCACCACGTTATTTTCACGAACAATACGGTGGCTGGTGGCTACACTCGAAATGGCTTCATACCGGGAGTCGGGGGTGGCGCCATCTACAATCGAGGCACGCTCGCTGTGATGGATTGCACATTTGACGGGAATCAGGTGCAAGGCAGCGGCGGATTTACCACCGGAGCTGGAGATGCGAGAGGCGGCGCATTGGACACCTCGGGCAATGCTTTCATCAATGGCAGCGTGTTTCGGAGCAACGTGGTGCGTGGCGGTATTGGAAGGAACACTGGTATTCCACCTGGTTTTCCGAGCACCGCCGGAATTGGAGGTGCCATCAATAATGGAGGCACTTTGTTCATCACCAATTCCACCGTTGCGCAAAACAGTGCGTTTGGCGGGGCGCCGAATAGCCCTGGCTACTACGCAGGTGACGCGTACGGCGGTGGAATACATTGCGACGCGGGATCGGTAATGCTTGTCAATGTCACGTTAGCGACAAATACCGCGAATGTGCCTTTACCAGCTTACTCGTATGGCGGGATCTCAAGGGGCATGAATCTCTCCGCGATGACGAATCATCCGATCACATTGCGCAACTCGATCATTGCCGGAGCCAGCAATAATGTTTGGGGGACGAATATCGATGGAGGTTACAACATGTCCTCCGACGGCTCCGCCAACTTCAACAGCGGCACGAGTTTCAATTTCACTGATCCGCATCTGCTCGCACTGGCGAATAACGGCGGGCCAACGCTTACGATGGCGCTGGCGCCAGACAGTCCAGCAATTGATTGGGTTCCTGCCGCGAATGCGCCAGCGACCGATCAGCGTGGCGTATTTCGTCCGTACGGCACTGCTGCCGATGTGGGCGCATTCGAAGTCGGCGCGCCGTTGCCGTGGCTTTCCATCAAACATGTCGGAAGCTCGATTGAACTTTCGTTCCCTGTCTGGGCAGGGATTCCTTATCGCATCGAACATTCGACCGCGTTGCCGATCTGGTTGCTTAACGAATCACTTGGCGTCGTGCCGACGAATGGAACGGTGACTCGAACGATTCCACGAAATGCACCGAGCGAATCCTTCCGCGTGGTGAGTTACTGAGCAGACGCGAACGTCCCCGGCGATCGACCAAGTTCACGCTGATGGAGAAAATCCCGAAGACTCGAAGACGATTACAGAGGCTCAGACGTTGGCAACTTCACTCCCCGACGGGGCGTGCCCTGATTGACCGCAGCATCGCGTTCGCCCCAAAGATGTCCCATGCCAAAATCAGGGGACTCGCAAACTGAGCAGATCAAAAAGCTCAAGGAGATGGTGGCGCAGAACGAGGAACTCGCCGCACGCATGCGTGAGTTGATCGCGGAGCTGGAGAGCAAAACAAACAGCTCGCGTGATAAGAAACGCGAAAACTGAAAATCACCGCGTGCTGCTCATGCGTTAGGCGTGGCGTGGACGAAACAGGAACGGAGCAACGCATTTTCAATGCCCGTCCGTCTTACTTTCACAGGTGATGACCTCAACACTCCATAGGCGTTCTATGGGAACCGATTACTTGGCGGTGCGAGATTTCTTCGGCACGCAAAGGGTCAGCAGCGCCATGCTGAGCAGTGCGGCACCAAGCATCAGGAGTGCGGCCACGTTGCTGCCGGTCTTGTCCTTGATCACTCCCACCAGATAAGGGCCGGCAAAGCCGCCGAGGTTTCCCACGGAGTTGATGAGTGCGATGCCTCCCGCCGCTGCCGGGCCGCTGAGGAACGCGGTGCAGATGGCCCAGAAGGGCGCGATGGTGGATTTCTGTCCCGCAAAGGCAACGGTGAGCGCGGCCATCATCAGCACGGGTTGATGGAAATAGGCGCTGAGCGCAAAACCTGCCGCGGAGATGACGGCGAAGAAAGCCACGTGTCCGCGGCGTTCGTCTTTGGCGTCGGAATGCCGAGCGACGAGGATCATCGCGATGCCAGCCACAAAATAGGGAATGGCGTTGATGAGGCCGACAACGGCGTCGCCTTTGCCTGAGAAATTTTTGATGATGGTGGGAAGCCAGAGTTCGTAGCCGTACCCGCCGATGTTCATGAGGAAGTACATGGCGCAGAGCAGCCACACGCGACCGCTGAGGAACGCGTCTTTCAGATGGTGATGGCAATCGGCCTGGTCACCCGCTTCAGCATCGAGCCGGCTTTGAATCCAACATGCTTGTGGCGGCGTGAGCCAGCGGGCGTCTTTCGGACGGTTCGGCAATGCGAGGAGAATAACGAAGCCCATGAGGATGGCGGGAATGGCTTCGAGCAGGAACAACCATTGCCATCCACGCAACCCGCCCATGCCGTCGAGGGTCAATAACGCGCCGGAGATGGGAGAGCCGATGACGCCGGCGATCACACCGCCCGTTGCAAACGTGGCAATGGTGCGGGCGCGTTCCTTGGCTGGGAACCAGTAGGTGAGGTAAAGGATGACGCCCGGGAAAAAGCCTGCCTCCGCTGCGCCGAGCAGGAAGCGCATGGTGTAGAACATGGTAGTGCCCTTGATGAACATGAACCCCATTGAGACAAGGCCCCACACGATCATGATCCGCGCGATCCACACTCGCGCTCCGACGCGTTGAAGGACAAGATTGCTGGGCACTTCGAAGATGAAGTAGCCCACGAAAAACAGCCCGGCGCCGAAGCCATAAACGCTGCTGAAAATGGTCTCGTTCACTCCCAACACTTCGCGAAGGTGCAATTTCGCGAAGCCAACGTTGATGCGATCGACGTAGGCGATGATGTAACCGACGAAGAGCAACGGGAGCAGGCGCCAGGTTACTGTCGCCAGGGTGGCGCGTTGTTCTGCGGATGTAAGGGCAGGATGTTGCGTCTCCGTTTCGATGGCCATGGTGTTGGACGCGGAGTGTAACGAAGGCGAATCGACATTGGCAAGGCGACCGGAAGAATGCGCAGCGTCAGCGCCGAAAGAATTGCACCGCGACGAACCAGCCGATGAGCACGACGAGAAGGATTGTGGCGATGACGAACATTAGCGTTTGCAATTACCCCCGCGCCAACCTAGCGGCCTTCGCTGGTAGAGCAAGTGACAGCGAAGAAGTTCACGTGCAAAATCTTCAATGTTTGCAGGGGCCGAATGGCCCTAAGCTTTTGATGGCTTCTCGCAAAGCTTGAGGAAGGCCGCTTCGTCCAAAACCGGCACGCCGAGCTTCTGCGCCTTGTCGAGTTTGGAACCGGCTTCCTCGCCCGCGATCACGTAGGTGGTTTTCTTACTGACGCTGCCGCTCACTTTTCCGCCGAGCGCTTCGATCTTCGCGGTGGCTTGTTCGCGCGTCAGGTTGGGCAACGTGCCGGTGAGCACGAATGTTTTGCCGGCAAACGGCCCTGCGGCTGCCGCGGGGTTGTAGAGAGATGAGGTGAAGTTCACTTCCGCTTTGCGCAGGCGCTGGATGAGGTCGCGATTCCGCGAATCACCGAACCATGAAACGACACTGCGCGCGATCACTTCGCCGACATCTTCAATCGCGTTTACCTGATCCGCGGAAACAGCCATCAGATCGTCGAGCGTTGGAAATGCACGAGCCAGGCTCTTCGCCACGCCTGAACCGACGTGAAGGATGCCGAGGCCAAAGAGCAGCCGCCACAGGTCGCGGGATTTGCTCGTCTGAATCGCATCGAGAAAATTCTGCGCCGACTTTTCGCCCATGCGTTCGAGGTCGAGAAGTTCGGCGAGGGAGAGTTTGTAGAGATCTGCGACATCGCGGACCAGCCCCTGCGCGACCAATTGCGCTACGAGCGCTTCGCCGCCGCCCTCAATGTCCATCGCACCGCGCGAGCAGAAATGTTCGAGGCGTCCGCGCACTTGAGCCGGACAATCAGGGTTGGTGCAACGGAGGACGACTTGCTCGCCGTCTTCGCCCAGGCGCGCGACTTTCGAACCGCACTCGGGACAGGTTTTGGGAAACTCGAAAATCTTTTCATCGCCGGTGCGTTTCCCCGTCACGACCTGGATGACAGCGGGAATAATTTCGCCGGCCTTCTCAATGATCACGGTGTCGCCGACGCGGATATCTTTGCGCCGCATGTCCTCTTCATTGTGAAGCGTGGCGCGTTTCACGATGGTGCCCGCGAGGTGGACGGGTTCGAGTTCCGCGACGGGCGTGAGTGCGCCGGTGCGGCCGACCTGAATCGTGATGGCGCGGAGTTTTGTCTCCGCTTGTTCGGCGGCATATTTGTAAGCAAACGCCCAGCGCGGCGCTTTCGATGTCGAACCGAGCTTTTCGCGGAGGGGAATGGAGTTGAGCTTGATCACCGCGCCATCAGTATCGTACTCGAATTTACGACGAATGGTGTCGAGTTCATCGATGGCGGCGAGCACTTCATCTTCGCTGCGGCAGAGCCACACTTTGTCCGGCGTCTTGAATCCGAGCGCTTTCAGCCACTCAACCAATTCGAACTGCGTCTCCGAAATCTCTGCTCCTTCCACGTGACCGTTGTTGTAAACGATCATGTCGAGCGGACGCTTGGCGACCATCTTCGTATCGAGTTGTTTGAGCGAGCCGGTCGCGGCGTTACGAGGATTCATGAAAGGCTCGTCGCCGGCAGCGACACGCTCCTCGTTCAACTTCTTGAAACCAGCCAGCCGCAAATAAACCTCACCGCGCACTTCGAGGACTGAAGGCAGTTTGCCGTGAGGCTTTCTTAATCGCAGCGGGATGCTGCGAATCGTTTTCAGGTTCGTCGTGATGTCATCGCCCGTCGTGCCGTCGCCGCGCGTGGCGCCGACGGTGAACACGCCATCGACGTAGCGCAGGTTCATCGCCACACCGTCGATCTTGGGCTCGACCGTCCATTCCAGTTTCTCATTTGGGAGCAATTTCTGCGCTCGCGCGATGAACTGCCGCACTTCGTCCTGCGAGTACGTGTTGTCCAGGCTCATCATTGGACGGAGATGCTGGACTTGGTTGAACCCGCTGAGCGGTTCGCCGCCGACGCGCTGGCTCGGCGAGTCCGGCGTGACGAGAGCGGAGAATTCTTTTTCCAGATCAATCAACTCGCGATACAGGCGATCGTATTCCTGGTCGGTGATCGCGGGCTTGGCTTCGACGTAATACGCGTGGTCGTGCCGGCGGATTTCCTCGGCAAGTTCCGCGTGGCGCTGCTTGGCCTGGGCGTGCGTCATTGAAGCAACGGTTCAAAGAGGGGCGCGCAAAGAAAAGTCTTTTCTGCGCAATCCACGACGGGAGTTTCCTCTTGCGCCGAAGTGCTCGCTGCTTAGAGTCCGTCGCGCGCCACCAAAATGGTGGCGTTTGTTTTCCCAACAACTGACGTCTGTGAAAATTTTTACCGGCACTGCCAATCGTCCCCTCGCCGAAGCGATTGCCAAAAACGTCGGCGTTGAACTCGGCCAATGCACGGTTAGCGCCTTCCCGGATGGTGAGACGTTCGTGAAGATCGAGGAAAACGTCCGCGGCGAGGATGTTTACGTCGTTCAATCCACCAGCCCGCCGACCAATCACTACCTGATGGAGATGTTCATCATGTTCGATGCGTTGCGTCGCGCGAGCGCCAAGCGCATCACAGCGGTGATTCCGTTTTACGGTTACGCGCGCCAGGACCGCAAAGACCAGCCGCGCGTTCCGATCACGGCGAAGCTCGTGGCGAATCTCATCGTGACGGCTGGCGCGCAGCGTGTGCTGACGATGGATCTGCACGCGCAACAGATTCAGGGCTTCTTCGACATCCCGGTCGATCATCTCTACGCAGCGCCGGTGATCTACGAGTATTTGAAGAAGAAGAGCATCCCGAACGTTGTCGTCGTCAGTCCCGATGTCGGCGGGATCAAGATGGCCTACGCGTATTCGCAATTCCTCGGGTCCGAACTGGCAATTGTGGCGAAGCGACGCAAGAGCGCTTCTGAAGTCGAGTCGATGGGAATCATCGGCGAGATCGAAGGCAAGAACGTGCTCATGGTGGACGATCTGACGGAGACCGCCGGCACGTTGACGCAGGCTTCGGCGCTGCTGAAAGCGAGCGGCGCGCGGCAGGTTGTCGCCTGCGTTTCGCACGCGATTTTGAATGATGTTGGAATCGACAGATTGAGGAAATCGGACATTGACGAACTAATCACTACTGATACTGTCCTCCGCCCCGCGATAGACGGTGTGAAGATTACAACGCTTTCCGTCGCGGGTTTGTTGGGTGAAGCCATCAAACGAATTCACACGAATTCTTCGGTGACTTCGCTTTTTGAATTTAAGGGCGGGCGCACAAGTTGAGCCTGCCGAGCGAGTGAGATTGAAATGAAATCAGTGCCCTTGAATGCGTTTCCGCGCCAGGCCGTGCGCCGTGCCGGAGTGAAGAAGTTGCGTGCGTCTAACCGCGTGCCCGGTGTCGTTTACGGCGGCAAAACCAAGCCGACGAATGTCGAACTCAACGAAGTGGAGATCAAAAATCTGATCAACCATTCCGTGAGCGAGAACGTGCTCGTCGACCTGTCGGTTGAGAACGCCAAGAAACTCGCCTTGGTGCAGGACGTCCAGCATCACCCGCTCAGCGGCAAGATTCTGCATGTCGATTTCCATGAAGTCGCGCCGGACGAGAAGGTCACGATCTTCGTGCCTGTCGAATCGACTGGTGAAGCGCTCGGCGTAAAGACCGGCGGCGGCACACTCGAACACGTGCTGTTTAAGATCAAGGTGCGCGCGTTGCCGAAGGATTTGCCGGAGCAGATCACGGTCGATGTTTCTCCACTCGACATCGGCAAGTCGATTCACCTCGGCGAAATCCCGACGATTCCGAATGTGGAATTTCTCGGCGAAAAGAAAGTTGTCGTCTTCTCGGTGGCTGCGCCAGTGACGGAAGAGCAGGAAGCGGCCGCGGCTGCCGCTGCTGGAACTCCAGGCGAAGTCGAGATGATCAAAGAGAAGAAGGAAGAAGGCGCGGAAGGCGAAGCGAAGGCCGGCGACAAAGCCGCGCCCGCGAAAGGCGCCGCTGCCGCCCCGGCGAAAGCCGCTGCCGGCGACAAGAAGGAAGAGAAGAAGAAGTAATCTTCTTCTTCGTTCCCGTCCTGCATGGAGAGCTGGCGCCTCGTGGTGGGACTGGGAAATCCCGGCGCGGAATACACGCGAACGCGGCACAACGCCGGGTTCATGGTGGTGGAAGAGATCGCAGCGCGAGCGTCTGCACAATGGAACTTCGAGAAGAAGTTCGACGCGCGAGTGGCGAAAGCTGAGCGCAGCGAAACGAAACTGTTGCTCGCCGAACCGCAGACGTTCATGAACGCGAGCGGAGAAGCAGTGGGTGCGCTCGTGAATTTTTATCGCGTACCGGTCGCGGGTTTGTTGGTGGTTGTCGATGACGCGGATTTGCCGTTCGGTGAAATTCGGATGCGGCCAAAAGGCAGCAGCGGCGGACATCACGGGTTGGAGTCGATCGAGAAACATCTGGGTACGCGCGAGTTTGCGCGGTTGAAGGTGGGAATCGGCCGCACGGCGGATGGCCGACGGCAGATTACAAATTACGTGCTCGGCAAATTCAGCGCCGCCGAGGCGAAGTTACTGGAAAAAGTCATTAAGCGCGCCGCCGGCCAGGCGGAATGTTGGGCGAGTGAAGGCGCCGAGAAGGCGATGAATCGATTTAACGGGGTCGTTGACCCAGAGACGAAAGAAGCATGAAACGATACGAAGGTTTGTTCATCCTGAACACCACAGGCAAAGAAGAAGGCATCAAGGACATCATCGACAACATCTCGAACGAGATCACCGCCGCGGGTGGCAAGATCGAGACGGTGCAGAAGATGGACAAGCGTGCGTTTTCTCGCGTGGCCGACAAGAAGTTTAACTCAGGCTTCTACGTAAACGTCATTTTCGAAGCGCCCGGCACGACGGTCAATCAACTCAACCACAAGCTCGCGCTTAACAACGACGTCTTCCGCGTCCTCTTCACCGAGGCGCCGCCAGTTGCTGAAGCTGCGAAGTAAATCGGCAAGGGGGCATTATGGCCAACTTCAACAAAGTCATCCTCGCGGGAAACCTCACGCGCGATCCTGAATTGCGCTATACGCCCAAGGGCACCGCCATCGCGCGCATCGGACTCGCGATCAATCGCCGCTGGACGAGCGAGTCAGGCGAGCAGAAAGAGGAAGTGACGTTTGTTGATGTGGATGCTTTTGGCCGCCAGGCCGAAACGATCGGCCAATATTTGAAGAAAGGTCGTCCGATTCTGGTTGAAGGGCGTTTGCGCCTCGATCAGTGGGACGACAAACAAACCGGTCAGAAGAAGAGCAAGCTCGGCGTGGTTCTGGAAACATTCCAATTCATGGATTCCGGAAATCGCGCTGAAGGCGGCGGCGCTCCATCTCCGTCAGCTCCACGGCCGCAGCGTCAGGCGGCGCCTGCTCCTGCTGCGGAAGGCGACAGCGACGCTCCACCAATGCAAGACGACGACGTTCCGTTCTGAGCGTCTCCAACGATAACCTTCAACTCACAATAATTTTATGGCCAAGACAGAAGTCATTCTCACTCACAACATCGTCGGACTCGGCGGCGAATCCGACCAGGTGAAGGTCAATGCGGGTTACGCGCGCAATTATCTTTACCCGCAAGGATTCGCAATCCCGGTCAGCAATGCGAACAAGCGCCGCCTCGAAGTGCTGCGCCAGCGCCGCGCCGAGCGCGAAGCGCATGAGTTCAACACGATGAGCGAACTTTCGAAGAGCATTTCAAAGCTTATCGCGATCATTCACGTGAAGACCGGCGACGACGGCAAGATGTTCGGCAGCGTGACCAGCGGCAGCATCGCCGACGTGCTCAAGACGCAATTCGACATCACCCTCGAAAAGAAGAAAATTCACCTCCCGCATCCGCTCAAGACCCTGGGCGAACACGAAGTTGAACTTCACCTTCATCCTGAAGTGAAGACCTCGATGAAGGTCCGCATCGAAAGCGACAGGCCCGCGACCGAAAACGCGACGACCGAAGCGCCTGCCGGCAGAGACCATGGTGGCAGGGAACAGGGCGGCAGAGTCACCGAGAAGCGCGGTCGACGGTTCGAAGGCAAAGCTGAAGAAGCGAAGCCAGAGGCGAAAGCAAAACCTGAAGTAAAAGCCCGGCCCGCGAAGAAACCTGCGAAGTAATTCCGCGCGCGAGATTCTTGAAGGCACGCCGATCTGGCGTGCCTTTTTCTTTTCTTGAATGCTCTAAACGACTGTCATTGGAAGTTTTGGATTGTTTGCACCGATCACCGAACACAAGCTTCGCGCACAAGAGGATCACGGCTGGAGAACGCTCACGTTCGACAGTTAGCCGATGCGGGTCCAAATGGCCCGTGAGGGTCGTGCACACTGAAGGGAACGCGTATGCAGAATCCAAGTGCAGCTTCGCCGGCGAAGTCATCGTTTGTCGGACCGGTGTTCCGATGGAGCATCGCCATCCTGCTGGCCGTAATCGCCGGGGCTGTGGTGTTCGAATTCCTCAACATCTCCGTCTTTCAACGCGTCGGCTTCGCTCATTCCTATTGTTATCTTCGTGATCCGAAGATGATCGGGCTTCACGTGGTGTCCGACATCCTGATTGGCCTCGCTTACGTCTCGATATCCACGACGCTCGCGTTCCTGGTCTATAAAGCGAGCAAGGACATTCCTTTTCACGGCGTGTTCCTCGCGTTCGGTTTGTTCATCGTCTCGTGTGGCTTCACTCACTTCATGGAAGTGTGGGTCGTGTGGCAACCGGTCTACTGGCTTTCCGGTTATGTGAAAGTCGTTACCGCCGCGGCATCGTTGGCCACCGCGGTTGCGCTCTTTCCACTCGTCCCAAAGATTTTTGCGATGATTGTGTCCGTCAAACAGGCCGAGGCACGCCGTCGCGAGATCGAGCAACTCAACCAACAATTGGAACAGTTCAACTACTCCGTCGCGCACGATCTGCGTGCGCCTCTTCGCGGCGTGGCCGGACTGAGCGAAGCGCTGAGGGAGGATTTCGCGGCACAACTTCCGCCTGAAGCCGCCGCCTATCTCACGCGAATGCACCAATCGGTCATGCGGATGGACCGCATGCTCACTGACTTGCTTCAGTATGCGAGCATCGGTCAGCGCGACCGTGTCGCGCAGAAGGTGCCGTTGAATACGGCCATCGCCCAGGCCGCACAGGCGGTCGACGCCGACCTGCGCGAACGTGCCGGTTCGTTAAACGTGCCGGCGAATCTTCCCTCAGTGATCGGCGATCCAACTCTTCTTTCAGTGGTGTTTCAAAATCTCTTTTCCAACAGCGTGAAATTCATGCCGAAAGACGTCATACCGGTGATCGATGTCACCGCGAGCATCGAAGGACGCAAGGTGATCGTGCTTGTGAGCGACAATGGCATCGGCATTCCCGCCGAATCCCGTTCGCGATTGTTCCGCATGTTCGAGCGATTGCGCACAGATTACCCCGGCACTGGTATTGGCCTGGCGCTGGTGCAGCAAGCGGTCGATCGCATGAATGGCTCCATCAACATCGTCGATCCGTCGAGTGGCAAGGGCGCAGCGTTCAGGCTGGAATTGCCCGCGGCCTGAACTGACGCATAACCTTCGCGCGACATGCGAATCATCGGCGGCAGCGCGGGCGGAATGATTTTGAAAGCGCCCAAGGGGTTCGACGTGCGTCCCACGCCCGACCTCGTGCGCCAGGCGTTATTCAACAGCCTTGCGGCGCGAATCGAAGGAGCGCGCGTGCTGGAACTGTTCGGCGGGACTGGCGCGCTGAGCCTCGAATGCCTGAGCCGTGGCGCGCGCGAGGCACTGTGCATCGAGCTTTCGCCGAAGCACGCGCGCTTCATCGAACAAAATTTCGCGATGATGAAACTGCCGCCCGAGTCGTTTCGCGTGCGCGTGCAGGATGTGCTTGTCGCTGTGCCGCAACTTGCGAATGCGGATGAGAATTTCGACCTGGTTGTTGCCGATCCTCCTTACGGTGAGAAGAACGTCGGTCGGCGCTCCGAGTCATTCGCGCAACGATTGTTGGACAACGAGCATCTGCCGCAAGTGCTCGTGCCCAATGGATTGTTCGTCCTCGGCCATTCAAAGCGCGACACGCTTTCACTTCCGTCCGTCTGGCGTGAACGGAAGCAGTTGAAACATGGAGACTCGATCATGCGCATCCTGGAGAAGAACGAATGAAAACATTTTGCCTGCTGCTCGCATTGGTGATTGCGATGAAAACTATTGCCGCCGATGTGGAACGGCCTGTGAAAAACGATTCTTCGTTGCAACAGCTCGTCGATGACATTGCTGCTGGCGCGCTAAAGGAATTCGCATCGAAAAAGCTCACCTCGAACCAACTCGCCATCACGCTTGTGGACTTGCGTGACGGGCGGGCATCCAAGTCCGCGAGCTTCCGCGGCAACGCCCCGATTTATCCCGCCAGTGTCGTAAAACTATTTTATCTCGCCGCCGCGCATCGTTGGATGGAAGACGGCAAACTCAAGGACACGGCGGAACTTCGACGCGCGTTGCGCGACATGATCGTCGATTCGTCGAACGACGCGACACATTACGTGCTCGATGCACTTACTGATACGACCAGCGGCCCAGAGTTGTCCGAGGCCGAAATGAAAATCTGGGGCGAGAAACGCAACGCGGTAAATCGTTACTTCGCGTCGCTCGTCTACACGAACATCAACGCCAATCAAAAGCCATGGTGCGAAGGGCCGTACGGTCGTGATCGAATTTGGGTCGGCCAGGACTACAGCAATCGCAACGCCCTCACCACCGATGCCACTGCTCGTCTGCTCGTTGAAATCGCACTTCGCAAATGCATCACCGCCAGTCGAAGCGAAGAGATGATGAAACTTCTGTCGCGCGACCGCACCGTAAAGTCTTCCGACTCCGATAACCAAACGCATGGCTACACGGGCCTCGCGTTGCCCGCGGATGCGAAGCTTTGGTCGAAAGCTGGTTGGACCAGCACGGCACGACATGACGCCGCCTACGTAGAACTCGCCGACAGCCGAAAGTTCGTTCTCGTGACCTTTACTACCGGCCACGCTAATGACCGCGACATCATCGCGTTCGTTGCACGGCAGGTCCTCGCACGGCTCTAGTGGTTCTCGTTGACCGGTTTCCTCGCGGCGTGATGGAATGCCTCATCGCATGAAGTCGCTCTTGACCAGTTTGTTCGCGCTGATCTGTGTCGTGGCGTTGCGGGCCGGAGAAATCCAGGACGCCGCGGCCACGGGCGATCTCGAACGCGTGCGCGCGTTGGTCTCCGCTGCGCCGACGGCAGTGAACACTCGCGATCGTGGCACCACCGCATTGCACGAAGCCGCGCGGGCGGGACATCTCGTCATCGTGAAATTTCTCATTGAGAACGGAGCGGCATTGAATGCCACTGATATTTCCGGGGCGACACCCTTGCGGCTTGCGATTGGTTATCATCGTGCCGACGTCGCGTTGTTTCTCAAGCAACAGGGAGCCGTAGAAAAGATTGTCGCTGCACCGGCGAAAGTTTTCCCAAGCCCAAGTCCGGTTGTGACGGCGAAACTGCCGAACGAGGTCCAACCGTTGCCGAAAAGCTCGATGACGCCTTCGCTGTTCGCGACGAATCGTATCGCGTCTGCTCCCCCTCGTGTGACGAACGCGGTTCCAGCCCGGCCGCAAGTGCTTGCATCGCTGCCGCCGACGAAAACAAACGCGCCCGTTGCGATCACAAACGATCCTGTCGCTGACCGCGGAATGTTGCAGGTGATCTACCCGATTCACGAGGCCGCGCGCCTCGGTGACGTGGAGCAGATCAAGTTTTTGCTCAAATCATTTCCCGATCTGATCGCAGCAACCGACGAGAAGGGGATGACGCCGCTGCACATTGCGGCTGCAAACAAACAGTTTTCCGCAGTGCAAGCGTTGGTCGGAGTGCGGGCGAAGGTGAATGCTCGGAATGACATCGGACAAACACCGCTTCACCTCGCCGCGCGCGCGGGTGATTTGCGCACCGTGCAATTGATGCTCACAAACCGCGCCGAAGTGAACGTGCACGACAGTGTGGACGTGACGCCGTTGCTTGCCGCGACTGCGCCGAGTGACAAGGAGGAGTTCCAGGCCACCGACCTGACTGCGCAGGTCCGTTTCAATGCCGTGCAACGTCGCGCCGCGGCGATGCAGATGCACGAGCAGCAACTTGCGCTGGCCCGTGCATTGGTGGCGCATGGCGCGCAGGTGAACGTGCGCAATCGCGCGGGAGCGACGCCGCTAATTCAGGCGGTACGGCTGCGCAACGATTCCCTGGTGGATTTCCTTCTCCGTTCCGGCGCTGATCCGAACGCGGTCGATCTCACGGGAAAAGTTGCGCCGCTGCATCTTGCGTCAGGTCGCGGGCTGACGAACATCATCGCGCTTCTGCTCAATGCGAAGGCGAACGTCAATCTGACTGATTCGCGCGGGGAAACGCCGCTGGGATATGCGTTGCATGAAGGACATCGCGGCGTGGCGGCATTGCTGAAACAACATGGCGCGAATATCGGCTCGTCGCGAGCGCTTAGCACCGTCGAGCAAAGCCTCGTTGATTTTTACCAACGCACCGAAGCCGCGCTGCAACATGCGTCTGTTTCCGACCGCGGGCGGCTCATTCTTGAAATGACCGCGAATCGAAACGATGCGATCAAATTGTTTCCGCGTCACTCTGAAGCTGCCGCTCGGGTGATGGACGTGATCCGCCGCGAGATTAAAGATCACAAGCCCGTTGCCGACGCGGACCAGGGCAAAGATGTTTGGCGCGTGCGCCCGGAGCCGCCGAGCCTCCAAGCGCAGGATTGGATCAACCGCGGTTGGATCAGCCGCGAAGTTCCGGTGATGTCGATTGTCGTTGATCGTGTGGGGAGGACATCGCGTCCCGGCGATTACTGTTTCGTGAACCAGCGATGGGTTTTGCTGCCGCCGTTGGACGTGATCCTGGCGCAGCAGCAAAGCGCGGCGCTCAAGTGAGCGGATTCGAGTGAAGGCGAAACCCTCTGCTCTCGCCGGCACTCCAGGGTCATTGCCGCGCCGCTGGTGGTTTCGAATCTTCGCGCTGCTTATTCCGATTCTCTTTCTCGTCTTCGTTGAACTCGTGTTGCGTGTTTTCGGATATGGGCATGAAACAGGTTTCTTTCTCTCTTCCACGCGCGACGGGCATCACGTGCTCATCAACAACGCGAAGTTCGGTTGGCGATTTTTTCCGCCCTTGATGGCGCGTACGCCGGAGCCGGTGATCTTCAACGCGCGAAAGGAGCCGGGCACATGTCGGATTTTTGTGTTTGGTGAATCCGCAGCGATGGGTGATCCCGATCCTGCCGTCGGTTTACCGCGAATGCTTCAGGCGATGCTCGAAGCAAAATTTCCGCAGAAGAAATTCGAAGTCATCAACGTCGCAATGACCGCGATCAACTCGCACGTGATGCGCGAGATCGCGAAAGACTGCGCGCGACTCGACGGGGATTTCTGGATTGTTTACGCGGGCAACAACGAAGTTGTTGGCCCATTCGGCGGCGGCACGGTGTTCGGCCCGCAGGTTCCGCCGCTCGGTTGGATTCGATTCACGACCTGGTTCAAGACGACACGCATCGGCCAATTGCTCTCCAGCCTGCGCCCACCGGTGAGTGGCGACTGGGAAGGCATGGAGATGTTCTTAAAACAACAAGTGCGCCACGACGATCCGCGCCTGCCGAAAGTTTACGCGAACTTTCGCGCGAATCTCTCCGACGTGGTGAATCTAGGCGTGCGGTCTGGCGCAAAGGTCATCGTCAGCACCGTGGCGGTGAATCTACGCGATTGTCCGCCGTTCGCGTCACAACATCGGCGGGCGTTGAATGCATCTGAGCGGATCAAGTGGAACGAACGCTGGGCGAACGCGACCTCCAACGAGATTTCGGGCGCATGGAGCGTTGCGCGAACCAACTTCATCGAAGCAGACAAGATCATTGGCGGGAACGATTCACACGCTGAGTTACGTTATCATCTCTCGCGCTGCGCTGAAGCCGCTGGCCAATGGGACGAAGCCCGTCGTGAGTTTAACGCGGCGAAGGAGTTCGACACGCTGCGATTCCGTGCGGACGACGCGCTAAACGGAATCACCCGCAGCTTTTCGAACGCGCCGGTGCGGCTCATCGACGCCGCGGAACATTTGTCGCGACTCGGTTCAAATGGCGTTCCTGGTCGCGAGCTATTTTACGAGCACGTCCACTTCACCTTCGATGGTAACTACGCGCTGGCCCGACTTTTCTTCGACGAGATCGTTTCGCAGTTGCAGCCTGAGTTTGCGGCCGCGACTCGAGTAAACACGCCGAGTCGCGATGAAATGGCGCAGCGGCTTTGCTGGAACGAATGGTTGCAGCGCGAGATTTATATCGAGATGCGGAACCGAATACGACAATCGCCTTTCGCGACACAGTTCGGACATGAAAAGCGGGACCAGGAGTGGGATGAGCGCGTGGTCACGACAGTGAATGCGATGACGGAAGACAAGCTGCGCGAGATGAATGTCCAGTACACGCAAGCGATCATTCGTGCGCCGCGGGATTGGGTGCTGCGTGAAAAATACGCTGGCTTACTCGGAAAATTTGGCGCTCACACAAACGCCATCGAGCAATGGCGGGAAGTGATGCGGCTACTTCCACATGACGGAGCAGCGTATTATTACGTCGGATCGGAAACGGAGTCGGCAGGCGGCCTTGGCGCGGCGTCAAATGCGATCGCTTGGTACCGGGAAGCACTTCGTCGCGACCCGAATATGGTCGAAGCGAACACTGCCATCGGAGGGTTACTCTTCTATAGTGAACATCGACAAGCAGGGCTACGTGAGTTACGGCGTGCGATTCAGGTTCGTCCGCGATTTATTCACGGGCGCATTATTCTCGGTCAAGCGCTGGGAGATGACGGCAAGTTCGTTGAAGCTCGTGAACAATTTGAAGTGGCGCTGCGGCTTGATTCGAACAGCATTCCCGCGCATTTGAATCTTGGAAAACTGCTGTCCTCGTCCGGCGACAAGGCGGGCGCGGCGGAACATTACCGCGAGGCGCTGCGCATCGAGCCACGCAATGTGATCGCGCATTTCAATCTCGCCAATGTGCTGACCGAAAGCGCGCCTGTCGAAGCAATCGATCATTACCGCGCCGCGGTGACGATTGATCCGAAGTTCGCTGACGCGCACTACAGTCTGGCGTTGGAACTCAGCAAGACGAGCAACGGACACGAGTCGCTCCCGCACTTCGCCGAGTATGTGAAGCTGAAGCCGGACGATGTGAACGGCCATTTGAACTACGGCGTCGCGCTGGCGAAGATGCGGCAATTCACTGATGCGGCGCGCGAGTTTCGCGAGACGCTGCGGCTTGATCCGAGCAATGCACGGGCGCGCGAGTTTCTGGAGAAGGCGAACGCTGCGGCCGGCCTGTAGCAGAAAAGCGACGCCCCGGTGGACACCGCATGCTCACACAGAAACTTCGCATGTCGGACGTCCGATCCGGGGCCAACGCCCCACTCGGTTGGGCAATTACGCGAGCCGTAAGCAGCGAAATTCGCGCGATTGTTTGGATCGAGTGAGTGCGATTTATTTATCGCATGCCGGTCGAATTTGCGAGCGCAAATTTCGCTACCGAGCGCAATCCATCGAGTAGTTTTTGCCAGTCTGCAACCGGCGTTTCCCAACCGGCGCTGAAGCGCAACATGCGCGCGGCTTCGGCGGGCGAGTAGTTCATCGCGCGGAGAACGTGGGATGGTTCTTCCTTTCCACTCGCACACGCGGAGCCGGTGGAAACCGCGAAGCCAAGTTTGTCGAGTTTCACCACCCATCGTTGTTGGCAATCCGCTTCGGGCATGAGCGCGGTGCTCGTGTTCCAAAGTCGCGGCGCGCTGGCGGCAACGATTTCCGCCCCGGGCAATGCTTTGACAAGTTCGCGTTCAAACTGATCGCGCGCTTTTGCGAGCGGTTCGTGGAGTTTACGCGCGATCATCGTTTCGCGAATTTCCAGCGCCACGATCATCGAGAGAATACTGGCGACGTTCTCCGTTCCCGCGCGTCGTCCTTCTTCTTGTGGGCCGCCGTGGAGCAGGGGAATCCAGCGAGTATGCGGCACTTTGAGGAAACCAATACCGCGTGGCCCGCCGAATTTGTGCGCGCAACCGCTGACCCAATCGCACGCGCCGAGTCCGGTGGCAGGAAGTTTTCCCATCCACTGCGCTGCATCGCAGAAGAGCGGCACGCCCTGTTCGTGGCACAGCGCGAGCGCTTCGCCCCACGATTGCAGCGCGCCGGTTTCGTTGTTCGCGGCCATTACAGCCACTAACGCCGGCCGTTTGTGCTTCAACTCGCTTGAAAGAAAGTTGAGGTCTACAAGTCCGCTTCGGCTTGCTGGGATGACTCGCAACCGTTTGCCCAAATGAAACTGCGCGGGTTCGACAACGCATGGATGTTCGATCGCAGAAATCCAAACCTCGTCTTTGCTGCGATCACGGGCGATCGCGTGAAAAACGGTGTTGCTCGATTCCGTCGCGCCGGACGTGAAGATGATATCGGTCGCGTGGCATCCGAGGCTTGCCGCAAGCTTCTCTCTCGCTTCAGTCAGCGCTGCATCCGCGCGTGCGCCGGCACGATGTGGACTCGATGGGTTTCCGCTGAATCGCTCGCTCGCATCCAGCCATGCGTCCCGCGCTTCCGGCAGCAGCGGCGTGGTGGCGTTGTGATCGAAGTAAACCATCGCGCGCCTCCCGGCGCACCGCGATGCTAGTGAAGTTTCTTTTCGAGTCAAAACCACTGTGGTTCCCTCACGCGCGATGGCCGACGCCAAGACCTTGTTCTACAAGCGATCGCATTTCGTGACGCACCTGCCGCTCACGTTTCTCTACAGCCGTTCGCACTACTGGCTCGCGCAACAAGCGGACGGCGAGTGGCGCATCGGCCTGACGCGCTTCGCGACGCGCATGTTGGGAGAGATGGTTGATCACGGATTTGAAACCGAGGTCAACGCAAACGTCGCCATCGGCCAGATCATCGGCTGGGTCGAAGGATTCAAAGCGATCTCCGACGTCTACTGCGTTGCGGAAGGAACCTTTCTCGGCACAAATCCCGGACTGCGCGAGCGTATCGCGCTGATCGACAAAGAACCTTACGGCGCCGGGTGGATTTACGCTGTGCGCGGCACACCGGACTCACGCTGCCTGGACGTGCATGCCTATCGTGAACATCTCGACCGCGCGATCGACCTGATTCTGTCGAAGCAGAAAACGTCCGAAGCAGAGTAATCACTTCCCCGCCGTCCATCCGCCATCGATGATGAAATCAGTTCCGGTAACAAACGCGGATTCGTCGCTGGCGAGGTAGAGCGCTGCAGCTGCTATCTCTTCCGGCTGCGCCATTCGACCGACTGCCTGGGATGATTCCATTTCGCGCCGTGCTTCCTGCGGATCGGGATATTCCGCGAGCCGCGCTTTCACGAACGGCGTTTCGACACGTCCAGGGCAAATGCAATTACAACGAATTCCATCGCGCGCGTGATCGAGCGCGATGGCTTTGGTCAATCCCACGACCGCGAACTTCGTCGTCGTGTAGGCCAGTCGATCGCGCACCGCCACGACACCGCCGATCGAAGCCACGTTGATGATCGCACCTTGTTTGCGTTCAACCATCGCCGGGAGAAAGACTTTCGTGACATTGAAGATGCCGCGCACGTTTACGCCGTAAAGCCGGTCCAGGTCGGCGCCGTTCGTTTGCAACATCGTTCCCACATGGCCAATGCCGGCGTTGTTCACGAGGATGTCGAGCCGTTGAAATTTCCCATGAACGGTCGCTCTTGCCCCTTCGCATTGTGCTTCGTTGGTGACATCGAGATGGAGAAAATCCGCGCTGTGTTTCGCCTCGAGAATTTGCTTCAAGGTTTTCGCGCCGCTCGCCTCATCGCGATCAGCTACGAAGACGTGAGCGCCAGCCGACGCGAAAATACATGCGATCGATTTGCCAATTCCTGAACCTGCGCCTGTGACGAGCGCAACCTTCCCCTGCAAGCTGAACATGGCGTCGACTGAAACAGAAACCGCGTGCAACGGAAAGCCGTGGTCAGCGCGCGGGATGATACGTCTTCGCGAGATCTTGTTCCCAGATCGGCCGGTTGTGCGTGAGAAAACGTTTTACGAAGTACCAATACACCCCCCGAAGCGGCCACAGCGGCAGCGAGGCCACGTAGTTGAGCAGCGTTACGACGCCGTTTCGGTAACGTTCCTCCGGTGGCAGCCGGCATGGTTGCGCCTTGAGCCGTGCGTGCTCTGTCAAAAACCGTTCGCCCTCCAGATGCGAAGCCCAGAGTTGCTGCACGGAACTTCGGGGAAAGCTCTGTGCGAAAACTCCCCACGGGCGAGGGAACAAGCCGCTGGAGGTGTTCATGCCCGTCGTCAGCGATTGTTCGTCCGAGAAATCGGTTTGAAACTCGAAGCATTTAGTCGTCGACGCGCGCAGCAAAGCAAAGTGACGTGACGGCGGCGCACCGTCCGGCAACGTCCAGAGCGCGAATCTTGTGTTGTGAAACACGTAGGCGCGCGTGAATTGGAAGCCTTTGCTATCGATGAAGAAAAGAACGTCCGCCGGGAGAAAATGCCGCGCTGCCCGTTCCGTTTCATCGGACAGGAGCAAGTCAGGCTGTGCCAACATGCGCTTAACATGTTGATAAACCTGGATCGCCGTGACGGCGATGATTCCGAGGACGACACAGAGAGCAGTAATCATCGGGAACTAGTTCTTTTTCGCACCGTTCTTCGTCAGCAGGAACGCGATCAAGTCATTAAAATCCTGCGGCGGCAAACCTTCCGCGAGTCCTTCCGGCATCAGCGACAGTTCCGACTGCTTGCGCTGTTTCACGCGCTTCTTTGCAATCGTCTGCTCCTTGCCGGTCGAGTCAGCGTAAACGATCTGTTCGCCTTCTTCGCGGCGGAACAAGCCGGACACCACATCATCGTCATCGAGAACAAAATTCGTCGCGCGGAAGGCAGAGTCCACATTGCGGTTTGGATCGACGATGTCTTCGATGATTCGTTCCGCGCCACGCGCGCCGACGCCATCGAGTTGCGGGCCGACGACCGCGCCTTTGCCGTCGAGCTGATGGCAGACACCACACGTCTTCTCGAAGACAAGTTGCCCGCGAAACGACGAACCATTCGCAGCGGCAAAGGTCGCGCGACGTTGATCAATTTGCTTCTGCAACTCCACGTTGAGGGGCGAGAGATTCTTCGTGAGCTTCGCGATGCGGGCATCGGCATCGGCCAACTTTGCCGCGACCAGTTTTTCCTTCACCGTCCGGTCCTGGAGCAAACGCGCGGAAAGTTTTCCATCTTCGATGTCGTGCAAAAGCGTTTCCGCTCCCGCTTTGTTGGCCGCAAGAGGTGCGGCGAGTTTCGACTGGTTGCGTTCCGGAGCGGTGCGGATCACTCCGAGCAATGCCACTCGTGCTTCATCGAGATTGGCGTCGCTCAACGATTGCGCGAGCTTCTGCTGTAGCGCAATCGGCGCGCCCGGTTCGTTCAGCAAATCCGCGACGGCTCCGACATGTTGCTTCGGATTCAACGCCAACAACGTGATCCCAAGACTTCCACGTGTGTCGAGTCCCGCGGGAATCTTTAAGGCTGCAACAAGTTGTGGTTCGAGCGCGATGTCGTGAGTCGCGAACGCGATTTGCGCGGCGGCTTGCAACCGCTCGTCGATGACTTTTGGTGTGATCTTCGGCAACGCCACGACCGCAGGTTCAAAGCGCCCGACCGCGAGCCACGCGTAAGCGCCCGCCGTATCACTGTCCACAAGTTCGAGGAAGACTTTTTTGTCGGCGTGAGCGGTGAGGTTCCACATGACTTTTTGGGCCGTGTCGTTGCGCGGGGCAGGTGCGTTGGTCAGTACTTCCTGCGTCGCGGCATCGCGGAGCCGCACGAGATTCTTGTTCTGCAACGGCTTGTTTGGAAATCCATCGTGACCCGCCATCCAAAACGCGAGGCGCGCCGGTGCAGTGAAACTTTTTGAGCGAAGGATGCCTGTCAGCGTTTCACCCTGCGGAAGGCTAGAGAGGAAATCCGCCTTCTTGCCGTCGGAACATGGACGGTTCTGCACGACCCACGGATTCGGACTGTTCGGATTTGCGTCGACAGGAACGGCGAGCCAGTCGGTTTCCGTGCGACGAACGGAACTGAGCAATCCATCGGCGAGCGTGTTGCCCCAGCTTTTCATCTTCGCGCTCGGCGCAATGCCGCGTTGGGCAAGGCCATCGAGGATGGGTTTGAAGAGCGCCCATTGAAAGTCGATGTCGTCCGCAAATTTCTCGCGGACGAACGTCGCGAGATCGTCGATGCGATTCTCCGGTAGAAAACGCGCGGCGTGCTGGAGCATTTTCGCCGTGACGTCGCGCGACTCCTGGAATCGCTGCAAGTGCGAGAGAAGAAACGACGCCGCGCCCGAGTTCGTGATAGCGATCGCCACATCAGCGATAGCGCGCGCCTCGGGCTCAACCCACTTGTCGCTCATCACTTTCGCGAACACATGTGGATTCAGCAGTTGGTCGCGGATTGCTTTGCGAACGACGTAGAGCAAGTGCGTGTCCGCAGTGGGAACTTGCGAACGCAGCTCAATTAGCCTTCGAACATTGTCGCTCGTCGCGACGTTCAGCATCCCCACCGCTTCCGCAGCACAACGTTGCACGAGAGGATCGCGATCTTTGAGTCCTTCCACGACTGAGCCATGCGCCGCGGCGATGATATGAATGTCTCCCATGAGTCCGGGCTGCGTGTCTTTGTAGATGACGTCCTTCGCGATGCGCATGGCGTGAACGCGCAAAATCGTGTCCGGCGACTTTGCCGCCGCCAGCAGTTGCGATTCCTTCAATGTGCCGAGTCGATGCACCAACCAGAGCAAATGCACTTGCTGCAATTCGTTCTGAAGGTTCTCGAACGCCGCCTGAAGTTTCGGCACGGCATCTTTACCAAAACGATCTTCGATCGCGTTCATCGCCAGCATTCGGCGTGTGAGATTCGGCGACGCCATTTCATTGATGAGTCCGTTGAGATCGTTGGCGAGTGCTAGCGGACGCAACGTCGCTTTGCCATCGGTGCCTTTGTAAACCACGCGCCAGATGCGGCCGCGCTCGCGGTCGCGGCCGGGATGCGGCAGCGGAACCTCATAATGACCAATGATGCGGTTGTAAAAATCTGCGATGTAAAACGCACCGTCGGGGCCAAGCTGGTCGTCCACGGGACGGAACCACGGATCTTCGCACTTAACGAAATCATCGAGCTCGTTCGCGCGCGGTGAGGAACCGTTAAACGTGAGTCGGTCGCGATTGATGCGGCTCGTCATCACGTTGCCGATGAACGTGTTGGTGCGAAACTCAGCCGGCCAAAGATCGTCCGCGTAGTAGAGCATGCCGTCGATCGCGGTCGAACCGTGACTGTGTTCCATCAACACCGGCGCGAAGCCGAGGCCGTCGTGAGGTTTGCCGAAGCTCGGGTAATAACCGCCCGCGAGGAGTTGGTAAGTCGGCGCGCTGTGGCAATCGCTCGAATAGAGATTTCCAAATTCGTCCCACGCCGTGCCGAAGGGATTTACCTGGCCATGCGTGTGTTGCTCGATGCGCGAGCCGTCGAGGCGAATGCGGTAGGTGTTGCCGGAATTCATGTCGACGTGGCTGCCGTCACGCGCGGTCACATGTGAATCGTTGTTATAGCCGTGCGTGGCGTAGAGCCAGCCGTCGAAGGCACGACGAAAACTGGATTGGTTGCCATGCGTGTCGCGCGTGTGGTCGAACGGACCGTACCATTTCTCTTTGCGATCCGCTTTGCCGTCGTTGTCCGTGTCCTCGAATAACCAGATGTTCGGAATGCTCCACGCGATACACTTCCACGTGAGCTTTCCTGAGCCGTCGCTTGCGGGACTTTGGTACGGATACAAACCGATCGGGATATTCAGGTTCGTGGCGAAGATTGTCACCTTGTGCGCGCGCCCGTTCGCGTCGAAGTCCGAGAGAATGCGGATCGTGTCGCGCGGATTGGCGGTGTTCGTTGGCCACGGGTATTCGCGCGACTCGGTGAACCAGAGTCGGCCCACAGTGTCGAACTGCATGTTGAGCGGTTTCCGCAATTCTGGTTCTGCAGCGACGAGTTGCACTTCAAAGCCCGGCGGCACGCGAAAAGCCTTCTGCTGTTGCTCGGGCGCGAGCGGATCGGTGGTGCGGACGTTTTCAGCGAAAGGGTCATTCGCGGCGTGAACAACAGACGTGATGGCGAGCAAACTCACCGCCAACCCGCGGACGGTTGAAGACAGAACATTGGTGAACACGTGGCTTAGACTAAAGAACGCGCCGCGTATTCGTGAATCGGAAAGTGTTTCCGTAGCTCGCTTCGATTTGGAGTTTTTATTTCATGTGTTACTACTTCACGCCGTGAACGACTCCTTGCCCGCTCCTGAGATCGCCGAGGCTGATGACGCGATCAGCATCTTCGGCGCGCGCGAGCACAACCTGAAAAACATCTCGCTTCAGATTCCGCGTGGGAAGTTTGTAGTGATCACCGGCGTGAGCGGATCAGGCAAAAGCACCCTAGCGTTCGACCTGTTGTTCGCCGAGGGACAGCGCCGCTTTCTCGATTCGATGAACACCTACGCGCGCCAGTTTGTAGAACAGATGGCGCGGCCGGATGTGGACTTGATCGCGGGATTGCCGCCGACGGTTAGTATCGAACAGCGCACCACGCGCGGCGGCGGAAAGAGCACCGTAGCAACCGTCACGGAAGTTTATCATTTCATCCGCCTGCTCTTCGCACGGCTCGGCACGCAGTTTTGTCCGCAATGCCAAATTCCTGTTGAACCACAGACGCGCGACCAACTTGCGGCGCACTTGAAAGGGGAACTGAAGTCGCGCGGCGATTTGCTGTTGCTCGCACCGGTGGTGAAGAACCGAAAGGGATTTCACACGGACGTGGCGGAATGGGCGGCGAAACATGGTTACGCCGAGATTCGCGCGGATGGAAAAGTTTATCGCACGGACAAACCGTTTCGGCTCGATCGCTTCAAAGAACACGATGTGGAGATCGTCACGGGCGTGCTGGAAAAGAAACGTGGTTCCGCTCGCGCTGCGAGCGGTGTCGCCTCGCAGCGCGAGGCGACCCACCAGCGATTGATCGACGACACACTGAAGCTCGGTCATGGCACGTTGCTCGCACTGGACAATCATCGGTCCGTGAGCGTGCATTCGACTGAGCGCGCGTGCGCGAGTTGCGGTCGCTCGTTCCAGCCACTTGATCCAAAGATGTTCAGCTACAACTCGTCGCAAGGCTGGTGCCCGCAATGCCGCGGCTTCGGCGAGTTGTTTTACCTGCCGGATGTGGATCGCGGCGCGCGAGCGGACGCGATCGAGGAGTCGTGGTTTGGATGGCAGGAGGGAAATCGTGAAGCTTGTCCGACGTGCAACGGCGCGCGGTTGAATGAAGTCGCGCGCGCGGTGCGATTGATTGCTCAACGCTCGAAGCCACCGACGATTGACACTATCGCGCAGATGTCCGTCGAGGCCGCCGCCGAGTTTTTTGCCAAGTTGAAGCTGGGCGGGCGCGAGGCGGTGATTGCACGTGACATTCTTCCTGAAATCTCCGAGCGCCTGAAATTCCTGAACGAAGTTGGGCTTGGCTATCTGCAACTCGGACGCAGCGTGACGACGTTGTCCGGCGGCGAAGCGCAACGCATCCGGCTGGCGGCGCAACTTGGTTCAAACCTGTGTGGCGTGCTTTACGTGCTTGATGAACCGACGATCGGTTTGCACGCGCGTGACAACGAGCAACTGCTCGCCGCATTGGAACAACTTCGCTCGCGCGGGAATTCACTCTTGGTTGTCGAGCACGATGAAGAGACGATGCGGCGCGCGGATTTCATCGTGGACCTCGGGCCTGGCGCTGGTGTGAACGGCGGTATGGTGGTCGCGAGCGGCACGCTCGACGAGTTGCTGCGGCACGATGATTCGATCACGGGAAAGTGTTTGCGTGCGCACAAAAAGTTTCCGACACGCGGTGAACGAAGACCCGTCGCCAAGCCGGTAAGCGACAAGCGGAAAGCCGAGACGGGGCCGCTTGTTCTGTGCGGCGCGCGTGTTCACAACCTCAAAGACCTCACCGTCGAGTTCCCGCTGAACCGTTTCGTCGTTGTGACCGGCGTGAGCGGTTCGGGGAAGAGCACACTGGTTCGTGAGTGTTTGCTGCCGGCGATTCAAGCGAAGTTGAAGAATCCGAGAACGAAGGCGAATGGCTCGGCCTCGGGTTCGATCGTAAGCGGACACGAATTCATCGCGGCGGTTTACGAAGTGGACCAGTCGCCGATCGGACGCACGCCGAGATCGACGCCGGCGACGTATGTCGGGTTCTTCGATGACATTCGCGCGCTCTTTGCACAAACACCCGAGGCCCGTATGCGCGGCTATGGGCCGGGACGTTTCTCGTTCAACTCCGCGCAAGGCCGCTGCCCTGAATGTGAAGGCGCGGGGCAGATCAAGCTGGAGATGAATTTCCTGCCGCCCGCGTTTGTGCGTTGTGAGACTTGCGGCGGCTGTCGGTTCAATCGCGAGACACTGGACATTGAATACAAAGGCAAGAATATCGCGAAGGTGCTGGAGCTTTCGGTGGACGAAGGCATCGCATTCTTCGAGAGCTTTCCGAAAATCCGGCGTCCGCTTGAAGCGTTGCGCGACACGGGACTGGGTTATCTCAAACTCGGTCAAACAAGCCCAACGCTTTCCGGCGGCGAAGCGCAGCGCGTTAAACTCGTCACGCACCTACTTAGCGGACTGAAGCAGCCGACGCTGTTTGACCCGAAGCAGAAGCACAACTTGTTCATCCTGGAAGAGCCGACGATTGGTTTGCACATGGCCGACGTGCAACGGCTCGTGGAGGTGATTCAACGACTCGTCGACGCTGGCCACTCGGTAATCGTGATCGAGCACAATCTCGATCTCGTCGCGGAAGCGGATTGGGTCATCGATCTCGGACCCGAAGCTGGTGAAGCGGGCGGCAGGCTCGTCGTGCAAGGCCCGCCTGAACAAGTCGCGCGCACGCGCGGTTCACACACCGGAAGATTTTTGGCGGATGTGCTGCGCTGAGGTCAGTCTTTCTGAACCAAGTTGCCATCGCCATCGCGATAGCTGCCCACGGCAAGCAGGATGATGTCGATCAACCACCAAATCCCCAGCCCGCCGAAGGTGACGAGTTTCAAAATTCCAAGACCGATGCTACCCGTGTAAAAGCGGTCGACGCCGAACTTGCCGAGAAAGATGGCGAACAGAAGCGCCGCAAGCCAATCGCGCCGCGATGTCTGGCCGTTGCTCACGATGGTAACTTACTTCTTCTGCACGAGCAGCCCTTGGCCGTCCTTCATTTTTCCCACGGCGATGAGAATGATGTCGATGATTGACCAAATACCGCATCCTCCGAAGGTGACGAGTTTCAAAATTCCGAGGCCGATCGACCCGAGATAGAATCGATCAACGCCAAGACCGCCTAGAAAAATGGAGAGCAGCAAAGCAGTGAGCCAATCCTTATTCGAAGTCGCGCCTGTAGGTTGAGGTTGAGTTTCGCCGTTACTCATAAGTCGATCTCCCGTTTTGTTTCTCCGCGTGCGTTTGTTTGGGAGCGGATTGCGGCGCATCATGGCGGCGCAACCTTTGAAGTCAACGCGTGTTTCACCCGCTATTGCCGAGTGAAGGCTTTGCGCTACACTCCGCCGCCGTTGAAATCCTTGCGCTCATTTCTGTTCGTGCTGTTGCTCAACGCCGCGTGGCTCGCGGTGGCGAGTTATTTCATGGCGCGCCATTTTGGCAAAGGGGCGAGCGAGCCGCGTGTGGAATACGTGACGAACTACGTTTCGTCACTGAAGAACCGGGCTCAGCCGATCACAGTAGTGACGAATATTGTCGCGACCACGAACGATTTCCGGTGGACGCAACTCGAGTCTGAGGATTACCGCACTTACATCCAACGCCTCCGCAGCATCGGCTGCCCCGAGCAAACAATCCGCGACATCATCATTGCTGACGTGGACAAGTTGCTCGCGCCGCGCGTGCAATCGGCGAGCTTGCAGCCGCGTGACTTGAAATATTGGGAACCCGTCGAGCAGCAAACCTGGGACGACCCGGCGCAACGCGACGCGATGGCGAAGCAGCGCGCCGTCGACTTCGAGAAGCGAGAAGTGATTCGCGAGTTGCTCGGCGTCGATCTCATTGGTGAGAAGTTGAAAAACCAGGGGCACGAGGATTACTACGGCTCGCGTTTGCAATTCCTGCCCGAGGAAAAACGTGCGCGTGTCCGGCTCACGCTCGATCAATTCGCGGATCAAGAGCGGGTGTTGATGGAGCAACAGATCGAGGATGGCGATCCGGCGGCGGCCGCCGAATTGAAAACGGTGCAGCAACAGAAGCAAGCAGCGCTCGCGCAATTGCTCACGCCGAAGGAACAGGAGCAATACGATCTGTGGTTTTCACCCTCAGCCATGACGACCCGTGAAGCGATTTACGGGATGAATGCGAGTGAGGAAGAATTCCTGAAGCTTTACACCTTGAGGCGCGACTTCGACGCGAAGCGGGCCGGCGATGCCAGCACGGCAACCGTGTGGAACACTTTCTCTGGGCCGTTCTCGCCCAACGCGAACGCCGGGCCGCCGGAGGCGTTGCAGGAATTCAACGCTCGCGTGCAGCAAGCGCTTGGGCCGGAGCGCTACGCCGATTACCTGCGGGCGCAAGATCCGGAGTATCGAAATCTCTACACCGCGACGACACGCTTCGGCCTCCCGCAGAAACTCGCCAACGAACTTTACGGCTACAAACAAGCCGCCGCCGAGCAGACCGCTCAGGTGAACGGCGACGCCAACCTCACGCCACAACAGAAGCAGGCTGCGTTTGCCGCGATCCAGGACGAAACGGAGCGCGCGTTGAAAGAATCTCTCGGCGACAAGGCGTTTCGCTATTACGCCAAACGCGCTCGCCGCTGAACGGTGTGCGGCGAGTGAAAGTCCAACGCGAGAAGCCGTGCATCGAGATTTGCGTCCTTGCCGGTGGTCTTAGCTCGCGGATGGGCCGCGACAAGGCCCGCCTTCGAATCAATGGTCGCACAATGTTGTCGCGCATTCGCGACACGGCCGCTGCGACGGGACTTCCTGTGCGAGTGATTCGTCGCGATGTGGTTTCACGTTGTGGTCCGATCGGGGGAGTGATTACGGCGTTTCGCCGCAGCCGCGCAGATGGGTTTCTGTTTCTCGCGTGCGACATGCCGTTCATCACGACAGCGCTGCTCCGACGTGTATTGCGAGCGAGCCGGGATGGGACGCGAGCAGTGTTCGCGACGACGAAGGATGGAAATGGCTTTCCGTTTCTTTTGCTGCGCGTTGCTTTACCAATCGTCGAACAACAACGGCGGACAAGGCAGTTTTCGTTACAAAAGCTTTGTGCTGCCGTAAGTGCGGCGGAACTGAGAGTCGCGGCGAGAACTGTGTTCAACATCAACACCCCGGCGGAATTTTCGGAAAGTGCGAAGAGAGCTTGATTACGAGTCGCGCGTTCGCCTCGTAATCGTAATCGCTCCTTTCCCCTTCGCTTGTCAGGAATCCCGTCTGCTCGTATCGTTCCCACCATGTTCAGGCGCTTGGTTCCCATAACGCTGGTTTTGACCGGCGCTGCCACGGTGTTTGCCGAGACGTTGCAACTTCGCGATCACTCCGCTGTCACCGGCACGATCCTGGCCGAGAAGCGCGACCAGGTCGTGGTTGATCTCGGTTACACCGTGCTCACGATTCCGCGCAGTTACATCGTGAAGATCACGAAGGAGGAAGAAGCGCCGAAGGAAAAGAAGGCCAACAGCAAGGCGACGGTTCCGGCTGTGGCTCAAACCAACACGAAGCCAAAAATCAAACGCGAAGAAGGCGAACTTTATACTTCCAGTCTCACTCCACTGCCGGAACGTTCCGTGCGCGAGTTGGTGAACGTGATTGGTGAAGCGGTCGTTCAAGTCCGCACGCCGGGCGGACTCGGCTCGGGATTTTTCATCAACGAAGACGGTTACCTCATCACCAATTTCCACGTGATCGAAGGCGAGACGCAGATTTCGATCGAGGTTTATCACCAGCGCAATGGCCAGCTCGATCGCCACACTTACAAGAACGTGCGCATCATCGCGATGAACAAGTTCCAGGACGTGTCATTGCTGAAGATCGAAGACAAGGATGCCCCGAAGTTTTCGTTCGTACCGCTGGGCGAAACCGACAGTCTCGCGGTCGGCGAGCGGGTGTTCGCGATCGGCAGCCCGCTTGGGCTGGAACGCACGGTCACCGAAGGCATCGTGAGCACCAAGACCCGCCAGGTGCAGGGTGAGATTTATTTGCAGACGACGGCGCAGATCAATCCCGGCAACAGCGGAGGTCCGCTCTTCAACTTGCGCGGTGAAGTGCTCGGCGTGACGAACATGAAGCTCGCTTTCGGCGAAGGCATCGGATTCGCCATCCCGATCGAAACGGTGAAACGCTTTCTCAAGTACCGTGACGCATTCGCCTACGACAACGACAACCCGAGCAATGCTTATCGCTACCTCGACCCGCCCAGCCGGATGAAGAAATCCGACGCGTCTGCCGAAGTTCAGCAGTAATCAACGAATGAAACGCCTCCTTTTTTTCGCGGCGATGCTGATTGTCGTCGTCGCCGCCCGCGCTGCCGTGCCGCCTGCGGAACGATTGTTGCCCGCGGACACGATCGGCCTGCTCACGGTGCCGGACTGGTCGCTCGCGCGCAGCAATTTCAACAAGTCGTCGATGGGCCAGTTTCTCGCAGACCCGGCGATGAAACCGTTCGCCGAGAAACTTGCTTCGAACTTTCTGTCGGAAAAATCAGGTGCGTTCGAAAAGGAACTCGGTGTGAAGCTGAGCGACTACTCAGACCTGGCGCGCGGCCAGATTACTTTCGCGCTGACGCGCAACGGCTGGGATGGTTCGCCCGACAAGGAGCCGGGATTTTTGTTCCTCGTCGACACTCGCGACAAGAGCAGCCAGGCGCGCACGAACCTCGCCGACATTCGCAAGAAGTGGATCGACAAGGGGAACAAGATGCGCGTCGACAAGATTCGTGATGTTGAGTTCACGACTTACATCATCGCGCCTGACGACAAGTCCACCGATGTCGACAGCGGCGGCGAGAAGCCCAAGCCGAAAAAGGCAAAGGAACTTTCGCTCGGCTTGTCCGACACGTTGCTGGTCGTGAGCGACGCGCCAAAGGACGTTGAAAAAGTGCTCGCGCTGCAAGCCGGCTCTTCCGTGCCGCCGCTCGCTGAGCAGGCGAACTACGCCGCCAACACAACGCTCGCCCGAGACGCGAGTGCGTTTCTGTGGGCCGACGTAAAAACGGTTCTCAATGTTTTTGTGAAAGCAGCGCCGAGCGACGAAAAGCAGGGCGGTGCATCTCTGTTCGGCGCGGCGCCTTCGATCGAAAAGATTTTGGGCGCGATCGGATTGTCTGGCGTTCAAACCATCGGCGCGAGTTATCGCGACTCGAATGAAGGCGCGAATATGAGTCTTGCGATCAATGTTCCGGAAGCCGCACGCAAAGGGTTGTTCAAGATCGTCGCGTTCGACCAAAAGGATTCCTCGCCGCCGCCCTTCGTGCCCGCTGACGTGGTAAAGTTTAATCGCTCGCGCATCGATCTTCAGAAAGCATGGACGGCCATCGAAAACATGCTGATGGAGATTTCGCCGCAGTTGGGCGGCAGCATGAAGATGATTCTCGATCTCGCGGGCAAAGACAAAGACCCGAACTTCGATTTGCGCAAAGTGCTGCTCGCGAATCTGGGCGACGACGTGATCTCATACGAGAAAGCCCCGCGCGCGAGCGACGAAGGCAAAGCGCCATCACTCGTGTTGCTCGGCGCGAAGAACGCCGATCAGATGGCCACATCGCTCAAGGCGATCACGTCGATCCTGCCGCCCGAGTTGGCCAAGTATTCGGAACGCGATTTTCTTGGCCGGAAAGTTTGTTCATTTACCTGGCCATCGATGAGCGGCGGTAAATCTTCGCCGATCATTTACTCGGCGAGTGGCGGCTATGTGGCGATTTCAAGCGACGTTTCGCTCGTCGAGGAGTATCTCCGCAGTAACGAAGGCAAAGCAAAGTCGCTGCGTGAACTGGCCGGCCTGAACGAAGCGGCGCAGAAAGTCGGCGGCATGAACAACGGATTCTTCTCCTACGAAAACCAGAACGAATCGATGCGCTCGTCATTCGAGTCCGCAAAGAAGGACCCGTCGAAGCTCGTGTCGGTTCCTGGTGCTGCGGCGCTCGCTGGCCCGATGACGACACCGAAGACCGGGAGCAGCATGACGAACTGGCTTGATGCGTCACTGCTTCCCGCATTCGATCGCGTCTCGAAATATTTCGACAAATCGGTGACCGCCGTGAACGTCAGCCCGAACGCCATCACGTTCAAAATGTTCGCGCCGACGCCGCCAGCGCTGCGGAAGTGAATGTGCCTGAACGAGGATCGGTAGGGCGCTCCGCTCCGCGCACCCTACCTGACGTTGTTGTTTGCGACTCCGTTCGTTCCGGCTAAACTTCTTTCCATTCACATGAGCTTTCGTTCGGTCACGTTTTTGTTTGTCGCGCTTGCGAATGCTGTGTTCGCTGCCGAGCCACAGCTTCCTCCGGCGGCGAAGCGCAAAATCGACTTCGTCAAAGACGTGCAGCCGATTCTCTCGTCGCGTTGCTACGAGTGCCACGGCGAGAAGAAACAGAAAGCTGATCTGCGCTGGGACGTGAAAAGCGTGGCACTCAAAGGCGGCGAACACGGGGCGGTGATCGTTCCCGGAAAAAGCGCTCAAAGCGTGATGATCCAGCTCGTCGCTGGATTGAAAGGCGCCGATCAGCGGATGCCCGCGAAAGGCGAGCCGCTGCGCGCCGAACAGATCGGAATTCTCCGCGCATGGATTGATCAGGGCGCGCAATGGCCGGAGGAAGCTTCGGCGAAAATCACGGACCCCAAAGATCACTGGGCTTTCAAGGCGCCGGTGAAACCGCTGTTGCCACAAGTTCAAAGCTCGCAGATTCGAAATCCCATCGATGCTTTCATTCTGGCGCGACTGGAAAAGGAAAAGCTCACGCCTTCACCGGAAGCGGATCGCGTCACGCTCATTCGTCGGTTGAAACTGGATCTGCTTGGCTTGCCGCCAACGCCGGGAGAAGTCGATGAGTTCGTCGCCGACAAATCGCCGGACGCTTACGAGAAGCTCGTCGAAAGATTTCTCCTGTCGGTTCACTACGGCGAGCGGTGGGGACGGCACTGGCTCGACGTGGCGCGTTATGCGGACTCAAACGGTTTCGAGAAGGATGCGGCGCGCAGCATCTGGCCTTATCGCGATTGGGTGATCAACGCGCTGAACCGCGACTTGCCTTTCGACCAATTCACCATCGAGCAACTCGCGGGCGATTTGCTGCCGAACGCAACGTTGGAACAAAAAGTTGCAACCGGTTATCTGCGCAACTCGATGTTGAACCAGGAAGGCGGCATCGAGCCGGAACAGTTTCGCACGGAGTCGATGATCGATCGCATCGACGCGATCGGGCGCACGTGGCTCGGGCTGACGGTCAACTGCGCGCAGTGCCACAACCACAAGTTCGATCCAATTGCGCAGCGCGAATATTACCAGGTTTGGGCATTTCTGAATAACGACGACGAGCCGTTCCTCGAAGTGCCTACGCCGGAGCAGAAACTAAAGCGCGATGAGATTTCGGCGAAGGTTCGCAAAGCGGAAGACAAAGCGTTGAAAGACACGGAAACTGCGAGGCAGTTCGCGAAGTGGCAAAAAGAAATTGCCGAGGCAGCGGGCAACTGGACCGTGCTCGACCCCGCGGAGTTCCACAACTTCGCCACAAAGTACGAAGAGCAGAGCGATCATTCGCTGCTTGCCGGCGGTGACGTGAAACCTGGCGCCGTCACACATGTGTGGGTCGACAACGCGCCGACTAATTGCACCGGCTTCCGCCTCGACGTGCTCACGCATCCAAGCCTGCCTTACGGCGGGCCGGGGCTCGTTCAGAAGGGAAGTTGGCTGCTCCGCGAGTTCACGCTTGAGGCTTACGCGATGACGAACGCGACGGTGACGAACAAGTTGAAGTTCCGCCGCGCGCTTGCGAGTGCCGAGGCCCCGGGCTTCAGCATCACGAATACAATCGATGGCAACACGAGCAAAGGCGGTTGGACCGCGAGCAAACTTCCAATCGTAAAAAACGAGGAGCAACGCGCCGTCTTCGAACTCGCTGATTCGATCCCTGATTTTCCTGGCGGCACGCGATTGCAATTCACGTTGTACCAGAAGCACGACAGCGGCGATGCGAACAACGGTGTTCTCGACAAAGACAGCGGACTCGATAGTCACACATTGGGCCGCTTCCGACTCAGCGCCACGACGGATGCAGCGCCGCTGCGTGTTGATCCGCTCAGCGAGAGGCAACGCAAATGGCTGGTCACCGTACCGGGGCAACGCACGCCGGAGCAACAGCGCGAATTGTTCAATGTGTTCCGTCACAACGACACGTCGCTTGCGAAATTGAACGAGCAGATCGACGGCGTGTTCACGAATTGGGTTTATCCGCCGTTGACGCTCGCGTTGTCTCAACGCACCGAACCGCGTCACACGCGCATGTTCAAGCGCGGTGATTGGCAACGGCTCGGCGATGAAGTGAGCGCCGACACGCCAAAGATTTTGCAAGCGTTCCCATCCGGCGCACCACGCAATAGGCTCGGCTTCGCGCAGTGGATCGTCGATCGCCGCGCGCCGACGACCGCGCGTGTGGTTGTGAATCGCGTGTGGCAGACGTACTTCGGTCAAGGTTTGTTCACCACGCCCGAAGACATCGGCACGCGCTGCGAGATGCCGTCGCATCCCGAGTTGCTCGATTGGCTCGCGTGCGAGTTCATGGACCAGGGCTGGAGTTTGAAAAAGCTGCATCGCCTCATCGTCACGTCGGCGACTTACAAACAATCGTCACACGTGACGCCCGAACTGCTGGCGAAGGATGCTTACAATCGATTGCTCGCGCGTGGTCCGCGCTTTCGCGTCGAGGCTGAAATCATTCAGGACATCGCACTCTCTGCGAGTGGGCTATTGAATCCGAAGATCGGCGGACCGAGCGTGCGACCACCGATTCCCTCGAACGTGGGCGACACAGTGTACGGTGGCTTCTCGTGGCCGGAGAGCACGGGCGAAGATCGTTATCGCCGCGGCATGTACACGTTCTGGAAACGCGCGATGGCCTTCCCCTCGTTGCTCGCGTTCGATGAGCCGACTGCTGAAGGTTCATGCCCGCGCCGCGTTCGCTCGAATACGCCATTACAGGCGCTCACGACATTGAACGAGAAGACATTCGTCGAAGCTGCACAGGCGCTTGGCCTGCGTGTTTACAAAGAAGGCGGTGCAGACGAACGGAGCCGCGCGACTTATGCGTTCCGTCTCTGCACCGGCCGCACTCCAAGTGATCGCGAGTTGAAATCGTTGCTCTCGTTCTACGACGAGCAATACAAACACTTCGAAGATCGCACGACTGACGCCATCAAGGTCGGCTCGATTTCACAGACTAATCTCCCGCCCGACGTTAATCTCCACAAAGTCGCCGCATGGGCCATGGTCAGCCGTGCCATTTTGAATTTGGACGAGACGATTACGAAGGAGTGATTCGTTCTAGTGTGTTGAACGGAACTCGAGCCAGAAGCAGCTGCCCTGGCTTGGCGTCGATTCCACGCCCACCTTGCCCATCATCCGCTCCATGGCTTTCTTGACGAGCGCCAGGCCGACACCAGTGCCGGTGTATTCGTTCGCCTTGTGCAAGCGCGCGAAGAGGTCGAACACGCGCCCATGATATTGCGGCGCGATGCCGATGCCGTTGTCCTGAATGCACACCCGCGCGCGATTTCCGGCGAGAGTCGCATTGATCGTTATCTCGGGAGTTTTGTCGCGTGGCACAAACTTGACCGCGTTGTCGATGAGGTTCACGAGCACCTGTTTCACGAGGGTGATGTTGCCGACGATCGTTGGCAGCGGACTCTCGACTTTGATGCGAGCACCGCGCGTGCGAATCTCCGGGCCAAGATCGTGGAGGACTTGCGTGACGACCTGGTCGAGCGCGACGGGAATTGCCGTGACCTCCACATGGGTCAATTGTCCATACGCGAGCAAATCGCTCACGAGGCGATCCATCTGCCGCGCCGAGGCGTCGATGCGTTCGAGGTAATCCTTTGCTGTATCATCCAGCTTCTCGGTGCATTCCGTGAGCAGAAGTTTTGAAAACCCGGTGAGCGCTCTAAGCGGGCCGCGCAAATCGTGCGCCATCGTGTAGGTGAAGGTCTGCATCGTTTGCAAACTGTCGTTCAACTCCGCGGTGCGCATGGCAAGCTCTTCGTTCGTGTCCTTGAGCTGCTGGTTGATGGCGCTCAATTCCTGCGAGCGGGTTATGATTTCCGTTTCGAGGTTCGTCGATTGGCTGCTTTCGCCAGCAGGAATTCTGTTTGGCGCCGGCATCTGCGCGCGTTTGAGGCGGATAAATTCGGTCACGTCTTCGAGCGAATGGATAATGTATTGGATTTCATCGCCCTCGATTACCGGACTGTTGGTCGCGCTCCAATAATGCTCCTCCAGTTTGCCTTCCGAAGTGCGGAGGTCGTACCGTTGCACGCCCATCGTGTCGGCGACGCGTTCGCGCACAACACGTTCCAGCGAACTGCGAAGATGGCGCACCGCGGTGGCGTTCGGATCTTTCGGGTCGTCCGGAAACACATCGAAGAGATGTTGCCCCACGAGGTCCGCACGGTTGGTCAACGTTGATCGGAGAAAAGCGTCGCTGACCGCGAGGACAAAGAAGTGCTGATCGAGAATGAGATACAAGCCGGGAGACTTTTCGAACAACACGCGAAAATCCACTTTCACCGGGTCCCCCATAGCGGCGCAAAGTTAGCGCGACCGGCGCTCGGTCGTCACGCAAATCAAGTTCGGTTCAAAGCGCAGATTTTTTTGTGCTACATTGCGCCATCCAGATTGAACAACACCTGCGAGTGGCATCATCGCTTGTCATGAGCGGATGACATTGGTAGGTGTAGCGGCGAGGTCAATGACACCACCCGTTAAAGCAGAGGCAGTTCAGCTCGATCCTGCATTGGCTGGGTTGGCTGCAGGGACGAAAGTTGGCGGCGGACGATTCACCTTGGTCCGTTTAATCGGGCAGGGCGGGATGGGTGTCGTGTGGCTCGCGCGCGACGAGCACTTGCACGAAGATGTGGCGCTCAAATTCCTGCCGCCGGAAATTCGCCATGACGCCGTCGCTCTTGACGACTTACGCCGGGAGACTTCCCGCAGCCGCAAGCTCACGCATCCGCACATCATCCGAATCCACGATCTCTATAAAGCCGACAACGAAGCATTCATCTCGATGGAATTCGTCGACGGCTCAAACCTCGCCGAGTTGCGGCTGCAGCAAACCGACCGTGTGTTCAAGTGGACTTTCATCGAACCGTTGATCAAGCAATTGTGCGACGCGCTTCAGTACGCGCACGGCGAGCACGTGATTCACCGCGACTTAAAACCCGCGAACATGATGCTCGATGCGCGCGGGCGGCTGAAGCTGGCAGACTTTGGGCTGGCCGCCACGGTGAGCGATTCCCTCAGCCGCGTCTCGATGGGCAAACACGCGTTCAGTGGCACTGCGAGCTACATGAGTCCGCAGCAACTCGACGGACAATTGCCGCAAGTGACGGATGATATCTATTCGCTGGGATCCACCTTGTACGAATTACTGACGAGTCGCGCGCCGTTCTTCACGGGCGACATCGCGCATCAGGTTCGCTCCTTGCCGCCGCAACCGGTCGAGAAACGTCTCGCGCAACTGCGGATTGAGAATCCAATTCCGACACATGTCACCGCGACGATCATGGCGTGCCTCGCGAAGGAACCTGACAAACGTCCGCAAAGCGCCCGCGCTGTGGCAGAGCAAATGGGACTCGTGTCCGGTCAGAACGGCGATCGATCGGTTCAGCCGGTTGAAGTCTCGACTGATTCCCAACGATCGGCAGTTGCCATGTTGAAGCCGGCGACGGAAACGCTGGCGCCAGTTCCTGAGGTCCGGGTCGCGCGCAAGTCGCGTTGGCCCCTGATTTCAGGCGTCGCGTTGATCGTGGCCCTGGCGATAACCGCGGCGCTTTGGCGGTGGTCACACCACCGACCTTTGAACAAGGCGGTTGCACAGCAATCCGCCACAAATACCGTTCGACAGACGCCGCCTCCTTCGCCGCCTGCGTCCGAATTGATCTCGCTGTTTAACGGACACGATCTTTCCGAATGGGACGGCGACCGGCACTTTTGGTCAGCACAGGACGGCGCGATCACCGCGACGGGAGCGACGTCTCAAGAGCGTCGTCCGGAAGCGATCTTTTGGCGTGGAGGACCGGTGGAGGATTTTGAGTTGCGGCTTTCGTTCAAGATCGAGAGCGGCAATTCCGGTATTTATTATCGAGCCCAACGCATCGGTGCTTACGAAGTCGGCGGATACCAACTCGAAATCGCCGGCGACAGAAGCGGCATCTTGCTGGAAACCGGATCGGATCGCATCCGTCGTGAGCCGTCACACCGTGGATTTGTGACGGTCGCGACGATGATCGACGGCAAGAGCACGGTGACGAATGAAAAGCCGATTGCCTCTCCCGGTGTCTTCAAGCGCGATGGCTGGAACGACGTTGTCATCATCGCCCGAGGCAACCAACTGACCCACATGCTTAACGGCCGAATGGTTATGGAAACACGGGACGAGTATGAAAAACGTCCGCGCAGCGGCATGATTGCCTTGGAAGTCTATGGCCGCGATCCAACCACCGTGAAGTTCCGAGACATTCGCCTGAAGCGTCTGCCGCCGGCTGAGCCGGGAAACGCGCCCTCGCAGAAATAAGGTTATCTCGTTCGCAACCGCATTTGACGTGCGTGAGCGGCCCCACCAGGGGCGAGCGAATTGCTTGTTTAATTGATTACTGGAACGGGATTGAACAACGGAAAGTTATCGTCCCGCGGCGAAGAGTTCTTCCACACGCCGTTGCACCTCGTAAGGCGTCCACACGTTGCTCTTCCAAACGTGAACGAGCTTGCCGTCCGGGCCGATGAGCGCGGTGCGCAAGTCATGATTGATGAGACCGCCGGCGCGTTCCTGCACGAGGCCAAAGAGCGCACCGATCGCGTCGCTCTGCTCTGGTGTGCCCGTACCGTAAGTCCAGGTTGAATCATCTTTCGTGTAGCGCGCGGCGTATTGCTTCAACACGTCCGGCCGGTCGAACTGAGGATCGATGCTCACGCTCAGCAACTGGAACTTGCCCGGAAACTCTTTTTCCAATCGCTCCTGCAACGACGCAAAGTTCTTTGACATCAGCGGGCAGAAATTCGGCAGCGGGCATCGCGTGTAGATGAACGTGAGCAGTACTGCCTTGCCGCGGAAGTCCTTCAACCGCACCGCGCGTCCATTCTGGTCCGTAATCGCGAAGTCGGAAACCGTTTCACCAACTTGCACGCGCTGAATTTCTTTCGCTGCGAGTTGTGAAATGTCGGAGACGGCTTCGGCGCTTGCCTCGGAAAGCCTGTGGATGCTCGCAATCCAGGAATCCTCCTTTGTCACCACGAGCTCAAATCCAATTTCGTCGCCCGCCTTCAAACCGCGCAGCAATGACGCGTCGCGCACCTCAAATGGCATTGTCATCGCCGCCATGTAATTCGGAATTTCCTCGTGCTTGATGCGGATGGACTTCGCTTCGACGTCGAGGCTGCGCACTTCACCGCGAACTTGAAAGCGTTGTGTGTCACCGCGCGGTTCCGTTTTCCGTGACTGACGCTGAATCGCCATCGCTGTGATTGCACTCGCGGTGACGACTGCGAAAACCAGAACTACAAACCACTTCACCGATTTCATAAATCAACTCGCTCCAATCGCCACGCGGCTGCGCCGACCGACAACACAATCCACGCCAGCATCGACAAACGCGCGCCACTCCAAGGCAATGGCAACGACACGGCGCTCGGCAGATTGATCACGCGAAACACGTCCACTGGATTGAGCCAGAGCCACACGAAGGGTCGTGCGTTCGCCTCGGTATGTTTTGCAGTGGGAGTATTGCCATCGAATGCGGCGTGAATGTCTGCCTGGCTGTTCACGTGCGTGGCGTCACAGACCAAATCGATCTCGTGCGAAGATCGAACGGCTTTTGTGGAGACGATTACTCCGAGCGCTGCAAGGTCGAATGCGAATACCGCTACGCCCCATGTCAACAGCGCGCACACCAACGCCTGCACGCGGCTGCGCGAGACGGTCGAAATGAGCAGGCCAATCCCGTTGAACGCGATTCCGAGAGCGAGACCCGATGACGCGAGTTTCAGAAACGGCGTGAACGCTCGGTCGCGCGCGGCTACTCCGACGAGCGCCCCAGCGATGACGAAGCCGAGCACGAGCGGCACACTGACCGTGAGCGCGCCTCCAATAAATTTTCCAAGAAGCAAACGGGCACGCGTGACGCCGCTTGCGAGAACAAGATTGAGCGTACGGTCTTCGCGCTCGCGAACGACGAGGTCATGCCCCACGAGGAGGCCGAGCAGGGGAACCAGGTATTGAGCAAGGTTCAGCAGACTCATCGTCGTGCGCTCGAATCCCTGCACGCCGATGTGTCCAATCTGAATCAAACCGAACAGGCTCGTCAGTGAAATCGCGCCGAGCCAGACCAGCACGCACGCGATGATCCATCCACTCCGCAGCCGATCGCGGAATTCTTTCAGGGCAATGATCGACAACGCGTTCACGCGAGCACCTCCTCGGGGTTCGATGATTTGCGCCGCGCGATCGCGTGATAAATCGTTTCCAGCGACGCATCACCAAAGGCGCTACGAAGTTCTTCAATGGAACCATGCGCCGCGAGCTTCCCTTCGAGCAAAACCGCCACGTGTGTGGCGAGCGGTTCGACGGCCGACATCGTGTGTGTAGAAATCAGCAGCGTCGCGCCGCGGTCGCGTTCTTCAGCGAGAATTTTCTGCAACGTTTCGAGCAGCGCGGGATCAAGTCCGTTAAACGGCTCATCCAGAATCAATAACTCCGGCGCGCCGCATAGCGCGATCGCAAGCCCGAGCCGTTGCAGCATTCCTTTCGAGAGCTTTCCCGCGGCACGCTCTTGCACGTCGTAAAGCCCGACACGCTTGAGCTGCCGTTCCAGTTCGCTCGCTGGTTGGCGTTTGAGCTTTGCGAAAAATAAGCCGTTTTCACGCACACTGCTCTGCGGATAGAGCGCGATGCGTTCCGGCATGTATCCGATGTGCTGGCGGAAGTCGGCCTTCACCTTTGCGCCATTGACAAAGATGTTTCCGCTCGTCGCGTGAGTGAATCCGAGGAGGCAACCGAACAATGTGGATTTGCCTGCGCCGTTCGGCCCGAGTAGCGCGAGCACATTGCCGCGCTCAACTGCGAATGAGACATCGCTCAGCGCTGCCACTTCGGCGTAACGCTTTTCGAGAGATTGAAATTTGAGGTAATCGCTCATTGCGTAATGGAGGGACGAGCTCCGCGAGTCCCCAGCTTTTCATTCGAAGCGACGCCCAACGAGAGAGTGGGACTCGCGGAGCTCGTCCCTCCAACTTTGTTCATCAGCGGAAACGAATCAGTTACGCCAGGCACATCGAGCAGTGGCAGAAGTTCTTCACCTTTGCGAAGCAGCGCCACCGCAGGACTCAACGCGAGAGCGTGCGCGTCGGGATGGCGTTCGACGATGTAACCAAACACGTCTGTCTCGTGATACGGCGTGTCGCCGATGCCGTCGCGATTGCGATCCGCGCCGGTGTAGTCGCTCCAGAAGTTGCCTCGGCCTTTTTCGGAAAATTTGTTCGATGCGAGCCGTCCGGCTTCCACCTCGTCACTCGGCTGCCAGACATGGTCGGTGTTCGCGATAAAGTTGTTTCCGACAAATACGTTCTGTTCGGAGCAATTGCTCATGTAAATGCCGATGTCGTTTTTCGTGATCGTGTTTCCCTCGAACCGATTCTGCGTGGCCTGTTGGATAAAGAAGCCGCGGTTGTGGCCAGAGATGAAATTGTCCGTGATGCGCGAGCGATCGACTTGCTTGAACAAAATCCCGTGACGGCGATTGGCCACCACGATGTTGCCGCTGATCAGGGAGTCCCGGCTGAACATCAACGTGGCACCGACTGTGTTCGCCGTGAGCGAATTACTGAGCAGCCGGTTTGCGTGCGAATACATGTAGTGAATGCCGAACCGCGTCTCGCGCACGTCGTTGTTCGCAATGAGATTCGCGTCGGCGTAGGAGAAATACATCCCGTCGCGTTTCCTTTGGATGCGGTTTGAGACAATCTCATTGCCGCGCGTTTTCCACAGATGAATTCCGTTACCACGCTTCGACGGCGGCTGCTCGTCCGTGCCGATGATTTCGTTGCGCTCGATCCGACAGTTGCTCGCGCCACGCAGATACACGCCGAACGCGTCATTTTCCATGTGGCAGTCGATGACCGTGGCGTTGTTTGAAAGGATCATTACGGCAGAATCGAATGCAGTGAGATCGGCGCCGGAGTTGCGAATTGTGAGGCCGCGCACTTCGACGTTTGTCGCGGCGATCGTCAGCGGTGTTCCGCTTTTGCCGCCGTCGAGAACAGGAAAGTTCGTGCCGAGGAGGCGAATGGATTTCGAAATCGTGACGTGTTCAGAAAACGCTTTCGGTCCGACGAGCAAGAGTGTGTCGCCGTCATGAGCGCGGGTGAGCGCGTCAGTGACACTGCTCGTCACAACGAGTGTCGCACCGTGCGAGAGGATTGCCGACAGAATTAGAATGGATGCTGCTCGAATCACAGTGTTGCCAATGACGGTCCAGGATTTCCACCGAGCGCAGTCAGCACCGTGAAGACCACGGAGTTGATGACCCGCGTGCGGTCGAATGCGATCAGCACGGCGACAAGAATCATCACCGTCGCACTGGTGAGTTGGAGCGAGCGGACAAGCACCGGACGATGCACGAATTGCCAGGCGTAGTTGCCGACGGCGACGGCAATCGCAGCCATTGGTGCGGCGAGCGCGAGTGAATAGGTTCCAAGAATCAGCGCGCCCCAATACCACGTTGAAGTACCGACGAAGATCAGCAGCGGATAAAGAATCGCGCCGCCCATACAAGTGAGGCAACTGACGCTGAGGCCGAGTCCGGCGCAGAAGGAATTCAACGGCGTGATGTTGCCGGGCTGGCGCATACTCATCGCCGGTGAACGAATAATGTTCGCGCGCTTTTCGGATACGAGTCCCACGATAGCAGCGATGGCCATTCGGAACTTGCGTCCGAGTTGCGCGAGCCATACGAAGCATTTTCCCCCGCGGCTCAACACGCCGACGGATTTTAACGCGAAGAAAATCAGGAACGCGGAGCCGAGCCAGTTGGCATAGCGGGTCCACTCGCCGAAGCCGGGGCCATGATTCGCGTGCGCGGCTTTGTCGGTGTGCGTCATAGCGGGCATCGGGGTGACCGTTTTATCTTCGGTGCCGCAGACAGCTTCGCCGAGCTTGCCAGTTTTGGTGAACTGCGCTTGCAAGCCCATCAACTGCTGACCCATGAGTGCAACCGTGGCGCCGCTCGCCATATAGAGAACCGTGAAGCCGAGAACGAACGCGCCGAGGTTGCGGAGAATGCGGCCGCGGACTTCGCGCGGGATTGGTGCCCGCCGTTTCGAAAACGGCAGCGCGGGTTCAGTTTTCGTGTTTTCCCCGATAGCGGCGGAACTCACCACGCCTGCGATGATGCCGGTGTAGTAGGTCGTGAGTTCAATCGCGCACGGGCTGAGAATCACCATCAACGCGCCCACGACTCCAAGCACGAGCATCAACGTACTCGCGACGGTGCGCACGGGTTCGGGTTCGACGACGGGCAGCTTCCAATCGAACGCGCGTTCAGCCGTTTTGCCGACGTTCTTCACAATGAGCCGAAAATGTTTTCGGTCCGCGGTGAAGATTGATTTGCCGTTGTTGTCCACGAGCGGGAACACGAGCAGATACATGTTGTGGTGCTCGCTCAGAACGACCGGCGTTCCCAGCGATGGGAAACGTTCGCCATTGCTGTCTTCGAGCAAAACTTTTCCGCGCAGGTCGAGGTCGGCGATGGTGCCGACGTGCGTGTTGATGCCGATGAGGAACGGCTGCGCGCGGTTCTGGTATTGCGCGACGTACGGCTCAAGCTTCACACGCTTGACGAATTGAGGCGTGGCGTAGGTCACATCCACGAACACATCCGACAATGACACGCGCGCGGCGTCGCTCTGGCGCGCCGTGGCGGCGTTGCCGGCCTGCATCTTCGGCACGATGTAAATGCCGACGACGAAGATTGCCACGAGGAAGACGAGTCCGGAGATGAGGAGGATGCGTGTGGCTTTCAAGCGAGTGCCTCCGAAGTTTGAGGTGAAATGGTTGGTTGTGATTTCTTGCAGCAACAATTCGCGCTACAACTGCGACGACGCACAAAAGCGCCGCCGAGTTGCAGCGCGATCGCCGCGCCGAGCAGATATGCGCCGCTACCAAACGATGCTGTGATTGTAAATTGTGCGACCTTCGCCGTGCCGAGGAACGGCGGCGTGAAGTCCTGCACGCGCGCGAGCTTTGTGTGCGCATCACGTTTATGGCCGATGTCATACATCTGCTGTTTCGCCTGGAACACGGCGACTCCGATCGCGCTCGCGAGAGCGATGCTCGTGATAAGCAACGCTCCGCGGCGCACGAGGAAGGGAAGAAGACTGGCGAGAACTCCTAGAGCCGCGCCGAGGAGGAGAGCCGTCGGCAGCCATTTCGATTGCGGCAGCACCTCGGGGATGTGAACGCCGATGTATTGGTTCAACACGGTGATCTCGCGCAAGTCGCCATTCATCGAGCCGGCGAACACATTCACTTTCAACGCTTCCTCGTCGCGGTATTGCGGCGCTTCCATCCGCAGATGCCAGAGCGGGAGCTTCGTCGCACCGAAGAGGCACGCTGCCGCAACAACTGCGAATGAGATCACGAGAATTGTGCGTCGGCTGTTACTCATACGACGCGCCTTTCTTTTCTCCCGCAGCGCTCGCGACCTTTTCTGCTTTGCTCACCGCGTTGGGATTTTCGTTCAACGGTTCGCCAGTGGGTTTCACAATCATGCGTCCGCGCATTTCGAGATGGAGCGCGGAGCAGAACCACGTGCAGTAGTACCAATATGTGCCCTGCTTCAGCGCCTTGAACGGGACGACCGTCGTCTGACCGGGATCGACGGCGATGTTAATACCGTGACGCGGAATCGCCACGCCGTGCGTCATGTCCCGAACGGTTTCAACGTTGGTGAGGTGGATCGTCACGTCGTCGCCTTCGTGAACTTCGAAAGCTTCGGGCACAAACTTCGAGCGAATGCAGGTCATGAACACATCGACCTTGCTGCCGTTGCGCACGACTTTTTCTTCGCCCAACTTCACCGCCGTCGGTTCGAGGTGATGCGTCTGAACGACGACGTTCTCCAAAACTTTGCGATGGATAAACACGGCGTCGTGCGGCTCGGGCAACGATGGGAACGCCGCAATAACGCGCATCTTGTCGCCGGAGATGTCGATCAGCTCCTGCGACTCAGGCATGCCCGGGCCAACGGGAAGGAACATTCCTTTGCTGAGCTTGTTCAGCGATATGAGCCAATCGCCGCTCGGGTAGCTCGTGTCCGCACCCGCGGCCTTCGTGTGGCCGACGTTGTAGTGAACGTCCACGCGATCGACGATGTAGTCGTTCGCGCCCTTGATCGCTTTCTCCAGGTTCCACTTCACGATTTGTGAATCAACGAAGAGTGAGGTGTAGCAGTTGCCGCGATTGTCGAACGTGGTGTGGAGTGGGCCAAGGCCGACTTCCGGTTCCGCGATGACCTTCAACGTGTGCGCGTCGATGATCGTGACCGTCGGCGAAAGCTTACCGCTCGCGAGAACGTATTTGCCGTCGGGCGTGACGTTGCAGCCGTGCGGATTTTTCGGAACGGGAATTAGCGTGAGCACGCCGGGAACTTTTTCGGACTCAATCACTGGCACGCCGTTGATCTTCGTGAACTTTCCTTCGGCGACCGCTTTCTCGGCCAGCGGTACGTCAATCGCGCCCACCGCATCGCGATCGCGTTCAATCATGCCTTCGCTCGAGAGCGCGTTCTCAGTGTTGTACATCGTGGAGAAAACGTAGCGACCGTCCTTGCCTGAACTCGCGATGTCCGCGTTGCCGACGAAGCTGACCTGGAATTTCGTCTCCAGCGTCTGCGCATCGAGAAAGGCAATCACGGAACGATACTTCGTCGCGTCGCCCGTATTGCTCGTGTGATCGGTCTCGAGTTCGCCGTTCACAAAAACGTATTTGCAGCTCGGCAAATACGCAGCGAGACCGTGTGAACCCTGGATGTTCGGAACAGTTTTGATTTCCGCAGTTTCGAACGTGCGCAGGTCGACCTTCGCGATGCGATCGTTCGCCTTGTCGTTAATCCAAAGCCATTTGCCGTCATACTTCCCATCAGTCTGGCTCAGCACAGGATGATGCGTGTCGCCCCACATCGGGCCGCTGGCAGCAAGGCGCTTGTAGCTTTCGGAGCCGGGATTGTTCGCGTAGCCCTGGCCGGCGCGCGGCTCGAACACGGCGATCTCTTTGATGAAGCGGCACGACGGAATTCCGTAAACGAACATGCTGCCGCTCTGGCCGCCGCTGAGAATCGCGTAGTAATCGTCGAGCTTGCCCGGCGCGACATAAACCTGCTGCGCGGCGCTGGCCGCCGCGGCAGCAGATTTTTGTTTGCGCGACGTTGAATCGGAATTGCAACCGAGGAACGCGACCGTGCCGATCGCGAGCGCGGCAACAACAGTGAGAATGGAAATCGGTTTCATGTGAGTAAAAGTTTTCAGTTATTCAACGGACGCGGTTTGTTTTGGCGCGGCATCGTCTTCAACAATGAAGGTGCCGTTCATCAGCGGATGGAGTTTTTCCGTCGAGCACTGGGTCGAGCAGTAAAAGGTAAATTTGCCCGCGCGTTCGGCGCGGAACTTCACCGTCTTGCCGACGCCAGCCATGACGCCGTTCAGAAACACCGCTTCGTCGTAGCCGCTTATTCCGAAGCCGTGACCGACGCCGAGGCCATTGTCCGTCGGGTCGAAATTCACTTCGACGATCTGTCCCTTCTTCACGCGGATGACGGCGGGGTCGTATTGCCAGGCGCGTTCAGTCAGCTTGATTTTCACATCGGGCGCGCCGAGCTCTTCACGCGAGAGGAAGTTTTGCGACTCACGAACCAGCGGGCCAGCGGGCACGTTCCGAGCGAAGGTCTCCACGTAGTAAGCGAGCTTCCACGCGTCTTCCTTCTTCAGCACGTTGTCGAAGCCGATCATCGGCGTGCCGTTGAAGCCGGTAAGAATCGTGCGCACGATTTCTTTCGTCGCGTAGCCGCTCTTGAAAGCACCGGCATTCGCAAAATCGCGTGGCTTAATTCTATTTCCTGAGTCGTCCACCAGCGTCGGCGCCGATAATCCGTCGCCGTGACCAGAGTCACCGTGACAAGTGAAGCAATTCATCTTCGCGTAAAGCTCCTTGCCTTCCGCGATCGTTGCCGCGCTCTTCACCGGCGGAGTTCCGAGATCATTGATCGCCACGCGCACTTCGTTCGTGTCGCGAAAACGTGGCGAGAAATTTTTCACGTGTTCGACGAGTGCCCAGCGATCGTCATCGCTGAGCATGTGTTTCCACGGAGGCATCGGCGTGCCGGGGACACCGAGGGAAATTTCGCGGAAGAGATCCACGTCGCTCGGCAGATTGTTCGCGCCGGTCGAACGCAGCCGATAATTCGCCGTCACAAAATCGCGCGGCTTTGGTGCGAGGAACGCCGCGGCATCGCCTTTGCCATCGCCGTTAATTCCGTGACACGCGGCGCAGTTCTGAGCGTAAACGGCTTTGCCGCGCGCAAGCAGTTCCGAGGTCATCGCGGGCTTTGGTGGCGCGGTGAAGTCCAAAAACGTTGGCGGTCGAGCGGCGACTTTTGCGGACGAATCACTTTGTGATCGCGTCGAACTTATGGCCGCGCGGTCGGTGTTTGGTTTGTCGCAGCCGGCGATGAGCCAGGCCGCTGCCAATGCTGAAGAGAAGATGAATGTTCTCACGATGTAACGGCGTTGATTTTTGGGAGCGTGGTTCTATTTCGATTTCGGAAAACCGAGAGGCGTGTCTCCTGCATGAAGCGGCGATTCATTTCAATCAGTCCATGCACCGCCTTGTGCAGCGGGCAGGGCTCGCCGTGACCGCACCAGCCGTGGCCGAACGAACATACGGAGGGCGGATCGATCTGCTCGAAGAGCGACGCAATATCGAGCAGTGAAATCGCATTCGGATCCTTCGCGAGCGTGTAACCGCCGCCGGGCCCGGGTTGCCCCACGACAAATTTCGCCGCCGCGAGTTGAGTCAGCAACTTCGCCGTTAGGGCTCGTGAGATGCCGCGCGATTCGGCGATCTCCGCGGAACCTGCGCGGTGCGAAGGATCGGCAGCGAGATAACTCATCACTGCGATGGCGTTGGCGGCGGTTTGTCCGTAGACGAACATAGGTCAATTAGTTTCGCTCTTACGTGTCAGCGCTTGCGCGGCGGGAAAAAGAACGGAGTTCTCAAGATGAATGTGGCGATGAAGGTCTTCCTCCAAATCCTGAAGCCCCGCAAAGAGAGCGCGATACGTGTTGCACGCCTCTCCAGGCGCTTGAAAGCCGTTCGACAATTCATGCAACCGGCTCAGCGCGCTTCCGGCATCTTCGTGCTCGTGAATCATTCGCGCGATCGGCTCGTCGAGAAATGCAGTCGAGGTTTGACCACAACTCGCTGCGGCAATGGCGGGGAACAACACACGTTCTTCCTTCGCGATGTGACTGAACAATTCCTCCTGCAAGCCGTGAAATACGGAGAAAAGTTCGACCAGTGAGGGCGTGTGACCACCATGAACTTGCGCGACGCGCGACGCCATTGCGTGCAGTCGCGGCAACTCGCGCCGAAGAAAATCGTGGTGAGTTCGAACGATGTAATCCGTCAATTCGTGGAGCGGGAGTTCCGCGGGATTCTGAGCGGGAGCAGATTTGTCGCTCAGTTCCGCTTCCAGTTGTTCTACCACCGTTTGCGTCGCGACGGATCTGCGGTCACAAGCTTCCCTCAATGTGCGCGCGCCCTGGCAGCAGAAGTCGATGCCGAAAGCTTGGAACACGCGCGAACGACCGGGGCGTTCGGCGACCAGCTCGCCGACGGTGCGATCGAGGAGAGGAGTCCCCGGGGCTGAGATGACATTTGGTTTGTGACTCATATAAAGAATAAACGGTCTTTAATTCTGTGATTACTTGTCGGGGACACTCTGAAATCGCGATACACAGGAATTGCCGGACGCTTGCCGAATCTTGCCTTCACTCACGCGAAAAGATCCTCGCCTGACACGCCCGGGACTTTCACAGTCCGGTTCATCCCATTTATGAACCGGCGAACTTTCCTGAAAGAAGCCGCAGTCGGCGCTGCGGCTTTGACGTGCTCATCGCGAGCGTGGGCGGCACAGAACGATTTAGATTCTGTCCGCAAAGAAATCGAAAAGCGCCACGATGAAGCGGTGCGCCGGCTTCAGGAGTGGATTCGTCAGCCATCCATCGCGGCGGAGAATCGCGGAGTCTCCGAAGGCTGCGAACTCACGATGCGAATGCTGCGCGAAGCAGGCTTCGATCGTGCGACGCGTGTGCCGTCGGACGGACAGCCAGGTATTTTCGCGACGCTTGATGCGGGCGCAGCACGGACGGTCGGCCTTTACTTCATGTATGACGTGAAGCAAGTGGATCCCGCGGAATGGTCATCGCCGCCGTGGGACGCTGCGCTCGTGGACAAGCCCGGGCTGGGCAAAGTGATCATGGGACGCGGCGCGGTGAATCAGAAGGGACCGCAAGCTTCAGTGCTCGCCGCGCTGCACGCGATTCGCGGCGCGGGAAAAAAGTTTCCTGTGAATCTTGTATTGGTGGCCGAAGGCGAAGAGGAAATCGGTTCGCCGCACTTTTCGCAGATCGTCCGTCGTCCTGAAGTTCAGGCCGCGCTTTCGAAATGCACCGGGATTTTCATGCCCTCGGCGGCGCAAGGCCTCGATGGCGTGGTCACGATCAGTCTCGGTGCGAAGGGCATCGTTGAGCTAGAGATGACGTGCAGCGGCGAACTTTGGGGTCGTGGCCCGAGCAAAGACATTCACTCGTCCAACAGAGCGCGAGTTGACTCGCCGGCATGGCATCTCGTGCAGGCGTTGAACACGTTGGTGTCGCCGGATGGAAATGATCCTGCGATCGATGGCTTCGCGAAGAAGGCGCGTTCGATCAGCGCGGCGGAAAAGAAAATGGTCGCTGAAGGAGCGCGCAGAATGGACGAAGTGCAGGCGAAGAAACTTCTCGGCGTCGATCACTGGGTCCACGACCTGAAATGGCAGGACGCGCTCGAACGTCTCGTGTCGCGACCAACGGTGAACATCGAAGGCTTGGTCGGCGGCTACACGGGACCTGGTGGCAAAACGATTCTTCCTCACAAGGCCGTCGCGAAAATTGATCTGCGCCTCGTGCCGGATATGACCGCTGCCGAAGCGCTCGCGGCATTGAAAGCGCATCTGGCGAAGCGCGGCTTCGATGACATCGAAGTGCGAATGACCGGTGGCTACGATCCGACGAGCACCTCTGCTGATGCTGCATTGATCCGCGCCCAACTTGCGGTGTATCGCCGCGCGGGACTTGATCCAGTGATGTGGCCGCGCAATGCGGGTTCGTGGCCTGGTTTCGTATTCACGGGTGAGCCGTTGCGCCTGCCCGCCGGACATTTCGGTCTCGGCCACGGCAGCGGCGCGCACGCGCCGGATGAGTATTACGTGATCGAATCGGCAAATCCGAAAGTTCAGGGCATGGACGGTGCGGTACTTTCCTTCGCGGAGTATTTGTTCGAACTCGCGACCATTAGTTAAGGACCGTAATCATTGCATGAGAACACCGCTGTTGTTGCTGCTTGTGCCGTTGAGTTTGGGCGCATCCGAGTTCCCGACGCCGTACAACTCCGAGCGTGACGCATCGATCGCGCTGCCCGCCACCGAAGCAGCAGCGAAGATGCGTTTGCCGCCTGGTTTCAAAGCCACCGTGTTTGCTTCGGAACCCGACGTTCAAAACCCGATCGCGATGGCTTGGGACGCCCGCGGGCGTTTGTGGGTCGCGGAGAATTACACCTACGCCGAGCGCGGCAAAAAGTTCGAGCTCAACCTGCGCGACCGCATTGTCATCTTCGAAGACAAGAACGGAGATGGGCGCTTCGACACTCGAAAAGTTTTCACCGACGAACTGCGGATGCTCACAAGCATCGAAGTTGGGCGCGGCGGTGTCTGGGTGATGTGTCCGCCGCAGGTCCTGTTCATCCCCGATCGCAATCGCGACGACGTGCCGGACGGTGCGCCTGAGGTCGTGCTCGATGGCTTCACGCCGCCGCCGGAGAACTATCACAACTTCGCGAATGGGTTGCGCTTCGGTCCCGATGGCTGGCTTTACGGTCGTTGCGGCGCATCGAGTCCCGGTGAACTCGGAGTGCCGGGAACTCCAGCGGATCAGCGCATTCCGATGCGCGGCACGATGTGGCGTTATCATCCGCAGCGCAAAACCGTCGAAGTGTTGAGCGCCGGTTGCACGAATCCGTGGGGTCACGATTGGAACGAGCACGGCGAACTTTTTTTCATCAACACGGTGAACGGCCAGCTCTGGCACCAAATTCCCGGAGCGCACTTTGTTCGTCCGCACACGATCGACCAGAACCCGCGCGTCTATTCGCTCATTGACCAGCACGCGGACCACTGGCACTTCGACGTGGCGGAAGGCTGGTCACGATCACGCGGCGACAAAGCGGAGACGCTTGGCGGCGGGCACGCGCATGTGGGCATGATGATTTATCTCGGCGACAACTGGCCTGCCGAATATCGCGGACATCTTTTCACACTGAACTTCCACGGACTTCGCGCGAACCAGGAGATTCTCGAACGTGACGGTTCCGGTTATGTGGGCCGTCACGGAAAAGATTTTCTCTTCGCTGCCGATCCATGGTTCCGCGGAATGGAACTGAGCTACGGACCGGACGGCGGCGTGTTCGTCCTCGACTGGAGCGACACCGGCGAATGCCACGAGAGCACTGGCGTTCATCGTACCAGCGGACGCGTTTACAAGATCACTTATGGCGATCCGAAACGCCGCCATGTCGGCGACATTGCGAATCTAAGCGCGAGTGAGTTGGTAAAGCTGCACGCGCATCCCAACGAATGGTTCTCCCGTCAGGCGCGGCTTGAACTCGCCTCGCGTGCCGAACGCGGCACTGCAAAAGAAGAGTTGCTGGAATTGTTCGAGAAGCAAAGCGAGGTGGTGGTGAAGCTTCGTGCGTTCTGGACGCTCTACACTATCGGTGCCGCGAACGAAGAGTTCTTGCTGAAGCAACTGCGGCATCCGAACGAACATGTCCGCACCTGGGCGATTCGCTTTCTCACTGACGCGTGGCCGCTCGACACGGTGATGAGCCAGAGACCGGTGACGAAATCTGAAATTCAAATTTCAAAATCCGAAATGGCGGAGTTCGTTCGTCTCGCAAAAGCAGACTCCTCCGGCCTCGTTCGACTTGCGCTGGCTTCCGCTCTTCAGCGTTTGCCAACGTCACAACGCAGTGAACTTGCCGCGCCGCTGCTCGCGCACAGCGAAGACGCGAGCGATCACAATCTTCCGCTGGTCGTTTGGTATGGATTGATTCCGGTCGGTGACGCCGATCCGACCGGTCTCGCAACGCTCGCCACGAAATGCGAGTTGCCGCTCACGCGCAAACTGATCGCGCGCCGGCTCGCTGAAGACATCGAGAAGAATCCTGCGCCGTTGAACGATTTGGTGAAGTCCGCGATGTCGAAGTCCATGGCTTTCCAATCCGACATCGTTCTCGGCATCGCCGACGGTCTGACCGGCTGGCGCAAAGCGACAAAGCCAACCGCATGGGACGCGCTCGCGACGAAGCTCATCAATTCAACTGACGCGGCGCTGCGTGATCGCGCACGCGACCTGAGCGTGCTCTTTGGAGATGGCCGCGCCCTCGACTCGGTGAAAAAGGTCGCTCTCGACAAGAATGCGGAACTGGCCTCGCGCAAAGCTGCGTTGCAGAGCTTGATCGATAGCCGTGCGCCGGAGTTGCGTCAGGTTTGCGAGCAATTGATCAACGAACGCTTTCTGAATCCTGTGGCTGCGCGCGGACTGGCAGGTTTCGACGATCTGGCGGTGGCTACAAAATTGGTGAGAGCTTATCGGCAATTCCATCCGTCCGAGCGCGGACAACTGCTCTCGGTGCTCGTCTCGCGAGCGGTGTTCGCGCAGGCGTTGCTCGACGCGATCTCGGAAAACAGAATTCCTCGCGAAGACATTTCCGCATTTCACGCGCGGCAGATTCGCGGCCTGAATGACACGAAACTGAACAAGAGGCTCACCGAAGTTTGGGGCGAACTACATGACCCGCCGGCGGACAAACAACAACTCATCACGAAATGGAAAGCGCAGTTGACGCCCGCCACACTGGCGAAAGCAGACAGGAGCCAGGGACGGGTCTTTTTCACTGCGACATGCGGCGCTTGTCATACGCTTTACGGCGAAGGCGGCAAAGTGGGACCTGATCTCACTGGTGGCGGACGCGAGAACCTCGATTACTTGCTGGAGAATATTTTGGACCCGAGCGCGGTGGTCACTGCGGACTTCCGCATGTCGATCGTTGATCTCAAGGACGGGCGCACTCTCAACGGACTCGTTGCCGCGAAAACGGAACGCACGCTGACGCTCAAAACAATGACGGAAACCGTGACGATTGAGCGGGATGAGATTGAGAGCGTTCGGGAATCGGCGCTGTCACTGATGCCGGAGGGATTGTTGGAGGCGTTGCCGCCGGAGCAAGCCCGCGATCTTATTGCCTACCTGATGCACAGGAGCCAGGTGCCGCTGCCAGCGAACAATTCTGCCGTCAATACTCGCGCCGAAGCTCTGCGGCATTGAGCGAATTTTGATCGTCAATCAGGCTTCACAAAGACGAGCCAGTCCGCTCTTCTGCCTCGCGAACAACGCTCATACCATGAAGACGATTAGAAACGCTCTATTGATCGGACTTACGTTCACAGGCATTTGGCTGGCCCGCGCTGGGGATGATTCGGCAATCAAGAAGGATCTGGCGGCGATGCAAGGAGAATGGTCGATGGTTTCCGGCACGGCTGACGGACAACCGATGCCAGACGAAATGCGCAAGCAGATGAAACGCGTCTGCAAAGGCGACGAGGCAACAACGACGATGAATGGCCGGGTGTTCATCAAAGCCAAGATCACTCTCGATCCTTCGAAGAAACCTAAGACGATCGACTACGACATGACCGATGGATTCACGAAGGGGAAGAAGCAGCTTGGGATTTACGAATTGGCCGGGGACACATTCAAGGCATGTTTCGGCGCGCCAGGCGCCGAGCGCCCCAAAGACTTTACAAGCGCGCCCGGTGATCATCGCACGTTGTCCGAATGGAAGCGTGAGAAGGCGGTGACGACGCAGCCCGGCCAGAAGTAGTTCCGCAACCATGACCGCGAAGGAAATTCTCGAAGAACTGAAACCGCTCGGCAGCGAGGGTTACAAGCGCGTCATCTTCAACCACGGCGTGAAGGAGCCATGCTTCGGCGTGAAAATCAGCGAGCTTCAAAAGATCGTGAAGCGCGTGAAGAAAGATTATCAACTCGCGCTCGACCTTTACGACACAGGCGTCTACGACGCGATGTATCTGGCCGGTTTGATCGCCGACGACATGCGGATGACGAAGAAGGATCTCCAGCACTGGGTCGACAAAGCGAATTGCGGCCCGATCGTCGGTTCAACGGTGTCGTGGGTCACAGCGGGTAGCGCACATGGTTGGGAACTGGCCCTGGAATGGATAGAGTCGAAAAGGGAGCTTACCGCCGCGGCAGGTTGGGGAGTGCTTTGTAGTCTTGTCTCGATCAAGCCTGACGACGAACTCGACGTCGCGGAACTCAAGCGCCTGCTTCAACGTGTGCAGAAGACGATTCATGACGCGCCGGATCGCGTGCGTTACCAGATGAACTCCTTCGTCATTTCCGCGGGCAGCTACGTGAAGTCGTTGACGGACGCAGCGATTCAAATCGGCGAGAAGATTGGTTCCGTCACGGCGGATCTGGGTAACAACGCCTGTCAGGTGCCGTTCGCTCCCGACTACATCCGCAAGGTGCAGAAGCGCGGTTCCATCGGGAAGAAGCGCAAAACCGCCAAGTGCTGAACGAATGCAAAAGGTTTCCCTTCGCGTTTACCAACCGAGCGACCTCGAAGCAATCAAGCGCCTGACACTCGATGCATTTGGAGGCGTGACCCTGGAACAGAACGTCGAAGGTGTTCTCGGTGTCCTGAATGGCCACGACTGGCGTTGGCGCAAGGCGCGGCACATCGACGAAGACGTTGCAGCGAACCCGTCAGGAGTTTTCGTTGCCGAGGCCGAAGGACGAATGGCCGGTTATATCACGACGTTGATCGATCGTGAGTTTGGAAGAGGCCGCATTCCGAATCTCGCCGTGGCGGCGGAATTTCGCGGACAAGGACTCGGGCGACTGCTCATCGAGCACGCGTTGGAGTATTTCCGCCGCGAAGGGCTGGCTTACGCGATGATCGAAACGATGGCGCAGAATGAAATCGGCCAGCACCTTTATCCGGCGTGCGGTTTCGTGGAGGTCGCACGGCAGGTTCACTACGCGCGAAAACTTTGAGTGATCATTTTGCCGTGCCGCTCGCAAGAAATCCCCGATCGCGCAACCAATCGGCGCAACGCACGGTCCATCTGGAGTGAGGATGATTGTTCGTGCGGACACCGAAATCGTGTGTGGTGTTTGCGTAGACGTGCAACTCCGCTGGGACGCCGGCGCGCTTGAGCGCGAGATACATAAGCACGCTGTTTTCCGGAGGGCTGATGATGTCGTCGCCGCCATGGACGAGGAAAATCGGTGGCGTGTCGGTCGGTATCTTCAAGCCGCTCGCGAGTTCATCAGTGTCCTTCGCCTTAAGATAACCCGAATAAACGGGAACAGCGAAATCGGGACGACAACTGACTTTGTCCACGTCGTCAACTGGCTCGTACGTTCGCTTGTCAAAACTCGTTGCCGTAGCAATCGCAAGATGTCCGCCCGCTGAAAAACCGACGATGCCGATTCGATGTGGATCGATGCCCCATTCTTTTGCTCTGCTCCGCACGAGACTGATGGCGCGCTGCGCGTCCTGGAGCGGACGGCGCGCTGGCTCTCCTTTCGGTTCATCCGGGCGACGCGGCACACGGTACTTGAGGATCACACCAGTCACGCCAATTGAGTTCAGCCACTCCGCCACTTCCTCGCCTTCGAGCTGCCAATAAAGATCCCAATATCCACCGCCCGGACAAATCAGCATTGTCGTGCCCGTGTCGGTATTTTTCGATGGCCGATAAATTGTGATGGTCGGATTGGTGACGCCAGTAATGAGCCGCGTGGACTCGGTCACCTCGACTTGTTTGCGTTCCAGTTTCGGCGACATGCGAATTCGTTCCGGCCCGATGCCGCCGCTCTCATCTGGAGGTTGACCCGGCCAGATTTGGACGACCAACGGTTCGGCGGCAAACGTCGTCCACGGTGCGAGAAGCGACACGAATAGCACGGCGGCTGACGCAATTGGTCGCATGGAGAAATCCTTCGAACTCAATTCTTCATTGGTCCGATATAGCGACGCGCCACCACGACATCGTCGAACCAAACCGACTGACTCTCTTTCCAATACTGTTTGGTCGGGTCGCCTTCGTCGTAGCCGTAATGTTCGAGCCAGAAGCAATTCACTTTCAGGTCCATGTCGTTGCGCCAACGAATGCCAGTGAACTCGCCGATTAATTTTCCGTCGAGCCACATAGCTTGTTTGCCATCGGCTTTGTCCGACGCCGTGTTCGCCTGGATCATGAACTCCCAGCATTGCCATTGGTTCAGCGGAGGAATGACGCGGTGTTCGCTGGCGGCTTTGCCTTTGCTCGGTCCGGGAGGGAAGAAACCGTTGCCCCAGTATTTGCCGACCATTTTGGGGTCCGGCTCCATATCGAGATAGTAGGTGTAAAGATTCACTTCGCCGGGCGACGGGTTTTTTCCCCACGCGAACCACGGCTCCATGCCAGTTGAATAATACGTGCCGTTCGGTTTACGACCCGCTTTGCCGAACGCGGACCATTTGTTTGTGCGCTGATTAGCGCCGAGCCAGACGAAGTGGTGGTTGTATTGGTAATCCGGCGAGAACTTCACATAGAAGCGCGCATAAACCGCATCAGCTCCCGGCATGAACCATTTGATCGCGTCGGCGCCGGTATTTTTTCCGCGCTCCATCGACATCTGCACGCACCAGCGGCCGGAGTTCGGTTTATCTTCGCTCATCGTCGCGCGACGTTGCTGGTCCCACTTTTTCGTGTCGCCCGATTCGAAGTTGTCCGCGAAGAACACGTCGGGATCCTTCGCGATGCCAGTGTCGCCGGGATATTTCACGGCGAGTCCGGGTACAGGGGAATTCTCGGCGAACGTGAAAACTGAAGTCAGCAGCAGCAGCAACAAAACGTTGCGCGTGTGAACGATTCTCTTGTCGGCGTGGTGTGCTCCAATCATTTGGACGTCGGGTTTTTCTTCTTCAAATTCTTTTCCACTTCGGCGCTGGGAAGCGGAGGCAAAACACCATTCAGTTCGAGTTTCCTGGAGTCGATGTCCACGTTCACGCCGCCATCCGGAATGGGCAGCTTGAGCGACCACAGCACGCCTTGCACAACGAATCGCCGATACTCCGGCAATTGCCAGTTGGCGTGGAAATGCAGTCCCACAAAACCAAACGATCGTCCGGCATCTGGTCGTTCCCAACACCACGCGGCCATTTCATCTTTCCCTTCGATGTGCGAAGTAACGAGCGGTTGAATGCCGGACACACGATCGAGCGCGTAGTAAATTTCATCGTAGGTCTTCACATCGCCTACGGCTGTGAGAATCGGGTGTGAAGGAACGACGCGCTTCAGTTCAGTCGGCAGGACCAAATACTTTCGCTGCGGCCCGCCCCGCGTGGCGCCCAACAAATCCAGTTGGCCTTGAATGTATTTCGCATCCTGGGCGCCAACGCTCCAGTGCAGCGCCACGATTGCGCCTCCGCGTGCCGCCAATCGTTTGAGCGCCGCGTGTCGTTGGCTGTTCGTCTGCATCCATCGCGCGCCTTGGGTGACCCACATCACGATGCCGTCAGCGTCATCGATCAGTTTCGGTCCATCGCTCCAAGGTTCGTCGGCATTGACGACGGTGGTCTCGATCTCTTTGTGAGACTTTAACAACTCTGCGACGACCTTCGCACCCGCCATGAATTCATGCGTGGTGGGCGGATGTCCATCCGGCCCCTGGCCGACGATCAGGAGGCGCCTGGGTTTGGATTCGGCGGCGACAACTGTCGTGGCGAGCGCGAATACGAGCGGGGCTGCGACATTCAACAACAAACGTTTGGCATTCATCACAAAGTGGGACGGCAAAGACGTAGCAGGTTCGAAAGGCGTTTCAAGCGCTCGTCATTACGATTGTCGGCAGAGCGCAGGCCGGTGCATCATCCGCGCGTGCATCTCCCCGAAACTCCATTCAAGGTTCAAGCTTGCGTTCGTCATGACGTTCCGCGTTCGGAATTTTAGCCCGTGTTCTCGCCGCTGACATTGCACAACTGGACGGTCGGCTTCTTCGCTGCACTGGCGCGGTATTCGATTCAGCATCCGAAGCGCGTCATCTTCATCGCGGTCGCGCTTACGGTGGCAATCGCTCCTGGCGCGGCGAAATTGAAACTTCGCACCGACGGTCATGCGCTCGTCGATCGAAATGCTCCGCAAGTCCGCTACGACCGCAGCGTCCGTGATGAGTTCGGGCTTCAAGATCCCGTCGTGGTGTTGATCGAGTCCGCGCATCCCGATGGCATTTACAATCCAGACACGCTGCGGCTCGTCCGCGAACTCACCGACTCATTCATGCAACTCAATGGCATCGATACCAACAAAGTGTCGAGTCTTGCCACGCAGCGCGGATTTCGCATGCGGCCTGCATCGCTGCATTACCGTTATCTTTTGGAAACGCCGCGTGAGACGCCTGAGCAGTTGAAGGAACTGCGCGACGATCTGCGTCGCATTGAGCTTTACACCGGCACGGTGGTTTCCTTCGACGGCAAGTCCACTGTGATTCTTATTGGCACGCCACCGGGAATGGATCGCACGGCGCTGTACCGCCGCGTGCAGGAGGTAATCGCGAAGACCAGTCATGTTCCGGAGAAACTTTCTGTGACAGGGCCCCCAGTGGCGGAAGCGCTTCTCGGCACCCATATCCTCGAAGACCTTGGCGTTCCTTCCTCGGTGCTCGGAGCCAGCACGCGCGGTGCGGAACCCGCTGCGAAATTTCCGACAAACCTCTACGAGTTGCGCCGTTTCATCGCGCGACACATCGGTTTGGTGCCGGTGTCGGTCCTCGTGATGGCATTGATCTTTCAGTTCAGTTTCCGTCGTTCATTGGCGACGATTTTTCCTTTGGTGGAAGTCGGCGCGTGCCTCGCGTTTGTGTTCGGCCTGATGGGATGGTTCGGCGTGCCGGTATATCTCACCATTGCCGTCATGCCTGTCCTGCTCACGGCCATGGCGGTGACGGATGAAATTCATGTTTACAGCCGCTACTTCGCGTTGCTGCGCGAAACTGTTGGCAAGCCGCACCGCGAACTTGTTCACGTGACGATGGACGAAATGGTGTGCCCCGTCGTGAACACATCGCTGACCACGGCGGTCGGATTTGTTTCGTTCGCATTCTCGCCACTGGCGCCCGTGCAGGCATTTGGAATTTTCACCGCTATTGGCGTGATCTTTTGTTTGTTCTGGTCGCTGTCGGTCATGCCGGCCTTGCTCGCGCTCACGCCTGCGAAATGGCTATTGCCACGCGGCCACAGACCAAACGTGGCGTCGCAAACGTCGTGCGTGAAGCCATTCGAACGCTTTGCCTTTTGGGCTGTGCGTTGCCGCTGGGGGATCGTGTTCGTTGTCGTTTTGGTCGCAGCGATCACACCGTTTGGTTTGAAGCGTCTCGTGATCCAGGACAGTTGGATTGATGGCTTTGATCCAGACAGCGAATTCAGTCGCGCAACGCACGTCGTGAATTCGAACTTCCACGGCATTCACCTTCTGAACGTGACGGTCGATGCCAGCGATGTGATTCGCGGAACAATCCCCGCAACGAACGCAGCGTTCGCGAAGTTCGCCATTCCGACAAATGTACTCTCATCCACGCAGTCCCTGGCCGGGCGGTGGTTTTATCTTCTGCTCGACGATTCAACGAACACGCTTTCGTGGCGCGCCCTCGTGGATTCCATCACGCGGCAAGGAGACAAGTTTGTCATCGGAACTCAGCAACGGGAGAATGAAGCGGAAATCTGGCGACGTTTGTCCAACTCGCCACCAACTGCGCAATTTCGCTACGAACTCGTCGCGCAGCCACAGCTTTCATTCGACACACTGAACTCCATCGCTGACCTCAGTGCGTTTATCGAGAAACATCGCGACTGCAAAGTCGGGAAAGTGTTGAGCGCACCGGACTACGTTGCCACGACGCGTTTCATGGTGCGGCCGAACGAACCGGGCTCGCGTTTCGTGCCAACGAATTCGAACGAGATCAAATTGATGTGGGACTACTACCGCATCGTGCGCGGTTCTGAGAACCTTCGCGAAGTGGTGGACACGAATTACGCGCGCTCTGTGCTCACGATTTTTTTGAAGGACGCCAACTTCGTGGACACGGCGCGACTCATGCAAGACATCCGCCAGTACGAGCAGGAACATTTGGCGAAGAAGAATATTCGGCTTGGCTTTGCTGGCGACGTGGCCGTGAGCCAATCACTCATTCGCGGCATCGTGACGACGCAAATGCAATCGCTCTTCGGTTCGTTGGTCGGAATTTATCTCGTGACGGCGTTGCTCGGTCGATCGCTGCGCTGGGGCGTGTACGCGGTGATCCCCTGCGCGCTCTCCGTCCTGATCAATTTCGCCGCGATGGGTTGGCTCGGGATTCCGCTCGGAGTCGCTACGTCAATGTTCGCCGCGATGACCCTCGGCATCGGAGTCGATTTCGCAATTCACGTCCTCGAAGGCTTCACCGCAGCGCGCGCCGAAACTTCCTCGCCCGATGCAGCGCTTGCCGTGGCGCTGGCACGCACAGGTCCCGCTGTTGTGATCAACACGCTGGCCATTTCACTCGGCTTCGGTGTGCTGATGCTTTCGCAGGTGCCGGCGAACGCCCGGCTCGGGGCGCTCACGATTCTCGGCATCGTGAATTGTCTGCTCGCTTCAATGCTGCTGCTGCCGGTGTTGCTGCATTGGTGGCCATTGAAATCGGCAAGTGAAGCGAAGCCTGTCCTCGTTGACGCCGATGCGGCTCAATCCGCCCCGTAAGGTTTCAGTGCGTCGCGCAGACTTTTCGGCACTGGTGTCGGCACAAGCGCTTCGCCTTCACGACGCAGGCAGGCAATCTGTTGCTGCCCGCGCGCGACCAGTTCCTCGCTTCCATTTTTTGTTCGCCAATATTCGAACAGCAATGTCATGCGGCTCTGTGTCAGTTCGCCAAGCCTCATGCGGATGACTACTTGATCGAAGGCGAACAACTCGGCGAGGTATTCGCAGGAAACATTCAATGTCGCGAGACTCAACCCGCGTGAAAGCTCACCGAGAATATCGGGTGCATGCTCTCGCAAAAACATTTCGCGCACGCGTCCCTGCCACGCGACGTGGTTCACGTAGTAAACGTTCCCGACGAGGTTGGTTTCTTCGAAGCCGACGATGTGGCGGTATTCGTACGCGCGAGTCATGTCGAAGGAAAAGAATCAATTCCCGAGCACACTGACAACGATTCTCCCTTCGGAAACTTCAGCCGCGCAAGTGGCCAGGGTGCGATTGCCGGAGAGCAACGTCACCCAGCCATCTTTTTGCGAGCCGCCAAGAGTCAGCGGCGCGCTGCTCATTGCGCCGGCTTTCTTTAAACACTCCATGGCAGTCCACACACGCGTCGCGGCGGTGTCGAGGTCTTCGCCCTGAGCGATTAACTCTGCAAGGTGGAATCGCTCCGCTCCGAGCAATTCGCGCCAGGACTCGGCAGTTCGACCGGTAATAGCCTCAATGTCGCAGCCGAGAGTTGCGTTGCCGCTTGCGGTCAGAGTGATGGTACCCGCGTGTGAAATCGAAACCTCAGCGCCACTGATTTCCGGTTTGCCATCGACGCGATGACGAAGTGAGACATCGTTTCCGAGAAGTTGCTGAACGGCTTGTTCACTCTGGTCATCGCGCGAGAGCCTCAGGGAAATGTTCGCACCCGGAATGAGTTCCTCGATGCGCCGCTCGATGTAAGGTCCGAGTAACGCATCCGGCCATGCATCGTTCACCGGCAATTCTTCAACCTTGCGCAGCCGCAGACCCTCCCATTTCTCGAGCACCATCCCGCCACTCACCACGAGTTGCAGATCGTACTCGAAAGTATCGCCTTCGCGTTTCACTTCGCGCGCGTGGAGAATCAACTCGGGAAGACAGCAATCGCCACTGTTCATTTGATCCATGCGGCACGGAACGGCGCCGACAACGATCCGGCGAATTCCGACGGGCAACAATCGCGCGTGGGGGATGCACGCCTGGATCGCGTGAATCGCCGCGTCGCGAACCGCGCCGCAACCGAGCACGCGGTCCTGCGGCAGGTAACGGCCAAACCACGTCGCGTTCAACAACGGCGCGAGTTGCACCGCGCATTCCTTCGCGCGCAGCACGCGATAATTCATCACACGGCGAAAACGTCCGGTGTGAAAAAGCATTCGATCGTAAAGGTCTCGAGTTGGATCGAGTGTCACCCGTGACGAAGTGAAGGTCGCAAAGTTTGCGTCGACTTCCGGCGCAGCAGCAACAACAGGTTGCTGGGCGAAGCGACATGTCGCGCGGAAATGATCGACTTGAAACGCCGTTTGCTCGCATCGCAACACGACGTCAATCACACCTGGCCCGCGCACGAGCGATGCGATGCGAATAACATTCCTGCCGCCGCTCGGCACCACGACGGGGCGCACGAGTTCCACATTTTCAAATGAGGGCGGCGCTGGGGATTCCGCAAGTGCCATTGCGACTTGCGCCATTGCTTCGAGGCCGATGACCGCAGGGAACAATGGTTCACCGTGGAAGACGTGTTCCTCCACGTAAGGGTCGTTATCTGCTGAGAGCGTCGAGTCTGCGACGAGTTCCACGCCGGGATAAAAAACACGCGGCTGTTCAAGGAAGCGCAGGAAGGGCAACTCGGGTTTCGCGAGCTTCACCGTCGGCAAGTCGCCGAAGCGTCCGGTAATCGTGACTGAAGTGGGACAGTTCTTTGTGCGCAGCAGCCGGTCGAGCATCTCGACTCCAGCCTCGGGCGAAATTGGCGTGATGCCTTGTTGGCGCAATGACTCGATGCGACCCAGCCGTGCGCCCATCCCAACGCCAGACCACACCGACCATTCTGCCGCGAGGCAGCGACAGTGCGGATGCGCGGCCTGAAATTCTTCGGTGAGATTTGTCAGCCATTCATTTGCGACGGCGTAGTCCGCTTCGCCCTGCAAACCCGCGCGACCGATGATGGATCCAAAAGTCACGAACAGCCGCAGCCGATCGCAATCCAGAGCGGCGAGTACGTTGCGCGCTCCATCAGTTTTCGGCGCGACCGTTTTGCGAAATGCTTCTGCGTCGAGTGACGCGATGGGTTGCGGCACGTTCGTTCCCGCTGCGTGGAGAAACGCTGTGACACAGCCGAACGCGCGCTCCGCTTCAGAGAGTGCGCTGCGAACCGCAGCCATGTCGGTCACATCGGCGGAAAAGTAGCGGCAACGAATCCCGGCGGCCCGAATGCGATGGAGGTTTGCAGCGAGTTCGCTGTCTGTATCCGGCTTCGAACGTCCAAACAAAACCAACGCAGCGCCGCCTTTGCGCGCCAGGCCGATCGCGCATTCCGTGGCGATACCTTTGCCACCCCCGGTAACGAGCAAGACATCCTCGTGGTTGAGCGGCAATTCACTCTGCTCCCCAAAGAGCGGCAACGGTTTCATCACCAACTCGTGCCGTGCTCCGGTCGTGTCGTAGCGCACGTCCGAATGGCCATCTGTCCCGAGCGCCTCCGCCAAGATCCACGCCGCCGCTTGCGGATGTTCGGGCGGCACGTTGATGACGCACGTATGAATGTGTGGCGCTTCGAGGTGAAGCGTGCGTGCGAAACTGCCCGCGCCGCGTCCGCTTTGAACGATTACGAAGCGCGACACATTATTGGTCATCGCTGTCTTTGCCGAATCGACGAGAAGGCTTATTTCAGAGTCGCTGGTCGAAAGCGGAAGGCAAACGACAATGCCTTTTTCATTTGCGCTCGCGAACGCCTCGCGCAGCGGCTTTACCAACGGATGATTCTCCGCGGCGACAATACGCCAGTCGCCTACACTTTTTGGATTGGAGCGATATGCCGTCGCGCGCGGCGCGGCGCGCCACTCGAAAACAAATGGACGCACCCATGAGTCCACACCCGCCGGAGCGCGCTTACTCTCGTCCATAGCAGCGACGCCGCTGCGCGCGATTTCTTCGAGCGCGGCAGCCACACGACCAACCGTGGCTGTGGCAAAATCAGTGATGCCGATAAGCGGCGGCAAACCGAGTTGCTTCGCTGCTTGCGCCACGAGTTGACCAACGGAAATGGAATTGAGATGCAGGTCGCCAAGCAATCGGCTTTCGCCGGTCACGGCACTTACGGGCAGTTCGGCGCGTTGCGCGACGAGTTCGCGGAGAAGATCGAGCGGCGCGGTGGCCGTCGTGAGCGTTTCGGATTTCGGGTTTCCGGTTTCGGTTTCTTCCGGCGACGGCAGTGTCGTGTCCCCGGTCGCATCAGGAATCGGAGCGAGTTCGCACGGATTAGCGAAGAACTTCGGTTTCCAATCGAGGTTGAAGGGACGTGTGAAACGCTTGTGGAAAAGAGCAGCGGCATCGACCGGTGCGCCCATCGCGAACGTTGCCCCGATCGCGCACCAAAGTCCGCGCAGCGATTCGCCACCGGCGTCGATTGATATGACTGGAGTGGCGAGAGTGTCGCGTGTCAGTCCCGTCAGCACTTCGCCTGGGCCGACTTCGATCCAGAGATCGACTTCGCCGCTGGCGACTTTCAGCGCGTCGATGAATTTTACGGGCGCAGTGACCTGCTTGCAGAGCAGCGCGCACAAGTTTTCGGTTTCATCAAGCGGCCCGCCGAGCACCGTCGAGATCACGCGGCGCTTCGGCGTGGCGAGTTGTTCGCACGAGAGGCACTTCGCGAGAAGTGGCGTAGCTCCGGCGACGAGCGGCGTATGGAATGCGTGCGAAACCGGCAGGCGAGTCGCGCTGAACCCCAACGATTTTGCTCGAGCGACAAGCGCGGTGACAGCCGCTTGTTCGCCCGCGACGACCGTTTGCTTCGGCGAATTGTATCCCACGATGGAAACTTGCGCGGCTTCGGGAAGCCCTTGCACTTCATGCGCGGGCGCAGCGATCGCTGCCATTGCACCGGTCGGGCTGCCGAGCTCCGCCATTGCTCGTCCGCGCTCGCGTGCAATGCGAAGCAACGTTGCTTCATCAAATGCGCCCGCCCAATGCAGCGCCGTGATTTCGCCGAGGCTGTGACCGACGGCGACGTCTGCAGTGATGCCAGCGGTGTTCAATACGCGAAGCGCAGCCAAAGACGCCGTAGCAATCGCCGGTTGTGCGATTGCTGTTGAAATCGCATCGCCGTTATTCGGCAGCGAAGCACCCACATACAACTCGCGCACCGAATCAAAACGCCGCCGAAAAATTCCTCCCGCAAGATGGGAAGGCGAGCCCTGGCCTGGGAAAAGAAAACCGATCCGTGGCGCGCCTAGTTCCACACCGAGGAAAATTTCCGCACTGAAATCCTGCCGTGAAGTGAATCCGTCGAGCAACCATGCGCGCAACGTCGCGAGGCGATCGGCGAGTTGGGCTGGTGTTGAGGCGACGACTGCGGCACGGACAGCACCGCTTCCGTTGCTGTGTGAAAGTTCGCCCGCGAGATCGGCCAATTCGGAAAATGACAAGCGCGCGGCGAAGGTGAGCAGGTGCTCGACCAGACTCAGCAACTCATCTGTGTTGTTCGCGCCGAGCACGAACAGTTCGCAGTCTTGCGCAGAGCTGCTCAGGTTGCGCTCACGCGACGTGAGTTTGCGGCGACACTCGCTCGCTCCGGCTTCAATCGTGACGTGCGTGTTGATGCCGCCGAATCCCATCGCGCTGACGGATGCGCGTAACGGTTTGCCGTCGGGCCATGTTTCCGGTTCGCGAAGGATACGGAGCGCGGCGGCATCACCGTCCAATTCGGGATGCGGACGTTCGCAGCCGGTGATGGGCGGGAGTGTTTGCGTGTGAACAGCAAGCGTGGCTTTGATCAACCCGGCGATTCCGGCGGCAGCCTTCGTATGGCCGATGTTCGCCTTGATTGATCCGATGGCGGCGCGTGATGCAGAGGTGTTGCTCTCGCGGCGTGCTCGTGAAATGACTTTCAGCTCCGTCGCGTCGCCGACGTTCGTGCCGGTGCCGTGGCCTTCGAAATATTCCACCGTGTCGATGCCATAGTCGGCGCGCCGATAAGCGCGGTGAATGGCTTGAAGCTGGCCGTCGACTTCCGGTCGGGTGATGCCGCCAGCGCCATCGGAGGAAATTCCCCAGCCGTGAATCGTTGCGTAAACGCGACGACCTTCTGCGACGGCATCTTCGTGACGCATGAGCACGGCGAAGCCGCAACCTTCGCCCGGCCAGAAGCCAGCGGAGCGCGCGTCGTATACGCGCATCAGTTCCGGCGCGAGCGCGCCTGTTTTCGCGAACCCAACAATCTCGAACGGGTCGAGACTCAGATCGACACCGCCAGCGAGCGCGACATCGAGATCGCCCGCAACGAGCGACGAGCAGGCATTCGCGACAGCCAGCAACGACGAAGCGCACGCGCCATCAACCGTGTAGCCGCCGCCTTTGAGATCGAACTGGTTGCAAATGCGACCGGCGATGGTGTTCGACAGTCCGCCTGCGAGTGTCTCTTCACCGACAGGCGGGAATGGCGCTTTGTATTTCTGTTCGAGTGACTCGAGGAATTCGGCGCGCTGTTGTTTGGTCCAGTCCTGCGCGGCGAGTTCTGCGTCGAGAACGCGACGCACGTACGGCCAGCGCAGGCGCATGAGATTGGCGCGAGAGAATTCACCGGTGAGCGTATTACCCAGCACCACACCAGTGCTTTCGCGAGGGAGCCCGGCGGCGTCTTTGAAGCCGGCATCGGCAAGCGCTTGCGAGGCGATGTCGAGTGCGAGCCAGTGAGCGAGATCCGCCGAGCGATACGTGCTGCCTACAACGCGAAAGGCGACACGATCAAATTCGTATCCTTCGATGACGGCGGCTTGGGCTGCGTAAGTTTTGTCGACAGCGTTCAAATCCGACGACAGATAATCTTCACTACGCAATCGTTCCGACGGAATGCGGCGAAACGCGCGGCGTTGCGCGAGCACATTTTCCCAAAGCTCGAACGGAGTGCGCGCCTCTGGGTAGAGGCAGGCGAGACCGACGATGGCGATGGGGTTGTTCATCTGTTGGGATTCAGCTCGGTTGACTTAACGGCAGCGTGCCGGGCTGCAATTCCGATTCTGGTTTCTTCTTCTCCATCACGTCGCGCGCTGTGGAGGTCGGCAACATTCCAAGCATGTTTCCAATGTGAAGCGAGATGCCGCGAATCGCGCACACGATTACGAGAGCGAAGAACAACCCGAACACGAGGTGCAGCACTTGAATGATGCCGTAAACCATGGCGACGGAAAATCCGAACGCCGCCTGCCGCCACGGTTTGATCGGCGTGGTCGCCGGGTCAGGCACCATGTAGAGCGTGAACACGATAAACGCGGCGCTGCTCATCGGCATGAGCGGCACGTAAAGCGGCGTCTTGAAATACCACGCGCGCAGCAGGCCTTGCAGCACGAAGCCGCCGATCCACGCGCCCACCAGGAACAGTCTGCCCGTGAAAAATCCGTGGATGATCACGCCCGTGAACAGGATGAAAGCGGGAATTACCCAATGCCACGCGCCCGTGATGTTCTCAGTGAAATGATACGGCGGCGCGAAGCCGACTTGCGCTTTCCAGCACATTGGGATCCTAAGCTTAGAATTCCACGTGGACAAGTTGTC
>JADMIO010814475.1_pt1 | contig 77688 bp, 72 predicted proteins | sample 8958161 | NCBI WGS metagenome assembly JADMIO01 (sample SAMN16585339, study PRJNA669376) | soil metagenome | isolation source: Crop rotation soil | place: USA: Cullars Rotation, Alabama | collected 2011
CCGCGACTTCAAGTCACGTGAATTCCAAGCTTCGGATCCCACTGTGCTGGAAAGACGCTCGGGGCCGAGTTGAAGCGCAACCCGATGATGACCGGATCGTGGTCGGACGACCTGTACGCGGCGTCGCTGTAGAACGTGTTGACCTGGTTGGCCGTCTTGAACTCCGTGTTGTAGTCCAGGACGGTCGGCTCGTCGGGGTTGATGTGCCAGTGCTCGACGCCCGTCACCTGCGCGGCGAGCGACGGAGTCGCCAAGGCGTGGTCGAGATACCCGGACTCGCCGTCGAACACGTATGAGTAGGCGGAGAGACCGTCTTGTTCGCGTACGAGGTTCTCGAGGCCGCCGGTCGTGAACGCAGTGATCGGGTCCTCGAACGTGTACGAGTTCATGTCACCGATCAGCAGGAAGTCGGGATCGCCGCTGGCGGTCGGATCGGTCTTCAGCCAGTCGGCGAGCGCCGCTGCGGCGCGCGTGCGCGTTTGATTGCAGTTCCCTTGCTCGTCACCGGTGTCGGGGTCGCCCGCACACTCGGAGCCCTTCGACTTGAGGTGATTGACGACCACCGTGAGCTTGCCGCCGGTCGAGTTCTGCTGGAACGTCTGCGCGAGCGAAGGCCGGTTGAGCGTGTCCACGAACCGCGGGTCGACGGCCGACGTCATCAGCTTGAACGCACCAACCGGCGTGACGGCGCTCGGCTTGTAGATCAGCGCAACCTTGATCTCGTCGGTGCCGATCACGCCCGTGTTGATGAACGAGTAGGTGCCTGCGCCCATCGCGTCGTTCAGGCCTGCGACGAGATCCTCCACCGCGCTGTTCGGTGGCGCGTCGTTCTCCATCTCCATCAGGCCGACGATGTCGGCGTTCATCGCCTTCAGCGCGCTGATCTCCTTGGCACGCTGCCGTGCAAACTCCGCCGGCGTGTTCGCACCGCGAGACGTCGGGAAGCCGCCGCCGAGACCGTTGCCGTTGAAGTAGTTGAGCACGTTGAACGAGGCGACCTTGAGGTTCCCTCCTACCGCTGCGGGGGCCGGTGTCCGCGGGTTCGTGTGATCGAACGCGAGCGGCCCGACCGGCTGGATGCGATACGCGGAGAAGCGGAAGTCCATGACGCCCGACAACCCGGTGAGAGAGTCGCCGACGCGCAGCGTGTTCGTCGCCGACAGCCCGCCCTGCGGGTACCGCGTCGGGTCGATGTTCTGCTGGTTGTTGCCGTCGTCGAGGATGATGCGGCTGCGGTCGTTCTGCGCTGCGACCGCCTGTGCCGGCGCGCCCGGCGCTGCGACCGCGGTCGGCGTGTAGAGGCGTCCCGCGCCGGAGAGGCTGACTTCCCCGAAGCGGCCGAGGTTGAAGACCTCGGTGACCGTCAGGGTCTGGTTGAAGTTGACGAGCATGCCCTCGTAGCGCTCGAGGTCGCCCACCGCGGAGACCGGCAGCGAGACCTGCGCCGGCGTGACGCTCCCGGTGCCGGGGCAGACGAGCACGGCGCTGACGGGCGAGAGCTCCGTCAGACCCTGGAACTCGGTGACGGTCCCACGGACGCGCACGATGTCGCCGCGGTTGACGTCGACGTTGCCGCCGAAGACGAAGATCCCTTCGGACGTCGCGGGGTCGCTGTCGGCGTCGGCCGCTTCCTCCTGCACGTAGAAGCCGTTGAACTCGGACGGCGTCAGCTGGTAGTCGCCGACGACGACACCCTGGATCGTGTGGACCTCGCCGGCGCGCGGGCTGGCGGCGCCGCTGCCCTGGATCACGTCGATCGGCGTGGCCGCGTCACCGCAGGCGAACGAGGTCGCGATCTCGAACGAGAAGACGTCGTTCGCGGCCATCGTGTCCGGCGGATCGACGGTGTCCTGATCCGTCACGTTCGCCGCGACCACCGTGACCGTGCACGTTTCGCCGGAGGTGAAATCGGTGTCCGGGTCGAGCGTGAACGTGGTCGGACCGCCGCTGACGGCCGCCGTGTGCGCCCCGCTCGAACCGCACGAGATCGTGAACCAGGCCCCGGTGACGTTCACGGCCTCGCTGAAGCCGATCGTGATGTTGCTGTTCGCAGTGACGCCGGTCGTGCCGTTCGCGGGGCTTCGCGTCGTGACGAACGGCGCGGCGTCCGTCGCGCAGCTGTTCGACGCGCCGGGCGTGTTCGTCGCCGACTTGAAGTCGACGTTGTTCTGGTTCGTGTCGGCGCCGTCCGGACAGCGCGAGATGCCTGCGGTTGCCGACGAGCCGTCGTCGACGAGCCCAACCCCGGACCCTTCGGTGAAGCCCGGTGTGTCGCCTTCGTAGCTCAGCGCATCGATCGTGGCGCCGCCCGGATTCTTGAGAATGATCGCGTCAGGGGCGCCGTTCTGGATCAAATCCTGTTCGGGCGTGACGTCGAGGTCGCAGTTCGGAGTGTTCGCGTTGTTCGCGCAAATGACGTAGTAGTCACCGGCTGCGAGAGAGACAGCCGGCAGGTTGAACGTGCGATACGCCGCCGGGCCGCCCGAGGCCGCGGCGTTGACCATCACGACGGAGTACCCGGAAAGCTGCAGCGCCGTGCTGCCGTTGTTCTTCAGCTCGAGGTACTCGGACAGGTCGGTCGACGGCTGGTCGTAGTCGACCTCGTTGATCACGAGCGCGCCCGCTGCGGCGGTGCTGAAGCTCCAGCTCGGATTACCCTCGACCGTGTCCGGCGGATCGGTGGCGTCCTGGTCGCTGACGAGCGAGCCGGTGATCGTCACCGTGCACGTCTCGCCGTTGGCGAAGGCCGTCGTCGGATCGATCACGTACGAGTCCATCGTGCCCGTGAAGGTCGCTGCATGTGCACCGCTGCTACTGCAGGAGATCGAGTACCACGAGCCGGTCACGTTGACCGGCTCGGAGAACGTCACGCCGATGTTCGAATCGACGGGAACGTTCGCTTCGTCGCTCCCGGGCGTGTGCGAGGCGAGGGTCGGCGCCGCATCGGTGCCGGTGGGGATGATCGTGACGGAGTACGTCGTGTCGCTGCCGCGTCCCTCGTCGTCGGTGACCGCGCACGAGCTCGTCTTCGTCCCTGGCTCGGTCCCGTCGGGAACGGTCAGCTGCCGGGTGAACGTGTTGTCGCCTGCCGTCGCGTCGCCGTTCGTTCCGTCGTCGAACAGCGGAGCCGACGAGCCGAGCCCGGCCCAGCTGAGGTCGCACGTGACCGCCAGGTTCGTGCTGGTGGGGTTGGAGCCAGGCGTGACAACGGCACTGATCGTGACCGTGTCGCCCGGAGCCGCAGTCGAGGGGACGACACCGGCCGACAGCGTCGGCGCAGTCGCGAGCGAGTGCGTGCCGAGATTTGCCGAGTCGTCGGTCGCGAAGCCGTTCCACTGGGCCGCCGGGTCGAAGGCATCCGCCCCGTTCGTGTCGCCGGCCTGAATCGTCGACTTCCGGCGCAGGGTGTTGTCGGCGGTGCTCGACAGGCCGGTGCCCCACTCCGTGCCGGGATCGGAGCCGACCTGCCCGATGACGTCGATCAGCGTCGCCCCGTGGCGCAGGACGACGGCGTCATCGCCGTTGTACCAGGCAGCCGTGGTCGCGCTCGTCTGGTCGGCTTGGGCGAGAATCGTGGCATTCGCCGCGCCGTGGGCGAGGACGAAGACGTCGCCGTTGGCGACCGTGCCGCTGAGGTTGACGGTCATCCCGGCAGTCAGGGAGCCGTTGAAGAACATCTGGACGCTGTAGCCGTTCGCCGCCAGGTCGATCGGCGCACCGGTGCCGTTGTAGATCTCGAGCGCCTTGTTGTTGCTCGACCCCTCGATGTATTCGGAGAAGAAGAGCTCGGACGGGGCGCTCTGCGCCCGCCCTGCTCCGACGACGAGACCTACGAGTGCGAGCGCGATCAACGCGCCCAAGCGAAGACGAGCGGCTTTCACGAACTTCCTCCCCTTGAAGTCGACACGGCCAGTCGGCCCGGCGCGGCCGATCGTATCGCGGTTCCCGGCGACTGCCTAGTTAGCTCTTTGCCTCGCTCCAGGAGTCGCCGACCCCCACGTCCACGGCGAGCGGCGGATCGAGCGGATAGGCACCGCACATCTCCTCCCGCACGAGCTCGCGCACGGGGCCGGTCTCCGCCTCCGGCACCTCGAGCAGCAGCTCGTCGTGCACCTGCAGCACGAGCCTCGCGCCGCGCCCCTCGTCGCGCAGGCGCCGGTGGATGGCGATCATCGCCTTCTTGATGATGTCGGCGTTCGAGCCTTGCATGACGAAGTTGACGGCGAGACGCTCGCCGAGCGACCGCGTCTGGCGGTTCGACGCGCGGATCTCCGGAGTCGGCCTGCGGCGGCCGAGCAGGCTCGTCGCGTAACCGTCGCGCTTCGACTGCTCGATCGTGCGCTGGATGAAGTCCTGGACGTGCGGGAAGCGCGCGAGATACGCGTCGATGTACTCCTGCGCCTGCTCACGCGGGATCTCGAGGTTCTCCGAGAGGCCGAACGCCGAGATGCCGTAGACGATCCCGAAGTTGATCATCTTCGCGATCGAGCGGTCGGCGGACGTCAGCTCCGCGGGCTCCTTCCCGAGCACCTCGACCGCGGTCGCTGTATGGATGTCGTCACCGCGGGCGAATGCCTCCCGCAGCTTTGGTTCGCCGGAGACATGCGCGAGGATGCGCAGCTCGATCTGCGAGTAGTCGGCCGACAGCAGCCGGTGGCCGCTCTCCGCGACGAACGCCGAGCGGATCTCCTTTCCCAGCTCGGTCCGGATGGGGATCGCCTGCAGGTTCGGATTCGACGTCGACAGCCGCCCCGTCGACGCGACCGTCTGGTTGAAGTGCGTGTGCAACCGCGCGTCCGCCTCCGAGATGAGCGAGGGCAACGGACCGAGGTACGTGTTGAGCAGCTTCGAGTATTCGCGCCACTCCTCGATCACCGCGACGATCGCATGCTCGTGCCGGATCGTCCGCAGCACGCGCGTGTCGGTCGAGTAGCCGGTCTTGCCTTTCCGCCCGGGCGTCAGCTGCAGCTTCTCGAACAGGACGCGCGCGACCTGCTGCGTCGAGCCGAGCATGAACTCCTCGCCTGCGAGCTCGTACGCCTTCGCCTCGAGCTCTTCGAGCTGGTCGGCGAGCCGTGCGGTGATCTCGCCCATGCGGTACGTGTCGATCTTCACGCCGGCGTCTTCCATTGCAGCGAGCACGGCAGTCAGCGGGAGCTCGATGTTCCGGTACAGGTCCTCGGCCCCGCGCTCGCGCACGCGCTCGAGCATCGTCGGCGCGAGGCGCCGCGGAATCTCCGCGTGGCGGACGAGCGCGGCGGTGTCCTCGTCCGTCGCGGGCGTCGGGATCGGCTCCACGCCGTACTCGGCCGCGAGATCGTCGAGCTCGTAGGACGCGCGCCCCGGCTCGATCAGGTACGCGAGCAGCATCGTGTCCTCGACCGGCTCCATCGTCAGCCGCGGCAGCGCCTTGAAGTCGTGCGCGATCACATCCGCGCGGTCGAGCCGCCGCTCGTGCGCGCGCTGCCACTTTCCGACGATCACGCCGTCGTCCTCGCGCGCGAGCGCGAAGCGGTCATCGCGGATCGCAATCGACGCGCGGCCGGTGACTTCGGGGAACTCGCCCTCGCGCCACTCGACGTCCGTGCCAGGCAAGCGCATCGCCTGCGCGGGCACCGCCTCGTCAAGGATGTCGACGCGACCGAGGAGGTTGCGAAACTCGAAGCGCCGGAACATCTCGCGCAGCTCGGAGCGGTCCGGCGGAAGCAGGACGAGCTCCGCCGGGTCGCAGTTCAGGTCGAGATCGCGCCGCATCGTCGCGAGCTCCTTCGACTGCCGCGCCTGGTCCGCGTGCTCCGTCACGTTCTTGCGCCGCGCCGGCGACAAGTCGTCAGCGTGTTCGAGAACCTCCTCGAGCGACCCGTACTGCGCCACGAGCTGACCGGCAGTCTTGTCGCCGATGCCGGGAACGCCGGGAATGTTGTCGGACGTGTCGCCCTTGAGCCCGATGAAGTCGGGAATCTGGTCGGGTCGGATCCCGTAGCGCGCTTCGACGCGGTCGGGGGTGTACACGTTCACGTCGGCGACGCCGCGCGGCGTCATCATCAGCACGACGTTGTCGGTGACGAGCTGGAAGGCGTCGCGGTCGGTCGACACGACGACGGTCCTGATGCCCTGCTCGTCGGCGCGCGTCGCGAGCGTCGCGATCACGTCGTCGGCCTCCCATCCCTCGAACTCGAGGTTCCGGTAGCCGAACGCCTCGACGATCGGGCGGAAGTAGGGGAACTGCTCGCCGAGCAGGTCGGGCATCGGACGCCGGTCCGACTTGTAATCCTCGGACAGCTCGTGGCGGTGCACGGCACGCGTGTCCCACGCGACGGCGACGCCTTTCGGCCGGTAGTCCGACAGCAGCTTGAAGAGCATGTTGGTGAACCCGAGCAGCGCGTTCGTCGGGAAGCCTTCGGTCGTCGCCAGCTCCTCGGGGAGCGCGAAAAACGCGCGATACGCGAGGTTGTTGCCGTCGACGAGGAAGAGCTCGGCGTCCCGCGCAGGGCCGTCGTCGAGTTGCAGCTCGGCGCCTGTGAGCGTTTTCGGCATGCAGGGCAACGCTATCGTCCGGCGCCGATGCGAGTGCCGATGCTCTCCGGCTCCCGGATCGTGGTGGTGACCGCAGAGGACGACGACCTCGTACTGCGCCCACCGCCGCCCGGAAACGCCGTCGCCGACGTCGGCGCGGCAGTTCGCGACGCGTTGCGTTTTCCGCTCGCCGGCGAGCCTTTGGAGGCGCTCGTCTCGCGTGGGACGCGCGCGACGATCGTCGTCGAGCCCCCCAACCTGCCTCTGCCCGGGACCGAGCGCGACCCGCGGCAGGCGGCGATCGCGGCGACGGTCGCCGAGCTCGAGCGCCTCGGCGTCGACACCGGGTATCAGACGCTGCTCGTCGCGGGCGGACTGGCGCGTCGCGCGGGGCACGACCAGCTGGAGACGCTCGTGTCGCCGGAGTTCGCGCGCCGCTTCCACGGCCACGTCGAGGTGCACGACGTCGAGAGCGAGCACCTCGTCGAGATCGGCACCGCCGGCGCGGTGCGGCTGCGCGTGCATCCCGCACTCGTCGACACGGATCTCGTCGTCGTCGTGTCGGCCGCGGAGACCGTGCTGCACGGCGGGCCCGCAGCGCTCGTCGCGGCCGCCGGACGCGAGGTGTTGCGCGCAGCCGGGGCGTACTCGCTGCTGGAGACGTCCGCGTCGCAGGGCTGGCGGCTCGGTCTCGAGATCGAGCGGGCGCTGCTACGGCGGGTACCCGTCATCGGCGCGTCGCTCGTGCTCAACCATCCGCGCCTCGGCGGCACGCTCGGCGGCTATCCGTACGACCGCCAGGCGCTCGACCGGATCGTGCGGTCTCCGTTCCGTCACTTTTTCGGGATGCTCCCCGGCGCGCTGCGCGCCTACGTGTTGCGCTCCTTCCCGCTCGAGCGCACGGTCGCTGCCGCCTACGGCGGACCGCCGTCTGTCGCGCACACGGAAGCACTGCTGCGCGGCGTCGAGCTGCGTGCCCTCACGATCGACCGTCCGCTCGACGCCGTGTGTGTTGGAGTGCCGCGCACGACGCCGTACCTACCGCGCGAACGGCCGAATCCGCTGCTCGGCTCGTATCTCGGCCTCGGCCTCGCGCTTCGTCTGTGGCGCGACTCGTTTCCGGTCGCCGAAGGCGGGACGGCGATCCTCCTGCACCGCTTTCAGCGCCACTTCACGCATCCGACCCAGCAGCCGTACCGCGCGTTCTTCGCCGCGACCCGCATCTCGGGACAACCCGATGCGTCGGCGTTGACCGAAGCAGAGCACCGCGCTGTCGCCGATACCCGCGCGCTGCAGGGGTACCGCAGCGGACGCACCTGCCATCCACTCCTTCCGTTCGCCGAGTGGGACGGCTGCCGCCCCGCGCTCGGCCGCCTCGGCCACGTCCTCGTCGCGGGTTGCCGCGACCACGCGGCCGCACGCCAGCTCGGCTTCGTCCCCACGCACGGGATCGGGCCCGCGCTGACGATGGTGCAGGGGTGGGCCGACCGGCCGCCCCGCGTCGGCTTCCTCCTGGCGCCGCCCTACTTCCCGCTTCGCGTTCGGGCGTGAGCCTGCGGCTCACGCCCGAAAGCTTGTACGCCGCTTCGCGGGAACGCGCGCGAGCGAAGCTCGCGCGCTCTTACGTGCTCGGCGGCTGTCGCTTCCGTGCGGCGCGCGCATGCTGCGCGTGCGCGCCGCGCATCAGTTCGCCGGAGCGTAAGCCGCGCTTCGCGCCCGCTTACGCTCCGACTTTGGTGGGAATTTCCAGCTAGCCGTGACACCCTGGCTCGTCTCACCGTGAAGGTCGGCGGCTAGCGCAGGCAAAGCGCGCTAGGCGCCGGCCGAACTAATGCGCGCCGCGAACGCGCAGCCTTCGCGACGCGCACTCTCGGGAGGGCACGACCTGCCGCCCAAAAGTTCGCAGCCGACGAAGACCGCGTCTTCGGCGGCTGCGCGTACCTGGTATCTCGGCGCGTTTTACGCGCCGAGATAGGTCCGCTGCACGTCGGGGTTCTGCTTCAGCGCTTTCGCGTCGTCAGCCAGCGCGACCTTGCCCGTCTCGAGCACGTAGCCGCGACTCGCGACGTCGAGCGCCATCAGCGCGTTCTGCTCGACGAGGAGGATGGGCGTCCCCTGCGAGTTGATCTCGCGGATGATCTCGAAGATGCGCTCCACGAAGATCGGCGCGAGGCCCATCGACGGCTCGTCGAGCAGCAAGAGCTTCGGACGCGCCATCAGTGCACGCCCGATCGCGACCATCTGCTGCTCGCCCCCCGACAGCGTCCCCGCTTTCTGCTGCTTGCGCTCCGCGAGCCGCGGGAAGAGCTCGTACACGCGGTCGAGATCCTCGTTGACGGCCTTGCGGTTGCCGCGGTCGCCGCGTTGAAACGTGCCCATCTCGAGGTTCTCGAGCACCGACATCCGTGGGAACAGCCGTCGTCCTTCCGGTGACTGCGAGATCCCCTGCTCGACGATCGCGTGTGCCGACGCGTACGTGATGTCGCGCCCCTGAAAGCGGATGCGGCCGCGGCGCGGATTGTTCAGCCCGTTGATCGAGCGGAGCGTCGTCGACTTGCCGGCGCCGTTTGCGCCGATCAGCGTCACGATCTCGCCCTGCTGCACGTTGATCGAGATGCCTTTGAGCGCCTGGATCGACCCGTAGTAGGTGTGCACGTCCTCGAGCTCGAGGATGTTCTGCGCCTGCGCGCTCATTCGCTCTGCTGCCCTTCAAGCGCCTGCTTGCCCAGGTACGCCTCGATCACGCGCGGGTCCTTCTGCACTTCGCCCGGCGAGCCCTCGGCGATCTTGGCGCCGTAGTCGAGCACCGTCACGCGGTCGGAGATGTTCATCACGACGCGCATGTCGTGCTCGATCATCAGCACGGTCAGGCCGCGCTCGTTCCGCAGCTCCTCGACGAACGTCGTGAAGTCCGCCGTCTCCTGCGGGTTCATGCCCGCCGTCGGCTCGTCCAGCAGCAGGAGCTTCGGCTTCGTCGCAAGCGCGCGCGCGACCTCGAGCCGCCGCTGGTCGCCGTAGGACAAGTTGCGCGAAATCTCGTCGTCCTTTTGCCGCAGCCCGCAGTACGCGAGCAACTCGTGCCCGGTCTCCCGGGCCTGCGCTTCCTCGCGCCGGATGCGCGGAGTGCGGATGATCGAGCCGACGATGCCGCCCTTCAAACGCGAGTGCATGCCGACGAGCACGTTCTCGAGCGCCGTCATGTTCTGGAACAGGCGGATGTTCTGGAACGTGCGGCCGACGCCGCGCTCCGTGATCGCGTGCGGCGGCATGCCGGTGACGTCCTCGCCGTCGAACACGATCGAGCCGGCCGTCGGCCTGTAGACCCCGGTGAGCATGTTGAAGAAGGTCGTCTTGCCGGCGCCGTTCGGCCCGATCAGGCTGACGACCTTCCCACGTGGGATCGTGAAGTCGATGTCGTCGCTCGCGACGAGACCGCCGAACTCCTTGCGGATGTTCTGCGCGACCAGGAGGTTGCCGTTCTCGCTGCTCATGCGCGCGTGTCGTAGAGCGGTGTGTCCGCGACGCCCTCGTGGAACTCGGCCTGGCGTCTCGCACTAGGAATCAGCCCTTCGGGTCGTACGAGCATGACGATCACGATGATCGCGCCGTAGATGCCGAACTGGTAGAGCGGCACCTCCAGATGCGTCCCGAACGTGTGGTTCAGGGACGAGCCGATGTTCGCAAGGCCTTCCTGGTTCAGGTACGCGAGGAACGCTGCGCCGAAGATGACGCCCCACACGTTGCCCATCCCGCCCAGGATGACCATCGAGAGGATGAACGCCGAGATGTTGAAGTTGAAGTCGTTCGGGAACGTCGAGCTCTTGAAGGCGGCGAAGTACGCGCCGGCGATTCCGCCGAAGAACGCACCGGTTGCGTACGCCCACGTCTTCGTCCGCATCAGCGGCACGCCCATGGCGGCCGCGGCCGTCTCGTCCTCGCGGATCGCAATCCACGCGCGACCGAGCCGCGAGTCTCGCAACCGGAGGCTGCAGAACACCGTGATCCCGACGAGTATCAGCACGGTCCAGAAGAAGAGGCGTCCGCTCGTGAAGAACGAGCCGCTGCCGGTGAGGTAGTTCAGGTTCCCGAAGCCGGGCGAGTCGATGGGAGTGATGCCGTTCGGGCCGTTGGTGATGTTGTGGCCGAACAGGTGATCGCCGTTGCGGGCGACCTGCGGGAGGATCTCGCCGAAGCCGAGCGTCACGATCGCGAGGTAGTCCCCGCGCAGACGCAGCGTCGGCAGGCCGATCACGACACCGATCAGCGCCGTGAAGATCGCTGCGATCACGAGAATCAGCCAGATCGAGATGTGGATGCCGGGCGTGTTCTCGCCGACACCGACAGCACCGAAGCGCACGTTCTGCCCCGCGAACTGCACCGACGCGAACCACGCGCACGTATACGCACCCATGGCGTAGAACGCGACATAGCCGAGGTCGAGCAGGCCCGCGTATCCGACGACGATGTTGAGGCCGATCGCCATGATCGCGTAGACGCCCATGATCACCGCCGTCTCCATCGACGGGAACTCGCCGAACAGGTTCATCTCGGGGAGGCTTCCCTCGTAGAACGGGTACGTGACCGCGACGATCAGGATCACGGTCGGGATCGCGATCCGGTTGATCCACGAGTACTGCTCCGGCACGTACGGACGCGAGTACTGAACGGCGAAGAGGATCGCGACGAGCAGCGCGAGGGGCCACGCGATCAAGACGAGAATCACGAGCAGCAGGACGCGCAGCGCGATCCCCGTCTGGAAGCGCTGCTTCTGGTCCATGCCGCGCCAGCGCTGGCGCAGGTCTCCCCAGGCGCCGCCCCACTTGTGCCACCAGGGCCGCCGGAATTCGTCGGCCATTACCCACCCTCCGGCGTGCGCTCGCCGAGGAGCCCCTCGGGCCGGAACACCAGGATCAGAATCAGGATCGCGAACACGATCGACTGGGTCCAGTCAGAGCCCGGCGCGTGCCATGTCAGGCCTTCGTTGAACTGCTGGATCAGCCCGATGATGATCGCACCGAGGACCGCGCCGGGCAGGTTGCCGATCCCGCCGAGAACTGCGGCCGTGAACGCGATCAAACCGAGCGTGAACCCCTGGTCGTACTGGATGTTCGTCGAGTAGAGCGCGTAGAGCAGGCCGGCGACGCCCGCCAGCGCGCCGGCGATCAGGAACGTGAACGAGATCGTGCGGTTGACGTTGATGCCCATCATCGCCGCCGCTTCCTGATCCTGTGCGGTCGCCCGCATCGCCTTGCCCTGACGCGTCCGCTGCACGAGCCAGACCAGCATGACGAGCACCGGGACCGTCGACAGCGCGACGATCATGCTCGCCCAACGGTACGAGTTCCCGCCGATCTCGAACGCGACGCCGCTCGGAAGGATGTTCGGAATGGACACCGGAGCCGGCCCGAGCCGGTTCAGGCCGACGTCCTGGAGGATGAACGACATACCGATCGCGGTGATCAGCGGCGCGAGCCGCGGTGCGTTGCGCAGCGGGCGGTACGCGACGCGCTCGATCGACGCGTTCAGGATTCCGCAGAACGCCATGCAGGCGACAAGCGTGAGCAGCAGACCGCCGATGACCGCCAAGCCGGAGCTCGACTCGTCGAGGCCGAGCTTGTTCACGCCGACGGCCAAGCACATCCAACTGCCGAGCATGAACACGTCGCCGTGCGCGAAGTTGATCAGCTCGAGGATGCCATAGACCAGCGAATAGCCGAGGGCGACGAGCCCGTAGACGAGCCCGAGCGTGAGGCCCTCGAGCGCGATGCTGACGAAGTCGGAAGGCGTCTTGACGAGGTTGACGCCGAGCCAAAACAGCACCGCCAGAACGAACAGCCAACCGAGCCAAGGCACGACACCCGCGCCGTGAAAGCCGCGGAGCCATGAGATCTGCTGCCGGCGCGCCTCAGTAGCCATGGTGATCAACGGCGGAGGAGGACCACCGGGGTGGTCCCCCTCCGCTGCACGTCCTTTCGTCTACGCGTTCTTGACGAGGTCCTGCGGCGGCGTGATCACCTTGTAGGTGGTCTGCTTGCCGCCCTTGATGAGGTACATCGTGACCGGGTTCGAGTTGGTGTCGCCGTTCTCGTTGATCTGGAAGTCACCGAGGATGCCGTCGGTCACCTTCGTGTCGAACAGCCGTGCCGCGATGTCGGCGCGGGTACCGTCAGAGTCCTCGATCGCCTTCAGCAGCACTTCTGCCGACTGTGCTGCGTAGGCCGAGTACGGGTCGACCTGTCCGCCGGACTGGGTTGCGCCGAAGTCCTTGACGAACGTCTTGCCGGTCGGGCCGAGGTTCTCGTTCGGCTGGCCAGCGACGCTGACGTACACGTTCTCGGCCGCCGTGCCTGCACCGTCGACGACCGCCGAGATCGGCGTGAAGCCGTCAGGCGCGATCAGCGTGACGTCGGTGCCGAGCACGGACCTGAGGTCCTTGATCAGCTTGCCGCCGTTCTCACAGATCAAGCCGCCGAGGAACACTGCGTCTGCACCGGACTGCTTGATCTTCGTGGCGAGACCCGTGTACGACGACGCCTTGCCGTTCCACGCGGAGAAGCCGGCGATGGTCAGGCCAAGCTGCGTCGCTGCGTTGCGGTAGTTCGTCGCGACGCCCTGTCCGTACGCCTCCTTGTCGTTGAGGATGTAGACCTTCTTCAGGTTGAGCTGCTGCGTCAGCACTGCGTCGGCGGCTCCCTGGAAGTCGTCCGCCGCAACGAGGCGGATGTAGTTCCGTTTGCCGGTCGGGTAGTACTTGTCCGGCTCGCCGGCAGCCGTGCCGGCGCCGCCGTGCGTGAGGCCGACATACGTGTTGGCCGGGCTCACCATCGCGACGGGACCATCCGGTGCGCGGTTCAGCACCGGCACGATGATCTCGGCGCAGCCCGAGTTGAACGTGCCGATCACGCCGATGAGGCTCTTGTTGTTCGCATACGCGTTGGCGTTCGCGGAACACTTCTCCGACGCCCACTTGCCCTGCTGCGCAGTGGCGTCGTCGCACGACTGGTAGCCGATCTTCAGATCGCCGGCCTTGAAGTCGTGCTGCTTCAGGATGAACTTGATCGCTTCCGTCATCTGCACCGTCTGCGTGCGGCCGGAGCCCTGCAGCGGCAGGTCGGAGGCGATGATCGCGTCGGGATCGCCGTCGCCCTCGTAGTAGATGTCGGAACACGAAGACGCCGGCAGTGCCGTGGCGTTCCCACCGTTGTCGCCGCCGCCCCCGCCGCCACAGCCTGCGGCGAGGAGCGCCAGCACGGCGGTGAGGCCGATCAGCGCTGCCAGAAATGGCCTTCTGCTCACTCTTCCTCCCTCAGTCGCCAATACCGGTCACCACGCCGCAGGCCCCGGAGGGCCCACCGCGAGGGCGCAAGTATCGAGGCATTCCGGCGGCTAATGCAACTCCTAACCGGCGCTACAGTGGCTTTCCGAGCCGAAGTGGCGGAACTGGCAGACGCGCCGGACTCAAAATCCGGTGGGGGAAACCTCGTGTGGGTTCGAGTCCCACCTTCGGCATCGATGGCGTACGACGAAGCGCTGGCCGGCCGGATCCGCGAGCTCGTGGCCGCCGAACCCGGCATCGCCGAGAAGAAGATGTTCGGCGGCCTCGCCTTTCTCGTCAACGGGAACATGGCCGTCGCGGCGAGCGGCCAGGGCGGCGTTCTCGTCCGTGTCGATCCGGAAGACTCGGATCGTCTCCTTGGTGAGGCCGGCGCCAGCCTGATGGAGATGCGCGGACGAACGATGCCGGGCCCGGTCGGTGCCGGCGAAGCGCTGATCGACTGCGCGCATTTAGCATCGCCGTCGTGCGTGTGGGAGTCCTCACCGGCGGCGGCGACTGTCCCGGATTGAATGCCGTCATCCGCGCCGTCGGCCGGAGCGTGATGGTCAGCGGCGGCGAGGTCGTCGGAGTGCTCGAAGGTTGGAAGGGTCTGGTGGACGGACTCTTCGAGCCGCTCGGCCCGCGCGAGATCTCCGGCCTGCTTCCGCGGGGCGGGACGATCATCGGCACGACGCGCACGAACCCGTTCAAGCTCGACGGCGGAGTGGAGCGCGTGCTGGAGAACTTCGGCGGCGCGAAGCTGGATGCACTCGTCGCGATCGGCGGCGAGGACACCCTCGGCGTCGCCGCACGCCTGTACGAGGAGCGCGAGTTTCCGGTCGTCGGCGTGCCGAAGACGATCGACAACGACCTCTCCGCGACCGACTACACGTTCGGCTTCGACACGGCGGTCGCGGTGGCGACCGAGGCGATCGACCGCCTGCATACGACGGCCGAATCGCACAACCGCGTGATGGTCGTCGAGGTGATGGGACGGCATACCGGTTGGATCGCGGTCATGAGCGGCATCGCCGGCGGCGCCGACGTGATTCTCATCCCCGAGCAACCCGTCTCGATCGAGGAGGCGTGCGACGACATCCGCAGGCGTCACGAGCGGGGCAAGGACTTCTCGATCGTGGTCGTCTCGGAGGGCTACGAGCTCGACGGCGCGAGCGACGAGGGAGACGTCGACCAGTTCGGGCACGTGCGCCTGTCGGAGCGCGGCGTGGGCGCGGCGCTCGCGCGCGAGATCGAGCAGCGCACCGGCTACGAGACGCGCGTCACCGTGCTCGGCCACGTCCAGCGCGGCGGAACGCCGACCGCGCGCGACCGCGTGCTCGCCACGCGGTACGGCCTCAAGGCGGCGGAGCTCGTCGCGCAGGGGAAGTTCGGCCGCATGGCCGCGCTGCAGGGCGACCGCATCGTCGACGTTCCGTTGAAAGACGCGACCGCCGAGCTGAAGACAGTCCCCGAGGACTGGTTCGCGGTCGCGAAGGCGTTCTTCGGCTGACTCAACGGCTGGTGCCTGACCCCTCCGGGGTCAGGCACCTAGAGCTCGGCAAGCGGGAACGAGCGGTGACGCCGCGGCGGCACGAGGAAGTTCTGCCGGTGCGTCGTGCGCAGCACGGAGTTAAAGCCCTGCTGTCGCGCGCGCGCCTGTAACGGCAGCTTCGTTCCGTCGGGCAGCACACCGTCCATCGCGAGCCGGTTGCGGTGGAAGTCGTCGCTCGACGGGTTGAAGACGACGAAATGGAGCCCCGCGTTCGGCCCTGCCTGCATCCCGTCGACGTCGCGGCGCGAGCTCCACGCGAACGGATTGTCGAGCGTGTTGAAGTCTGCGCGCTGCGGGATGGCGGTGCCGCGCTTGTACACCGTCCCGTCGTTCGCGATGTGGTTCTGCTGCAGCCGCGACGACGCCTGGATGGACGAGCTGTGCCCGATACGCCCTTGCTGCTCGAACTCCCGCACGACCGTGCGCGAGGAGCGAGCACTCTTCAGGGGCTGCGCAACCGTTTGCGTGCCGTCGGGCAGCGAGGGCTGATCGGGCCGGAACGCCGTGGCGACGCGCTCGCGAAAGTCGAAGTTCAGGTACCACGCTTCGAGGTCCTCGAACAGGTGCGAAACGTGCATGCTCGTCCCCTGCCGGAAGTACGCCTTCGGCCCGAGGTCGACATAGCCGAGCGTCTCGTGGTTCGCGATCCGTGTCGGGCCGAGCGCGTCCTTCTGCGTCGAGGTGAAACCGAGGAACAGCTGGGCACCCGCGGGAACGAGATCCGCACCGGGGACCCCCGCCGACATCGCCATCTTCTTCGGCAACCCGCCGCCGACGAAGCCGCGGCGGATGCTCGTCACGTCGAACAGACCGAGGTCGTCGAACAACACGCGCGCACCGTGCGCGACATGCGCGCGCGAGTCGCTTCGCAGCAGGATTGCGACTTCGTTGTCCTCGAGGACGGTGTCTTCGGGATCGCTCGGAAAGCGCACCGGGCGCAGCAGCGCCGACTTGCGCGCGCGCCGGTCGAACGGCGCGTGCGTGCGCCACGCCTCAGAGACGTGCCGCTCGAAGTACGGCAGTCCCCACGCAACGGTGACGCCGAGCCCCGCGGGAGTCTGCTCGTAGGCCGCGTCGAGCTCTGCCAACGCGCCCGACAGGTCGCGCTGCGCCGAGCGCAGATCGCCCGCACGGACGTTCGCCGTGACGAGCTCGTGGTGCAGCGGCGGCACGACCACCTCGACGTCGTTGTCGACGATCACCGACACGCTGTCCAGCAAGTGCTGCTCGTCGGGGCGGGGCAGCCCCGTGGCGACACGCTGCGGGGACTCCTCGGTGAGCTGGTCGACGAGCTCGTAGATTCCGGCCGCGCCGAGCGCGCTCGCCGCCGCGCCCGCGAGCAACTGCTTCCGTGTCAGCGGCACGCTACGCGGCGGTTGGTCGAACCACGACGAGGTTCCGCAGGATGCGGTCGAGGTTCTGCCGCACCTTGCGGTAGCCGTACGGTGGAGCAACGTGCTCGCTCACGCTGTACAGCGAGCCGCGGTAGCGCCACGCGTACAGCACGTGCCACTGGTCCGCGTCCTGGTTGACGTTGAACACGGTCGCTGTGATCCCGGCAACCCGCACTCGTCCCCCCGGATCGCTGAAGCAGGGAATCAGCTCGCGTTTCTTCGAATCGGCGTTGATGCATTTCGGTATCGCAGTACGTCCCGGGTAGCCGCGCAGGTTCACGTGCACCTCACCGCCTGCCGCGCCGGGGCCGGTCTCCTGCCAGACCCAGCTCTCGAGGTAGCTGCGGTCCTTGCTCACCTCGTCGATGTTGTTCCAGCGGCTGTCGATCACGCCGTCGAGCGGATCGGGCAGCCATGAAGGGCAGAACACGGGCGCATCGATGCGGTTCGCCAGCTTCAGCCAGCCCGTCCTGTCGGCGCACCGCACCTTCGCGGCCACCTCCTGTCTGGGCTCGGTGCCCCCGCACCCGGCCACCACCACGAGCGTGGAAAGGAGAAAAAGGAACCGCTTCACGGCATCCTTATAGCTGGAAAATCGCGACCCAGGGCCCGGCTCGGCCGTCCCCGGGATCGACCCGGTACGCGAGACGCAGCCGGCGCAGCGCGTCGTAGAAGGCAGCCTCGCGGGGGTACTTGTCGCGAGCCGCGAGCACCCGGTCGGTGACGGAGCCCGTCACGACCACGTAGCGGATGCCTTCCCGCCGGAGGCGGGCAATGTCGCGATTCCGGTCGAATGCACGCTTCGGGCCGGGCAGTTGGAGGTGCAGCACGTCGAGCGTCGCGAAGCTCGGCGTCGACGGGTCGGCGGCCACGTGCGTGCCCGGCGCGATGTGCGCCGCGACCCAACGGTGCGCGACCACGCGCGTGTCGGTGCGCGTGAGCTCCTTCGCGTCCCGGATCGACCACGTCAGCGGGACGACGAGCAGCAACAGGATCACCGGCGCCAGCGAGCGGAAACGAGAGCCGAGCACGGCGAGCGGCGGCACCATCGGCAGCACGTAGCGGTCGTAATGGGCGCGGAGCGTGAGCAGGTCGAGGAAGTACACGAGCACGAAGGCCGCGAGGATCAGATCCGTGCGCGACCGGCGGACGAGCGCGACGACCAGCCCGAGCGCACAGACGATCAACACGGGACCGAGCCCGTCCCACGTTCGCGCGACGAACGCGATCGGCGCCGCATGGTCGTGCTCGAACCCGAGCCAGCCGTCACGCGCGAGCTGCTGCACGCGCCGGGCTTCGTGCCACGCCTGCGAACGGTGCACGAGCACGAACGGGCTCGATGCGAAGAACGCGACAGCCGAGAGCGCGATGCCAACCGCGAGCCGCGACCACTGCTTCCACGCTGCCACGGCAAGCGGCACGAGCAGGAACACGCCTGGGTACTTGAAGCCGGTCGCCAGGCCGACCGCGACGCCCGCCAGCTCGATGCGGCCCATCACCATCAACGCGAGAGCCACTCCGACGCCGAGCGTGAGCGGGACGTCGGTCACGGCTTCGCGCGAGTACGCGACGTGGATCGCGCAAACGGCGACGATCGCGGCCGGCACGAGCCCGTTGCCGTAGGCGCGCCGCCCGAGCCACCACGTCGCGGCGATCGCCGCGAGCGAGAGCACGACCGCGACGATGCGAGCGGTCAGGAACGACGGCTCGTCCTGCCATGCCTGGAACGGCGCGTTGACGTACATGAGCAGCGTCGGGTAGTCGAACCAGTGCGGATCGCCGCCGCCGCCGTGCACGAGCTTCCACGCCCGCGGCACGATCGACTGCTCGTCCGGGTTCAGGAGGTTGCCGAACGGGAGGCCGTACTCGATCCCGACGAAGCGCAACGCTGCGGCTCCCGCGAGGATCGCGGCGAGCGCCGTCCCCGCCCCACCCCACCGGGTCTCCGCCCAGTGGTCGAAGCCCCGACTAAACCGGCGGCGGGGTGTCTCCGGCGAGGCCGGCGACGTTTCGTGTTCCGACGATGACCGCATCGACTCCCGCCCGCTCGAGCTCGTCCACCTGGTCGCGGCTCGACACCGCAACGTCTGCGACGGCCAGCTTCCCAGCCGGAAGATCCGCAAGCAGGTCGAGCGCACGCTGCAGCGCGTCCGCGCCGTCGTCCTCGCCGACGGAGAAGAGCAAGATCTCCGGATCGAAGCGCTCGAGGGCGAGCTCGAGCTCCTCCGAGTTGCACACCTCGACGACGCGGTCGAGGCCGTGGTCGTCGTCCCCGTCGCTGTCGACAGGCACGACCCAGGCGTCGGCGCCCGCCTCCGCGGCGTCCGCTACGCGCGACGAGCCGCGCCACAGAACGGGCAGGTCGACCTCGGCGCCGAGGCCGCGCCGGACGACCACGGCTTCGGCTCCTTCGGTCGCCGCCGCGCGTGCGGCGTCGGCGTCGGAGACCTCGACGATGAGCGAGATCCCGTCCCCCTCGGAGATCGCCTGGCTGAACTTCACGCCGGGAGTCTTACTGGCCGACCGGGTGCCAGACGGTCTTGAGCTCGAGGAACGCGGCGATGTCCCAGGGGCTCTGGCCGTCCGCGGCCCCGTGGACGACGCGCTTGACATTGTCCGCCGCCGCCCGCTCGAGGTCGGGCGTGTCGCCGTCGGCTCCCGTGAGGTCGATTGCGTTCACATCCATGTGCGCCGCGAGCCACGGCGCGAGCTCTGCTCGCCGCCCGGTGAGCAGGTTCACCGTGCCGCCCGGAACGTCGGACGTCGCCAGCGCCTCCGCGAGCTCGATCGCAGCGAGCGGCCTCGTCTCGGATGCGACCGCGACCACGACGTTCCCGCCGGTGAGCGCGGGCGCCACGCGCGACACGAGCCCGAGCAGCGGCGGGTCGTCCGGCGCGAGCACCGCGACGACGCCGGTCGGCTCGGGGACGGTGAAGTTGAAGTACGGCCCTGCGACCGGGTTCGAGCCTCCGAGCACCTGCGCCAGCTTGTCCGTCCAGCCCGCGTACCAGACGAGCCGATCGACGCTGCGCTCCACTTCGTCGCGGCCGCTGCAGAGGTCGGCGAACTCCGACGTGCGCGCCTCGATCATCTCCGCGATCCGGTACAGCACCTGGCCGCGGTTGTACGCAGTCATGCCGGCCCACTTCGGCAGCGCGCCGCGTGCAGCACGCACCGCGTCGCGGACGTCCTTGCGCGATGCGCGCGCGACGTTCTGACCCTCAGCTTCGTATGTCCGCCCCGACTCGGAGCGCGGAAAAGCGCCGCCGATGAAGAGCTTGTACGTCTTCTTGACCGGTAGCCGCGTCATCCGCCGAACGCCTCCGCGCCGTCGAGCTGCAGGTACGGCTCGAGCCCATGGCGCCCGCCTTCGCGGCCGAAGCCGGACTCCTTGTAGCCGCCGAACGGCGACGTCGGGTCGAAGCGGTTGAACGTGTTTGCCCACACGACGCCGGCACGCAGCCGTTCCGCCATCCAGAGGATGCGGGAGCCCTTTTCTGTCCAGACGCCCGCGCTCAATCCGTATGGTGTGTTGTTCGCCTTCTCGACCGCCTCCTCGGGGGTGCGGAAGGTGAGGATCGACAGCACCGGCCCGAAAATCTCCTCCTGCGCGATCCGGTAGCTCTGCGCGACGTTCGTGAAGACGGTCGGCGCGAACCAGTAGCCCTTCTCCGGCAGCCGACAAGGCGGCTGATAGATCTCGGCGCCTTCCTCCTCGCCCGACGCCACGAGCTCCTGGATCTTCTCGAGCTGCTGCTTGGAGTTGATTGCGCCGACGTCGGTGTTCTTGTCGAGCGGATCGCCGACGCGCAGCGTTGTCAGCCGGCGCTTCAGCTTGTCGACGACGGGCTCGTAGATCGACTCCTGCACGAGCAGGCGCGAGCCTGCGCAGCAGACGTGGCCCTGGTTGAAGTAGATGCCGTTGACAATTCCCTCGACCGCCTGGTCGAGCGCGGCGTCGTCGAAGATGATGTTCGCCGCCTTGCCGCCGAGCTCGAGCGTGAGCTTCTTGCCCGTGCCGGCGAGCTGGCGCTGGATCGCCTTCCCCACTTCGGTCGAGCCGGTGAACGCGATCTTGTCAACGCCGTCCGACGTGACGAGCTCCGCGCCCGTGCGACCGTCGCCGGTGACGATGTTCACGACGCCGGCCGGCAGCTCGGCCTGCCGCAGCACGTCGCAGAAGAGCAGTGCGGACAGCGGCGTCGTCTCCGCCGGCTTCAGCACGACCGTGTTCCCCGCGGCAAGCGCCGGTGCGATCTTCCACGCCAGCATCAGCAAGGGGAAGTTCCACGGGATGATCTGGCCGGCGACGCCGATCGGCTTCGACTTGCGGTTCGGGAACGCGTACTCGAGCTTGTCCGCCCAACCGGCGTAGTAGAAGAAATGCGCCGCAGCGAGCGGCAGGTCGACGTCGCGCGACTCCTTGATCGGCTTGCCGCCGTTCAGCGACTCGAGCACCGCGAACTCGCGCGAGCGCTCCTGCAGGATCCGCGCGATGCGGAAGAGGTACTTCGCGCGCTCCGACGGCGCGATCTCCGACCAGCCGTTGTCGAACGCATTGCGCGCGGCCGTGACGGCGGCGGCGACTTCTTCGGGCGTCGCCTGCCCGACCTGCGCGAGCTCCTCCTCGCTCGAGGGCGAGATCGTCGTGTACGTCTCCGTCGGCTCGAGCCATTCGCCGTTGACGAAGTGCCCGTACTGCTCCTGCAGCGCGACGATGTCGCGCGCCTCGGGTGCGGGCGCGTACGTCCAGTCGGACGGGACCGGTGCGCGGTCGTGCTTTCGCTCGAGCTCAGTCAACGGTGAAGTAGTCCGGGCTTTGGTACGCGCCCGTCTTCTCCTTCCGCAGCTGCATCAGGACGTCGTTCAGCAGCGACGACGCGCCGAGGCGATACAGGTCCGGTGTGAGCCACTCGAGCCCGAGCGTCTCGTGCAGCTGCACGAGGTACTGCACGGCCTGCTTCGCCTGGCGGATGCCGCCGGCAGGCTTCATACCGACCATGCGACCCGTTTCTTCGTACACGTCGCGAATCGCCTCGAGCATGCACAGCGTCACCGGCAGCGTGGCTGCGCCGGGCAGCTTGCCGGTCGACGTCTTGATGAAGTCACCACCCGCCGCCATGGCGAGCAGCGAGGCCCGGCGCACGTTGTCGTAGGTGCCGAGCTCGGCGACCTCGAGGATGACCTTGAGGTGCGCGTCGCCGCACGCTTCCTTCACCTGCACGATCTCGTCGTAGACCTTGGCGTAGCGGCCCGAGAGGAACGCACCGCGGTCGATCACCATGTCGACCTCGTGTGCGCCCTGCTCGACGACCCAGCGCACCTCGTCCAGCTTCCCCTCGAGCGGCGATTGTCCCGACGGGAAGGCCGTCGCGACGGATGCGACCTTCACGCTCGAGCCCTCCACCCGCTGGACCGCGCTCGGCACGAGGTTCGGGTACACGCAAATCGCCGCGAGCGACGGGACGCTCGCATCGGACGGGTCGGGCCGGATCGCCTTCGACGCGAGCGCCGCAACCTTTCCGGGCGTGTCCTGGCCCTCGAGCGTCGTCAGATCCATCATCCGGACGGCGAGATCGAGGGCGAAGACCTTGGCCTCACGCTTGATCGAGCGCTTCGCGAGCGAGGCCGCGCGCTCCTCCAGCGCGACTGCGTCGACTGAGCCGATCCGCGGCAGCCGAGGCTCGAGCGGGAGCTCGAATCCGCGCGGCAATGCCGGAGCCTGCGCCATGGTTCGAGTGTAGCTCCCGTCAGTCTGCGGAACGCAGCGTCCATGGACGAGATCCGCGTGGAGAGCTGGGGTGAGCTGCACGAGCGCCTGTTCGCCGACTCCTGGAACGAGGAGCTCCGCCGCCATCGCTCGAACTTCGCGTATCGCGGCCGGCCGCTGGCGAGCGAGGACCTGACCACGAGCATCGTCCGCCTCGGCGGCGACACGGACGCGATCGAACGCCCCTTGCTGCGCCACTTCCGCAAGTACGCGCCGCGCAACGACGTGCCGGTCGACTCCGTGTGGAACTGGCTTGCGCTCGCGCAACACCACGGGTTGCCCACGCGGCTGCTCGACTGGACGTACTCGCCCTACGTCGCGTTGCACTTCGCAACCGCGCGTGCGCGTGCCTTCGAGGAAGACGGCGCCGTGTGGATCGTCGACTACGTGCGCACGCACGAGCTCGCGCCGCGCAAGCTGCGCGAGCAGCTCGACCGCGAGGGTGCGAACGTCTTCACGACGGAGATGATCGGCGCTGTCGCGGCCGACTTGGGTGAGCTGGGCAAGCTCGGCGAAGACTTCGTCGTCTTCGTCGAGCCGCCGTCGTTCGACGAGCGGATCGTCAACCAGTACGCGCTCTTCTCCTTGACGTCGCGGCCGGACGTCTCGCTCGACGAATGGCTTGCGGACCATCCCGACCTGCTGCGCAAGCTCGTCATCCCCGCCGAGCTCAAGTGGGAGGTGCGCGACAAGCTCGACCAGGCGAACATCACCGAGCGCGTGCTCTTCCCGGGCCTGGACGGATTGTCGCGCTGGCTGGCGCGCTACTACGCGCCGCGCCGGCCGAGCTCGTCGACGTAGTCCCCGACGCGACGCGGCTCGATGCCGAGCTGCCGGAGGTTCTCAGCTGACGAGGTGCGCTCGCGGTCCATGTGGAGCGCGAGTGCCATCAGGGACGCCTGTACCGGCCTGACGCGGCCGAGCACGCGAGCACCTGCCCGTAGAGCCGCCCGCGGCACATGCCGTGACTTGACGTCGAGCCCCGAGCCGTGCTCGAAGCGCTGCACGACCTCTTGGCGAGTCATGGGGTCAGGACCGCCGAAGGCGACCTCTCTCGGCGGCGAGTCGGCGAGCGCCAGTCGCACCACCGCTTCCGCAACGTCGTCGAGCGCGACATACGCGTTCGCGTTATCCCCCTTGCCGAAGATCTGGACTCTGCCGCTCGGCAGGGAGAACCCAACGGCGTCGGAGATCCAGATCTCGCTGAACAGCTCGGGCTTGACGACAACCGTTTGCATCGCCGTTTGTGCCAGGCGCTCCTCGGTGCGCTGCTTGGCTCGTCCAAGTGGAGAGCGCAGGGTCGCGGGCGACTGTGCGAACGACACGAAGACGAATCGCTGCACCCCGGCGCGTTCGGCCGCCTGGACGAGGTTCGCGTTTCCGTCCAAGTCGACCGCCCGGATCGTCGCCGTACGGTCGCCCGCGAGCGCACGGCTGATTGCGGTGGCAGTCGTGATCACCGTGTCGACACCGTGCGCGGCACTGAGAAGAGACGCCGGGTCTCGGAGATCGCCGCGCACGACCTCGATGCCTTGCTGCTCGAGCTTCGTCGCATCGGTGTGCCGACGGACGAGGGCGCGCACGCGCTCCCCGCCTGCGCTCAGCCGCGCGGCGATGCGCGAGCCCAGCTCTCCCGTCGCTCCGACGATCAAGATCACAGAGCGATCTTGACTCTCGAGCGCCGTGTTTTCTAGATCCCGAGCCGCTCGAGCAGAGACTCGTCGCGGCGCCAGCGCGGCCGCACCTTCACCTTGAGCTCGAGGAAGACGGAATGCCCGAGCAGCGCCTCGATCTCCTGACGCGCCCCTTTGCCGATGTCGCGGATTTTCGTCCCGCCTTTCCCGACGAGGATCTGCTTCTGCGACTCCGTCTCGACGAGCACGTCCGCCTGCACGAGCTTGTCGCCGATCTCCTGCACCTGGACGGTGATCGCGTGCGGCACCTCGTCCTTGGTCTGACGCAGCGCCTGCTCGCGCACGAGCTCCGCGATCTGCACTTCCACCGGCAGGTCGCTGCGCTGCTCCTGCGGGTAGTACAGCGGCCCTTCCGGCAGGAGTGCGACGAGCTCGTCGCGCAGCTCCGCGACGCCGTCACCCGTCTTCGCGCTGACCGGGTGCAGCGCGTGGAAGTCCCCCAGCTTCGACGCAGACTGCATCTGGGTGGCGATGTGGCCGCCCTTCAGCCGGTCGACCTTGTTCAGGGCGATCACGACCGGCACACCGAGCTCGAACACGCGACGCGCGACGAAGCGATCGCCCGCGCCGATGCGCTCGCGCGCGGAGAGAACCATCAGGACGGCTTCGACGTCCTCGAATGCAGCGTCGACGGTCCGCTGCATGTGCTCCGTCATCGGGTCGAGCGGGCGTTGGAAGCCCGGCAGGTCGGCGAGCACGAGCTGGTAGTCGTCGCCGTTCGCGATCCCGAAGATGCGCCTCCGCGTCGTCTGCGGCTTGTCGGAGACGATCGCGACCTTGCCGCCGCAGAGCGCATTGACGAGCGTGGACTTGCCGACGTTCGGCCGTCCCGCGACGGCGACGAAGCCCGACTTCACTCAGGAAAATCCCACGTGTCCGGCAGCAGGTCGCCCGCCGAATACGTGACGAGCTCACCCTGCGAGCTCAGGAAGGTGATCTCGCCGAGCTGGAACTCGTACAGCCACTGCCTGCAGCCGCCGCACGGGGAAGCGGTGATCCCGATCGCCGCGAAGTCGCCGGGCTTGTACCCCTCGCTGACCGCTTTCACGAGCGCCGTCTTCTCCGCGCACACTCCAAGCGGATACGCAGCGTTCTCGACGTTGACCCCCTCGAAGACCTTGCCGTCCTTCGTCTGCACCGCCGCCCCGACGAGGTAGTTCGAATAGGGCGCGTACGCGTTGCGCGAGATCGCGACGGCGCGTTCGTAGAGCTCTTTGCTCACAGCAGCTGGAAGACGGAGAGGGTCACGAGCGCGCCGATGGCGGCACCGTACGCGACCTCGAGGGCCGAGTGAACTCCCGACTCGATCCTCGTCTGGGCCACGAGCAGGGCCATGATGAAGGTCAGCACGCTGATCAGGAAGCGGTGGGACTCGCCGACGACGTACGTCGCGGCCATCCAGCTCGCGAACGCGATCGCCGCGTGGCCCGAGGGAAGCCCGCCGCGCAGGGGCGTGCCTCGTCCCGTCCACGCCTTCGTCGCGATCACGATGATCACCGTCAGCACGAGCGCGATGACTGTGATCTCCGCGGGAGCGTTCCGCAGCTTGTCGAGCACGCGGGCGGACTTGTCCGCCGCCTTGCCGGCGAAGACGAGATAGCCGACCGCGACGGCATTGACCGACGCGATCAGCACCGCACCCGCAGCGATGTCCTTGGCGAGCTTCGCCAGCGGATCGAAGGAGGTCGTCGACGCGTCGATCGTTCCCTCCACCGCCGTGTTGATCATCTCGGCGACGAGCACGAACGTGATCGACAGGAGCAGAACGATCAGCTCGAGCTTGGAGACGCCGACGGCCGCAGCGGTGACGAGCACGCCGACGGCGATGGCGAAGTGAATCCGCATGTTCCGCTGCGTTCGCAGCACATGCACGACGCCTTCGATCGCGTAGTTGAAGCTCTCGATGATCGACGGCCGCGATCTCATGCGTGCGTTTGCTCTCTCGCTTGCATCTCTGCGCCGTGGTCGTAGCCCAGAAGGTGCAGCACCGCGTGCACGAGCGGTGCGCGCCACGCCTCGCCGACCACCTGCGGACAGAGGACGACGTCCCCGAGCTGGCGCGGGAGCCCTTCCGGCACCGGGTCGCGACCGTCGATGGGGAACGCGAGCGCGTCGGTCGCCTCGTCGACACCGAGGTGCTCGCGCTTCAGCTCGCGAATCTCGTCCGGCCCCACGAGCTGCAAGCCCAGCTCGCCGTCCTCGATCCCTTCGTCGCGGAGAACCTTGCGGATCAGCTCCGCGGCCGCGGCTGAGTCGAGCTCCGCGCCCGAGCGGTTCACAACCTCGATCTCCACCATCGCCGCCCTACTTCCGCCGCGCTGTCCCCGTCTCCTCCGCGTGGAGCTTGTACGCCTCGACGATCCGCTGCACGAGCTTGTGACGGACGACGTCCTCGTGCCCGAAGCGGACGAACGCGATGCCGTCGATCGAGCCGAGGATGTCCTGCACGTGAATCAGCCCGGACGCCTGCTCGCGCGGGAGGTCGACCTGCGTCACGTCGCCGGTGACGACGACCTTCGAGCCGAAGCCGAGTCGCGTCAGGAACATCTGCATCTGCTCCGGGCTCGTGTTCTGCGCCTCGTCGAGGATGATGAAGCTGTCGTTCAGCGTGTTATGCGTCACGAGGAAGTCGTCCGTTACATACAGCGAGTCAGCAGCAGCGACCTGAATGCAGACCGTCTGGCGTTCGCCCGCAAGCTCGATGGCTTCGATGAAGCGCATCGGGCGACCGCCGCGCAGCTGGCGGTAGATGTCGACTTTTCGCTGCAGGCGAAATGGTTCGATCGCGTCCGGCAGGCGGATGTCCAATACGAACGCGTCCTTGCGGTGCGCGATCGGCCGTTCCGGCGAGCCACCCGCGGACCTCCCGTCCGCCTGACGCCGTCGCCAGTAGGCGACGCCGCCCAAAGACCGAACGAGGAACAAGACGTCGTCACGGAGCAACTCCGAGCATGTCGTGTACTGGATTCGGCACGTTCGGCCCTTTTGCGTGACAGGCCCGCCGTCGGTGTCCAACAGGCCCTGCAGCAGCGCAATCCGGACGTCCGGCGAATTCTCGAGGTACGCACGAGGAACGAACTTCGTGTGGGAGTGCGTGCCCGCGAGACCGAGCTCGCGGAGCGTGACCGTGACTGGATTCGCGATGCGTGTGCCTCCGCGGCCGCCGTCGACATGGCGGAGGACATAGTCATATCGACCCTTTCGTCGTAGCTCGATTCCGTCGAGCGACACAGCCAATGCGTCTGCCAACTCCGCGTCCGAAGTCGAAAAGCTCGGGGTCGTCTTCGTCGTGAGACAGCCATCCCCGAGCAGAAGCCCAAGCGCATACGGGTCCATCGGAATCGGCTGTGGCTCGAACTGCGCAGGCGCAGACAGCAGCGGCAGCTCGTAGCGATGTTGGTGGTTTCGACGAAGCCGCCCGATCATCTCTTGCGTCTCGAGGACGCGTCCCGGCTTTCCTCGAGTGCGATCCTCGGGCGAGAACACATGCCACAGATGCTCGCCGCAGCAAAGGGTCGAAGCGCCGTCTTGTGTCGTGACACGAAACACCGGCTTATTGCCCTGTGGGTAAACGCCTAGCACTGGTGTCGGCCGACCGTCTGATCCCGTTACGAGGTCACCAACGCGCAGGCTTCCAATCGGTCGGAACCCGTTCGGGGTGAGCACGCGCCTCGAGAGCGGTTGTGCGCGACCGCGCATGTACGCGAGCGGGGCGACCTCGACCGTGCCGCGCTCCATATAGGTGTTCAGCCGTTCCGCGTCGAGCATGTCGTAGAGCGCGTCGAAGAGCGGGCGCAGGTACGGGTCCACTTTCGCGAGCAGGTCGCCGGGGAGGAAGCCGAGCCGCTCGCCGGCCTCGACGGCGGGCCGCGTGAGGATAATGCGCGCGACCTGCCGCTCCTGCAACGCCGCGACGGCGAGCGCCATCGCGAGATACGTCTTGCCGGTACCGGCCGGGCCGATGCCGAACGTGACGGTGCAGTTGCGGATCGCGTCGACGTACTTCTTCTGCGTCACGGTCTTCGGGGTGATCTGCTTCCCGCGGTGGCGCCAGACGACGTCGCCGAAGACCTCCTGCACGTTCTCCGCTTGGTCGAGCGCCTTCAGCACGGCGTCGACGGTGGCCGGGCCGATTTCCTGCCCTGTCTCCACGAGCTCGACGATCTCGTCCACGACCGCCCGCGCCTCGGCGACGTGGACGTCCTCTCCCGCGAGCGTGAGCCGGTTGCCGCGCAGGAGGATGTCGATATCCAGCCGCTCACGCAGCGCGTCGAGGATGCCGTCCCCGATCGACGCGAGCTCCGCGGCGACGTCGTTCGATACGTCGAGAACCTGTTCGGTCAGGCGAGCTTCTCCTTGACGAGCTGAGACACCACTGATCCGTCAGCTCTACCCGAAACCTGAGGCATCACGTCGGCCATCACGCGGCCGAAGTCGCGCATCGAGGTCGCGCCGTTCTCGGCGATCGCGTCGTCGACGATCTCTTCGAGGTCGTCCTCCGACAGCGGCTCCGGCATGAATTCCTCGAGCACCTCGAGCTCTTGTTCCTCCGCCGCCGCCTGCTCCTCGCGGCCGCCGCCGCGGAACGCCTCGGCCGCCTCGACGCGGCGCTTGCGCTCGCGCTGCAGCACCTGCAGCTCCTCCTCGTCCGAGAGGGGACGCTGCAGCTCCTTCTCCGCCGACCGAAGGCTCGAGAGGATCAGGCGCAGCGCGTCGCGGCGCTGCGCGTCGCGCGCGAGCGTCGCTTCCTTCAGGTCCTCCTCCATCCGCGCGATCAGGCTCATCGACGTGCCTCCTGTCGATGAGCGAGGGAAGGGGCGCCGGGGGAAACCCTGGGGTTTCCCCTTGTGTTGTCCTCAGCGCGCGCGGCGATCTCAGCGGCGCGCGTGCTGAGGCGTGACCTGAAGAAGGGGTCTCGTAGGGGAAACATGGTTTCCCCTACGGGAGCGAGCCGAAGGCGAGCGACGCTCATCCCGGCACTCCGTGCAACTGCCCGCCGAGGACGTGCCAGTGCAGGTGGAAGATCGTCTGCCCGCCGCCCTCGCCGACATTGACGACGACGCGGTAGTCGTCGAGCCCGGCACTGCTGGCGGTGTCGCGCACGAACTCGAGCATGCGCTTCGCCTCGTCCGCCGGGAAGTCGCCGACGTCGCGGAACGTGTCGACGTGGCGCTCCGGGAGCACCAGCAGGTGCGTGTCGGCGCGTGGGTTGATGTCGCGGATCGCGACGAACCCGTCCGCCTTCGCGACGTGGTCGCCCCCGCGCACGAGGTCGCAGAAGAGGCAGTCGTCAGGCAGCGAGGATCCCCTCCTCCGAGACTGCTGCGCCGCGCACGTGCACGAGCTCGCCGACAGGCGCATCGACGAGCCAGGGCGAGTAGTCGTCGCCGTAGCCACGGCCGGGTCGGTCGACCAGCACGACGTCGCTCGCGCCGACCTTCTCGCGCCAGCGCGCGAGACACGCTGCGTCCGACGCGGCGCGCAGGCGCGCGCTGCGCTCCTTCTTCACCTGCGGCGGAACGGGATCCCGCTGCGCCGTCACGGTGCCCGGTCGCGGCGAGTAGGGGAAGACGTGCACCTTCGTGATCCCTGCGCGTTCGACGATGCCGAGTGTGCGCTCGAACGCGGCGTCGGTCTCGGTCGGGAACCCCACGATCGCGTCCGTCGTCAGGTTGAAGTCCTCGAGCGGCTCGAGCCGGCGCAGGAACGTCGCGGACGAATAGCGCCGAGCCATGTCGCGCAGCACGCCGTCGTCGCCGGATTGCAGTGGCACGTGCAGGTGCTTGCTGACGTTCGGCGTCTCGCGCAACGCGGCGATGAGCTCTTCGTCGACGTGGTTGACCTCGATCGACGAGAGACGCAGCCGCGCCAGCCCCGGCACCTCGCCGACCTCCCGCACCAGCTGCGGCAGTTTGTAGCCGGCGACGCGATCGCGGTAGCAGCCGAGGTTGATCCCGGTCAGGACGATCTCTCGGTGTCCCTGCGCGACACGTCTCCGCACCTCGTCCACGACGGCAGCCGCAGAACGGCTACGAGAGGCGCCGCGCACGAGCGGGATCACGCAGAAGTTGCACGAGAAGCTACAGCCGTCCTGGATCTTGACGAAAGCGCGCACGCGGTCGAGGCGCGCATCAGCCTGCACGCAGCCGAGCGCGCCGACGTCACCGGCGACGAACGCCGGCGTCTCCTCACTGCGGCGCGCGACGACGCTCACGTTGTCCGGCAGACCGGCGAAGTCGTCGGCTGCGAGGTTCGCACCGCAGCCCGTCACGTAGACGCGCCGGTGCGTCCGCGCGGCGCGCGCGGCTGCCTGGCGTGACTTGCGCACGGCCTCGTGCGTCACGCAGCAGGTGTTCACGACGGCGACGTCCGTCCCGCCCTCCACGTGCCCGTCCGCGAGTAGCGCTTCGCGGACCTCGTGAGCGTCCGTGTGCGAGACCTTGCAGCCGAGAAAACGGATCGAGAAGCCCGCCATGTGCTCCCGATGCTACTCCGCTCTTTCGTAGAGGTCGGCCGCCCAGCTGTCCCGCGTCAGGCGGCGGACGTGACGAAAGCCGTCGAGATCGTTCTCGTCCGTAGGGAGATAGCCCGAGCCGATCACCCAGCGCGAGCGCAGATGCGGCGCGAGCGCGACGAGCGTGGGGCGCGTGATGTTGGCCAGCGCAACGTCGGTCTCCGGAAGCTCGGCGCCGGTCGCGTCGAAGACGCGCGCGTCGACGGCGACGTCGTTCGCCACTGCGTTTGCCTGCGTCGCCTCCACGGCGTGCTCGTCGGCGTCGATCGCGACAACGGGAGCGAAGCCGAGCTTCGCGGCGGCGATCGACAGCACGCCGGAGCCGCAGCCGACATCGAGCACGCTGCCGCGATCGAGCTCGAGCAGCGCCTCGAGACAGAGCTGCGTCGTTGGATGCCCGCCCGTGCCGAACGCCCGGCCGGGATCGATCACGACGGCCGTCGCGTCGCCCGCAGGCTCCTCCCACGGCGGGCCGATCCACAACGGCCCGACGCGGACGGGACGGTGAAACGCCTTCCAGCGCTCACGCCAGTCGGCGGCGACGTCCTCACCGCGCGCGCCGCCGAAGGCGTGCCACAGCTGCTCTTCACCGAGTGCGTCCGTGTACGCGATGAGCTCGATGCTGCCGTCGGAGTCGACCTCCTCGAAGCCGCTCGGAAACAGCTCGAGCATCCGGGCACGCGCCGCTTCGGCGCCGGCTACGGGCACCGTCACGGAAACGCGTCGTAGTGCGTTCAGCGGAACGCGCTCTTCAGCCTGTCGAGGAACCCCTCGCCCGCTTCGTACGTCTCCGCCGACGACAGCCGCTCGAACTCCTCGAGCAGCCGGCGCTGTTCTTCGGTCAGCCTGCGCGGCACGGTGACGTTCACGAGCACGCGCTGGCTCCCACGGCCGAAGCCCTGCAGAACGGGCAGTCCTCGTCCGCGCAGCACGACGATCTCGCCGGCTTGCGTCCCCGGATCGAAGGTCAGCTCTGTGTCGCCGTCGAGCGTCGGCACCGTGACGGTCGCGCCGAGCGCTGCCTGCGTGATCGTCAGGTCAACCGTTGCGTAGACGTCGTTGCCTTCGCGCACGAAGCGCTCGTCCGGGCGCACGTGGACTTCGACGTAGACGTCGCCCGCACGCGCACCCGCTGTTCCCGCGTGTCCTTCGCCGCTGAGCCGGATCCGCTGACCGTCGTGGATTCCCGCCGGGATCTCCACCTCGACCGTGCGCTCCTCGATCACGCGGCCGCTGCCATGACATTCCTCGCACGCCTGCTCGATCAGACGGCCGCTCCCACTGCACGTCGGACATGCCCCCGTGCGCACGAACTCGCCGAAGACGCTACGCGACACCTGCTGCAGTCGCCCGCTCCCGCTGCACGTCGGACAGCTCCGAATCGGCGTGTCGGGCTCGGCGCCGGCGCCGCTGCACCGAGCGCACTGCACGGCGGCGCCGAACGGCACCTCGCGCTTCGTTCCCGTCGCGACCTCCGCGAGGTCGACGTCGACGCGCGCCGCGATGTCGGCGCCGCGGGCGCCTCCCGCACGGCCGCCGACACCGAAGAGGTCGTCGCCGAAGAACGCGGAGAAGAGGTCGGACAGGCTGCCGAGATCGAACGCGCTCGGCTGAAAGCCGCCGCTGCGGAGCCCGGCATGGCCGAAGCGGTCGTACAGCGCGCGCCGCTCAGGGTTCGAGAGCACCTCGTAGGCCTCCACGCACTCACGGAAGCGATGCTCCGCGTCCGGCGCATCGGAGACGTCGGGATGCAGCTCCCGCGCAAGGCGCCGAAAAGCGCGCTTGATGTCGTCGGCCGTCGCCTCGCGGGCGACGCCGAGGAGCTCGTAGTAGTCGCGCTCGGTGGTCAGTTGTCCTCGTAGACGTCTTCGACGAAGCGGGACAGCTCCTGCGCGGCACCGCGCACGGAACGGATCGCCTTGTCGTAGTCCATCCGGACAGGGCCGAGCAGGCCGACGGCGCCGAGCGCGCGATTCGTGAGCCCGTATGCCGCGCCGACGAGCGCGGCTTCTTGCAGTGCGGGATGGTCCAGCTCGTTGCCGACGCGCACCCACGTGCGCAGCGGGTCGAGCGCGTCGCCGAGCAGCTCGAGCAGCGCAGCGCGGCGCTCGAGCGTGACGAGCACGTGGCGGTAGAGCTCGAGCTCGTCGTTGCTCGCGGCCTCGAGCAGCTCGGTCGTGCCGCCGAGGTAGAGTCGTTGCTCGGGTCGCATCAGATCCGTGAACACCGGCGCCAGCGCCGCAAGGAAGCGCCGCTCCGGTACGGACAGGCTCGGCTCGTCGAGCGTGCGCTTGACCGCGGTCGTGCCGAGCCGGACGCCGGCCAGGCGTTCGTTCAGGTACTCGCGCGCCCAGTTGGCGAGGCCGGGGTCGACGGGATCCGCGAAGGCGACGTTGCGCTTCGCGACACCACCGGTCGAGGTGATCACGACCGCGGTGACCGTGCGCGGGTTGAGCAGCACGATCTCGACGTGCCGGACCGTCGTCATCTGCAGCTGCGGCGCCGACACGAGCGCGAGCATGTGTGTCGCGCGCGAGAGCACCTCGCTGGTCGTCTCGAGGGCGGCGTCGATCTCCTGCTGCAGCTCGGAGAGCCCGAGCGGGAACGCCTCTGCGCGTTGCTCCTGCTTCGCGAGCAAACGGTCGGCGTGCAGGCGATAGGCCTGCTCGGTCGGAACACGGCCGGCGGAGGTGTGCGGGTGCGTGAGCAGCCCGCGCGACTCGAGCTCGGCGAGCTCGTTGCGCACGGTCGACGGAGACACTTTGAGCCCGCCGCGCTCGACGAGATAGCGCGAGCCGACCGGCTGGCCGGTGGCGATGTACTCCTCGACGACGAGCGCGAGCAGGTCGCGCTGCCGCGGTGTCAGGCCGGCTGCAGGTTCGGGCGCCATTTGCAGCCAGTTTAGGCCAGCAGGTCGGCGGTAACGCCGCCGCCGAGCATCCGCCCGCGCGGTGTGAGCGTCAGCGTCGCGCCGCTGCGCTCGACCAGGCCGAGGCGATCCAGGCGCTCCAGCGCGGCGCCGTCGAGCACCTCGCCCAGCCCGTCGCCGACGTGCAGGGGCTCGTCGAGCCGCAGGCCCAACATGACGCGCTCGCGCCGGCGGACGTCGAGCGGCAGCGGCTCGACGTCGCGGTCCGGCCGCCGGCCCGCGGCAAGTGCCGCCACGTACGACGCAAGACGCGGCGTGTTCCGCCAGCGCCGACCCTCGATTGTCGAGACCGCGCCGATTCCCAGACCCAGGTAGTCGCGCCCCAGCCAGTACGCCAGGTTGTGCTGCGAACGCAGATCGCGGGCGTCGCCCGCACGGCAGAAGTTGGCGGTCTCGTACCAGCGGTAGCCCGCAGCACTGAGGCGATCGACGACGACTTCGAAGTAGGTCTCCATCGCGTCCGCCTGTCGTTCCAGCTCGGCGCCGTGGGCGTGGGTGAAGCGCGTGCCCGGCTTTGCCTCGAGCTCGTAGCACGACAGGTGCTCAGGCCCGAGCTCGAGCGCATCGGCCAGGTCGGCTTCGAGATCGGCGGCGCTCTGGCCCGGGATGCCGTAGATGAGGTCGAAAGAGATGTTGTCAAATCCGGCATCACGCAGATGGTAGAAAGCGCGCCGGACGGTGTCCGGCTGGGCAACACGATCGAGCACGGCCAACAACCGCGGCTGGAAGCTCTGGACGCCGAGCGACACGCGATTGACACCGAGCCGGCGCAGTTCGCGCGCGCGCTCCTGCGTCACCGTCTCGGGATTCGCCTCGACCGTCAGCTCGCGCGCAGGTGGCAACGAGGCCAGCAATCGCTCCAGCGCGCGCGGTTCGGTGAACGTCGGCGTGCCGCCGCCGAGGAAGATCGTGTCGAGCTCGGGTGCGAGCAGCCCGCGCTCGAGCTCCAGCTCCGCGAGCAGCGCGTCGACGTACGCGCCGTGCTGCCCGTCGCGCCCGACGACGGTGACGAAGTCGCAGTAGCCACAGCGCTGCGCGCAGAACGGCAAGTGCAGGTAGAGGTGACGCGTCACTTCTTCTCTCCGTCGAGGTTGAGCACGGCGAGGAAAGCCTCCTGCGGCACCTCGACCATGCCCACCTGCTTCATCCGCTTCTTGCCGGCCTTCTGCTGCTCGAGCAGCTTCCGCTTGCGCGTGATGTCGCCGCCGTAGCACTTCGCGAGCACGTCCTTCCGCCGCGCCTTGACGGTCTCGCGCGCGATCACACGCGCGCCGATCGCCGCCTGGATCGCCACGTCGAATTGTTGCCGCGGGATTTCCTTCTGTAGACGCTCGACGAGCGCGCGGCCGCGGTCGTAGGCGGAGTCACGGTGGATCACGAGCGAGAGCGCGTCGACCGGCTCGCCCGCGACGAGCACGTCCACGCGCACGAGCTTCCCCGGCCGGAAGCCCACCATGTCGTAGTCGAAGCTCGCGTACCCGCGCGTTCGCGACTTCAGCTGGTCGTAGTAGTCGAGCACGATCTCGGCGAGCGGCAGCTCGTACGTGAGGTGCACGCGCTCCTCCGAGAGGTACTCGAGATGGTCGAAGCGCCCGCGGCGGTCGTTGTTCAGCTCCATCACGGCGCCGACGTACTCCTTGGGCACGATGATCGACGCCTTGATGTAGGGCTCCTCCACTTCCTCGAGCTCGTTCGGCATGTCGGTCGGCGTGTGCACCTCGATCCAGTCGCCGTTCGGCGGCTTGACTCGGTACGCCACGTTCGGCGCGGTGACGAGCAGGTCGAGGTCGAACTCGCGCTCGAGCCGCTCGCGCACGATCTCCATGTGCAGGAGACCGAGAAACCCGCAGCGGAAACCGAACCCGAGCGCCTGCGACGTCTCCGGCTCGTAGAAGAGCGCAGCGTCGTTCAGCTTCAGCTTCTCGAGCGCGTCGCGCAGCTCGGGGTAGTCGTCCGAGTCCGTCGGGAAGAGCCCGGCGAACACCATCGGCTTGACGTCCTTGTACCCGGGCACGGGCTCGCGGGCGGGGTTCCTCTCCGACGTGAGCGTGTCGCCGACACGCAGGCGCGACACGTCCTTCAAACCGGTGATGACGTAGCCGACCTCGCCTGCTTCGAGCCGTCGCGACGGCGAGCGGTTCGGTGCGAAGAAGCCGAGCTCCTCCGCTTCGAACTGCGTGCCGAGCGCCATCGCACGTAGCGGCTCGCGGGTCGAGAAGCTCCCGTCGACGACGCGCACGAACGCGACCACGCCACGGTACTGGTCGTAGGACGAGTCGAAGATGAGCGCACGCGCCGGCGCCTCGGGGTCACCCGACGGCGGCGGGATGCGCTCGACGACGGCGTCGAGCACGTCCTCGACGCCGTGTCCCGTCTTGGCCGAAATACGCAGCACGTGGTCCGGCGTGTCGCCGATCAGGTCGGAGATCTCGGCCGCCGCAGCGTCGGGGTCAGCCTGCGGCAGGTCGATCTTGTTGACGAGGGGGACGATCTCGAGGTCGTTCTCGATCGCGAGGTACGCGTTCGCAAGGGTCTGCGCCTGCGTCCCCTGCGCCGCGTCGACGACGAGCAGCGCCCCTTCGCACGCCTGCAGTGAGCGCGACACCTCGTAGGTGAAGTCGACGTGGCCCGGCGTGTCGATCAGGTTGAGCTGGTGGCCCTTCCACTCGACGCGCACCGCCTGCGCCTTGATCGTGATCCCGCGCTCGCGCTCGAGCTCCATCGAGTCGAGCACCTGCTCGCGCATCTCCCGGCTCGAGACGGCGTGCGTGAGCTCGAGGATGCGGTCGGCCAGCGTCGACTTCCCATGGTCGATGTGGGCGATGATCGAGAAGTTGCGGATGCGGTCTTGGCTCATGTCAGGCGCTCGAGAAACGGCGTCGCAAAGCTAGCAACGCCCCGAGCTCCCGAACCTTCAGCGCCTTGCATACGAGTAGGTACGCCGCGGTGCCGGCGACGAGTGCGGTGAGCACCGCCGCGAGCTGGCCGCCGAAGCCGCGCCCCAGTTCCCGGTCGAGCCCGTACCAGACGCCGTACGCCGCACCGGCAAGCGCCGCGGATGCGACGACGACGCGGAGGACTGAGTCGGCGATCGCTCCGAAGCCGAGGCGCCCGAGCCGGCGGCGCATCAGCATCAGCAGGACGGCGCTCCCGGCGACGTTCACCACGGCTGTGGCAAGCGGGATCCCCCACGTGCCGAACCGGTAGAACGCGGCGTCGAGCGCCGCGTTGAGACCGAGGTTCGTCAGCGCGACCGCGGTCGGGATCCAGTTCGACTGCAGGCTGAAGAAGCCACGGTTGAGCAGCAGCATCATCCCGTTGAAGAAGAGGCCGGCCGAGAACGCGGCGAGCGCTCCCGCGACGACGGGTGTCTGCGCCGGCTCGAACTGTCCGCGCTCGTAGACGATTCGCGTGATCGGCTCCGCCAGGACGGCGCTCATCGCGGATGCGGGAATGAGCAGGAACGCGATCTGCCGCAACCCGAGCCCGATCGTGTCACGGAAGCCGCTCGTGTCACCCCGCGCCGACAAGCGCGCGAGCGCGGGGAACAGCACCGTCGTGATCGCGACCGCGAAGATGCCCTGCGGCAGCATGTAGAGGCGGAAGGCCTTGTCGATCGCCGTCGGCGCGAGCTCCGGGTCGATCAGCCGCGACGCGAAGACGGAGTCGATGACGGCGTTGAAGTTGATCAGGCCGAGACCGAGCGTTACCGGCAGCATCAGCTTGAGCACGCGCCAGACCGCAGGGTCGCGCCAGTCGATCAGGACGCGCAGGCCGCCGTCGAGCCCGCGCAGCCACGGCATCGGCAGCAGCACCTGGATGATCGTCCCGACGACGATCGAGACCGCGTAGACGTAGAGCTTCCCGTCGATCTCGTCTGCCTGGGGGACGCCGATGACGAGGCCGACGATGATCGCGACGTTCCAGAACACCGGGCTGAGCGCCGGTACGGTGAAGCGTTCGTAGCTGTTCAGGATCCCCACGACGATCCCGGACACCCCGAGCAGCGCGACGATCGGAAAGAGCACACGCGAGAGACCGACCGCGAGGCTGCGGTCGCCTCCTGGATCGCCGAACGCCCCGATGATCCACGGCGCGATGACGATGAAGAGCGCCGTCAGCGCGCTGAGCGCGAGCAGGACGAGCCAGAAGAGGGTCGACGCGACGCGCCACGCGCGCTGCCGTTCCCCCTTCTCCTGCAGCTCGGTGAAGACGGGCACGAACGCAGACGAGAGCGCTGCATCCGCGACGAGCGCGCGGACGAGGTTCGGCACCTGGAACGCGACCGTGAAGGCGTTGATCTTCCCGGCCGCGCCGAAGTAGTACGCGGCGACGACCTCCCGCACGAGGCCGAGGATTCGGGAGAGACCGGTGGCGAGCGAGAAGATCGCCGTCGACCTCGCGAGCCGGCGGCCGGAGCGCTCATCCACGCGCGCGAGTATAGGGAGGGCACCCTCTGGTACCATGCCGCCGCCCGCGAACTGCGGGCCTTTTCACGACATGCCGAACATCAGACAACAGAAGAAGCGCGTCCGGACCGCTGCGAAGCAGCGTCTCGAGAACCTGCACTACCGCTCGACGGCGAAGACGCTGGCGAAGCGTCTCGAGACCGCTGTCAAGGACGGGGACAAGAATCGCGTCGACGCCGAGCACCGCGAGCTCGTCCGGCTGCTCGACCGGGCGGTCGCCCGAGGTGCGCTGCACCGCAACACCGCGGCGCGGCGAAAGTCGCAGGCTGCGCGCCTGCTTTCCTCGGGGCGCTAGGCCGCAGCCGCTTCGCGCGGCCGTGTGACTTCGATCAGCGCCCGCTCGAGCTCGAGATCCACGGCCAGGCGCGAACCGCCCTTCACCGCGTGATCCAGTTGCGCGAGGCGAACCACCGCACTTCGTAGCTCGTCGGGTGCGTAGTTGCGCGCCTGCTGGAAGAGCTTCTCGACGTAGAACGGATGGCGCTTCAGGCGCGACGCTGCGTCACGTGGGCTCAACCCCTCCTCGCTCATCGCCTGGCAGTCGCGCACCCGGCCGACGTGGGCGACGAGCATGCCGATCAACATCGGCACCGTCCGCGAGATCGGATCGCCCGAGCGCTCGAGCAGCGTCTGGCACGCGGCGAGCGCGCCGGGGAGATCGCGCCGCCCCCAAGCGTCGGTGAGCTCGTAGCCGGGAACCTCGGCGCAGCCGGCAGCGAGTAGCTCGATCTCCTTCGTCGTGATCCGCTCGCCGCCCGACCACGTCGCGATCTTGTCGACCTCGCTCGCGAGCTCCTCGGGGTCTTCGCCGACGACCTCGATCAGGAGACGCGCGGCTTCGTCATCCACCGCAACCTTGCGGTCCGCGAACTGCTTGGCCACCCACTCCGGCAACCGGCGCTTGGGGACGTCGTACACGAGCAGGTCGCCCGCTTTCGCGCACGCCTTCGCGAGTACGGAGTCCTTCTTCATCTCGGCCGCGACGAGCGCGAGCACCGTGTCCGGGGCGGGGCTGGCGAGGTACGCGGTGACGGCCTTCACGTCGGCCGCCTTCCACCGCTCGGCTTCCTCGACGATCACGAGGCGGCCGCCGGCGCCGAGCAGTCCGAGTGAGTTGCACGCAGCCACTGCGTCTTCTCCGCTCGTGTCGTGCGTGGTCAGGAGCTCCGTCGCCTCCTCGCCCACGCGGTCTCGGAGACGCCGCAGCGCACGCTGGATCTTCGGCCGGTCGCCGCCGGTGATCAGGTAGACGGGCTTGAGCTCGGCGGCGGCCATTTCGGGAGAGCATAGGCGGCAGCCAGCACGGCGCCCGCGAGGAGCACGAGTAGCACCTTCGTCGACTCGATCTGTGCGAATGGCAGCTTGCCGATCAGCCGGGCGACGGCGGCGAGATACGCGGCACACCAGCCGTTCAGCCATGCCAGCGCGGCGGCAGCGCCGCCCGAGACCGGCGCGATCGCCGTCGCTGCGAACGCGAGGCCGAGCAGCGGCACGATCGCCGGCGCGGCGAGCGCGTTGGCGGGAATCGCCAGCACCTGCAGCGAGTGGAACTGCAGCCAGAGGATGGGCGCAGTGGCGAGGCCACACGCCGCGGACACTGCGACGACCGGCCGCAACGCGCCGAGCGGATAGCCCTCGAGGAACTCCTGGAAGCGTGGCACGAGCACGAAGATGGCGGCGACCGCGGCGAACGAGAGCTGGAAACCGACGTCGAACAGCGTGTACGGGTTCCACGCGAGCAGCGCAATCGCACCGACGAGCAGAACGTGCCAGCGATCCGCTGCGCGCGCGGTCAGCCATGCGAGTGAGCACAGTCCGCCCGCGACGCCCGCACGCACGACCGACGGCTGCGCGCCGACCGCGAGCACGTACGCGGCGATCGCCGCGAGCGCGATGAGCTCGGCCACCAGTCGCGAGACGCCGAGCACCCACGCGGAGACGATCACGCCCGCCGCGACCAGCGCGACGTTCTGTCCCGACACTGCGAGCAGGTGGTAGAGACCGGCGGCGCGGAAGCGATCGCGCAGCTGCGGCGAGATGCCCTGCTCGTCGCCGAGGACGACGCCCGCCACGACCGCTGCGCGCTCGCCGTCGAGCCCGCGCGTGATCGAGCGGCGCAGGCGGCGCCGGACGGCGTCGGCGATCCCGCCGATCCCGCCGCGCCATCCGATGACGTGCCACTCGTCGACGTGCAGCACGGCATGTACGCCGTGGCGGCGTAGCCACCTGCGCTCGTCGAAGCCGTTCGCCGGCGCGCGCGGCGCCTTCACGACCGCGAGCACGCTCAGCACTGCACCCTGCGGCGGTGCGCGTCCCTTCGCCAGCTCGAGCAGCGTCGGCTCGCGTAGCCCTTCTTGCCCGAACCGCGTCACGAGCGCCGAGATGCGGATTGAGAACCTCCCCACGCGCGCCGGCCCGGTGACGACAACGCGCGCACGTCCGGCTTCGCCGACATGCGGCGCGAGGGCGCTCGCATCCATGCGATCCAGGCGCCAGCTTCCCCACCACCACGCGAGCAGCGTCACCGCGACTGCGGCGAGCACAACCCGCGGCGCAGCGACGAACACTGCCGCGCACACGACACCGACGACGAGCGGACCGATCCGAGCGGCGTTCGCGAGCGCGAGCCCGCCACATGCGCACACGGCGACGAGCTGCGGTCTCACGGTGCCACCGCCGCGCGCAGGTCGGCGAGCCGCGCCGGCCCGATCCCCGGAACGGCGTCCAGCTCGTCGACCGACGAGAAGCCGCCGTGCGCAGTGCGGTAGTCGACGATCTTCTGCGCCGTCACCGGGCCGACACCCGGCAGCTCGTCGAGCTGCTCGATCGTGGCGCTGTTCAGATGGATGGGGCCCCCGGAGGACGCCGCGCTTCCACCGGTGGCCGCGACGGCCACCGCGCCGCGCCGCGGCACGACGACCTGCTCGCCGTCTGCGACGAGCGCCGCGAGGTTGACGAGTTCCAGCTGCGCCTTCGGCGTCGGTCCACCCGCGCGGCGAACCGCGTCGGCGACGCGCGCTCCCTCTGCCACCCGGTACAAGCCTGGACGACGCACGGCGCCCTCGACGTCGACGAACAGCTCGGCCGCCTTCGGCTTGGCGGCAGCGGGCGCGACCCGCACCGGCGGTGGCACAGTCGAGTGGCGCGGGTGGCGCAGCAGGCGCCCGCCGAAGACGAGGGCGACGAGCACAACGACAGCGGCGAGGAGCAGACGGCGTCGATCGGCGAGCAGTTCCTGCACGACAACACGTTGCCGGCAGATGTGTCACGTGTCCGTGTCTAACGAATGACGAGATTGACGAGCTTGCGCGGCACGACGATCGTCTGCCGAATCTCGCCGCCGTTCAGCTGCGCCTGCACCTTCGGAGACTCCTTCGCGCGCGCGACGAGCTCCTCCTCGGGCAGATCCGCAGGCACCTGCATCCGGTCGCGCACCTTCCCGTTCACCTGCACGACGAGCTCGAACGTCTCCCGTTGCAGCAGCGCGGGGTCGGCGACCGGCCACGGCGCCTTCCACAGGTCGGTATGTCCGAGCCGCTCCCACAGCTCCTCCGCGATGTGCGGCGCAGCCGGCTGGATCAGCGACACCGCCGTCTCGACAGCGAGACGTGCGCCGGGCGCGCTCGGGTCGCGCGCGACCTCGTTCACCAGCTCCATCACCGAAGCGATCGCAGTGTTGTACGCGTAGCGCCGTCCGAAGTCGTCCGTGACCTTCGCGATCGTCTCGTGCGCCTTGTGCGCGAGCGCACCGCCGGGCGGCGAGTCGGGCTCCTCCGCGACCTCGAGCGCAAGGCGCCAGAGCCGCCGCAGGAAGCGCGACATTCCCTCGAGACCGGTGGCCTGCCAGTCGACACGCGCGTCGGCGGGACCGATGAAGAGGATGTACAGCCGCAGCGCATCGGCGCCGTGCATCGCGATCAGCTCGTCCGGGCTGACGACGTTCCCCTTCGACTTCGACATCTTCGCCCCGCCCATGTCGACCCACCCGTGGTTGAACAAGCGCGGGAACGGCTCGCGGAAGCCGACGAGACCGATGTCGTTCATCACCTTGATGAAGTAGCGGGCGTACAGGAGGTGCATGACCTCGTGCTCCACACCGCCGATGTACTGGTCCACCGGGCACCACTCCGCGACGGCGGCGGGATCGAATGCGGCCTCGTCGTTGTGCGGATCGCAGTAGCGGAGGAAGTACCACGACGAGTCGACGAACGTGTCCATCGTGTCGGCCTCGCGGCGCCCTTCCTTACCGCACTGCGGACACGGCACTCGGATCCAATCCTCGGCGGATGCCAGCGGTGACTTCCCCTTTGGCGCGTAGTCCTCGACGTCGGGCAGCAGCACCGGCAATTCGTCCTCGGGCACCGGAACGATTCCGCAGTCGGCGCAGTGCACGACGGGGATCGGGGCGCCCCAGTAGCGCTGGCGCGAGATCAGCCAGTCGCGCAGGCGGTAGCTGACCGCCGGCCGGCCGCGGCCGCGCTCGCCGAGTGACGCGACGATCTGCTTCTCGCCCTCCGGCGCCGGCAGCTCGGAGAACTGCGCCGAGTTGACGAGCTTCGCGTCAGCCGACTTCGCGACATACGGCAGCTCCACGTCGCCCCCGTCGGCCGGCGCGACGACCTGCTGCACGGGCAGGTCGTACTTCTGCGCGAATTCGAAGTCGCGCTCGTCGTGCGCGGGCACCGCCATGATCGCGCCCGAGCCGTACTCCATCAGCACGTAGTCGGCAACCCAGATGGGGATGCGCGCGTCGTTCGCGGGATTCGTGGCGAAGCGGCCGGTGTTGACGCCGTCCTTCTCCTTGCCCTCGCGCTCGGCAAACGAGCGTGCCGCGGTTCGCCGAACGTACTCCATGACTTCCGGCTCCTGCGCTGTGCCTTCCACGAGCTTGGGAACGAGCGGGTGCTCGGGAGCGAGTACGAAGAACGTCGCGCCGTAGAGCGTGTCGGCGCGGGTCGTGAAGACCGGGATGTCGATGTCGAGCTCTTCCACCCGGAACAGCAGCTCTGCGCCCTCCGACCGCCCGATCCAGTTGCGCTGGGACGCGAGCACACGCTCCGGCCACGACTCGAGCAAGTCCATCTCGTCCAGCAGCTCGTCCGCGTACGTCGTGTAGCGGAAGAACCACTGCTCGAGCATCTTCGCCTCGACCTCGGTGCCGCAGCGCTCGCAGCGCCCGTCGATGACCTGCTCGTTCGCGAGCACGGTCTGATCCTTGGGGCACCACTTGACGGGCGCCTCCTTGCGCGTCGCCTGGTTCGCCTTCAAGAACTGCAGGAAGAGCCACTGCGTCCAGCGGTAGTACGCGGGGTCGTGGCTGGCGACCTCGCGATCCCAGTCGATCGCCCAGCCCATCCGCTTCATCTGCGCGCGGATGCGAGTGATGTTGTCGCGGATGATGTCGCGCGGATGGCCGCCGTCGCGGATCGCCGCGTTCTCGGCGTTCAGCCCGAACGAGTCGTAGCCCATCGGCCGCATGACGCGCTTTCCGTTGCGGCGATGGAAGTGGGTGAGGACGTCGCCCTGCGTGTAGTTGCGCACCTGGCCGACGTGCAGCGTCCCGGACGGGTATGGCAGCATCTCGAGCACGTAGTACGGCTCGCCGGCGTCGGGGCCGTCGTTGGTCGTGTAGAACGCGCGCGCGTCCTCCCACGCCTTCTGCCATTTCAGTTCGATTGCCTGCGGGTCGTACCTGTCCATGACCGTCCCTCGAAACGAAAAAGCCTCTCGTGAGAGAGGCCGTCGGGAGTTGACGCGGGCTCCGCCGCGATGGCTCCCTGGGCTACAGAAGCAGCTCCTTCATTGGAATGAAGTCTAGCCGTGGGGGAAAATCGACGCCATGAGCGATTACACCCATCTCAACCTCAAGGAAGACGTCGACGACCAGGCCCCGAATTTCGGCCTGGCGCCGAATCTCGAGTTCCGCATGGCCCGCGTACCGCTCGAGATGGAGAACGCCGGCGTGAGCTACCTCCGGATCGCGCCGGGCTTCCGCATCCCGTTCGGGCACAAGCACAAGGAGCAGGAGGAGGTCTACGTCCTCGTCAACGGCAGCGGCCGGATCAAGATCGAGGACGAGGTCCGCGAGCTGAAGCCGTGGGACGCCGTGCGACTCCACAAGGACACGATGCGGAGCTTCGAAGCGGGCGACGACGGAGCGGAGTTCATCGCGGTCGGCGCGCCCAACACCGGACCGGGCGATGCCGACATGACCATGGAATGGTGGAACGACTAACGCGAACCTCCTAGAGCTCTTTCCCGATACGGCGGCCGTCGAGGACGGCGAGCTCGTCCTCGGCGGCGCGCGGGCATCCGAGCTCGCACGCGAGCTGGGCACGCCGCTCGTGGTCTATTGCCGAGAGACCGTTGTCGCACGCGCGCGCGCGTACGCGCGCGTGGACCCCTCGGCGCTCGTCGTCTACGGGACGAAGGCGTTTCCGAACGTCGCGGTGTTGCGTCTCCTGGCGGGCGAGGGGCTCGGCGCCGACGTGTCGACGCTGGGCGAGCTCGAGTTTGCGCTGCGCGCAGGCCTACCCGGCGAGCGGCTGGTGTTCCACGGGAACAACAAGTCCGACGAGGAGCTGGGTGCAGCCGCACAGGCGGGCGCACTCGTCGTGCTCGATGCGCTCGAGGAGATCGCGCGCGCGCAGGACGCAGGCGTGCGACGCGTGCTCGTGCGCCTCACGCCTGGGATCGAAGCGGAGACGCATTACGCGATCCGCACCGCGCACGCGGAATCGAAGTTCGGGCTTGCGCCCGACGACGCCGTCGTGGCCGTACACCAGGCGCGCACGGCGGGGCTCGATGTCGCCGGGCTGCACGTGCACATCGGCTCACAGCTCGTGCGCACCCACGAGAGCCTCGCCGCCGTCGAACGGCTCGTCGAAGTCGCGCGGCGCTGCGAGGACTGGACGCCGCAGCTCTTCAACCTCGGCGGCGGCGCGGGCGTGCGCCACTCGCTGGACGATCGTGTCCCGGAGCCCGCGGCATTCGCGCAGGAGCTCGTCGTCCACTTGCGGAACCTCTGGCCCGAGCCGGTGCGGTTGATCCTCGAGCCGGGGCGTTCGCTCGTCGGACGAGCGGGCGTCACGCTCTACACAGTCGGCACGGTCAAGGGGACGACCGCGGCGATCGACGGCGGCATGTCCGACAACCCGCGGCCGCAGCTCTACGGCGCGCATTACGACGCTCTGCTTGCGAACCGAGCAGACGAATCTCCGGCCGGGACCTTCCGCATCGCCGGCAAGCACTGCGAGTCGGGCGACGTCCTGATCGACGCGGTGGAGCTGCCGGAGCCGCGGCGGGGCGACCTGCTCGCCGTTCCGGCGACGGGCGCCTACACGCTCTCGATGGCGTCCACGTACAACGGTGTGCCGCGCCCGGCTGCCGTGCTCGTCGCGGACGGAAAGGCGGAGCTGATCCGACGCCGCGAGACGGTCGACGACCTGCTCAGGTACGAGCCGTAGCGAAACCTGGCCGCACGAGCCGCGGCGGCGCCTTGAGGCGTGCTTCCTTCACGGGCGGGTTCCACGGTTCCGCCAACGGCGCCGCGCCAAACGACGCCGCGCGCCGTTCGTCGGACGCGTCGCCGTAGAGCGTCGTGCGCTGACGCGGCAGGCGGCCGCACGCGCGGATCAGCTCCTCCATCGCCTCCGGCGGAAACTCCTGGCCGTGCTGCGCACCCGCGGAGCGCGAGATGGACTCGTTCATCAACGTCCCGCCGAGGTCGTTCACACCGGCGCGCAACGCCGCCGCGACGCCCTCGCGCCCGAGCTTCACCCACGACACCTGGATGTTCGTGATCCACGGGTGCAACGCGAGCCGCGCGACCGCGTGCGTGAGCAGCGTCTCGCCGAACGTCGGGCCGGAGCGCGCGCGGCCGCGCAGCCACATCGGCGCCTCCATGTGCACGAACGGGAGCGGGACGAACTCGGTAAAGCCGCAGCTGCGCCTCTGTTGTTCACGCGCGCGTACAAGGTGGCGCGCCCAGCTGCGCGGCGACTCGACGTGACCGAACATCATCGTCACGTTCGAGCGCAGGCCGGCGCGGTGTGCAGCGTCGTGCACGGCGAGCCACTGGTCCGTCGTCACCTTGTCCGGACAGATCACACGCCGCACGTCGTCGTCGAGGATCTCCGCCGCGGTTCCCGGCAGCGAGCCGAGACCGGCTTCGCGGAGCTCGGGGAGGTATTCGTCGAGCGGCAGGCCGAGCGTCGCGGCGCCTTGCCACACCTCGAGCGCCGAGAACGCGTGCACGTGCAGGCCGGGAACCGCCTGCTTGATCGCCTGCACGACCGAGAGGTAGTAGTCGCCGGTGAAGGCGGGATGGATGCCGCCCTGGAGGCACACCTCGGTCGCCCCGCGCTCCCACGCTTCCTCACAGCGCCGGACGATCTCCTCGTGCGGGACGAGATACGGGGCGCCGCGCAGATTCGCGGCGAGCTTGCCCTTCGAAAACGCGCAGAACCCGCAGCGGAAGTAGCAGACGTTCGTGTACTGGATGTTGCGCGTGACGACGTAGCTGACCTCGTCGCCGCACACGTCGCGGCGCAACGCGTCCGCGGCCGCGAACACGCGGTCACGCTCGTTTCCGCGCGCACGGAAGAGCCGTACGAGCTCGTCCTCCCCGAGCTCGTCGCGCGTGTCGACGGGTAGCGCGTCGCGGGGGACGAACGGCACACCGACGTCCTCCCCCGGCGACCAGCGGTCCTCGCGCGCGAGGCCGACCGCGTCGGATGCGCGCAGCACCGCGGGCATGACGGCCGGATCGAGCCACTGGCCCGAGATCCACTCCGGATACACGGGCAGGCGCGGGGCGAGCTCGAGGCCGCGGCTCTCCGTCGCAACGCGGAGGCGCTCGACCTCGGGCCACGGCGCCTCCGGGTTGACGTGGTCGATCGTCACGGGCGAGACGCCGCCCCAGTCGTCGATGCCTGCGTCGAGCAGGCGCGGGAAGTCGTCGTACGAGAGGTTCGGCGGCGCCTGCACGTGAGCGCCCGCGCCGAGCACGATGCGCGCGGCGGCGATCGTCCAGAGCAGCTCCTCGAGCGGCGGCTCGGCGGCGTCGGCCATGCGCGTTCCGGGCTTCGCTCGGAAGTTCTGCACGATCACCTCCTGCACGTGGCCGTGCCGCACTGCGCGGTCCCGGATCGCAGAGAGCGCGTCGAGCCGCTCTTCCCGTGTCTCGCCGATTCCGATCAGGATCCCCGTCGTGAACGGGACGCGCTCTGCGCCGCCAGCGTCGAGCGTCGCCAGCCTCAGCTCGGGAACCTTGTCCGGGGAGCCGAAGTGCGGGCCGCCGCGCTCGGACAGCCGTGTCGAGGTCGTCTCGAGCATCACGCCCATCGATGCGCTCACCGGACGCAGTGCGCGCACGTCGTCGCGCGTCAGCACTCCGGGGTTGAGATGCGGCAGCAACGCCGTCTCCTCGAGCACCGCGGCGGCAACGCGTTGCAGATACTCGAGCGTCGTCTCGCACCCGAGCGCCACGAGCTCCTCACGCGCCGCGCGGTAGCGCAGCTCCGGCTTGTCGCCCAGCGTGAACAGCGCCTCGCGACAACCGGCAGCGGCTCCGGCGCGAGCGATCTCGAGCACCTCGTCGATCGTCAGATACGCACGCTCGCCGCGGCGCGGCGGCCGCGCGAACGTGCAGTAGTGGCACACGTCGCGGCAGAGCTTCGTCAGCGGGATGAAGACCTTGGGCGAGTAGGTCACGAGCCGGCCGTGGCCCTCGTCGCGGAGCGCCCGCGCCTCGGCGCACAGATCCTCCAGCGGCCGGCGCAGCAACTCCATCGAAGGAGCTTATGGCCACCGTCTTTGTCCAGGTCGAGCTGTCTCGGATCCAACAACGTCCGTTGGTCGGCCGCACGAGCGGAGCTCGCGCGGCCTTTGAGCGGCGCCGCAAGACGGCGCCGCGGCAGCGAAGCGCAGGCTACGAATCAGACGACGTCGACGGCGGCGATGCCGAGCGCGCCCGCAACGAGTGCGGTCGCGGCCATCGCGCCCGCGAACGCGAGCCGCCGTACGGGAGTCCCCGGCGTCGCGAGCACCGCGGTGCCGAGCAACCCCAGCGTCACCGACGCAACCGTCTCGATCGCCTGGAAGGAGACGCCGAGCGCGAGCGCCTGGCTCATCTCGACGCCGACCCCGTGGAGCGCCAGCGTCGCCGCTCCGGCGCCGACGCCGAAGTTCCCGGGCGTCAGCGGCAGCGTCGAAGCGAGGGCCACTGCCGCGAGCAGGACGAGTGCGACCCACACCGGTTGTCGCAGCCCGAGCGCCGCCGCGGCCGCGGTGGCCGCGCAGACGCGAGCCGCGGTCGCGCAGCAGATCCACAGGAGTAGCCGGCGTCCCTCGCGGCGGCCGAGCCGCCCGAAGACGGAGAGCACACTGCCGAGGCGGCCGTGACAGCGCTGGGCGATGCGCGGGGCGAGCACGAAGGCGGCGACGACGAGGACGGCCAGGAGCGGCGCCGGCCACACCGGAATGCGCCCCAGCGCTGCCGCGGCGAACACGAGCAGCGCGAGCCCGAGTGCGCGCGCCACACCGACCGCTGCGCCGATGCCGCCTGCTTGCCACAGGCGGTCGGAGCACGGAAGCGTCCGCGCCATCAGCGCAATCCGCGAGGCGGCGCCGAGATGCGCCGGCGCAAAGGCGTTCACGAGCGAGCCGACGGAGTAGCGCGCCGCGACCTGCGTGAAGCACGCGTCACCGCCGCAGACGCGCAGGCCGACGGCCCACGCACGGGCCGAGCACAGCAACGCCGCCGCGCAACCGAGCGCCGCGAGGAAGACCCACCCCGGTTCGGCGTCGCGCAAGACGCCGGCAGCAGCCTCGAGATCAGTGCGGCCGGAGCCGGTCGCCGCGAAGGCCAGGCAGCCACCCGCAACGAGGACCAGACCGAGAATCGCTAGATGGCGGCGCCGCACGTCGACCCACCGTATCGGCCGAACATGAGCGAAACGTGAACGGATGTGTGCCTAGGGCTTCGCGGAGATCAGCTTGCCGAACGGATGCCAGGCCTTGCCCGACCAGCGCTGGAGCTTCACCTGGGTCAGCGGGAAGCGCATCTTCGGTGTCGTCCGGATCGTGATGCCCGGCAGGACGAACGGGTTGTTCTTCTCCGACAGGTGCGTCGCCGCCCTCATCAGGCCGTCACGGGTCAGGTTGCGGCCCGCCTTCCGCAGCACGTCCACCATCGTGAAGGCACTCGCCATCCCGGCGGTCATGAAGCCGTTCTTCAGGTCGCGCGGCCCGATGTCGCTGCCGTACTGCTTGATGATCTGCTGGAAGAGCTTGACGCCCTTGTCCTTCTTCCAGACCGGCGCGGCCGGATCCTTGCCGAAGACGATCGAGATCGACCCGTTGGCGGCGTTCTGCGGCACGATCTCCATCAGCGCGGACGCCGACGAAACGTCGTTGACGAAGATCTGCGGCTTCCAGCCGAGTCGCGAGACGGCGTTGAACGCCTGCAGCGAGAACTTGCCGAACGCAAAGATCATGAAGACGTTCGCCTTGCTCGCCTTCAGCTGCGTGACCTGAGGCTGGACGTCGGTCGCGGTCGGGTCGTACGCGACCTTCGCGACGATCGTGCTCGCCTTCTTGCCCAGGCCGCGGCGCAGGCCGTTGTAGAGGTCGCGCCCGTAATCGTCGTCCTGGTAGAGCACGGCGATCTTCGGCTTCTTGATCTTCTGCAGGACGTACCGCGCGTAGATCTCGCCTTCCTCGGAGTACGGCGGGATGTAGCCGATCGTCCACGGGTACTTCTTGTAGTCGCGCCCGAAGGTCGTCGCGCCTGCGGACACGAACAGCTGTGGCACCTTCGCGTCGTTCAGCAGCTTGCGCACGGCGAGGTTGTTGCTCGTCCCCAGCGAGGAGAACATCGCGAACACCTGCTCCTGCTGCACGAGGCGGATCGTGTTGTTCACGGCGCGGCCCGGGTCGTAGCCGTCGTCGAGATACGTGAACTTGATCTTGCGGCCGAAGATGCCGCCCTTCGCGTTCACGTACTTGAAGTACGCCTCCGCCCCGCGCGCGACGTTCCCGCCGATCGCGGCCTCGCCGCTCAGCGGCACGCTCGAGCCGATGTGAATCTCGTTCGAGCTGACGCCCGGCGTCGCCAAGGGGCGCGCGCCCGCGGCTGCGACTGCGATGCCGGCCAGGGCTACGCAGAGAAAGAAGACCCTCACGCCCACCTAAGACCTACTGTACAACCGGGTTGTTAGCGGGCCAAAGATCTTCCTGAGGAGGCCGCCGACCCCCGTCGGTAAGGCGATCATCACGAGAATCAGCACGGCTCCGAAGATCACGCTCGGCATGCCGGGCTTCTTCGGGTCGAGATCCAGCGCCGGCAGGTGGTTGATCCACCGGGTCACGTCGTCGGCGCGGTTCTGCAGGACGTAGATCAGCGCAGCGCCGACGATCAGGCCGACGAAGGAGTTGAGCCCGCCGACCGCGAGCGCAGCGACGAGGAACACCGACAGGATGATCGGAAACACGTCGGGATTCATGTACGCGCGCGCCATCACATACAGCGCGCCGGCCACGCCCGCGTAGAACGCAGAGATCCCGAACGCAAGCGTCTTGTACGTCGCGAGGTTCACGCCGGACGAGGCGGCGGCGAGCTCGCTGTCGCGAATGGCCTGCAGCGCACGCCCGGTCTTCCCGCGCAGCAGCACCCACGCGACGACGAGCAAGACGAACGCAATGCCCCAGGTCAGGTAGTAGAGCCAGTCGTTCGGTGTCGTGTCGAGCCCGAAGGGCGGTGCGACGAGGTTCAGCACCTTCCCCGTCGTGCCGCCGAAGAAGTCGTCGAACTTCTTCGGCAGCTGCGGAAACGAGACCGCGATCCCGAACGTGATCAGCGCCAGGTACAGCCCCGACAGTCGCAGCGCCGGAACGCCGACGAGCAGACCGGCGACACCGGCGACGAGGCCGGCGAGCGGGATCGTCCAGAGGTCGCGGATCGTGTGGCCGTAGACGCCGTCGACGCTGAGGATCGCGGTCGTGTAGCCGCCGATGGCCATGAAGGCGCCGTGGCCGAGCGAGATCTGGCCGCTGTAGCCCGTCAGGATCGCGAGGCCGAGCAGCGCGATGAAGTACATCCCGACGATCGCGAACTCGTAGGCGGTGAAGTCGCCGATCAAGCGCGGCATGACCGCGATCAGCACCGCCAGCACGACGAAGCCGAGCAGCTCCAGTGCGAGCTTGACCCTCATGCGCGTCTCACCGCCCTGCTCCCGAACAGCCCGCCGGGCCGCACGAGCAGCAGCAACAGGATCAACGCGAGCGCCGCCGGCAGCTTCAGCGCCGACCCGATGAACTCGACGTAGCGGCCGAGCAGCGTGATCGTCACGCCGAGCAGCAGCCCGCCCACGACCGCACCGATCGGACTGTCCAGCCCGCCGAGCACGGCCGCCGCGAACGCATACAGCAGGATCGTCTGCATCATGTTCGGGTCGAGGAAGACGACGGGCGCGACCATCATCCCGGCGACGGCGCCGAGCACTGCGGCGAGCCCCCAGCCGAACGCGAGCATCCACCCCACGCGCACGCCGACGAGGCGCGACGACTCCGGGTTGAGCGCGGAAGCACGCAGCGCGAGGCCGAGCTTCGTGAAGCGGAAGAAGAGCCCGAGCAGGGCGACCAGCGCGAGCGAGACGACCACGATGCCGATGTCCTGCACGCTGATCGGCACGCCGCCGACGTCGATCGTGCGCGTCGAGAACGGCCCGTGGAACTGCCTGTTGCCGCCGCCCCAGATCAAGCTCATCAACCCGTTCAGCAGCAAGCCGAGCCCGAGCGTGACGATCACGATCGTGATCACGGGCGCGTTCTCCACCGGCCGGATCACGACACGCTCGATCGCGACGCCGCCCGCGAACGCGATCGCGAGCACGATCGGGAACGCCGCCCAGAAGGAGAGCCCGTGGTTCATCAGCGACCACGCCACGAACGTCGTGAACGTCGCCATCTCCCCCTGCGCGAAGTTGATCACGCGCGTGGAGCGGTAGATGATCACGAGCGCGAGCGCCAGCCCCGCGTAGATCGCGCCCTCGCGAACGCCGGCCGCGATCTGCTGCGCGAACTCCGTCCAGGTGAAGGCCGCGACGAGCATCAGTAGCCGAGGTAGGAGCGGCGGACGGATTCGTTTGCGCGCAACTCGTCGCTCGATCCCTCGACGACGACGTTCCCCACCTCGAGCACGTACGCGCGCGCTGCATGCGCGAGCGCGAGGTTCGCGTTCTGCTCGACGACCAGCACGGCCATGCCGTCCTCGGTCTTCATCTTCGCGAGCGCGTCGAAGATCTCCTTGACGAGCAGCGGGGCGAGGCCGAGCGACGGCTCGTCCAGTAGCACGAGCTTCGGCCGCGCCATCAAGGCGCGGCCGAGCGCGAGCATCTGCTGCTCGCCGCCCGAGAGCGTTCCCGCCTGTTGCCCCTTGCGCTCCTCGAGCCGCGGGAAGTAGCCGAACACGCGCTGCGCGTCGTCCTTGACGCTGCCGCGCCGTGTGTAGGCGCCCAGGCGCAGGTTCTCCCACACCGAGAGCTCGCTGAACGTCCCGCGACCTTCGGGCACGTGCGCGATCCCCGCGCGCGCCGCCGCGTCGGGCCGCCTCGGCAGCTTGCGGCCGCCAAAGGTGACGTCGCCGCTGCGGCGGACGGTGCCGGACACTGCACGCAGCGTCGTCGTCTTGCCCGCGCCGTTCGCGCCGAGCACCGCGACGAGCTCTCCTGCGCCGACTTGCAGCGAGACGCCGTGCAGCGCCTTGACCGGCCCGTAGCGCGCCTCGACGCGCTCGAGCTGCAGCAACGCGCTCACGTCGGGGCTCCGAGGTACGCCTCGATGACGCCCTTGTCACCGCGCACCTCCGCCGGCGTTCCCTCGGCGATCTTGCGGCCGAAGTCGAGCACGTGCACGCGGTCGGCGACGCCCATCACGAGCCCCATGTGGTGCTCCACCAGCAGCACCGTCAGCTCGTAGTCGTCGCGCATGCGGCGGATGAACGCGCCGAGCTGGTCGACCTCCTCGTGGCTGAGGCCGCCTGCGGGCTCGTCCAGGAGCAGCAGCCGCGGGGACGAAGCCAGTGCTCGCGCGAGCTCGATGCGCTTCTGCGTCCCGTACGGCAGCTCAGCTGCGGGGCGGTGACGCAGGGAATGCAGGTTGACGTAGAACAGCACGTCCTCGGCGGACTGCTCGCCGTGCCGGGCGTGCGCGCCGACACGCACGTTGTCGAGCACCGACATCCCTTTGAAGAGCTCGACGTTCTGGAACGTGCGCGCGATCCCGCGGCGGATCACGCCGCTCGGCGACGTCCCGAGCAGGCTCGCGCCCTCGAAGCGCACGTCACCCTCGTCGGGTGTGTACAGGCGCGTGATCACGTTGAACGCCGTCGTCTTGCCGGCGCCGTTCGGCCCGATCAGGCCGACGATCTCGCCGGGCTCCGCGGCGAACGACACGCCGTCGAGCGCGACGATTCCGCCGAAGCGCTTCGTGACATTGTCGACTTCGAGGAGCGGCAAGGGAGCGAATACCCTAAGCGGGTGCACCCGACGGCTCAACGCCTCCAGCAGCGGCTGCACGAGCTGGGGCTCGACGTCGAGATCCAGGAACTGGCGGATTCGACGCGCACGGCACAGGAGGCTGCCGACGCCGTCGGCGCCGATGTCGGGCAGATCGTCAAGTCGCTCGTCTTCGTCGACGGCGAGGGCCCGCTGCTCTGCCTGTGCGCCGGAGACCGCCGCGTCGACACCGCGAAGCTCGGCGACGGCGTTCGCCAGGCGCGCGGCGACGAGGTGCGGGAGGCGACGGGCTTCGCGATCGGCGGCGTTCCGCCGCTGGGGCACGAGCGGCCCGTGCGTACCGTCGTCGACGAGTCGCTCCGGCGGTTCGACACCGTCTGGTGCGCCGGTGGCACGCCCCACGCCGTCTTCCCGGTGGAGACGGAGGCGCTGATCGCGGCGGTACCCGGGGCGGATATCCGCGCGATCTCGTAGCAAAAGTCACTGCAGGGTTTCGTTCCGGTGACGAGTCTTCTTGTACGAGGGGGGGCGCGCCTCCGGGTTGTCGACCTGCTAGGAAGTCACAGTCCGGCAGCGCCCCTTCTCTGCTGCAGGCGCGATGCAAGCCCCCGAGGTGACCTCCTCCAGCGGTCGCCCCAATACCTCCGTTTGGACCGATAAAGCCGGGGTAGGCGAAGGAGCACCTAGCAGGTCAACGACACACCGAGGGGGGTTTCACCAACATGAAGATCCGTCTGACCATGGCGGCGCTCGTCGCTGCCGTCTCGTGCCTCGCAGTCGCTTCGACCGCGAGTGCCCAGCCTCACCAGAACGGCCTCGTGAACGTGGCCGTCGTCGACAACACCGTCCAGATCCCGATCGGGATCGCCGCGAACGTGTGCGGCGTTGCCGTGAACGTGCTCTCTTCCGCGACCGCGCTTGCACCTGCCGACTGCACGGCCGTCGCTCCTGCGACGGCGTTCAGCACGGGCGGCGGCGGTGGGGGCGGCGGGAGCCAGGACGGTCTCGTCAACCTCTGGGTCTCCGACAACACGATCCAGGTGCCGATCGGCATCGCCGCGAACATCTGCGGCGTGGCGGCCAACGTCCTCGCGACGGGCACGTTCACCGGCCCCGCCGACTGTGACGCGTTGGGGAACGCGACTGCGACCGGCTGACGCCTGACTACGTGACGGGCGCCTGGCAGGCGAAGTTCTCGCAGACGTACACGGCCGGTCGCCCGTCCACGTAGTCCTTTCCCTGGAGCAGCGGCACCTCGTCGCTCGGCCCGAACGCGATCACCGCGTTGGGCTCGAACGGCGCCAGGTGCCGCTGCGCCACGTCGTCGCCTGGTGAGGCGATCAGCGCCAACTCACGCGGCGGCGAGAAGTGCAAGTCGAGCGCGCACAGCGCATGACCGAAGGCCGACGGCGCGTGGGCGATCTGCGGCGCGACGAAGCGGAACACCCCGACCGCCCGGCGCTCGAGCTCGTCGTCGCCCCACAGCCGCGCAAGCCGCAGGAGCACGTACGCGAGCATCGAGTTCCCCGACGGGGTCGGATGGTCGTCGAAGTCCTTCTTGCGGCTGACGAGCTGCTCCGCATCCGTCGCAGTGAGGAAGAAGCCGCCACGCTCGTCGTCTCCGAACAGCTCGACCGCGAGCAGCGCGAGCCTACGCGACTCGTGCAGCCAGCGGGCGTCGCCGGTCGCGACATGCAGCTCGTACAGCCCGTTCGCAACGTCCGCGTAGTCCTCGAGCACGCCGGCGTGGCGTGACCTTCCTTCGCGCCACGTGCGGTAGAGCCGCCCGTCGACGGTCGAGAGCGGGCCGAGCAGGAACTCGGCGCATGCGCGCGCAGCCTCGACGAAGTCGTCACGCCCGAGCCGGCGTCCGGCCTCCGCGAGCGCAGCGACCGCGAGGCCGTTCCAGGAGGCGACCGCCTTGTCGTCGCGCAGCGGCTGCGCGCGGCGGTCGCGTTCGGCCAGCAGCCGCGCGCGTGTCGCGTCGTCCAGGTCGCCGCGCAGCGCGAAGCGTCCGTGCTCGAACGGCTGCAGCAAATCGGCGGGAACGTCGTCGTCGGGGGTCCACGTGTATGTCAGCCCCTCCACTCCGTCCGTGTCCGCATCCTGCGCCGACGCGAAGCCGCCGCCGTCGAGGCGAAGCTCCCGGAGCATGTACTCGGCGGTCTCCTCCACGACCTCGCGGTAGCGCTGATTCCCTGTCAGCACCCACGCGTGCAGATACGGGGGAACGAGCAATGCGTTGTCGTACAGCATCTTCTCGAAGTGCGGGATCAGCCACTCACGGTCGACCGAGTAGCGATGGAAGCCGCCGCCGACGAGGTCGTACATCCCACCGAGCGCCATCGAGTCGAGCGTCTTCGTCACCATGTCGAGCTCGCCGCGACGCAACAGGAACTCGAGTGCCGACGCCGGCGGGAACTTCGGCGCGTTGCCGAAGCCGCCCCAGACCGGATCGAATGTCCGGCGCAGACCGCGCACCGCGTCGGACAGGAGCGACGACGTCAGCGGATCTCGTGACGGCTCGACACTGCGGCGCAGTGCCTCGGTGATGGACGTCGCGTCGCGCTCGATCTGCGCACGCCGGTCGCGCCACGCAGCGGCGACCGCGTCGAGCAGCTCACGAAAGGCCGGCAGACCGTGGCGCGGCTCGGGCGGAAAGTACGTGCCGCCGAAGAACGGCTCGCCGGCCGGCGTCAGGAACACCGTCATCGGCCAGCCGCCGTGCCCCGTGAGCGACACGACCGCATCCATGTAGATCGAGTCGATGTCGGGACGCTCCTCGCGGTCGACCTTGACGCAGACGAAGTGCTCGTTCATCAGCGCAGCGGTCTCTTCGTCCTCGAAGGACTCGTGCTCCATCACGTGGCACCAGTGGCAGGCGGAGTAGCCGATCGAGAGCAGGATCGGCTTGTCCTCTTCACGCGCGCGCGAGAGCGCCTCGTCGCCCCACGCGTACCAGTCGACCGGGTTGTCGGCGTGCTGCAGGAGGTAGGGGCTCGTCTCCTCGGCCAGGCGGTTCACGCTCATACTCTGCCCCGTGAGCTCCCTCCCAAGCGGCACCGTCACGTTCTTGTTCACGGACATCGAAGGGTCGACCGTGCTGCTCCGCGAGCTCGGTGACGGGTACGCAGGGGTGCTGAAGGAGGAGCGCCGAATCCTGCGCGAGACGCTCGGCGCTGCGGGCGGGCAGGAGATCGACACGCAGGGCGACGCGTTCTTCTTCTCGTTCACGCGCGCGCGCGATGCAGTCGGCGGAGCGGTCGCTGCGCAGACCGCGCTTGCAGAGCACGGGTGGCCCGACGGCGTGCAGGTCAAGGTGCGGATGGGGCTGCACACCGGCGAGCCGTCCGTCGGCGACGAGGGCTACGTCGGGCTCGACGTCGTGCGCGCCGCGCGCATCTGCTCAGCCGGCCACGGCGGGCAGATCCTGATCTCCGAGACGACGCGTGCCCTCATGGGTGCCGAGGTTCCGGACGGGTGGAGCCTGCGCGACCTCGGTCGCAAGCAGCTGAAGGACGTCGGCGACGAGCACCTCTTCCAGCTTGCGCCGGAAGGTCATGACGACTTCGCGCCGGTGAAGGTCGACCGCGACACGCCGGGCCGCACCGCGGCGGACATCCTTGGCGAGAACTTCGAGGAGCGTGTGCAGGAGCACGTGAAGCGGACCCTGGCCCGCGCCTTCGCCCCAGGGACTACTGCGCCGCCGCCGCCTCCTGCGCCGCAGCACTCGAAGTCGTTCTGGTCGCGCTTCCGCCGCGGTTGACGTTCAGCGCGTCGTCGTGATCGTGACGCGGTACGCCGCCGACGACGCGCCCCTCTCGGGCAGATAGACGTCGAGGAAGACATACGTGCCGCGCCTGGCGCGGTTGCGGAACGCCACCGATTCGACGGCGCGCCCGTTGCGCCCGCTCCCCGCGAGCAGATGCTTGCGCCGCGCCGCGCCGGTGATCAGCACCGACGGCGTCGACGCATTCCAGAGCTCGACGTCGGCGTCGTCGCTCGGCGCAACGTGGATCGCGACCCGGCGGTGCGCCGGGACCCAGACGCGGTAGACGTCCTCCGGGTCCTCCGTGATGTCGAGCCGCGCCGTCAATCCGGCGCGGCCGCGCGCGGGTGTCGTCAGCGGTGCGTCGGCGTTGCGGAACAACTTGCCCGCAACGATCTCGTACACGTCTTCGTTCGGCTCGTGCGGATCGACGGACGGCGCGTCGCCGGAGAGGGCAGCGGGCACGTTCAGCAGTCCCCAGCCCGTGTCCTCGTCGAAGCCGGGCTCGTCGATGTCGGTTGCCGACCAGCGCATCAGGTCGAAGAGCTGCGTGACGTCGAGCTCGGGTCGGCGCGTCCACACCCACGCCGCAGCACCGGCAACGAGCGGCGACGAGAAGCTCGTGCCGTCTGCGGTCGCGTACCCGGAGGCGCTCGCCCAGGTCGGCACGGCGACCGGGATGTTCTCCCCCGGCGCGGCAAGGTCGACCGCAAGCGAGCGGTTCGAGAAGAAGGACGACGTGTTCCGGTCGTTCGTGGCCGCGACCGTCAGCACGTGATGCAGGCTGGCGGGCGAGTGCTCGGCGTTGCCCTCGAGGAAGTCGTTCCCGGCAGCTGCGACGAGCAGGGACCCGGTTCCGAACGCGACGTCGATCTCGTCCGCGAGCATGCGGTCGTAGCCGTCGAAGCCGAAGCTCATGTTGATCACGCCGGGACCGTGGTCGAGGGCATGCTCGATGCCGCTGATCACGTCGCTGACGAACATCTGACCGCTGTCCCATTCCTCGAGGGCCGCCTGCGGATAGATGCCGACGAGACCGACGCCGTTCTCCGGCGCCGCGACGACCGAGCTCACTGCGGTGCCGTGCTCCTCGTCCTCGCCGCCCGAGGCGGACTGCGCGTTGAGCAACGTCGTCCCTGCGCGCGTCGCGAACTCGGGATGCGTCACGTCGAGCCCCGTGTCCACGACCGTGACCGGTCTTCCTGCGGACGGCGGCGTCACGCGGTCGACGCCGACGGCCCCGCGCCACCACTCCAGGCCGGCGAGCGGCTCGACCGCCGCACGCTGCGGCGCGAGCAGGCGATCCGGCTCGATCGCAAGTGCGTGGAGGTCGAGGCCGACACGCTGCACAGGCAGCCGCCAGATGTTGAGGCGGCGCGAGACGAGCGTCCCGCCGGGCAGGCGCGTTCCGCGCTGCACCTGCACGAGGGCTGCGTCGTGCCCGCGCAGCGCCATCAGGTCGACGACGCCGGGACGCGTCCGCGCGAGGCCTTTGCCGCCGAGCGCGGCGGCCGGACACGCGACGGCGAGAACGAACGCTGCTGCGATGACCCCCGTCCGCATCGGCGCAACGTATCCACCGCGTCGGCCGCCGACTACCCCCTTTCGCGCCACCTCCGCACGAGCTCGCCGGCCGCGCCGACGAGGGCTGCGAGCCCGAACGCGAGCAGCAGGGCGTAGACCGGCCGATCTTCGAAGACGCGGCCGCCGAGGTAGCCGAGCAGCGCGCCGTAGACCGCCCACAGGATCGCGGCGATGAAGATGTACGGGGCGAAGCGCGTCACCCACCGGAGGTGCACGAGCCCGGCGGTGAAGGTCGTCGCCGTGCGTCCGCCGGGAACGAAGCGGGCGACGATCAAGACGTAGCTGCCGCGCTCCTTCAGGAAGCGGCGGGCCCAGTCCAAGCGCTCACGCGCACGTTCGCCGCTGAAGAAGCGCTTCACGATCGGCTGCCCGACCCATCGTCCCAACGCGTACGACGCGTTGTCGCCGCAGAACGCCCCGGCCGCGCCGATGACGATCACCCACTCGAGCGACAACTGCCCGCGTGCAGCCTGGATGCCGCAAACGATCATCGCCGTCTCGCTGGGAAGAGCGGGGAACACGGCATCGCCGACGCAGATTCCGAACAGCAGCGGGTATGCCCAGGCCGACCCGGTGAGCAGGTCGATCAGCGCGTCGAGGAACGAAACCGTCACGTGCGTCCCTTCCGAAATGCCCCGGTCAACGACTGCATGCACCGCAGGTCGCGGCCGGTCTCGTATGGTCGCGCGCGTATGGTCACGGACTTCCTGCCGCTCGCAGGTGTGCGAGTCATCGACGTCACGAGCTCCCTCGCAGGCCCCTACTGTACGGAGATCCTCGCCGCGCTCGGTGCAAGCGTGGTCAAGGTCGAACATCCGCAGCGCGGTGACGAAGCGCGAGCGTGGGGCCCGCCGTTCTGGGAGGACGGCAGCGTCATGTTCTACGCCGCGAATCTCGGCAAGCGTTCGCTCGCGCTCGACGTGAAACGCGGCCGCGACGTGCTCCTGCGCCTCGTCGACGACGCGGACGTGTTCTTGCAGAGCCTGCGTCCGGGAACCGCGCAGCGCCTGGGATTCGGCGCGGCGGATCTGCGCGCGCGCAATCCACGGCTCGTCTACTGCGACATCGGCGCGTTCGGAAAGCGAGGCCCGTTACGCGACCGTGCGGGGTACGACCCCCTGCTGCAGGCGTTCAGCGGCATCGTCAGCGTCACCGGCGAGGCCGACCGGCCCGGCGTCCGGGTCGGCACCTCGCTCGTCGACCAGGGCACCGGCATGTGGGCCGCGATCGGCATCCTTGCCGCGCTGTATGCAGGCGGTGGCCGCACCGTCGACGTGTCGCTGTTCGAAACGGCGCTCGCACTGCTGCCGTACCAGGTGACGGCGTACCTGGGAGGCGGCACGGTGCCGACGCGTCACGGCACGGCATTCCCGCTGATCGCGCCGTACGAGGTGTTCCATGCGCAGGACGGCGACGTGATGATCGCCGCCGCGAACGACGGTCTCTTCACGCGCCTCTGCAATGTGCTCGAGCTGCCCGAGCTTGCGCAGGACGGGCGCTACGCGACGAACCCGGACCGCCTGCAGAGGCGAGGAGAGCTGGCCGCGGCGATCCAGGCACGTGTCGGCGAGCGCACGCGCGACGAGCTCGTCGCGGCGCTGACGGAGGCCGGCGTCCCTGCGGCACCGGTGCAGGACGTCGGAGAGGTCGCCCGGCACGAGCAGACGGCGGCGCTCGGCCTGATCCAGGAGATGCCCGAGCCGACCGTTGCGTTCCCGCTGTCGTTCGATGAGGAGCGCCTGCGTCACCGCTCGCGGCCGCCGCGTCTCGGCGAGCACACGGCCGAGATCCTCCGCGAGGCCGGTTTCGACGACGAGGCGATCTCGACGCTCGACCGGGAAGGAATCGTGCGCGCGCCGCGTCTTGACCCTGATGGCGCTGCCGGCGACACGTAGATTCGACGCCGTGACCGACGTGCGCGCCCTGCTGCAACGCACCGCCGACCTCGCCGCGGACTTCCTCGACACGCTCGAGGAGCGCCCCGTCTTCCCGCAGGCGTCGGTCGAAGAGCTACGGGCGGGGCTCGCCCAGCCGCTGCAGGACGACCCGCTCGATCCGGCGCAGGTGGTCGAGGAGCTCGTCGCGGCCGCGGAGCCGGGTCTCGTCGCGATGCCGAGCGGGCGCTACTTCGGCTTCGTCATCGGCGGCGGCCTGCCCGCCGCGCTCGCAGCCGACTGGCTGACGTCGACATGGGATCAGAACGCAGGTCTCTACGTGGGCGGCCCCTCGGCTTCGGTGATCGAGCAGGTCGTGCGCGACTGGGTCTGCGAGCTGCTCGGGCTGCCGCCGGACTCGTCGATCGGGTTCGTCACAGGCACGCAGATGGGCAGCGTGACCGCGCTCGCCGCGGCGCGGTTCCGCGTGCTGCAGCGTGCGGGCTGGGATGTCGGGCGCGACGGTCTCGCCGGCGGCCCGCGCGTGCGCGTGCTCGTCGGGGACAAGCGCCACGTCACGATTGACCGCGCGCTGCGCCTGCTCGGGCTCGGAGCCCCGCAGACGGTGGCGGCGGACGCGCAAGGGCGGATGGACGCGGCGGCGCTGCGCGCGGCACTGGCCGACGACGACGCTCCCACGATCGTGTGCGCGCAGGCCGGCGAGGTGAACACCGGCGCATTCGATCCGCTCGACGACATCGCAGATGCGTGCGAGGAACACAACGCGTGGCTGCACGTGGACGGCGCCTTTGGGCTGTGGGCGGCCGCGAGCCCGCGCTTCCGCGAGCTCACGCGCGGCGCCGGCCGCGCCGACTCGTGGATCACCGACGCGCACAAGTGGCTGAACGTCCCGTACGACTCTGCGCTCGTGCTCTCGAGCGATCCGGAGGCGCACCGCGCGGCGATGACGGTCAGCGCGTCGTACTTGATCCAGGACACCGACCAGCTCGTCCGCGACCAGGTCGACTGGGTGCCGGAGTTCTCGCGCCGCGCGCGCGGATTCCCCGTCTACGCCGCATTGCGCTCACTCGGCCGCAACGGCCTCGCGGAGCTGATCGAACGGACGTGCGACTGCGCGCGCCGCTTCGCCGACGGCATCGTCGAGCTCCCCGGCGTCGAGCTGATGAACGACGTCGTGCTCAACCAGGTGCTGTTCCGCTTCGACGGCGACGACCAGACGGACGAGATGCTGCGCCGCGTGCAGGACTCGGGCGACGTGTGGATGAGCGGCACGACGTGGGACGGCCGCCGTGCGATTCGGGTCTCCGTGTCGAACTGGCAGACGACGGAAGACGAGATCGAGCTCGCGCTGCGCGCTTTCGGCGCGGCCCTTCAGCCGGCCCAGGCGCCGGCCCGGTAGACCTGACCCTCGAGACGGCGACCCAGAACGCCTTCCAGCCACTCCGACACGTGGACGAGAGCATCGAGGTCGACGCCGGTGTCGACGCCCTCCCCCTCGAGCAGGTAGACGAGATCCTCAGTGGCGATGTTGCCGGTCGCGCGCGGCGCGAACGGGCAGCCGCCGAGCCCGGCGCACGACGCATCGAACAACGTCGCTCCGGCGCCCAGCGCCGCGGCGGCGTTTGCGTAGCCCGTATTGCGCGTGTTGTGGAAATGCACGCCCGGCGCGTGCGTCCGCTCGAGTAACCCGCGCACCGCACGCGGCGCCGCGACGCCGATCGTGTCCGCGAGGACGACCTCGGCAGTCGGGAACGCGGACGCCAGGTCTGCGACGACCCCGGGGTCGACGCGTCCTTCGAACGGGCAGCCGAACGCGACGCTGATCGTGATCGTCACGGGCAGCTGCGAGCTCGCGACGATCTCGGCCGCGACCGCGCGCGCCTCGGCGACCGACTGGTTCGCGTTTCGCCGGCTGAACGAGTCCGTCGCGGCGAGCGTGAAGTTGACGCGGTCGAGGCCCGAGGCGGCGAGCCGCTCGTACCCTTTCGCGTTCAGCGCGAGCCCCGAGTACTCCGTGCCGTTCCGGCGTTCGATCCCGCTCACGACCTCCTCCGCCTCCGCCATTTGAGGGACCGCGTCTGGCCGGACGAAGCTCGCCGCCTCTATGCGCGGGACGCCGGCCGCAGCGAGGCGGTTGACGAGCTCCGCCCGTGTCGCGGCGGGGAGCGTCTCCGGCTCGTTCTGCAAGCCGTCACGCGGACCGACGTCGCAGATGGTGACGCGCATGGCTATTGCGCGGACAGGCGCTCGAGCGCCTCGCCCGCCTCGGCCGCGAGTGCGCGCGCACGGTCGACGTCGCGCGCCTCGAAGCGACGGCCTCCGTCGCCGTAGACCTCGACGAGACCCCACGCCGCGTCCTTCGACTCGATCGGCAGCATCAAGAGCGAGTCGTAGCCGAGCTCCGTCAGAAGGGACGTCTCGGACTCGTCGGCCTCGGGATCGCCGGCGTAGACGGTGCGCGGTTCGCGCTCCTCGATCACCGAACGAGTGAGCGGATAGTCGGAGATGAGGTAGCCGTGACCGAGCCGGTGGGGCGGGCCGCTGCGTTGATGCTGGACGAGATCGACGAGCAGATCGCCGATCACCCGCGAGATCGTGCACGCGGGCGCGTCGAGCAAGCGCACGAACGACTCCGCCGTCAGGCTGAGAAGGGCCGTCACGCTCGTGGCAGCGTGCAGCTGCTCCGCGACGGCTGTCACGTCGGCTGGCCGGTCGGCGCTCACGCGCCGAGTTTACGGACCTCTAGTTCTCGAATCCGGCTGCGTCGACGTGCTCGGGCTCGATCAGGACCTTGAGCCTGCGCTCCGACGGCGTCCGCCACGGATATTCGTCTTTGCCGATGTACTTCTTCGCGAGCTTGTCGATCTGTGCGTCGGCGCCGTCCTCGGTGACCTGCGCAGACCCGCTGACCGCGACCCACTTGTGCGTGTCGTTGGGATCGACGACGAGCAGCGATGCCCGCGGGTCGTGCTCGAGGTGCTTCGGCTTTGCGCGGCCCGTTGCGGTGTTGAACGAGACCTTCCCGTCCTCGACGTCCACCCACACGATCGTCGAGTGCGGCGATCCGTCTTCGCGCAGCGTCGTGACGGTTCCGACAAAGGCGTTCTCGTCGATGAACCGCCGCTGGTCGTCCTTCAGCGTTCCCACTCCCACCTCCTGGTCGTCCTGGCCTCAAAACGAGCTGTGACAGGAGCGTGTTCCCGTTTTCGGCGCCGTTATCCCTCGCCGAGATCAAGGCCGTCCGGGCCGGTGCCGATCCTTGTCGGATGCGCCTCCTTGCGGCCTTCCTCCTGATCGTGGGCGCTCTCGCGGCGGTCGGTTTCGCGCGCCACGAAGACCGGGTGCACGAGCAGAACCAGTTGGCCGTGATCGCGAGCGACCTGGCCGGACGCACGGTCGGGGTCCGCTGCCCCGGCTTCTTTTCCTCGCTTGTGCGCGTGCGCACCGAGGCCGGCTACGTGAAGTTCGACCGCGACGGCAATCCCGCGAGCTCCATGAGCCTCTCGCCGGAGACGTGCAAGGCGCTTCGCCATCTCGACGGCGTCGACTTCTCCTGCGTCGCGCGCGGGGACTGCACGTTCAAGCAGTTCAAGTCCGCGTACGCGGCAAAGACGCTCGCGCACGAGTCCTTCCATCTGCGTGGCATCCAGTCGGAGGCGACTGCAGAGTGCTACGCGATGCAGAACACGGCGTTCGTCGCGGAGCGCCGCGGTGTCGACAGCACGACGGCACAGCAACTGCAGAAGTGGGTCTACCTCAAGGGTTATGCGAACTTGCCCGACGAGTACCGCTCGGCCGAGTGCCGGGACGGAGGCCGGCTCGACCTCCGCCCGCGGTCACCCGAGTTTCCGTAGCTACTTCACTTCCGTCGGGATGTCTGAGGCGTCGCTTGCGATGCCTCGTAAGAGGCTGCGCGGGCTTTGCCCGCGCAGCCGTTAACCCACAAAGCTTGGAAAGACGCCGCTACTTGACTTCGGTCGGGATGTCTCGAATTTTCCCGCTGATGATGTCCGCGCGGATCTGATTCAGCTTGGAGACGTCGGCCTTCGGCACCTTGGGGCTGATCTTCCCGACGCCGACACCGTTCTCCTTGAGGCCGAACGTCATGTTCGTGCCGCCCTTGAAGTTGCCGTCGACGACGCTCTTGATCGCGAGGTACACCGCAGTGTCGACGCGCTTGACCGCGCTCGTGAGGATGTGGGGGCCGAGGAACGACTGGTCGGCGTCGACGCCGATTCCCCAGACCTTCTTCTCCTTCGCAGCGTCGAGCGCACCGAGCCCGCAACCGCCGGCCACCTGGAACACGACGCCGGCGCCCTGCTCGATCTGGTTCAGCGCCACCTGCTTGCACTTCGCCTGATCCGCGAAGTCCTCGGAGTAGCTGTTGAGCAGCTTGATGCCGGGATCCGCCGCCTTCGCGCCGGCCTGGTAGCCCGCGATGAAACGGTCCACCGGCGGCTGCTTCTGCCCGCCCACCGACGCGATCACGTCGGGACCGGGACGCGCCTTCTCCACCAGGGCCGCGAGGTAGCCGACGAGGTAGCCCGTCTCCTGCTCCTTGAAGAGGAGGCCGAGCAGGTTCTTCGGCTTGTGCTGCTCCTCGGTCGCGTCGACGTCGACGATCGCGAAGTTGGAGTTCGGGAAGTTCGTCGCCGCGGTGTCGATCGCCTGTGCCTCCGTGAAGCCGACGCCGATCGTGAGGTCGTACTTCTGCCGCGCGAAAGTGGAGAGGTTCGGGACGTACTCCTGCGTCGAGTGCGCCTGATAGACGCGCTGCTGGATCCCGAGCTCACTCTGCGCGCGCTGGAGCCCCAGGTAGGACAGGTGGTTGAAGCCGCGGTCGTTGAGGCCGCCGATGTCGGTGACGAGGCCGATTTTCTTGCTTGAGCCGGCGGAGCCCGAGGTGGTCGTGCCGGACGCGCTGTTGTCGTCGCCGCCGCCGCCGCACCCGGCGACGAGGAAGACGACGAACGCGAGCACTACGAGCGATCTCTTCATCTCCAACCTTTCCGCTAAGGTTTGCGACTACGAGGCGAAAACTCTGAACGAGCCTACCACCGCGCACCCTACCCCCGCCCATGTGACCCTCGCGGTCGTGCTGCAGGCGCGCGGCGGCGTCTTGCGGACACTGCTGTGGCAACGCGCACGCGAGCCGTTTTTCGGCAGCTGGGCGCTGCCCGGCGGCTACCTCGTCCCCGGCGAGACGCTCGAGTCGTCGATCCGCCGGCACCTGGCCGACAAGGTGGACGTGCGGGAGCTCGCGCACCTCGAGCAGCTGGAGACGCGGAGCGATCCCGGCCGCGTCCCGGATGAGTGGCAGCTCGCCACCGCCTACCTCGGGCTCGTCCCGAGCGACGTCGACCCGAGCGTCCCGGCCGACACGCAGTGGCATCCGGTCGACGAGCTGCCGGGCATCGCGTTCGACCACCACGCGATCGTGCTAGCGGGCCGCGAGCGGCTGCGCGCGAAGCTGTCGTACACGAACATCGGCTTCGCGCTCGCGCCGGCGGAGTTCACGATCTCGGAGCTGCGCGACGTCTACGCCGCTGCACTCGGACACGACGTCTCCGCGACGAACCTCCAGCGCGTGCTGCTTCGGCGCGGTGTGCTCGACTCGACCGGACGGCTGCGAGCTTCGGGGCGGACGGGCGGGCGGCCGGGAACGCTCTTCCGCTTCCACTCGGCGGAGCTGCAGATCACCGACCAGTTCGCGGTGTTGCGGCCACCGGGACCTCAACCGCTTCCGGCCGCGTAGACCTCCTTATGGACCCGGATGGCGAGCCCTGAACGCGCCGAGCGCGCCTGGGTGCGGGGCGCGCAACGTGGGTCGGTCTCCGACCTCGAAGAGCTCTTCCGGCACCACTGGCCGCGCGCGTATCGCGCGGCGTACCTCGTCGTGCACGACAGCGCCGCGGCGGAGGACATCGCGCAGGAGTCGTTTCTCGCTGCGGTGCGCGCACTCGACCGCTTCGACCGGCGCCGCCCGTTCGGTCCTTGGCTGCACCGCATCGTGGTCAACCGCGCGATCGACTGGTCCCGCGCACGCACTCTGCGACGCGAGGCAGGCGACGGCGCACTCGCCGCAGTGGCGGCCGCGCCGGCGCCGGACAATCCTCACGCGCAGTCGCTCGCCGCGGCGCTCGCGGAGTTGTCGCCGGAGCATCGCGCCGTGATCGTGCTGCGCCATCTGTTCGAGTACACGCCCGGTGAGATCGCCGAGCTGACCGGCCTTCCTCGCGGCACCGTGAACTCGCGCCTGCGCCGCGGGCTCGACCATCTCGCGCATCGGCTCGGTGAGCTGGAATGAGCTGGCAGGACCCCGCGCCCGGCGAGCGGGAGGCGCGGCAGCGGACGTGGCAGGTCGTCCGAGACGCTTACGCGGAGCGCATTCCGAGCCCACGCACGCACGACAAGCGCCTGCTCGTTGCAGCGGCGATCGCAGCCGCCCTCGTCGCGGCGGCGCTGAGCCCACCGGGTCACGCCGTCTGGGGCTCGCTGCGCAACGCAGTCCAGGAAGATCAGCTCGTTGCGCTGCCGACGAGCGGCCGCGTGCTCGTCAACACGGAGGACGGCGCGTGGGTCGTCAGGCGCGACGGGTCGAAGCGTTTCCTGAGCGGTTACAGCGACGCATCGTGGTCACCGCACGGCAAGTTCATCGCCGCTGCACGCGCGAACGAGCTCGTCGCGATGGAGCCGAACGGCCACGTCCACTGGAAGCTCGCGCGCCCTGCAACCATCTCGACCCCCCAGTGGTCGTTCGAAGGGTTCCGCGTCGCGTACTTCGCCGGGACCGATTTGCGCGTCGTCAACGGCGACGGCACCGGCGACCGGCTGCTCACACGCGAGGCGCGGCGAGGAGTGATCGCATGGCAGCCGCGCACTCACTCCCTTGCCTACGTCACGCGTCAAGGGAACATTGCGATCACGAACGTCGATCGACCCGTTTCGTCCGCGCACATCCGAACGCGCCTCTCCCCACGCGCGCTGCAATGGACAGACGACGCACGTCTCGTCGTCGTCGGCGCGCGCGGCGTCGCGGTCTTCGCTCAGCGCGGCCCGCAAATCTCGCGGGTCGGCGTCGCCGGGCGTGTCACTTCCGCCGCGATGGCGCCCGACGGGAAGCGTCTGGCGGTCGTCCGGCTGCGGGCCGGCAGTAGCTCGGTCGACGTCGAGGGTCAGACGGTGTTCAAAGGGGCCGGCACGATTGCGGATGCCGAGTGGTCTCCGGACGGGCGCTGGCTGCTGCTCAACTGGACCGGTGCCGACCAGTGGGTGTTTCTGCGTGCCCCGGCCATGAGACTCGTCACCGTTTCCAACATCACCGCGACGTACGGGCACGGCGCGACGCTCGCGGGGTGGTGCTGTCCGTAGCCCTCTGCTACGGTCAGTCCGTTCCCGGCTAAAGGAGGTCGCCACAAATGACGATTGCGCTTCACCTCCTTTCGAAGAGCTCGAGGCTCTTCGTCTAGCCGGACCCACTCCGCTTAGCACGAGTCTCGAGCATCACCCGCTCACAGAGGAGACTCGCTTTGCCTGCTTTGGAAGAGCTCGGGTGGGACGACACCTGGTCGTCCGCGCTCGAGCAACTGGAACACGACAACCTGGTTCCCGCGCGCGTCGCCGCCCAGCACCGCGGCGCGTACGACGTGTGGTCCGGCGACGGCGAGCTGCGCGTGCGCGCATCCGGCCGCCTCTACTACGCGCACGAGGTCGGTGACCCGATCCCCGCGGTCGGCGATTGGGTCGCCGTGCGGGAGACGACGATCACCGCGATCCTGCCGCGCCGCAGCGCGTTCATCCGCAAGGTGGCGGGCCTCGGATCCGACGAGCAGGTCCTCGCGGCGAACGTCGACACGGCCTTCCTGCTCGCCGGGCTCGACGACGACTTCAGCCTTCGTCGCCTCGAGCGCTACATCACGACGGCGTGGGACAGCGGCGCACAGCCGGTCGTCGTGCTGACGAAGGCGGACCTGTGCGACGACGTCGCAGATGCGCTGATGCAGGTCGAGAGCGTGGCGATCGGCGTGCCTGTGTATCCCATCTCGAACCTGACCGGCGTCGGCGTCGACGAGCTGGCCGTGCACCTGCGCCCCGCCGGGACGATCGTCCTGCTGGGCTCCTCCGGCGTCGGCAAGTCGTCGCTCCTGAACCGGCTCGCCGGCGAAGACTTGATGCGCACGGGCGGCCTCGCCGCCGACGGCACCGGGCGGCACACGACAACGCACCGTGAGCTCGTGCGCCTGCCCAGCGGCTCTCTCGCGATCGACACGCCCGGCTTGCGCGAGCTGCAGTTCTGGGAGGGCGACCTGAACGCCGCGTTCGAGGACATCGAGGCACTTGCAGCGGGGTGTCGCTTCAACGATTGCGCGCACGCCCAGGAGCCGGGGTGCGCCGTGTTGGCCGCCGTGGACGACGGCACGCTGGCGCTCGACCGCCTGCGTTCGTGGCGCAAGCTGCAGCGAGAGCTCGAGGCGATTGCCGCACGCACGGATCACCGACTGGCTGCGGCGCGCAAGAAACGCTGGAAGGAGCTCTCCGCGCACACGAGACACCACTCGCGGCGCTGACGCCGACGAGTTAGGAGGCGTTGCGTCCGAGCACGTCGACGGAGACGACTTGCCGCCCGTCGATCGTGGCGTCGCCGATGGCGACCATGCCGCCTGCTTCGGCTTCGTCGATGACGCGCATCCCGATCGCCTTCGCCTGCTCGAAGTCGCCGGCTTCGGCGACCAGCAGCGTTGCGCCGCTCTCGAGCGTCACCTCGACGCGGTACACGGGTCCTGCCGCCGGCTCGGGAGTCGGCTGCAGCGACGCCTGCGCTTCGGCGAGCGCCATCTGCGTGATCATTCCCTTCGGTGCGTGCACACGCTCGATCGCGTCCTTGATGTCCGAGCGCGCTGCGGTGACGAGGCGGATCGGTCCGTGCAGAGCCTCACGCAGGCGCGTCAGGTGCGACGAGTTGTCGGCGTCCGGGACTGCGACGAGCGTGACCTCGCCGTCGCGTTTCAACGGCAAGGCGCAGTACATCTCCGCCGTCTGGCGCGGAAGCATGAAGGCGACCTCGTGGTCGATCGGATACGCGTCGAGGTCGACGAACTCCTGTCCCTGCTGCGCTGCGAGCAGCCGCGTCAGCTCCCGCTCGGGCAGGCCGTACTCGAGCAGCACCTCTCCGAGGCGGCGACCGCTGTCGGCGGCCTCCGCGAGGGCGCGGTTGACGGTCTCGAGTGGCATCAGGCCCGAACGCACGACGAGAGTGCCGAGCGGATAGCTCCGCATCTCGGCTGTGCTGTACGGCGGGATCGCCGGCGCTGCCGGCGCCGCACTCGTTTCGAACATCGTCATTGCCGCAGGTTCTCCACGCCAAAGAGTCGTCAGAACGGCCTGGGCCGTCTACCCCCGTTCGGGCTAACGCGTTTGAGTGAATGACGCAGGCGGAAAGCGGCTTTCGTGGAGCTCTACCAGGCGGAATGGTGCCCGCACTCGCACAAGGTGCGGCAAAAGCTGACGGAATTGCGCCTGGATTTCTCCGCGCGCCAGGTCGCCGCCGACCCGGCTGAGCGGTCGCAGATGCGTCAGCACGTGGGCACGAACGAGATCCCCGTGCTCGTGCCGGACGACGGCGAGCCGGTCTGCGGCGAGGACGACATCCTCGAGTACCTCGGCCGTTTCGACGAGGCGCCCGATGCCGAGGCGCACCGCGAGAAGGCCCGCGAAGAGGTCCCCACGTTCGTGGAAGTCGGGTCAGCCGAGCGCTGAGTCCAACGCCTCGGCCGACAAGGCGTCCTTGCGGATGAACGAGCGCGCAGCGCTGCTCGCGACGAGCGGCTCGTAGTCGTCGCGGCTCGAGATGAGCACGACCTCGGGCGGTCGATCGAGCGCGCGCAGCCGTTTCGCGACCTCGAAGCCGTCGATGTCCGGCAGGTGCACGTCGAGGAGAACGACATCCGGCTGGAGCTCCTGCGCGGTGCGCACGGCCGTCGCGCCGTCCTCCGCCTCGCCGACGACCGCGAAACCGCCCGCCTCGAGCAACCCCCGCGCGCTGTCCCGAAAGGGCTGGTAGTCGTCGACGATCAGCACGCTGCGCATCCGCAGCGCGACGTTACTCCCTTCAGGCTCCGAGCCGCTGTCCCGTCTCGGGATCGAAGAGGTGCGCCTCATCGTGACGCGGCTGCAGCATGACCCGGTCGCCCTGTGCAGGCGCGTTGCGCACCTCCGTCCGCGCGACCAGCCGCGTCTGCTCGCCGCCTAGGTCGGCGCTGCAGAAGACGTAGGCGTCGGCGCCGATGTCCTCGACCACATCGACGCGGGCGGGGATCCCCTCCTCCGCGGAGATATCGACATGCTCGGGCCGGAAGCCCGCGACCTTGCCGTTCGCCCCCAGCCCGACGGCGCCCGCCGGCACCAGGTTCATCGCAGGGGATCCGATGAAGCCGGCGACGAACAGGTTCGCCGGGCGCTCGTACAGCTCGCGCGGCGGGCCGACCTGCTGCAGGTGCCCGTCGTGCAGCACTGCGACGCGGTGACCGAGCGTCATGGCTTCGGCCTGGTCGTGCGTGACGTAGACGGTCGTGATGCCGAAGTCGGCCTGAAGCGCCGCGATGTCGGCGCGCATCTGGACGCGCAGCTTCGCGTCGAGGTTCGACAGCGGCTCGTCCATCAGGAACACGCTCGGCACCCGGACGATCGCGCGACCCATCGCCACGCGCTGGCGCTGCCCACCCGAGAGCTGCGAGGGCTTGCGGTCGAGGAACTCGCTCAACCCGAGCAGCTTCGCCACCTCCTGCACGCGCGCCTCGCGATCGCGCTTGCGCACCTTCGCGATCCGCAGCGGAAAGCCGATGTTCGCCGCGACGGTCAGGTACGGATAGAGCGCGTAGTTCTGGAACACCATGGCGACATCGCGCTCCTTCGGCGGAACGTCGCTCACGTCGCGGTCGCCGATGAACACCGCACCGGCATCGACCTCCTCCAAGCCCGCGAGCATGCGCAGCGCCGTCGTCTTGCCGGAGCCCGACGGGCCGACGAGGACCATGAACTCACCGTCCGCGATGTCGAGGTCGAGCGCGTCCACAGCCGGTGCGTCGTTGCCCGGGTACACCCGCGTCGCCTGCACGTACCGCACCTCAGCCAACGCGCACCGCCTCGAACTCGGACCGTAACCGGCGCATTGCGACCGGGCCCGCCTCCAGCTCGTCGAGCCCGAGCAGCGCCGCGCCGACCACCGCGGCGGATGCGGTCGGCCGCACGGTCACGTCCGGTGCATGGATGCGTAGACCGCTGTCGATCGCGGCGAGCAGCGCTCCGTCCGCGTCCTGCAGCACGCCGCCGCCGAGCAGCACCTCGGCCGGCTCGTTCGTCAGGTCGAGCCGCTTCAGTGCGACGCGCGCGAGCGCGACCACCTCCGCGGCGAGCCGCTGGACGATCTCCGCCGCGACCGGGTCGTCGGCCGACTCGGCCAGAACGACGGGAGCGAGCTCGATCACGCGTCGCTCGGGGATCTGCCCGAAGTGGATCGCGTGCGCGAGCTGGCTCGGCGTCTCGACGCCGAAGTGGGCCGGCACCGCGTGCTCGAGCGTCGTCCGCGGTCCGCGGCCGTCCTCGCTGCGTGCCGCGGCGAAGACCGCGGCCTTCCCGAGGTCGTAGCCGCCACCCCAGTCGCCCGTGATCTCTCCGAGAGCGGGAAAGCGCGCATGCCGGCCGTCGGGCGAGACGCCCACGCAGTTGATCCCGGCCCCGCAGGTCACGGCGACTCCCCAGCCGCGCTCGGTCCCCGCGCGCAGGACCGCAAAGGTGTCGTTGTCGACCTGCACGCGCCGCGCCCACCCGCGCTCTTCGACGGCCGCGCGCACGGCGAGCTCTTCCTCGGGGAAATCGACGCCGGCGAGCAGGAGCGTCGCAACCTCCGCGACGGCGCCGCCCGCAGCGTCGAGCTGCGCCTCACCCGCCGCCTCCTTGAGCAGCCCGTCCAGCACGTCGATGCAGCCCTCGACACCGAGATGCTGCGGCGAGCTCAACGGCCCGCGCGCGAGCGCGAGCAGGGAGCCGTCTGCACCGACGAGCGCCAGGTCGGTCTTCGAGTTGCCACCGTCGACGGCGAGGACTGCAGCCCGGTTCACGCGCGCGCCTCCGCGCGAAAACGTGCGAGATGGCGGGCACCCGCTTCGAGCAGCCGGTCGACGAGCTCGACCGACACCGTGTCCTGCGCGACGAGCGGGTGCGTGAGCAGCGCCTTGTGAACGAGCCCCGCATCTCCGCCGATCGACGCCTGCGCGGCGAGGCGTTCGTACGCCGCGACGTGCTGCATCAAGCCGAGGAGCTCCGGCGCGACAGGCGGCTGTGGCAACGGGTGCGCGCCTTCGCGGTCGATACGTGCAGGCACCTCGACGACGTCGTCGGCCGCCATGCCGTCGATCGTGGCGTTGTTGCGAACGTCGACGACGTGCACCCCGCCGTCCCCCGTCGCGAGCGATCCGACGAGGCCGATCGCCGCCTCGCTGTAGAACGCGCCGCCGCGCTGCTCGAGGAGCGCAGGCTTTTCGACGAGGCTCGGGTCACGGTAGAGCTCGAGGAGCCCTCGCTCGATCTCGGCAACGGTCGCGGCGCGGGGCACGCCGTCGAGCTGCTCGGCGAGCACGGCATCGTGCGCGTAGAAGTAGTGCAGGTAGTACGACGGCAGGACGCCGAGCTCCTCGATCAGCCCGCGCCGCAACCCCACCTCTTCGGCGAGCTCGTCGGCGTGGGCGCTCAGCAGCTCGGGCAGCACGTCCTCGCCGTCCAGCCGGACGAAGCGGACCCACGACAGGTGGTTGAGACCGACCTGGTCGATCTGCACGCGCTCGGGCTCGACGCCGAGCAGCGACGCGAGCTTGCGCTGCGTCGTGATCGCGACGTTGCACAGGCCGAGCGCACGGTGGCCCGCGTCCAGCAGCGAGCGGGTGACGATCCCGACCGGATTCGTGAAGTCGACGATCCACGCCCCGTCAGCCGACAGCTCGCGCACCCGGTCGGCGATGTCGAGCACGACGGGGACGGTGCGGAGCGCCTTGCCGAGCCCGCCGGCGCCGGTCGTCTCCTGTCCGATGCAACCGCACGCGAGCGGCACCGTCTCGTCCGAGAGCCGAGCCTCCTGGCCGCCGACGCGGATCTGGATCAGCACGAAGTCCGCCCCGTCGACCGCGCGGTCGAGGTCGTCCGTGATCACCAGCGCGCCGTCGTAGCCCTGACGGTCGAGCATGCGCTTCGCGAGCCCGCCGACGACCTCACGCCGCTCCGCGTCGATGTCGTGCAGGACGAGCTCGCGCACGTCGATGCGGTCGCGCTCGCGCGAGAGCCCCGACACGAGCTCCGGCGTGTACGTCGAGCCGCCGCCGATGACGGCGACCTTCATCCCTTGACCCCGGTGAGGGTGACGCCCTCGACAAACGCACGCTGCGCGAGGAAGAACAGCGCGATCACCGGCGCCATCACGAGGAGCGTCGCCGCCATCGTCAGGTTCCACTGCACCTGGTGCAGCGAACGGAACTCCGACAGGCCGATCTGCAGCACCCAGTGGTCGGGGTTCTCGCGCAGGTACAGCAACGGCAGGAAGAAGTCGTTGAACGTGTAGAGGAACGAGAACAGCGCGACTGCGGCGATCGCCGGCTTTGCGAGCCGCAGCACGACCGTCGCGAGGATGCGCAGCTCACCGCAGCCGTCGACCCGCGCAGCGTCGAGGTACTCCTCGGGAATCGTCAGGAAGAACTGCCGCAGCAGGAAGATCGAGAACGCATCCCCGAACCACGCCGGGATGATCAGCGGCCCCAGCCCGCCGACGAGATGCAGCTTGGCCCACATCACGTAGAGCGGCACGACCGCGACCACGGGCGGAAGCATCAGCGCGATCAGGACCAGCCCGAACGCGAAGTTCCGGCCGCGCCAACGGATGCGTGAGAGCGCGTACGCCACCGGGATGCTGGAGACGAGCACGCCGACGGTGGCGCCGACCGAGTACAGGAAGGTGTTCAGCGCCCAGCGCCAGATCGGCGCCTGGTGGAAGACGTCGATGTAGTTCTGCCAGCGGAACGGGCTCGGCCAGAGATGCGACGACAGCGCCTGGCTGTTCGTCATCAGCGACGTGAGCACGATGAACGCGAACGGCGCGAGGAACATGACCGCGACTGCGATGAGCAGGCTGTTGTTCGCAACGGCGATCAGGAAGCGCTTGCGACGCACGGCTGCAGGCGCTTTGCGGCGTGCGAGCGGTTGCGCGACGGCGACGCTCAACGCGCGGCTCCGGCGTAATGCACCCAGCGCCGCGAGTTGCGGATGATCAGGACGGTGATCGTGAACGCGACGGCGAGCAGTAGCACCGACAGAGCCGACGCGTAGCCCATGTTGAAGAACTTGAAGCCGTGCTGGTACAGCAGCACGGGATAGAAGAGGGTCGAAGCCTCCGGATAGCCGAGGTTGTTGACGGTCTGGTCACCCGCCTGCGACGCCTGTCCCGCCGCGATGTTCGCTGCGACGTACGCCTGCGTGAAGTACTGCAGCGCCGCGATCACGCTGATCACGACCGCAAAGAGAATCACCGGGCTGATCGTCGGCAGCGTCACCCAGCGCAGCCGCTGGAACGGGCCTGCTCCGTCCAGCTCCGCCGACTCGTAGAGGTGCCGAGGCGCGTCGAGGATCGCCGCGAGAAAGATGATCATCAGGTTGCCGACGCCCCAGATGCTGAGCAGCGTCAGCGACGGCTTCGACCACTGCGGCGACTGGAACCACAGCGGTCCGTTGATCCCGAGCTTCTCCAGGATCACGTTCACAGGCCCGGTCGCCGGGTTGAGCAGGTAGACGAACGCCATTGTGGCCGCCACAGGCGGCGCCAGTGTCGGCAGGTAGAAGACGGTGCGGAAGAAGCCGACGCCCTGTTTCGCGCGCGCGAGCATCATCGCGATGCCGAACGCGAACAGCACCTGCAGCGGGACCATGATGCCGATCAGCCACAGCGTGTTCCTGACCGCCGGGCCGACCTGCGGGTCGTCCTGGAAGAGGTACTTGTAGTTCGCGAAGCCGATCCACTTCGGCGACGACAGCAGGTCGTAGTGCGTGAACGACAGGTACACGCTCATCACGAGCGGGTAGCCGAAGAAGACGGAGAAGCCGATCAGCCACGGCGCCATCAGCAGCAGCACCAAGCGCCGCCGGCGCCACGCTGCCTTGCGGCGTGCCCGCTGCCGCTGCTCCGCGAAGGGAGCAGCGGCAGCAGTCACTGCAGCTTCTGTCACGGCACTCCGCCGGCCTGGGCCTGCTTCAACTGCGCGTCGATCTGCTTGTCGAGCTTCTTCAGACCGCCGCTCAGGTCACCGGCGTGGCCGGCCTGCCACTTGACGGCGAACGCCTGGATCAGCGTCCCGTACGCGTTCCCCGCCGCCGTGATCGGCGTCGTCTTCGAGTTCGGGTTCGCGAAGATGTTCAGGAACGTCTTGAAGTGCGCGTCCGGCTTGATCTCCTTCGAGTTCAGCGACTCCTTCGTCGTCGGCACGTTGCGGATCAGGTTGGAGTACTGCGCCAGCGGGTGCGCATCGAACGTGAGGTACTTGAGCAGCTTCCACGCCTGATCCTTGTGCTTGACGCCCTTCGGGATGCCGATGATCGTGCCGTTGACGTACCCGGCGCCGTAGAGATTCGGCTTCGCGTCGTCGACCGGAGCCGGCGCCGTGCCGTAGTCCAGGCTCGGATGCTCGGCCTGGATGAATGCGACGCGCCATTCGCCGTCGATCATCATCGCGAGCTTGCCGATCTCGAAGGCGTGTGACGCGGAGAACTCGTCGGCCGCGCCCGCGTTGAACTTCTGCAGGTTCTTGTAGCCGTAGAAGTCGACGAGCCCCTTCTGCCAGCGGAGCATCTTGCCCCACGCCGGGTCCTTCGAGAGCGCGGACTTCCCGCCGCCGTCGACGTACTTTGCGCCGAAGAGCGGTGCGTATGCGCTCAAGTCGGGTGCGTTCCCTGCGTAGAACCCGAGGAACGGGTTGTACCCGACGACTTTCAGCGACCCGTTCTTGTTCCGCTTGGTCAGCTTCTTGGCGTACGCCGTGAGCTGCGACATCGTCTTCGGCGGGCCCTTGAGGCCGGCCGCCTTGAACATCTTCTTGTTGTAGTAGAAGCCGTAGACGTCGGCGAGGAACGGCAGCGCACAGCGCTTGCCGTTGAACTGCGTGTAGTACTGCGACGTCTTCGGGAACACGTTCACGTCGAGCTTGTCCTTGGACAGGAACGGCTTCAGGTCGAGCCACGCGCCCGACTTGCAGTAGCTGCCGACGTTCGCCGAGGTGAACGAGCTGACGACGTCGGGCACGTTGCCACTGCGGATGGCCGCCGTGATCTTGTCGTCGTTGATGCCGCCGACGACCTTGATGTTGACGTCCGAGTGCTTCTTGTCGTACTCCGCGGCGATCTTCTTGAAGCCGGCCAGCTCGCGCGCGCTCCATCCGACCCACACCGTGATGGTGTCGGCCTTCGTTCCGGCGGTGGCCGAGCTCCTGGCCGTCGCCCCGACGACAGCCGCGATCAGTCCGGCGATCACGACCGCGGCGATCACTCCCCGTCTCATCCGTGCCCTCCTTTGACCGTGAGTCTCGTCGACTCGGGTTCGGTCCTCCAGCGGAGCTGGATCTCGTAAGGATTCCGAACCAGGACTCTACGACGGTGAGAAAAGCGAGTCAAGAAGGCTCGATTTCGCCCCTTTCCAGCACATTGGGATCCTAAGCTTAGAATTCCACGTGGACAAGTTGTCG
>JADMIO011281623.1_pt1 | contig 77683 bp, 51 predicted proteins | sample 8958161 | NCBI WGS metagenome assembly JADMIO01 (sample SAMN16585339, study PRJNA669376) | soil metagenome | isolation source: Crop rotation soil | place: USA: Cullars Rotation, Alabama | collected 2011
GCCGCGACTTCAAGTCACGTGAATTCCAAGCTTCGGATCCCACTGTGCTGGAAAGGTTCCACACGTTGGGAAAGTGGCATCGAAATTCCAGCGCATGACGCCGATTTCTACGCGCTCAAAAACGTTCCGCACGGCAAGGTGGCGCAGGTGTTGTACCCCTCAACCAACAGCCTCGCGCGCCGCGCTTGGGTGTACACGCCGCCGGACTATGACGCTAATCCAACCAAACGTTACCCGGTGTTGTATCTACAGCACGGCTGGGGTGAAGATGAAACGGCCTGGTGGAATCAGGGTCACGCTAACTTGATTATGGATAATCTGATCGCCGAAGGAAAAACCAAACCGTTCATCATCGTGATGACCTACGGTTTGACCAATGAAGGTGGTGGGCCTGGCGGCCGCGGCAGAGGCGGACGCGGGTTCGGCGGATTTGGCGGGACGAACGCTCCGCCTCGGGGAGCCGGTGGGCCTGGCGGATTTGCTCGCGGCGGTGGGACAAATGCTCCGGGCCGCGGACGCGGCGGATTCGGAGGATTTGGGAGTAACGCCGGATTTGAAAACCTTCTTTGCTACGAACTCATCCCGTACATAGACGCCAATTTTCGCACGCTTTCCGATCAGCCGCATCGCGCGATGGCCGGTCTGTCCATGGGTGGAATGGAAACTCACAGCATCACGCTGAAGCACCTCGACCTGTTCGGCAACATCGGCCTGTTCAGCGGCGGCGTAATCACGCCAGACGATGTGAACAACACGGCTGGATTCAAAGATAAAGTCAAAGTGGTCTTCGCCAGTTGCGGCAGCAAAGAAAATCCAGCCAACATCAAATCCAATCACGACGCGCTTGAGGCAATCGGAGTCAAGAATACGGGCTTTGTATCTGAAGGCACCGCTCACGAATTTCTGACTTGGCGCCGCAGCCTGCGCGAATTCGCGCCGTTGCTGTTCCAGGATTGATTGTTCCGCGCTGATAAACCCAACACCAATGCGCATGAAAACAATAATCGTCGGTATTGCTCTGCTGTCCGGTCTTGCCGCCACTGCTCAGACGAGTGCGTCTACTGGCGCGGCGCATCCTTCGCCGTACAATTTCGCGCGAGTCGAGTTTCCGCGAATTGAAGCCGACAACCGCGTCACATTCCATTTCGCGGCGACCAACGCGCAGAAAGTTCAAGTCTCGGTCGTCAGTGTGGTTCACGACATGGTCAAGGGTGATGACGGCGTCTGGACCTACACGACCGATGAGCCAATGGCTCCCGGCTATCACAATTATTGGATGATTGTTGATGGCGCGACGACGCTCGATCCGAACGTCGGCGCATTCGTCGGCTACAGCCACATGTGCAATGGTTTTGAAGTGCCCGATCCGGATGGCGATTTTTACGCGTTGAAGGATGTGCCACACGGCATCGTTCAAATCAAAAACTATCCGACCAAGACGAACGGCTGGCGGCGCATTTACGTTTACACGCCGCCGGATTACGAAAAGAATCGCTCGAAGCGCTATCCCGTTTTGTATCTCCAGCACGGCGGCGGCGAGGACGCGCGCGTGTGGACCGAAATGGGCCGGGTAAATCTGATCCTCGACAACATGCTCGCCGAAGGAAAGGTGAAGCCCATGATCGTCGTCATGGAAACCAGCGTCGACCCAGGTCCGCGTGCCGGCGGTCCCGGGAGAGGCGCGGGCGCCCCCAGTGGTGTTGGCCGTGGTGCCGGAGCCGGACCGGGCGCGACTGGCGCTCGCAGAGGCGGGCCGGGTGGATTCAACTTTGTCGGGGATTTTGAACACCGTCTCATTGACGACTTGATTCCATTTGTTGACTCAAATTTCCGCACACTGGCCAAGCAACCTGATCGCGCGATGGCCGGTCTTTCAATGGGCGGAATGCAGACGCATCAGATCACACTGGCGCACCTCGACAAGTTCTCGCACATCGGTCTCTTTAGCGGTGGAAGCATTTCCACGAATGAGATCACGGACATGGCCGCGTTCAAGAAGAAGGCCAAAGTGGTCTTCTTCAGCTTCGGCAGTCTTGAAGGCGGCGCGGCGTCCGCGAAAGCCGCCGCCGCCGCGCTTAAAGACGCCGGCGTCAACGCCCACTACTACGAATCGCCAAAGACTGCGCACGAATGGCAGACGTGGCGGCGCAGTCTGCGTGAGTTCGCGCCGTTGTTGTTCCGGGATTAAACCGCCAGCGCAAATTTCAATCTGAGGATATGAAAATGAAAACCGCCCTAAGTGTCGTGCTGCTGGCCGTCCTTCCTGCCATTGCGCAAACCAATGAATCGGTCGTTGAAGATTTCAAACCCTCGTCGCTGAATCAATCCGGCAAACAGTATCCGCAGGTCAACTCCGAGCGCCGCGTCCGCGCCCGCATCGCCGCGCCGAACGCTCAGACTGTCGCGCTCCAATTTTTGGGTGGCGCGACTTATCCGCTGACCAAGGGCGACGACGGCGCGTGGATCGGAGTCACGCGGCCGCAAGACGAAGGCTTCCATTATTATCAACTCGTCATTGACGGCGCGGGAGTTCCCGATCCGGGGACATTATATTTTTACGGCGGCAGCCGTTGGGGAAGCGGCCTGGAAGTTCCCGCGCATGATGAGGATTTCTATGCGTTGCGAAACGTACCGCACGGCGATCTCCGCCAAATGATCTTCCACTCAAAGAGTGCCAATGCCGAACTCCGCTGCTTTATTTACACACCGCCTGACTACGAAAAAGAAACCTCGAAGCGCTATCCGGTTTTGTATCTTCAACATGGCGGCGGCGAAGATGAAACTGGTTGGGGCAGCCAGGGTTTCACGAGCCGCATCATGGATAACCTGATCGCTGATGGAAAAGCGAATCCCTTCATCATCGTTATGGCAAGCAGCTACATTCCCGGCGTCAATGCTGGTCGCGGCGCGCCGCCTGCCAGTGGAACGAACAACTCAGCACGCGGGCCTGGTGGGCGCGGTGGTTTCAATTTTGACTTCTCCGCGTTCGAACATGTTCTCTTGGATGATCTCATTCCATTCGTTGACGCTAAATACCGCACGCTCGCCGATCAGCCGCATCGCGCGATGGCCGGCCTTTCGATGGGCGGAATGCAGACTCACAACATCACTCTCAAGCATCTCGACACATTCTCCCACATCGGCATTTTCAGCGGCGGAAGCGTCGGCACAAATGAAGTCGCTGACGTGGACGCCTTCAAGCAAAAGGTCAAAGTTCTATTCGTCGGATATGGCAGCCGTGAAATCGCGCCCGGCGCGGTGCGGGGTGGCGGTCGTGGCGGCGTCGGCGGCGATCCGAAGGACAACACGCTTGCGCTCAAAGCCACCGGCGTAAACGCATATTTTTATGTTTCACCGGACACTGCCCACGAGTGGCTGACCTGGCGGCGCTGCCTGCACGAATTTGCACCGCTATTGTTTCGCAATTGAATACAGCAGTTACCCAAAACGAATTTTTAATCCTGGATGAAATCGAACTTGTTCTTGCTGGCCGTTGTCTCCGTTCTGTTAAACCAGCTTTGCCTTGCTCAAACCAACTCCACAGCCCCATCTGAAAATAGTTCTGTTGCCGTCCCGGTTCTGCGGATTGATGCGGGCAAAGTCACTGGCAAAGTCAGCCCCGCGCTTTACGGGTTGATGACCGAAGAAATCAATTTCTCGTACGAAGGCGGGCTTTACGGCGAATTGATTCGCAATCGCACCTTCAAGGCGGATGCGGTCGTCCCGCGCGTCAGCCCGAGCAATTACGTCGCCGGACAATATGTGCCGGTCACATTCAGGGCGGAAACCAAACCGAGGTTCTGGACCCCCGTCGGGGGCGCGTCGATTGTGCTCGATACGAACAATCCGCTGAACGAATTCCTGAACGTGAGCCTCAAGCTCGATGCTTCCTCCGCTTCCGCGACTTCTCCGGCGGGCATTGCCAACGACGGCTATTGGGGAATTCCGGTCAAGCCGAGGACCACTTACCAGGTTTCGTTTTTTGCAAGGGCTGCGGACGGCTTCAAAGGGCCGATTATCGTCAGCCTGGAAAGCACCAACGGCCAAACGGTATTTGCAAGCGCGAAAATTTCCGGCGTGACCGGTGATTGGAAAAAGTTTGAGGCGAGGCTGACAACGAAAAGCGTGACATCGTCAAAGGACAATGTCTTCAAGCTGACGACCACAACTCCAGGGACATTGTGGCTGCAGAACGTTTCGCTCTTCCCGCCGACGTACAAGAACCGAGAGAATGGCAATCGCCCGGACCTCATGCAATTGCTGGCTGACATGAAACCAAAGTTCCTCCGTTTCCCCGGCGGAAATTATCTCGAGGGCAACGGCTTCAATCAGCGTTTCATCTGGAAGGAAACCATCGGCCCGGTAGAACAACGTCCCGGCCATCCGAGTCCGTGGGGTTATTGGTCCACGGACGGTTTCGGATTGCTTGAATTCGCGGAGTGGTGTGAGGACATCGGCATGGAACCGTTACCTGGCCTGTTTGCCGGCTATGTTTTGGGTGGTGGACGTGTCGAAGCGGGTCCGGCGCTCGAGCCCTATATTCAAGAAGCACTGGAAGAAATTGAATATCTAACGGGCGATTCGAAAACAAAATGGGGCGCTCGACGCGCCAAAGACGGACATCCAAAGCCGTTCAAGGTGACTTACGTCGAGATTGGAAATGAAGATTGGTCGCCCAGCTACGATGCTCGTTACGCCCAGTTTCACGACGCCATCAAAAAGAAGTATCCGCAACTCCAGGTCATTTCGGCCGTCGGTTATGAGCAACGGACAAATATCTGGGTGACGAGCCGCACGCCGGATTTGGTGGACGAACACTACTATCGGAATATGGAAGAAATGATGGCGCAGTCGTTCAAGTACGACACTTACTCGCGAACGAACCCGACAAAGATTTTCTGCGGCGAATGGGCTACGCGTGTTGGTTCGCCTACGCCGAATATGGCTGGGGCGTTGGGGGATGGCGCGTGGATGACCTGTATGGAGCGAAATTCCGACATTGTTCTCCTCTCATGCTACGCTCCGCTTCTCGTCAATGTCAGCCAGATCAGTGGGAACGGACGCTCGATGCAATGGGCTTCGGATTTGATCGGCTACGATGCACTGACGAGCTACGGTTCGCCATCATATCACGCGCAGAAAATGTTCAGCACGATGCACGGCGATGAAATTCTTGCGACAGATTCCCAGGACATTCCGATGCGCACATGGCAACGGCGCGGGCGCGGCGGTGCTTCCCCTCAGACACAGCAACTCCGGGAAATATTCTTCGACGCGACCCGCGATGCGAGGAGCGGGGTTATTTATCTTAAAATCGTCAATACAGCCGCTTCCGCAAAGCAAATCAATGTCCGGATCAATGGCGTGAAATCAGTTAATTCAAAGGCCGAAGCGGTCGTCCTGGCCGGCAAAGCTCTGGACGATACAAACACGCTGGAGAAGCCGGAGAACGTGGTGCCGCGAACGGAAAAGTTTGAGGGGCTTAGCCCCAATTTTACACGCGAATTTCCAGCGTTTTCCGTCACTGTTTTGAAACTGAGAGCGAAATAAATTTTTAGAAAAACGAAACTATGAAAATCCGAATGATATTTCTGGCCCTTGCACCAATACCGCTGTCTCTGGCGGCAGCGGACGTTACCGGCACTTGGAAATCCGAATTTGATTCCCAGATCGGCCTTCAGAAGTACACGTACACATTCAAGCAAGAGGGCGCGAATCTCACTGGCAAGGCCAGTTCGGAGATTAACGATCAAAAGCGCGAGACCGAGCTGAAGGAGGGGAAGGTGGATGATGACAACGTTTCATTCGTTGAGATGCTGAATTTTCAGGATAATGAAATTCGCATTACCTATACGGGGAAAATTTCTTCGACCAACGCCAACGAAATCAAGTTCAAGCGCCAGGTGGGTGAATTTGCGAACGAGGACATTGTTGCTAAACGCGAACCACCGGCCGAATCGGCCAATCCCGAAGCCGTTGGCGCGCGTGGAGGTCGACGCGGCGGTCGCGGGGGATTTGGCGCGCCCGTCACACTCAGCCCGGAAGATAACAAGGAAGCTTTTCCGAAAGCGCCGGAAGGTTTTGACAAAGCTCGCGAAGGTATTGAACGCGGAAATCTTGAACGAGTGGATTACGACTCAACAACTATTGGCGCGAAACGGTGGATGGAGGTGTACACTCCGCCCGGCTATTCAAAAGACAAAAAGTATCCCGTCCTATATTTGCTCCACGGGATCGGTGGAAACGAGATTCACGAATGGACGAGAAATGGCTCCGCGCACATTATCATTGAAAATCTGATCGCTGATAAAAAAATTCAGCCCATGATCGTTGTCTTTCCGAATGGAAATGCGACGACGAATACCGGGGGTGGAGGGGGGCGAGGAGCCCGTGGCGGACGCGGCGGATTTGGCGGTGGCAGTGACCCCGCTGAAATGAGTGGTCCTGGTTGGGGTAAAGACTTTGAGGGCGACTTGACCAAGGACATTATTCCTTTCATCGAGTCGCACTATTCTGTGTACGCCGACCGCGAGCATCGCGGGTTGGCTGGGCTTTCAATGGGTGGCGGACAATCACTTGACTTTGGTCTGGGCCATCTCGAAATCTTCGCGAACGTGGGCGGTTTTTCTTCCGCGCCCAATACGCGGACGCCCGAAGTGTTGGTGCCTGATCCCGAGAAAGCCAAACAGATGCTGAAAGTCCTGTGGATTTCGTGTGGCAACAAGGATGGCCTGATGACTTACAGTCTGCGCACGCACAAGTATCTCCAGGAAAAAGGCGTTCCGCACATCTGGCACGTGGACGACAACGCTCACGATTTCAAGCATTGGAAGAACAGTTTGTACTGGTTCTCGCAACAGATTTTTAAATGAGCGCCGTTGGCGTTCATTTCCTGAACCGACTGGCTGGATGCCGGTATCGTTGATATTCGCGACTGCACTCGGCTTTCATCTTTCAAACTGGAATGATCGCTCGATATGGCAGTAGTTAGAACTTTATGAACCGCCACATTCTCTTTAGCTTTGCCGTCTCAGGCTCTTTGGCTTGCGTTGCTATTCTCAATTCTGCTGCGACTTCGCGTTCCGCCAGTTTGCCAGATGCCGCGATGAAACACTGGACCGCCGACAACGGCAATGGCACTTACTCGAACCCCTTGTTCTATGGCGAATTTGAAGACCCGGACCCGATTCGCGTGGGCGAAGACTATTATCTTGCTGGCACCACGATGCACATGAACCCGGCTGTGGAACTTTTACATTCCAAGGACCTGGTAAACTGGGAACTGGCAGGTTATTGTACCAACCGGCTTGATCTCGGCCCGGCCTTTCGATTGGATGGGGGCAATATCTACGGACGCGGCATTTGGGCGCCGTGTATCCGGTATCACAACGGAATGTTCTACGTCTTTGCCAACGTGAACGGCGCGGGCCTGATGGTTTATCGCTCTAAATCAATCAGCGGGCCTTGGGAGTGGAATCAGTTGCCGGGAAGACACGACCTGTCCGTCTTGTTCGATGATGATCTCAACAAAATTTTCGTCATTTCCGGCGGCGGCGCGCCGTATCCGATTGACGAGCTCAACCCGGACCTGCGTTCCTTCAAAACGGACGCCCCGAAGCGTTCGTTGCCCGACCGCATGGGTGAAGGACACCACCTTTACAAAATCAAAGGCAAATACGTGGACATCTCCTGCCAACCAGGCGGGGCCGTTGACCAGTACGTTGCCGTGGCGGATTCCATTGACGGGCCATGGAAGGTTACAAAGATGGTGACGGGCGAGTCACTCGGCGTGACCGGCACGACACCCGCAAGAGCTAACGCGAACGATCGCGGTCTTTGGATTCATCAAGGCGGCATGTGCGACACACCCTCAGGCGAATGGTGGTGCACTATCATGTCGGACCATGGCAGCGCCGGGCGAATGGTTTCGTTGGTTCCGATTACGTGGGATGAAGGTTTTCCACTTATCGGACTGCCGGGAAATTTGCGCAAAGCGCCTAACACCTGGATTAAGCCAAACACCGGCCACTCGCAAGAACCGGCGCCGTGCTACGTACCCGATGACAACTTCGACAACGGCAAAATGAATCCACACTGGCAGTGGAACCACGTTCCCGATGACAGCAAATGGTCGCTCACCGAAAAACCTGGCATGCTTCGGCTTCATTCACTTCCGGCCGCAAACTTCTACAGTGCTCGCAATAGTCTTTGCCAGCGTCCTCCCGGGCCAGAGTCCATCATGACTGTCGAAGTGGACACAGTCGGCTTGACCAACGGCGATGTGGCGGGTCTGGCGCTGCTCTGCAATCCGTACGCCTGGATCGGCGTAGTAAAAACCAACGACAGCACGACGCTTCAAATGTTTATTGGCAGCGGTGGCGGTCGAGGACGTCGCGGCGGAGCGACCGCGCAGCCGGCGGAACCGATCGTCAGTCCTTCCACTCCACCAAAGCATTTGTGGCTCCGAGTGCACTGCAATTTCGATACTGACCAGGCGGTATTCAGTTGGAGCGGCGACGGTAAGCAGTTCACGGACTTGGGCCGCTGGCCGATTCCTGGTTTTCAATTGCAAACCTTCCAAGGCGTTCGTCCTTCATTGTTCAACTTCAACACTTCAGGCGAACCAGGTGGCTACGCGGACTTTGATAATTACATCGTCGCAGAACCGCGCGCCCGCGGCATCGAACGCGAAATTCCGATTGGCAAGACCATCACGCTCACGAGCGGCGCGGACCTAAATTTATTGACAGCCGCCGAGAACACCGTGATCGCTGATCCGGGACCGGCTTCCCCCAACACGCCTGCCACGGCGGCGTACTGGCGTGTGCTTGATCGCAAGCTCGGTCGCGTTGCGCTGCAAGCGCCCGACAAGCGCTTCGTTTCAGTTTCGGGCGATGCCGTGTCGCTCAAGAATATCGCGCCCCAGGACCTCACCGACTCCGAGACATTCCAATGGGTCAACTTGATGCGTGGCGACACAATGCTGATGTCGCTGGTCAGTCATCGCTATCTTGCCATCACGCCGAACGAGCATGGTCCGGTCACGGTTACTTGCACCGGCCCAACGCCGGCGCGCAAAGGGGGCGAGTGTTTCAAATGGAGAGTTGTCGAATAGCGTTGCCGAAATTTATATATCAACTCAAACCGCAGAATTTTATGATCAACAGGACATTCCTTACGATTCTCGCATGCGCGACGTTAAACGTCGTCATACTCGACCAACTTCGCGCTCAACCCGCTCCTTCGGGAACAAATGCAGCCGCGCCAGGCGGCTTCGGTCGTGGCGGTTTCGGACGCGGACGCGGCCAATTCGCGCCTCCCGGTCCGCCCGGCCCGCCTGCGCCGGTGCCGCCGGAAGTTGCGATTCCACGGCCAACGCAGGCGGAAGTGGACCGGATGAATACTGTGCTTAAACAGTTTGCTCATCAGAACAATTTTGACAGAGATCTCCTTTTGAAATACGAGTCGCTCTGGACAGTCCAAATGCCGCGTGACAATCCCTGCATTCGCCCAACGGGCAATCCACAGAACCCCCGGCACGTCTCCTTCATGAATATCGCCACGAACAGCGACTTCGATATTTTGTTTCTCGGCGATTCGATCACCGACTTGTGGAACGTGGAAGCCGATCCGCAGGGGAATGCTGGCGGAAAACGGGTTTTCGACAAATATTTTGGCGATATGAAGATCGCGAACTTCGGCATTTCCGGCGACACGACGCAAGGCGTTCTCTGGCGATTGCAAAATGGCGAAGGCAAAGGCCACAAACCAAAGGCCGTCATGCTCATGCTCGGCACGAACAACACTGGTGGTAGTTCCGGCGCGGAAATCGCCGAAGGCGTTGGTGCAGTCGTGCTCGAACTTCGCAATGATTTTCCAGACGCGAAAATTATGTTGCTCGCGATTTTCCCGCGCGGCTCCAGCCCGAACGATTCCAACCGCAAGAAGTGCGATGAAGCGAACAAAATCATCGCGAAGCTTCACGATGGGAAGCACGTGTTCTTTACCGACATCAACTCCAAATTCCTCAAACCGGATGGAAGTCTGATTGGCTTTCGCACCACGGACAATCTTCATCCAGTGGAAGAGGGTTACGAAATTTGGGCCTCTGCTGTCGCGCCGACACTGAAAAGTTGGATTAACTAACCTCTGACAAGAGCTGAACTCGCAGCGGTAGCGTTTCAGACGGATTTATTTATGCATAAGAACATCCTCGTCGCTGCGATTGCAGCCGTGCTCACACTTTCGCAAACCTGGGCCCAAAATGATCCGCCGTCCGGTGCAGCGGTCGGTGAATATCCGCCGGGTCCCGGTGGACGTAATATGCCCATGACGCCGCCGTCGCGTCCAGATCCGCTCCCGGCTTTTTACGATCCAAAACTCCCGGTGCAGAAACGGGTCGAGGACCTTGTTTCCCATTTGAACCTGGAGGAAAAGGTCGCTCTCATGCAAATGGCTTCTCCCTCCATTCCGCGCCTCGGTATTCCGCCCCTCCACTGGTGGACAGAAGCTCTCCACGGCATGACTCACGACACGGCAACTGTGTTTCCGCAAGCAATCGGTCTCGCCGCAACCTGGGATGCCGATCTTCATTTGAAGGTTGCCACTGCGATCAGCACTGAAGGCCGCGCCAAGAATTTTGAGTACCGCGCGAACAATGTTTTCAATGCGATGACCGGTTTGGATTTCTGGTCGCCGAACATCAATATCTTTCGCGATCCGCGCTGGGGTCGTGGTCAGGAAACCTACGGCGAAGATCCTTATCTTTCGGGGCGGTTCGCCATTGCGTTCGTGAAAGGCATTCAAGGCGATGATCCAGTTTACTTCCGGGCCATTGCCACGCCGAAACATTTCGCGGTGCATAGCGGGCCTGAATCCATTCGTGAGCAGTTCAATGCGATTGTGACCGATCAGGATTTGTACACAACCTATCTGCCGCAATTCGAAGCCTCCGTGCGCGAGGGCCACGCGTATTCCGTCATGTCGGCCTACAGCGCTCTCAACGGCGTTCCCGATTCAGGCAACAAACGTTTGTTGACCGACATCCTGCGCACGCAGTGGGGCTTCAATGGCTATGTGGTTTCCGACGTGGATTCGGTCAGCGATATTTACCTGCCCAATCGCCACGCTTACGTGCCATCCGCTGTGGAAGCTTCCGCATTGGCGGTGAAGTCAGGTAACGAACTCAATAGCGGCACAACTTACGGCCGGCAAAGAGGCGCACCAAGCAATTCTCCTCTCTCTCCTGGACGGGGCGGAATAGGTGGAGCAACCGAAGACGCGCAAAGAGGCACTCCAAGTAACCTGGCCCTGGCGGTCCAACGAGGGCTGATTACAGAAAAGGAAGTTGATACTGCTCTTGGCAGACTCATGGAAGCGCGCATTCGAACAGGAGAATTCGATCCGCCCGGCTACAAGGGCAACCCCTACAACACGATCACGACAAACATGTATAACACCGAGGAGCACCATGCCCTGGCACTCAAGGCTGCCCGTGAAAGTATCGTGTTGCTCAAAAATGCCAATCACACGCTGCCGCTGAAATCCGATATTGGTACCGTCGCTGTAATTGGGCCTAACGCGGACGCGTTCAACATGCAGTTGGGAAATTACAATGGCCATCCCACGCCCCAACACGCGATCAGTATTCTCGAGGGCATTCGGAAGACAGTTGGCGAGGCGCACGTAATCACCACCACCAATTTGCGCGTGCCATTAACAGGTAACATTGCTTTGGCTGAACTGGTGAAGTCGGATTTCCTCTTCACCGATGCGTCCAAGACCAAGCATGGACTTACTGTAATCTATTCTACCAACGCCAACGATTTGGCTCAATCCGCCCGCACGGAAGTTTCCGAAACCGGGGCGCTCAAGATGCCCGAGTCCGCAACTGGAATCGTCTTTGAACCTGCGATGGCCGCGAAGATGACCGGCGTTCTTGTTCCTCCCGGGACCGGCGAATATCAACTCGGAGCCAAGGGGCGCGACGCTTTTCGTCTTTCAATTGACGGCAAGGTGATCGTTGATGAAATGCAGGGCGGCGCTCTGCGCACGGCAGGCAGCAGCGTTCATTTGGAAAAGGACAAATCCTACAATGTTCTGGTGGAGTTCGCACATTCAAGCGCGACGGGTGGACGCGGCGGGAGAGGTTTCGGTGGACGCGGTCGTGGCGGCGCGCCAGGCGCAGGAACCGTATTTGCACCTGATGGTGGTGGCCGTGGTGGCGGCTTTGGTCGCGGTCGCGGCGGCGGTGGGCTTTTCGGTGCTACACCGGAAGCGCCGGGCGTCACTGCCACGCCAGCGGTGGATCCGAACACCGATCCATTATTTCAAATCGCTTGGACAAAACCAGCCGACGACGGTTCGCTCGCCAATACCGCAGGCCAGCCTCTTTACGGCGAGGCCGCTGATCTCGCGAAGAAAGCTGATGCGGTCGTATTAGTGGTGGGCATTGATGGCTCGCAGGAAGGTGAGGGCCGCGACCGGAGTTCTATCGAACTTCCAGCAGTGCAGGAGGGACTGATTAGAGCGGTTACCAAAGCTGCCGGCAGCAAACCCGTAGTTGTCGTCAACTGTTCCGGCAGTGCTATCGCGCTGAACTGGGCGAATGAAAATGTTCCCGCCATCATTCAGGTGTGGTACCCAGGACAGCGCGGCGACGCATTGGCGGACGTGCTTTTCGGTAAGTTCAACCCCGGCGGGCGATTGCCCATCACGTTCTATAAATCCACTTCGGACCTGCCGGCGTTCACCAACTACAGCATGGTGGAGCGAACATATCGCTATTTCACTAAGCCTGTTCTTTACCCCTTCGGCCATGGTCTTTCCTATAGCAAGTTTGAATACTCCGCTTTTAAAGCGCCTGCGCGCGCCGGAACAGGCGACGATGTGAAGGTTTCCATAAACGTTAAGAATACGAGCGGCATTGACGGCGACGAAGTTGTGCAGTGCTACGTGAACCGCGATCTGCCGCCAATTGATTCCACGAAATTGCCTGAAGCTTCCAAGATGACTGACGAGCAGGCGACGCTCGCTGCGACTCCGCGCAAAACCTTGGTCGGCTTCGCGCGCGTACCGCTGAAAGCCGGGGAAAGCAAAAATGTAACGTTCACAATCACCCCGCACCAGTTGTCGCTCGTGGTGGGCAAAGACGGCAAACGCGAAGTCCGCCCCGGCAAACTGCAAATCCAGGTCGGAGGCAGTTCGGACATTGCGCCGGGCACGCTCGTTCAGGCATTGACCCTCGAAGGTTCACCCCGTTCGCCTCAATATCATTTTGTGGCGCCAACGATAAAATGAGCAATTGGGTTTCCAGATTTGCGAAGAGCCAATTTAGAGAAGAAGCCTGGCGCGAAAAACGTTCCGCTCGCTGCCCGGTGCAACCCACAGCCTCAGAAATTCATGAAAATCAGAATCCAAGCTCTCGCACAAAGTATCGCTGTCATATTCCTCTTGGACACTTCCCCTTCGTTTGCCCAAACCAATCAGCCTGCGGACGATTGGAAACCCGCGAGCACAAATCAACGGGGCAGGGAATATCCGCAAGTGAATTCTGAAGGTCGCGTCCGCGCGCGCATCGCTGCGGCGCAGGCCCAGAACGTTCAGCTTGAAGTCAACGGCATCCGCTATCCAATGACGAAGGACGAGAACGGTGTCTGGACTGGTGATTCTGCGCCGCTCGATCAAGGCAATCATTACTACGGCCTCGTCATTGATGGTGCGCAAGTGCCAGATCCAGGCAGCACGTTCATTTTCGGTTCCGGCGCGTGGCGCAACGACATTGAGATTCCGGCCTTCGACCAGGAATTTTATTCGCTGAAGAACGTGCCGCATGGCCAGTTGCGGGAGATCAACTATTTTGGCAAAACCAGCAACACGAACCGTCACTGCTACGTTTATACGCCGCCGGATTACGACAAGGATGTGAGCAGACGCTATCCGGTTCTCTATTTGCAGCATGGTTACACCGAAGGCGAAAGCGGCTGGGGCGCGCAAGGGCATGCGGGCTTGATCATGGACAACCTGCTCGCGGAAGGCAAAGCCCAGCCGTTCATCATAGTAATGGAAAATGGCGGCATCAGCGATCCAGCGGGTGGGCGCGGTGCGCGAGCGGGCGGAGCTTCCACAAACTCCCCGGCGGCACGCGGCGGGCGCGGCGGTTTTGGCGGCGTCAACTTCGGCGCGTTCGAGCAGGTTCTTCTCAGAGACGTGATTCCATTCGTTGATTCCAATTTTCGCACGATTGCGGATCAACCGCATCGCGCGATGGGCGGGCTCTCGATGGGCGGTATGCAAACGCATCAAATTACGCTGGCGCATCTCGACACCTTTTCTGCCATCGGTCTCTTCAGCGGCGGCGTTATCTCGACGAACGATGTCAACAGCACTCCCGGCTTCAGAGAGAAAGTCAAGGTGCTGTTTATCAGTTGCGGCAGCAAGGAACGTCCCGCCGGCATCCTGGCCAATCACGAAGCGCTTGACGCGATGAGCATCAAGAACACGGTTTATGTCTCGCCGAACACCGCGCACGAATGGCAAACGTGGCGGCGCAGCCTGCATGAATTCGCGCCGCTGCTGTTCCGTGATTGACGCGCGGTATACTCTGCAATTTTCATTTTGAAAATGGCCAACTGACATTCACCGCTAAAATCCATGAGACTCAGATCAATCGTCATGTTCCTCGCGTGCGTCGCCCTGACCACGCGCCCCATTCACAGCGCGCTCGCCCAATCCGCGGAGGCGGCTTCTTCTTCCGACGCGACTGAAACCAAGGAGCAACGGGATGCGCGCATGAAATGGTGGCGCGAAGCGCGTTTCGGCATGTTCATTCATTGGGGTGTCTATTCGGTGCCTGCTGGCGTTTATCACGGCACGAACATCGGCGGCATTGGCGAATGGATTATGAACAATGCAAAAATTCCAGTCGCTGAATACCGCGGCTACGCCAAAGAATTCAATCCGGTGAAATATGACGCCGACGAATGGGCCCGTCTCGCGCGCGATGCCGGGATGAAATACATTGTCATTACCAGCAAGCATCACGATGGCTTTGCATTGTTCGATTCCAAAGCCAGCGACTGGAACGTTGTCAAGGCGTCGCCTTACGGAAGAGACTTGCTCAAGCCGCTCGCCGCAGCTTGTCGCAAATACGGCGTAAAGCTCGGCTTCTATTATTCGCAGGCGCAGGACTGGAACAATCCCGGTGGCGCGGCAGCGCGCGTGAACGCGGCCCGGAACATTGACGCGCAGAATCATTGGGACCCGGCGCAACAAGGCAGTATGGACGAATACATTGACAAGGTGGCCGTGCCGCAAGTGCGCGAGATACTCACGAAGTACGGCAAATTTCCCGCCGTGTTTTGGTGGGACACGCCGCAAAACATGAACAAGGAACGCGCGGACAAACTCGCGGAATTGCTCAAGCTCAAGCCCGGCATCATCACGAACAATCGCCTCGGTGGCGGGCATCGCGGCGACACCGAAACGCCCGAGCAATACATTCCAGCCACGGGTTTTCCCGACGGTCGCGATTTCGAGGTTTGTATGACCATGAATGACACGTGGGGCTACAAATCCACCGATACGAATTTCAAATCCACGGAAACGTTGCTTCGCAATCTCATTGATATCGCGAGCAAGGGAGGCAACTACCTTCTAAATGTTGGCCCGACATCTGAGGGTTTGATTCCGCAACCGGAAGTGGATCGGCTGCGAGAAATTGGAAAATGGCTCAAGGTGAACGGCGAAGCGATTTACGCGACCGGATCGAATCCTTTCCCGCGCATCGAAACGAATGCAGCCGCGCAGGAACTTGGCCGCCGAAGCCGCGCGCCGGTTGTGTGGGATTGGCGCGCGACGAGCAAGCTCAAGCCCGACGGCTCCGGGAAAATCTATCTCCACATCTTCCAATGGCCAGCAGACGGAAAATTTTCGGTGACCTCAACTTACAAAGCAAAACTCGTGAAAGCATATCTGCTGGCCAAACCCCGAACAAAAGTTGAAGGCACTGTAGCGAGTCAGGGCGACCAAACCACGTTTACGCTGAAATTGCCGACTCAAGCGCCGGACCCAATTGCGTCGGTGGTGTGTTTGGAGGTGAAGCCTTGAAACAGAAACTCGCGGCTTTGCTTCTGTGCGCCTTTGCGTTAAACGCGATCGGCGCCGATTTACGGGAGATCTTGAATTTCAATCGCGAATGGAAATTCCAGCTTGGTGACATCTCAGGTGCTGACGCCGTGACTTTCGATGACGCTAAGTGGAACAACGCGAATTTACCGCACTCGTTTTCAACGCCGTACTTCGCCGCGGGCAATTCTTTTTATGTTGGCTATGGCTGGTATCGAAAACATTTCGACATGCCGAAAGTGTGGAACGGCAAGCGCGTAAATCTCGAATTCGACGGCGTATTTCAAGTCGCGGAAATTTTTGTGAACGGCAGGCGTATCGGCGAACATCGCGGAGGTTATACGGGTTTCAGTTTCGATATTACTGATGCCGTGAAACCTAGTGACAATGTGGTTGCCGTGCGCGTGAACAACATTTGGGATCCGCGTCTCGCGCCTCGCGCGGGCGAGCACACGTTTTCCGGTGGCATTTATCGGAACGTGCGCATGGTAGTCACCGCGCCGGTGCATGTCGCGTGGTACGGCACGTTTGTCACGACGCCGCAGGTGTCCAGAGAGTCCGGAATGGTGAATGTGAAAACCGAAGTGATTAACGAATCGGGCGCAGCCAAATCCGTCACGTTGAAAACGAGCGTGCTCGACACCAAGGGAAAAACCGTCGCGCAAATGGAATCCACGGAGGCCATCGCCGCCGGAGCAACAAATGTGTTCGACCAAACCAGCGCGCCAATTCCGAACCCAAAACTGTGGTCGCCGCAGCAGCCGAATTTGTATTCCGTCAAGACTGTTGTGCTCGATGGACGTAAACCCGTGGATGATTATATTTCGCCACTCGGCTTTCGCTGGTTCAAGTTCACCGCGGATCAAGGATTTTTTCTCAACGGCGAACATTATTATTTCAAGGGCGCAAACGTGCATCAGGACCACGCCGGTTGGGGCGACGCCGTGGCCGACAGTGGATTTTTTCGTGACGTGAAAATGGTGAAGGATGCGGGAATGGATTTCATTCGCGGCTCGCATTATCCGCACTCGCCAGTGTTCGCGGCGGCGTGCGATCAAATTGGAATTTTGTTCTGGTCAGAAAATTGTTTCTGGGGCACCGCCGGTTCGCGAAATCCGTGGAGTTCCAGCGCATATCCAACGAACCCTGCGGACGAACCTGAGTTCGAAGCGAGCGTAAAAGCCAGCCTGCGCGATATGATCCGCATTAATCGCAATCATCCGAGCATCATCGTCTGGAGCATGGACAATGAAGTTTTTTTCAGCGATAACCGCGTGATGCCGAAGGTGCGCAGCTTTCTGACAAATCTCGTCGCCTACACGCATGAACTCGATTCGACGCGGCCGGCGGGCATTGGTGGTTGCCAGCGCGGCAACATTGACAAGATCGGAGACGTGGCCGGTTACAACGGCGACGGCGCGCGAATCCGCGAGTATGTGAATCCCGGAATTCCAAACGTCGTCACCGAATACGGCTCGACGATGGAAGATCGCCCGGGAAAGTACGCGCCCGGTTTCGGAGATTTGCCGAGCACGCCCGGCGCGGATCGAAATGTGGAAGGCTCGTGGCGTTTGCCTTGGCGCAGCGGCGAGGTGCTTTGGTGTGCGTTTGATCACGGCAGCATCGCTGGTCGGCGATTCGGTGGAATGGGCTTCGTGGATTATTTCCGCCTGCCGAAGCGGCAATGGTATTGGTATCGCAACGATTATCTCCACATTCCGCCGCCCACGTGGCCGAGCAACGGCGTTCCCGCCGCAGTGAAACTCACGGCGGACAAGAGGACATTGAACTCGGTGGACGGTACCGACGACGCACAACTCGTCGTTACCGTCGTGGACAAAAACGGCGCGCCGCTCAGCAACTGTCCGCCCGTTACGCTCGCCATTGAATCCGGCCCCGGTGAATTTCCAACCGGCCCGAGCATCACCTTCGCTCCGGATTCTGACATTGCTATTCGAGACGGTATGGCAGCAATGGAGTTTCGTTCTTATTACGCGGGCAAGAGCGTGATTCGAGCGACATCGCCGGGATTGAAAGACGCTTCGATTCAAATCATTTCCCGCGGCGAATCGAAATTCGTGAAAGGCAAAACCCCCAACATGAAGCCGCGTCCGTATGTGCGCTTCGCCTCGACGGGCGGAACGAATTCAACCATCACTTTCGGCATAAACAATCCGACACGCGCCAGCAGCGAAGCGCTTCATCATAGCGGAAGCCTCGCGAACGACGGCAGTGCGGCGACGTTCTGGCAAGCGAGTGCCGGTGACGCGAATGCCTGGCTGACGATTGATTTGGAGCGCAACGTTACCGCAAGCAGCGTCAAACTCGCGTTCCCGTCAGATGGCGAGTGGCATTACCGCCTCGAAATATCCGACGATGGCATCAGTGGTTGGAAACTGGTTTCTGATCAAGCGCAAACTGCGAACACTGCAAGAATTCAAACGCTATCCGCGACAAATGATTCGCGGGGTCGTTTTGTTCGCATCAGCTTCATTGGTACGCCAAACGGGACATCCGCCGCGCTTGCGGAATTGGAAGTTTCTGGAACACTGGTTGTGCCGTGATTCTCAATACGCTAAGAACCAGTCTGATTACTTCCGCGCTGCTCGCTTCGTTGCTTGTTCTCAACGCCGCTGAAGGCCCCGACACTTCCGCATGGGCGAAATTCACTTCCTTTACCTACGTGGGGAAGAGTGAGACTGCACCGAAGTCGGGCGAATATCTCAACCCGATCATTGCCGGGTTCTATCCCGATCCGTCTATCTGTCGCGTTGGTGATGATTATTACCTCGTCAATTCCGCTTTTAATTATTTTCCGAGCCTTCCAATCTGGCATTCGAAGAATTTGGTGAACTGGACTCAAATTGGGAACGTTATTGATCGCCCATCCCAATTCCCGATGCGCGGCGGCGCTGTCTCCGCCGGCACGTATGCGCCGACCATCCGTTTTCACAACGGCACGTTTTATTTGGTCAACACGCTCGTTGGCGGTATCGGCAATTTCCTCGTTACGGCCACCGATCCGAAAGGTCCGTGGTCCGAACCGATCCAGTTGCTGAACGTCGGCGGCATTGATCCTGACATTTTCTTTGATGATGACGGCAAGTGTTATTTGCTCAGTTGCGACGATCCGGTCGGTCAACCCAAATACAACGGACATCGTGCGATCAAGCTGCAAGAATTCGATCTCAACGAGAAGAAATCCGTCGGCGAGAAAACTGTGCTCATAGACGGCGGCACGGACATTTCCAAACGCCCCGTGTGGTGCGAAGGCCCGCATCTCTACAAGATCAATGGCAGGTATTATCTCATGTGCGCGCAGGGAGGAACGAGCACGGCGCATACGGAAGTAATCTTTCGCTCGGATGCTCTCCGAGGACCTTATATCCCGTGGGACAAGAACCCAATCCTCACTCAAATGGGTTTGCCTGGGAATCGTCCGAATCCAGTCACCTGCACTGGCCACGCCGATCTCGTGCAAACTCAGAACGGCGAATGGTTCGCGGTCTTTCTTGGTTGCCAGCCGTACGAACGCGGCTTCTACAACACCGGCCGCCAAACCTTCATGCTTCCGGTGAATTGGGAAGATGGCTGGCCCGTTATCCTGCCGCCCAGCACGCCAGTTCCGCTGACGGTGAAGAAACCGAATCTGCCCGCCGACAAACCCGCGGCAGTGCCGACGACGGGGAACATTTCGTTCACCGACAATTTCGATTCTGACGTGCTCGCGTTCCGTTGGTTTGGTTTGCGCGCGCCGACTTCAAAATGGTTTGTGACATCCAAGAACGACCAAGCGTTGTTCCTTGAACCGCGACCGGACCGATTCTCCGGCCAAGCCAATCCGTCCTACCTCGCCGTTCGCCAACAAAACAACGACTTCAATTGCAGCGTCACGTTGAACGCTCAAGAGAAGACGACAAATTGCATCGCTGGTCTTGCCGCGTTTCAAAACGAGGGTCATTACTACGCGATCAACGTGACGATTGAATCCGGCAAACTCATTGAAATCTCGCTCGAACAAGGGGTTGGCAGAAGCGGACGTCGAGGCGGCGCTGGCGCTGAACCAAAAATTTTGGTGACGGAAAAACTTCCTCAGATTGCGTCCTCGATTCATCTGGAATTCGATGGCGCGGGCCCGGTTACCAAGGCGTTTTATTCCATTGGCAATGGCGATCAGACACGCCGCGCGCAAATCGGTCCGGACCTCCAATCGTCTTTTCTCAGCACCGATACGGCGGGTGGTTTCCAGGGCGTGACCTTGGGCGTGTTTGCGCATAATTGAAAAGTGGATACCCGGCGCTGAGAATATCCGTCTGGTCCAAGACAGCATTTAGCGAATTTGAAATATTCGGCCGATATCAAAATTATGAAAATACATGTTCTATCAGTGTTCGTCGCCTGCACAATTTTGGCGACAATCGCACTCAGTCAGACTGCTGACGAAGCAAAACCTGCCGCGCCAGCCGCGCCTTTGATCGGCCTCAAGGACGCTTTCGCTGGAAAATTTCTCGTCGGCACTGCGGGCGATGTGCCGAGAGGCTACTCGGAAGCGGAGTTGGCAAACGTCAAAGCCAATTACAACATCATCACGCCGGAGAATTGTATGAAGCCGCAGCCGACACATCCGTCGGAAGGCACTTACAACTTCACGACTCCCGATGCCATGGTGAAGTGGTGCGAGGACAATGGGATCAAAATCTGGGGCCACACACTAGCGTGGCATGCGCAGACTGCGAATTGGTTTTTCCAGGGAACGAACGGCGAGCCGGTCACGCGCGAACTCGCAATGGAGCGATTAAGCAATCACATTCACACGGTGGTTGGCCGCTACAAAGGTCGCGTCTATGGCTGGGATGTTGTGAATGAAGCGATCAATGACCGCGGCGGCGGAGAGACGGAAAACCTGCGGAATTCAAATTGGGTAAAGGCCATCGGGCCTGATTATTTGACGCTGGCATTCAAGTGGGCGCATGAGGCGGATCCGAACGCGCTGCTTTATTACAATGATTACAACATTGACCAGGACACGAATTACGACCGCGCCACTCCACAGTATTCAGGCAAGCACACCAGTTCGATGCTCCTGCTCAAACGTCTCATCAAAGATGGCGCGCCAATCAATGGCGTGGGCATTCAGGGTCACTGGCATCTCTACAACAACATTGACGACGTCGAGAAGGCGATCTCCGATTACGAATCGCTCGGCCTGAAAATCAGCATCAGCGAACTGGACGTAACCGCCACCGGTGAGAATAGTGGCGCTTTTCCAACCCGTGGCGGCGGTGAGCCGATCACACCCGAAGCGTTCCAGAAACAGGCTGAGGTTTACGCGAAATTGTTCGACGTGTTCAATCGCCATGCGAAATCAATGTCGCGCGTGACGTTCTGGGGCATCAGCGATCGCCGGTCATGGCGCTCGGGTCAGCGGCCACTGGTGTTCGACGGCCAATTGCAACCCAAGCCCGCGCTGAAAGCGATTCTCGACATCGCAGCGGGCAAGAGTGTTCCAACGAAGCCGTAGTCGCTGCTGATTACAGAATATTGACAACTGTCCCTTCTCGTCATTGCGCATGAGTATTTATCTGAGATACGCGGCCGTCCTCACACTGATGTTGGCTGGTTGCGCGCATCAGGTCACGCCCGGCACTGCCCCGCACAGAACCAAACTCACTCCTGCCGATCTCTCCACGATTCGCGGCGCGAATTATCGCGGCGCGAATGCGACGAACACGACTGATTATTGGCTGCATTACAACTCAGCCGAAACCGAACGCGACCTTGGTTACGCGGATCGGCTGAAGCTGAATCAACTTCGGGTCTTCGTGAATTACGCTTCGTGGCAAACGAACAAAGCTGCGTTTCGTAAGAACTTGATTGACCTTGCAAGCGCGTGCAATCGCCATCGCATCGGATTGATGATTACCGTTGGCGACTCGGCAACGTTCATCGCGGAGGACGGTGCGATCAACACGAATCACATCCGCGACTTCATTACGGATATGGCTAAAACCATCCGCGATGAACCGGCTCTCGCGTTTTGGGACGCATCGAATGAGCCGGATTACAACGCCGCCGGCTCGCCACGCGATCGGCAGGAGAAGCGAATGGCTATCGCGCGCTTGATTGCCGCGACACTGCACGAACTTGACAAGAAAACTCCGGTGACGATCGGCGTCGCGTATGAGCGCAGCATGGAAGAGCTCGCCGACGCGGTAGATGTATTGTCGTTTCATGATTACCTCGCGACTCGCGCTGCGATTTCCAATGACATCGTCCGCGCCAAAGCCTTCGCGGCGCAGGCCGGCAAGCAGGTGATGAATACCGAAATCGGCTGCATCGCGCGCGCAAACCCATACGACGTCACGCTCGAAGAACACATGCGCGCTCATGTCGGTTGGTATATTTGGGAACTGATGATCACCAAGCGCTGGAGCGATGTTCATGGCGTGTTTTATCCGGATGGAACAGTTCGCGATCCTGTAATTCCCGCCGCGATGTTCGGTCTCTTCCGCAATCGTTCAACCAACGCGCTGTTGGAAAATGTTAATCGGGAGAACTGGGTAGATACTGACATCGCGAAAGCCAAAGCCTGGCTCGACAATCCGGCGGGCGATTGGAAAGAAGGGCTTGATGCTGCGGAAAAGCTCGCCAACTTGCTCGAGGCAGCGCAACTGATCGCGATGCGCGAGCCGCCGACTCGCACAATTAAACTTTTGCGGCAAGGCGCGCCGAATCCGCCGGCGTTGCGCGAAGTGATTCCGCATTACATTGAGTTGCTGAAGCCGTTTGAAAAAGGTGCGCCCGCAACCACTGGCGTTCGGTCCGGAACTATTCCCACCGTTCTTGCGCCAGCCGCAGTGTATCCCATTCCGCGTCGGCCCGGTTCGCGCACTCCGGCGGACACCGCGACGATTCGAGGCGCGAATTATTGCTACGCGGAATACGGCGGACATCCCGGCATGTGGACGAACTATTCACGCGCGATCACGGAACGCGACCTCGATTACGCGCACAAACTCGGCATCAACCAGATTCGTTGCTTCATCACTTACCAGGCATTTCAGATCAACTCGAATTTGTTTCGCGAAAATCTTTTGCATCTCGTCCGCGCCGCGGATCAGCGCGGAATCGGCGTGATGCCGGTCGTTGGATACAGCTTCGCGATGCAGCGCGAAGGTTATCCCGGCGCTGAAGAGTGGGCGAAATTTCTCGTGGAGACGCTGGGCAAGGAACCGGGTCTGGCGTTTTGGGACGTTTACAACGAGCCGGATTATCCGCCGAACAATCCCGAGCGATCCGCGCCTCGAATCGCTTTTGCCAAACACATGGCCGGAGTGTTCCGCAGACTCGATGGCAAAACGCCGGTTGTCATCGGCTTCGCGTACGAATACACCATGGAAGATTGCGTGGACTCTGTGGACGTACTCGTTTATCACGGTTACCAACAGACACGTGAAGCGGTGCGATTCGACATCGAAAAGGCCCGACTCGCCGGCGCGAAGGCGCATAAGCCGGTACTGAACAGTGAGATTGGGTGCGTGGCGCGGGCCAATCCGTATGATCTTGCCATCAGCGAGTACATGGATGCTCGTGTCGGCTATTATCTGTGGGAACTGATGATTGTCTGGAACGGCGAACGCGGCTGGGGCGATGTTCACGGAATTTTTTATCCCGACGGCACTGTTCGCGATCCATCCATTCCAATGGCCGTCATGGGAATTTTCCGAAATCGTGGCCGGGACATTGTACTTGAGCGACCGGATCGCGAAGGTCGTGTCACGCGCGCAATCAGCGATGCGCGCGGTTGGTTGGCAAACGCGAATGGGGACTGGGGCGCGGGTCTCGACATTGCGGAAGTCGCCGCCAATCTCCTCGAATCGGCGCAACTCGTGCCATTGCACGAACTGCCGACACGGCAGGTTGAATTGCTGCGGAGGAGTTCGGAAAATCGTGTCGCGCTCAGAGCCTTGCTTGAAAAAGATATTGCGGCGTTACAACCTTACGCGCGATGAAGCCGCAGAAATCCAAAATTTTGAGTAACACTCCACCGCTAACTCGACGCGACGCTTTGAAGCTGCTCGGCTCAGGAGCTTTGGTGGTGGCAGCAGTGCCGTTCTCAGGATGCGCAACATCACACGTTTCGCGCAGCCCCTCCAAAAGCGTGACGAGCATTGAACCTTTTCCACTTTCCCAAGTGCGCTTGCTCGATGGCCCGTTCCTTGAAGCGCAGAAGCGGGATGAAGCTTATCTCCTGAAGCTTGAACCCGACCGAATGTTGCATAACTTCCGCGTCAATGCCGGGCTTCAGCCCAAAGCGCCGGTCTATGGCGGGTGGGAATCAGTGCGGACGTGGGCGGACATTCGCGCGCATGGCCACACGCTGGGACACTATCTTACCGCCGCGTCGCTGATGTATGCCTCCACCGGTCACGATGAAATGAAAAGGCGCGTGGACTACATCATCGCCGAACTCAAGGAATGTCAGGTTGCAGGCAAGACCGGATTGGTTTGCGCGTTTCCGGATAACTCGGCGCAGATTGATAATCTGGTTGCGGGCCGGCGCGCTGTGGGAGTGCCGTGGTACACGTTGCACAAGATTTTCGCCGGATTGCGGGACGCGTATCTTTACTGCGGTAATAAGATCGCTCTCGAAATTTTAGTCAAACTCAGCGATTGGGCGGGGGATGTCACCAAGGGCATGACCGACGATCAATTTCAACGGATGCTCGGCATCGAACACGGCGGCATGAACGAAGTGCTGGCGGACGTTTACGCGATCACGAAAGATGAGAGGCATCTCGCGCTGGCTGAACAGTTTTGTCACAAGGCTGTGCTCACGCCGCTTTCCGAAGGCCGCGATACTCTGAACGGTCTTCATTCAAATACGCAGATACCCAAATTCGTCGGTTTCGAACGGCTCCATCAAGTGACCGGCAAACCGCAGTATCACGCGGCTTCTGAATTTTTCTGGAAGACGGTTACTGAGAAGCGTTCGTTCGCCACCGGCGGCAATGGCGACAACGAGCATTTCTTTCCGACAACCGACTTCGCGCGTCATCTTTCATCCGCCAAAACGATGGAGACCTGTTGCAGCCATAACATGCTCCGACTCACGCGGCTTTTGTTCGCGGAAAATCCGACCGCCGCTTACGGTGATTATTACGAACGAACGCTCTTCAATACCATTTTGGGTTCGCAAGACCCGGACACCGGAATGATGACGTATTTTCAGTCCACGCGACCGGGTTACCTGAAATTGTTCTGCACGCCGTTTGATTCCTTCTGGTGTTGCACGGGTACCGGGATCGAGAACCACGCGAAGTACGGGGACTCCATTTATTTCCGGGGCCGGCTTGGCGGAGCGCAGGAAGATTCGCTTTTCGTAAATCTCTTCATTGCTTCGACGCTGAACTGGAAGGAAAAAGGAATCACGCTTCGGCAAACCACTGCATTCCCTGAAGTTGGAAAAACCCGACTGGAAATCACGGCGGGATCCAACAAAAAATTCGCGTTGCACATTCGGCATCCGGAATGGGCGGCCACCGCTTCAGTTCGCGTGAATGGCCGGACGGCTGAATCTTCGACGCACCCTGGTTCCTATATCGTTTTGGATCGTCGCTGGGCCAAGGGCGATGTGGTTGAAATAGACATGCCGATGACATTGCGAGTGGAATTGCTGCCCGGCGCCACGGACTCTGCGGCAGTACTTTACGGTCCGATTGTGTTGGTTGGCGCATTGGGCCATGAAGTGAAACCTGGCGACGATTTGCACGTCAACGAACGCACCATCGGCTCGGTGTTCAACGAGTCCATTGAAGTGCCGACATTCACCGGCAGGCTTGGCGACATTCCGGCGAAAATCAAACCGACTGGCGCGCCGCTGACCTTCAAAAGTGACGGCATCGGAAAGCCGAACGATGTGACGCTGGCTCCCTACTACAGAATGGCGCACCAGCGTTACAACATGTATTGGAAGATTGCGGACGCGTAGGCATCAAGAATCTATAAACGACATATGAAACAAAACCGAATTGCATTAACCGCGATTACCCTGAGTTGCTCGCTGGCCGCTGTCATCGCGCAAACCAACTCGTCATATCCATTCAACCTGCCGATTGCGAAGGGTCGGTTTGTCGGCACAATGGATTCGCTGACAAATTATTCCTACCCGGAATGGTTTCGTGACGCAAAATTCGGTATCTGGTCGCACTGGGGTCCTCAAGCGGTGCCGATGGAAGGCGATTGGTATGCGCGCAAGATGTACCAGCAGCGTGATCGCGACTATACCAATCATCTCGAACGCTGGGGCCATCCCTCCACAAACGGTTGGAAGGACATCATCCCGCTCTGGAAAGCCGAGAAGTGGGAGCCGGACAAATTGATGCAACTCTACAAGAAGGCCGGCGCAAAGTACTTCGTCAGCATGGGATCGCATCACGACAATTTCTTTTTGTGGAACTCGAAGTTGCATCGCTGGAACGCCGTGCAGATGGGACCGCACCGCGATGTAGTCGGCGATTGGCAAAAGGCAGCGAAGAAAAATGGGTTGTTCTTTGGAGTCTCCGAACATTTGGGGGCGAGTTTCAACTGGTTTCAGGATTCGCATGGTTCTGATCGAACCGGACCAATGGCGGGCGTCCCGTACGACGGCGTAAATTCAAATTACTGGGACCTGTACCATCCGCCGGGCGATCCAACCGACCGCGGCTGGTATTCCAAAAATCCGCAGTGGCAACAGGAGTGGTACAACGAAATCAAAGAGCTTGTGGATAACTACAAGCCCGATTTGCTGTACACCGATGGCGCCGTGCCTTTCGGCAATCAGGTTGGTTTGAGCCAGATCGCGAATCTTTACAACAACAAGCGGTGTGCAGCTTCTGTCTTGCTATCACCGCGTCTTGCCGGCATTTACAATAGCGGTGCCGGATTGAGTGATCGCTCGACTGAAGCCGTTTACACATGCAAACAAGCGTCCAATGGACGTTGGGTGCAAGATTACGAACGTGGCGTGAACGCAGGCATCAGCCCATATCCATGGCAGACCGACACGTCCATCGGCGACTGGTTCTACAATCGAAATTGGAAATACCGCCCGGCGAGCTGGACGGTCCACATGTTGGTGGACATTGTGAGCAAGAATGGAAATCTGCTGCTCAACGTTGTGCAACGACCGGACGGCTCCCTCGATCCGGAAGTGGAAACTCAGTTGCACCAACTCGCGGATTGGATTGCCGTGAATGGCGAAGCCATTTACGGAACGCGTCCCTGGCAGGTGTACGGAGAAGGCGAGGTGCGGGCAAGAGGTGGCGCATTTCGCGAAGACGCCAGCTACACGGCCAAAGACATTCGTTTTACGACGAAAGGCAAAACACTCTACGCGATCGCGCTTGGGTGGCCGGGCGACGGAAAGATGACAATCAAATCCCTCGCCCGAACTTCAGATGCAACACAAAACAAAATCAGCAAGGTTGAGTTGCTGGGCTACAAAGGCAAACTGACGTTCAGCCAAAACAGTGAAGGACTTGTCGTTGAATTGCCGGACGTGAAGTTGAGCGATCTCACCTGCGCGTTGCGTATCACCGGGAGTAATCTGAAGTCAGTGCCTTTGCCCACGGTTCCGACGACACAGTAGTTCAGATGAAACTTGCTTGTCCGCTAAGTCTAATTGTTTTCACAGTATTGTCGGTCGCAGGCAATCGAGGTGTTGCCCAAACATCCGCGGCGGCGATGACGAACCACGGCATCGCGATTGTGGCATCGTTGGAAAAACCTCGTAACGCCCGCAAGCTCGATGAAAAGGACTTTGGCGGTTACCTGATGGTCTATTTCAAAGATCAGACGCACTCGGCTTATATGGCGATCAGCCGCGACGGATATACCTTCACTGATGTTAATGGCGGAGAGCCGGTTTTCGACGGCAAACTCCTGGCCGAACAGAAAGGGGTGCGCGATCCGCACGTTGCTCGCGGACCCGACGGCGGTTTTTATCTCGCAATGACCGACCTGCACGTGAACGGTCAGCGCGCAGGCTTTCGCACGACGCAATGGGAACGGCCTGAACCTCAATTCGGCTGGGGCAACAATCGCGCGCTCGTGATGATGAAGTCTTACGATCTAATCCATTGGACTCTTTCCGATTTCCGGTTGGACAAGGCATTTCCTGAATTGAGTGAGATCGGCTGCTGTTGGGCACCGGAGACAATTTTCGACGACGCCAGGAATAAGATGATGATCTACTTCACAATGAAAATCGGGCGCGGCGTTGATTCGCTTTATTACGCCTACACGGACGACGCATTTACGAAGATGGAGACGAAGCCCGAACTGCTGTTCAAATTCCCGGCGCCTGAGGGTTTCATGAGCGAGGTAGTAAGAAACAGTCTTCATGTGATTGACGGCGACATCACCAAAGTGGGCGACAGCTTCCACTTGTTCTATTCGTCAAAGGAAAGCGGAACACCCGGAATTGAGCATTCCGTGTCCGATAAGATTAACCAAGGCTACCCTCTAAACCAAAAACGAGTGGATCCTGAAACGGTGTCCTGTGAGGCGCCTAATGTGTTCAAGCGGCTCGGCACGAGCACCTATGTGCTCATGTACGATGCCTATGGTGCTGGCAATATGGGATTCAGTGAAACCACTGACTTTCTCACTTTCAAAAACATCGGCCGTTTCAACGAAGGCGTAATGAAAGGCATTAACTTCAACCGCCCTAAACATGGCGCGGTGACCTATCTGACGCTGGACGAATTGAAAGCTGCCGCGGAATTCTGGAAGGTGAACATCAAGCTGGACTGAGAGGAATAAATATTCTGGCGCGACAATTCACATCCGTCTATAGCAGTTTAACTAAAACTGTAGCCATTTTCGAAGGGCGAAGCCGGTTTTCCCCTCACCCCGGCCCTCTCCCTCGGGGAGAGGGAGCAGCAGCAACCGCACTCTTCTCTTTTTTGAATGTCGTTCAAATCCAGTCGCAGATTTGCGAAAGAGACGGCCAATGATTCTCCCTCTCCCCGAGGGAGAGGGCCAGGGTGAGGGGAAGGAAATTTTCCAATCCGCAAGGCGGCCACAGATTTTCTTGAATCGCTCTTAAGAATTTCAAAATTCCTGACAAAAGCCGTCAGATGGAAGGCGGCACCGGCCTTTTACTGAATTTGGCAAAGTATTCCAGAATCTGGTCACGCCATTTCGCGGAGTCAGCCACTTGAATCGTCAGACGTTCCGCCACTTCCTTGTGCCGGCGCGAATCAACTTTGCCGGCGAGCGACTCCCAGGTTCTCTGTAATTCCGCCGCTTGTTTTGCGCCCTCAAAATATTTCGCGCAGAGTTCATCCCATAAAATCCTTCCTGACTTCATTCGATAATCCCACGCGCAGCGATGAAACCAGAGGAGAAACTTTTCCGGACAGCGTTTGATGTCATCGAATATGTCGCAAACCGGGGGAAAGTATTGCTCAACGGCATGATCGCCGCGCTTGGTTCGATCAAACCCGATTCCTTCTGTCGAAGCCTGGTGATAATACGCCGCTGTCCAATCAGGTCGCGCTGCGCGGTCATTCCATGGTTGCGGCGCGTAATGATCACCGCCAATCAAATGATGCAGTCCGAGCGGCATTGTGTAATTCACGAAGGTTTCACGCGACGACATCATCATGTCGCGAATGACTCGAACGAGTTTATCGTCGTTCGTGAACGTCATGCGCGTCCACTCGTCCGCAATTTTTTCGGCGGACATTTCAGGATTCCAGGCCAACCGTCCGAATGCGTACCAATTGGATTGTGAGAAATGATGACCGCACCAGTTTGTATCTGTGCCTGGATTGACGACCGAAACCATTCCTGTGAGCTGGCTGGGATTTAGGTTTCCCGCCAGCACTTTGGCGACGGTGGAGCCTTTTCCTTTCGCGAACGTGTCCGCTTTTAAAAACTCTTCCCACATCGTGCCGAGATAAACGAGATGCTTCGCCTGGCCGAGATATTCCTGCGTTGCCTGAATTTCCGCGATGACGGGCGTCTGCTTCATCGCGCCGAATAGCGGATGAAACGGTTCGCGCGGTTGAAAATCAATTGCGCCGTTCTTCACCTGCACGACGACGTTTGGCCGGAATTTCCCATCGAGCCGCATGAACTCGATGTAGGCGCGTTTGGCGCGATCGGGATCAATGTCGTCATCATAAACAAACGCGCGCCACATGACGTTGCCTTTGTGCGGCGCGAGCGCATCAGCAAGCACGTTCGCACCATCGGCGTGCGTGCGCCCATACGTTTTCGGGCCAGGCTGGCCTTCTGAATTCGCCTTCACCAGAAATCCGCCGAAGTCGGGAATCAATCCGTAAATCTCATCCGCCTTGGCTTTCCACCAATCGGCAACTTTTGGGTCGAGCGGATCAGCCGTTGATAATCCTCCGAGACGCGTCGGCGCGGCGAAGTTCGCGCTCAAATACATTCGAACGCCGTAAGGCCGCCAGACGTTCGCGAGCGCGGCGACTTTGCGGAGATTGTCCGACGCGAGGATTCGCGGGTCAGCATTGACATTGTTGATCACCGCGCCATTGATTCCAATGGAAGCGCAGGCGCGCGCGTAATCGGCGTAGCGCGGACTGATTTTTTCGGGCAACTCGTTCCATTGCCACATCGAACGTCCGGCATAACCGCGCTCAATTGAGCCGTTCGGATTATCCCAGTGATTCATCAATCGAAGCTGAAGAGCGGGGCGCTCGGAAATGTTGAGCCGATCAATCGGCTGGCCGGTTTGCATCAATCGCAGAAAGCGGAAGACACCATACAACGCGCCAAGTTCGGTGTTGGAAGCGATGATTGTAACGTTGTTTCGGGAACGACGAGCTGCCGTGCGAATCAAGAAGCCTTCATCGCCGATGGCATCCAAATCGGCAGTTAATTTCAAATCCCGGATAGCCGTGGAATTCTTTGGCGTTCCGACGAACAATACACCGGATTCGGTTCCTCTGTCGGTCAAAGGCACCGCGCTGCCGAGCAGAGATGCAGTCGCGGTTTGCAATTCGGCGCGAATGATGTCGCTTGTCGCGGATGTGCCTTCGACGTGAATTGCGCGCACGAGGCGGCGATAGTCATCAGCGACTTTGCCCGGCGCGGCATATCGGAGCCAAAGTTTGTAGCCGTCATCATCGGGCAATTGCACTGATGGTGGAGCGGCATTGGTTCGACTCGGCCAGCTACCGACATAAAGGCCAGCGGCACCGGCGAGTCCCGTCGCGACAAATCTTCGCCGGGATACTTTCATTGCAATAAGAGCTTTCGCCGCCTGAATCGAAGCGTCAACTTAATTTCCAAGGCGCGCGATATTCACGGGTGAGAAGCTTGCTCGCGTCGGCATCACCCAGGATTTCTTCTTTCGCTGCATCCCATCGAATTTTTCGGCCGGTGACCATGGAAATCAGACCCAGATGTCCAGGAATTGCGGAATGATGCGCTGTCTCAACCGGTGCGACAGTGGGCTGGCGGGATTTGACGCAGTCGAGGAAGTTCCGGTAATGGCCTGGCGATTCGTAGAGTTTCACTTTACGCAATTCGTCAGGAAGAGTTTTGTATTCCTTCCATTTCGGATCGGAGCATTGGAATCCCCACTGGCCGGCCCAGATCCATCCGTCGGTGCCGATCCATTTCGGACCTTCCTGAATTTCGCGATAGCCCCCGGCGATTGTCATTTGAATGTCGTTGGGATATTTGAGTTCAATTCGATACTTCGTAGCGGTGTTGAACACATCGTCCTTCGGAGGAAAATCACCGTGACCTTCAATTTCCGTCGGGCCGGAGCGATCGCAATCCATTCCCCAGTGCGCGATGTCGCAGTAATGACCGATCCAGTCCATCAACATTCCGCCGCCGGTGTTGTAGTTCCAACGCCAGTTCATATGAACGCGAGCCTGGATGTAAGGGACCATTTTGGAGGGGCCAATCCAGGTTTCGTAATCAAGTTCTGGCGGAGGCTTTGACGGCTCAAAGTTCGGTTCGATGCGTTCATTGTTCTGGATGAAATCAATGAAACCGCTCAGTTGCCCAACCTCGACGCGCTGAATTTTGCCAATGAGTCCGTTGCGAACGATTTCCGCCGCGCGACGATAGGCTGCAACAGAGCGCCGCCACGAACCGGTTTGCCAGATGACGTTGTTTTGCTGAACGGCGCGGACGATGGCTTGTTGTTCGGCGATGGTTTTGGCGAGAGGTTTTTCGCCGTAAATATCTTTTTTCTGTCGGGCCGCTTCGGTCGCGACGAGCGCATGCCAATGGTCCGGCACGGCGAGCATCACAGTATCAATGTCCTTTCGCGCGAGCAGTTCGCGGTAATCGTGATACGCGGCGCAATCCTGATTTTGATATTTCTTGTTGATCGTATCTACCGCTTTCTTCAAATGATTTTTATCCAGGTCACACGCCGCGACGACCTGGCAATCTTCCTGTCCGAGAAATGCTCTGGTGTTTTCCGGGCCTTGCATTCCCCAACCGACAATTCCCATGGTGATGCGGTTGGACGGACGGTTCTGGCCAAAAATGGAGCTGGGCACAATTGTCGGCGCGGCAATAGCAGCGGCGGTGGTGGAGATAAAATGTCGCCGGCTGATCTTGTATGACTTCATAGTTACGGTTGCATCGAGTTAATTTCAGGAACAACCGATTTTAATGAGAGTCTGCCCGATTCTCAACACTTTCGTTAAGTTGGTCATGAATCAAATGAACGTGTCTGGCCTTGCGTAAAGTGTGACTTTTCGTTTAGTCCTGACGCCGCAAATCACATGAACAACAAACTTGATAAAAAAGTGGCGATTATTACCGGCGCGAGCGCCGGCATTGGACAGGCTTGTGCCCGTGCGCTGGCGCGAGAAGGGGCGCAACTCGTTCTGACCGCGCGACGCAAGGAGCGATTGGAAAAATTCAAACAGGAAATTGAGGCCGCTGGTGGGAAGGCGATCATCATCGCCGGAGACGCGCGTGAGGAGGAAACCGCGATCAGGACGGTTGAGGCGGCTGTGGAAGCATTTGGCCACATTGACATTCTCATAAACAACACCGGAATGGGAAATTACAAGAAGCTCGTGGATACCACTGCGACAGAATATGACGAGTTGATGGACACCAACGTTCGTTCCACGTTTTTGTTCACGCGGCACACGGTTCCGGTCATGTCGGCACAAAAATCGGGAACGATCCTGATAATTTCGTCAATGGCCGGCGTTTACGGTTTTGGGGGGCAGGCGGTTTATTGCATGAGCAAGTTTGCGCAGGTCGGTTTCGCACAATCGCTCGATCGCGAGTTGCGCGAAAGCGGCATCAAGGTCGGGGTGGTTTGTCCCGGCGGTGTGAAAACCGAGTTCGCCATCGGCAAAGGCCGCACAGAGGAATCAGTGAGAGAATCCAACATGCTCGATCCCGAAGACGTCGCGGGTGTGGTGCTGATGGCCTGCACACAATCGCCGAAGTCGCGCATCATCGAAGTTCAGATGCGCACAATGGCGGAGTCATTGGCCTAAAAACACCTTAGATACGGTCGAGTGTGGAATTAAGAGTCGCGCGCTTCTTCGATCCTAAAGGAAGTGTGATGGTTTTTGAGCCGTAGCGAATTTTTGGGTTTTCTCCGCCGACGCTGCGGACGACAGCTTCGGTGAGTTTTCCGTCCTTCCAAGAGAGGTCCAGTTCAAAGCCGCTCCGGGCGCGAAGTCCCTTCACACTGCCGGCAGGCCACGCGCTCGGAAGCGCGGGCAGCAGTTCGATCTCGCCCGTATGACTTTGCAGAAGCATTTCTGCGATCGCCGAAGTCCCGCCGAAGTTTCCATCAATTTGAAACGGCGGATGTTCATCGAAAAGATTTGGGTCGGTGTGTCGGGTATCAAATAAGGTGGTCAAGATGCTGTAGGCGCGATTGCCATCGTCGAGGCGCGCCCAACAGTTGATGCGCCAAGCGGTGGCCCACCCAGTCGAGTTATCTCCACGAGTGTTGAGAGTCACTTTCGCAGCGGCGGCGAGTTCGGGCGTTGTCCGTGGACTGATTTGCGCGCTGGGGAAAAGCGCATACAGATGCGAGATGTGCCGGTGCTGCAGGTCTCCAGACTGCTGATCCCAATCCTCCAGCCATTCCTGCACTTGACCCTGGGCACCGACCTGGATTGGGGCGAGCCGAGCGCGAGTGGTTTCCCACTTTTTCCGCAGGTCAGCATCCGTGTTGAGAATTTGGGACGCTTCAATGCAAGCCGTGAACAAGTCCCGGAGAATCTGCTCGTCCATGGACGGCCCCGCGCAAACGGCAGTGCGGAACGGAGTGTTTTTCTCTGGAGAAACGGAGGGATTAGTCACGAGCCATTTGTGCTGAGGTTCCTCCACCAATGTATCAAGGAAAAATTGAGCGGCACCGCGCATCACTGGATAAACACTTTTCAGATAATTTTTATCACCTCCATAGGCATAACGATCCCACAGATGCATACAAAGCCAAGCGCCGCCGCTGGGCCACATGCCGGAGCTTGCGAGATCAATCGGGCCGGTAGCGCGCCACAGATCGGTATTGTGATGAGCGACCCATCCGTTCGCTCCATACATCTCTTTGGCGGTGCGCGCGCCAGTTTGGGAGAGATCTTTTACCATGGAAATCAGCGGTTCCACACATTCGGAAAGATTGCAGACCTCCGCCGGCCAGTAATTCATTTCGGCGTTGATATTAATCGTGTATTTGCTGCCCCACGGAGGATTCATGCTTTCGTTCCATAAACCCTGAAGGTTCGCGGGTTGACCGCCGGGACGCGAGCTGCTGATCAGCAAGTAGCGTCCGAATTGAAAATAAAGCGCCGCGAATTGCGGGTCGTTGCCATTCTTGAAATTTTTGACTCGCTCATCCGTTGGCAACTGCATGGCATCGCTCTCGCCGAGGTCAATAGCAACGCGCCGAAAAATCTTCTGGTGTTCCTCGGTATGTCGGGATTGCAACCGATCGGCATTCATCTTTGCCGCTGCGGCGATGCGCTTTTTGTTAATTGCTGTTGGATCGCCCGAAACGTCCTCGAAACTCTTGTAGCTCGTGGCCAAAGCGATGAGCACCGTGGCAGAATTTGCATTCGTTACGCTGAGGGAATCTTCGGTCGCGACGATTTTACCGCCGTCCGCCAACACCTTGGCTCGAATCTCGAACTTGAGCGCGCCCTTGATTCCGGGTGTCGGCGTTCCGCCGCGTCGGCCGCCACCGCCTCCTCCGAAATCTCCATTCGTCCCGCTCAATACAATCATGTTCTCTGGCTCAATGGTCACATTGGACTTCTGCGGAGAACGTAAACCGGCGACGAAGGAAACAGATCCTTTCTTGTCCGCTTTTAATCGAACGACGATCACTTGATCCACTGGGCTGGCGAACACGCTCCGCTCATAGCGGACGTCGTTCATCATGTAGCTGACTCCCGATATTGCGGTGTCCAAATTGAGATCGCGGCAATAATCTTTGACCGTTGCCGCATCCATTCCCGGGAAGGTGAGATTCAGATCGCCCGCCGTTTGATAGGGCGCCTGACCGATCGGCTTGGAAAGAACGTCAGAAGTAATGAGTCTTGAGGCTTCTTGGTATTTGCCATCAAACACCATTTGACGGACCTGCGGCAGTGCGTCTTTCGCTTTGGGGTTTACCGGATCGTAAGGGCCGCCTGCCCAAAGGGTGTCTTCGTTAAGCTGCAATCGTTCGCGATCAACCCCGCCAAAAACCATTGCGCCAATCCGGCCATTTCCGATAGCGAGAGCCTCAACCCACCTGGACGCGGGTTTGCGATACCACAGGCTCAACGGTTCGGCAGCGAGCAAGCGCGTAGAACTGGAAAGGAGAATAAACGAACAAATCAGGTAAGAGATGCGGCTAATCATATCAGGACAATTCGATGTTATCTGTGACGACGCGGAACGGAACTGGTTACGTCAATGCGATCTTTGCCAACGTCGTTTCGTGAGGCAACAAAAAAGAGCACATCCGTCAGTTGACATATAACAGTAAGCACAGCATTCGATTATCTATACTGAACTAAATGCACCCACAGGATAGCAGCCGAAGAATTATGAAAGTGCCGTTCCACATTTTCCACTTCGCATTAACTCTCTGCGTCGGTTGCTTGCTTGTGGCTCACACACTCTTGGGTGCGGTGACGATAGGTAGCAATGCTGGAGCGCCCGCCGAACCATTGAGCACGTGGTACAAGAATCCCGCATCCGCATGGACGGACGCCGCTCCTATCGGAAACGGACGGATTGGCGCGATGGTGTTTGGGCGAGTGGATCAGGAACGACTGCAACTTAATGAGGACACATTCTGGTCGGGCCACCCTTACACCCCCACAAATGCCAACGCTCTGGTTGCGCTGCCGCAGGTTCGCGCCAAAATTTTCAACAGCAACTACACGGCGGCGGCAAGCCAGATTACTTCGAGCATGATGGGAAATCCTTCAGGGCAAGCAAAGTATCAGCCGATTGGCGATATCAATCTGGCCTTTCCCATTTCCGGCACTGTGACGAATTACCGCCGCGATTTGAATCTGGACACCGCGGTCGCATCCGTAACTTACCAGTTCAACGGGGTGACATACCTTCGCGAAATTTTTTCCAGTCCAGTGGATAACGTGATGGTGATGCGAATCTCTGCCGATCAACCGGGCAAAATCAACTTCGCGGCATGGTTCACAACTCCGCAAAGCCAAGGAACAAACGTCGCCACAGTTGGCGGCGACACGCTTGTGCTTTCGGGCACAGGTGGTGGCACCGGACCGAGTGGTATTACCGGAATTCTTCCGTGGGAATCGCGGCTGCGAATTCTGCCGCAGGGCGGGACGGTTTCAGTTTCGGGCAAGACGCTCGTGGTGACGAATGCAGATTCAGCCGTGCTGTTGATTGACGCCGCCACAGCTTACAAACGATACAATGACACAACGGGAAATCCTGCGGCCCTGACTACGACGCGAATCGCTGCTGCGGCGCTTCAGCCCTATAATCAACTCAAGACCAATCACATAGCGGAACATCAACGACTGTTTCGTCGCGTGCATTTTGATCTGGGGCGAACCGCCGCTGCCGACGCGGCCACAAACGAGCGGCTGGTGAATTTTATGAACGGTACCAATGATCCGCAATTGGCCGTGCTCTATTTTCAATTTGGCCGTTATCTCTTGATCTCCAGCTCGCGTCCTGGCGATCAGCCCGCCAATCTGCAGGGCATCTGGAACGACTCGACCTCGCCGTCCTGGGACAGCAAATACACGATCAACATCAACTGCGAGATGAACTACTGGCCGGCGGAACCGGGAAATCTTTCCGAACTGACTGGACCGCTGACGCGAATGGTTAAAGAGTTGTCAGAAACAGGAACAAACATTGCAAGGGTTCACTACGGCGCGAATGGCTGGGTAGTCCACCACAACACTGACATCTGGCGCGCGGCAGCTCCGATTGATTGGGCGGAACCAGGAATGTGGCCGATGGGTGGCGTGTGGCTTTCGACTCATTTATGGGAACATTTTCAGTTTACGCTCGACACGAATTATCTGGCAGATGTTTACCCGGTTTTGAAATCCGCCTGTCAATTCTATCTTGATTTTCTCGTCAGCGATCCAGCGAATACAAACTGGCTGGTGACTTGTCCGTCCGGCTCGCCCGAAATCAATCATCCCTATGGCACTTCAATCTGCGCTGGACCAACGATTGACATGGCTCTTCTACGCGATCTTTTCGACCAGACCTCGCGCGCTGCAACGATTTTGGGATTGGACGCTTCGTTCCGGACCCAGTTAGCCAATACGCGCGCACGGCTGGTGCCGTTCCAGATCGGTTCACACGGCCAATTGCAGGAATGGAAGGACGACTGGGATTATCTGATTTCTGACATTCATAACCGGCACATCTCACATCTCTACGGCTTGTTCCCGAGCGCACAGATTGACGTGCGAACAACGCCGGCACTGGCGAACGCAGCAACTGTTTCCCTCAATTTGCGCGGAGACAATACGACCGGTTGGGGCACAGCGTGGCGCATCAATTGTTGGGCACGCCTGCACGATGGCGACCGCACTTACAGCATTGTGAGAAGGCTGCTCGACACATCGCATACTTACAACAATCTGTTTGACGCGCATCCACCGTTTCAGATTGACGGCAACTTCGGCGGCGCATCGGGCATGATGGAAATGTTGATGCAAAGTCAGCGCCGACTGAACGATGCTGACCCCACAAGCCTCGCTTTCGAAATTGAACTCCTCCCGGCTCTGCCTGCCGCGTGGCCAAACGGTTCGATCACCGGTTTGCGCGCCCGCGGCGGATTTGAAGTGGACGAGTATTGGGCGAACGGGAAATTGACCAATGCTGTCATTCGCAGCGTTGGTGGCACGTTCTGCAGTGTGCGCTACGGCTCAGTGACAAACACGTTCACATTCACAAATGGACAATCCGTGGTATTCATTCCGCCGCTCACTGATGATGGACTCGCGCTGCGCAGCGTCGGCGGGAATGCCAGTGCGAGCGGAGCGGATACTGGCGCTGGCGCAACGAATGCGTTCGACCGAGTGGAAGTGAGCGCGTGGTCAACGATCGGCGATTCCCCAGTCTGGCTGCAATACGGGTTCAATGCCAATGGTCCTTGGTGGGCGATCACTCAATACAAGCTTGTGAGTTCGATAAACGATCCCGGCGCTGATCCGCGCGACTGGCAATTGTTGGGATCGAATGATGGCAACACGTGGACTGTGCTGGATACGCGAAGCAATGAAACCTTCACCGCGCGAAGTGAAGCAAAGCGCTATGCATTCTCCAACGGAACAGCGTATCGTCATTATCGGTTGAACATTACCGCACCGGCCGGCGGCCCGGGTGGCGGCGTTAGTCTGGGCGAGTTCCAGTTATGGTCGGACGATACGAAAGATCAGGCGTCGGCGAGCGCACAGAACGCCCCGTCCGAAGGCGCGGCGCAGGCTTTCGATGGACGCACAAGCACGAAATGGTACAATTCGGACGCGTCTCCCACCGGTTGGCTGCGATTCCAGTACGGCGGTGGAACGGCGTGGGTCGTGTCGCAATACTCAATCAGCAGCGCCAACGATGCCCCGACCCGCGATCCGCGCGACTGGCAATTTCAAGGCTCGAATGACGGTTCGACCTGGACGACGCTGGACACGCGTTCCGGCGAAACATTTCCGTCGCGCTTTCAGACGAAAACCTACACGTTCGCCAACACGACAGCGTATCGTTATTACCGATTGAACATCACGGCTGATAACAGCGGCACGGGTCTTCAACTTTCGGAACTCACGCTTGGTCCAGCGAGCGCCTTGACCAGCGCACCCACCGGACTAAATGCGCAAGCTGGTCCCATTACCAACAGCATTTACCTGAGTTGGAATGCGCTGACTGGCGCAACGATTTATCACGTGCGAAGGAGCCAAAACAGCGCCGGGCCGTTTGTCACGATTGCCAGCGGTACGACCGTGACGAGTTTCACGGATTACTCGCTGACCCCCGACACCCAGTATTACTACAAGGTGGCAGGTGCGAATTCAGACGGAATCGGACCGGATTCAGCATCTGTTTTCTTCCTGCTCGCATCTTCCCCGCCGGCTACGCCTGCGAATTTGATCGCCAACTTTACTGGTCCGTCGCAGGTTTTGCTCAAATGGGATCCTGCGACATTGGCGGCCAGTTACAATGTGAAGCGTTCCATCAGCAGCGGGGGACCTTACAGCGTCGTGGCGAGCAACACCGCCGGAACGTCCTACACCAACACGGGAGTATCATTGCAAAGCTATTTTTATGTCGTGTCCGCAGTGAACATCATCGGCGAAAGCTCGAATTCTCCGGAGGCAGCCGCGATTGCCACTGCGCCGGCGGCTCCGGCGAATTTGATCGCGACCGCCAGCGGCGCGACCCAGGTTTCGCTCACTTGGAATCCTTCGGTGTTGGCTGCGAGCTATAGCGTTAAGCGATCAAGCGCCAGCGGCGGGCCTTACGCCAATGTCGCCACCGGCGTTGTGTCGAACAACTACATTAACAATGGATTGACGAGCGGCGCGACTTACTACTACGTCGTCTCGGCGGTGAACAGCATGAGCGAAAGTCCGAATTCATCTGAGACCAGTGTAATCGTCAGCACACCGCCCACGCATATTGAGGCAGAAACCTACTCGAGCCAATCAGGGACCGCGAACGAGAGTTGTTCGGAAGGCACATTGGATGTCGCGAATATCAACAACGGTGATTGGTGTATTTACAACGGCGTAAATTTCGGCGCACGCACGCTCGCACTCAATGCGCGTGTGGCGAGCGCAACCAGTGGTGGCAACATCGAAGTCCGCTTGGGAGCAACGAACGGAACACTGGTGGGCTTGATCAACATTTCAAACACCGGCGGCTGGCAAACATGGATGACGCGGAGCACCGCGTTAACGAATGTCACCGGAGTGCAGAATCTAGCGTTGCGGTTTATGGGCGGGGGTGGATTTTTGTTCAATGTAAACTGGCTGGAGTTCACTCCGGTTTCAACGGTTCCACCGGAAGTGCATGGAGAATTTGGCAACGGGCAACTTCAACTGAGCTGGCCGTCGGACCATATCGGTTGGTCGTTGCAGGCGCAGACCAACCTCCCGGGCGCCGGCATCGGAACCAATTGGGTAACGATCTCCGGTTCAAGTGGAACCAATGTCATAGCTATTCCTGTCAGCAGAGCCAACGGGAGTGTCTTTTTCCGCGTGATATTTCCATGACCCTGGTGCCGAACCGGCCTTGACGCGACTTATCTTTGGAAGACAATCGAACCTCATGCACCTCTTCATATTTGCGATAGAGCGAGGGGTATGTCTGTGTGCGGCTTTATTGATGTGCGGACTGTTCGCGGCAAACTCCGCCGCGCAGCAAGGTGCTCTTCCGACCGAACCCAGCTTGGTTACAAACCTGGTTCAGCTACGAAACCTTGCTGACCGGAAACCAACGATTGTTCATCCGTTTCGAATCGTGGCGGAAGTCTGCGACGCAAATGTTGGATCTGGTATTTTAGCTCTACGTGATTCGTCAGGTATCGAATTCATTCAACTGGATCTTCGAGGACAACAGGTGAGGCCTGGAACTTCCATTTGTTTGGAGGGAAACGGGTTTGCCGTCGCAATAAAAAGTTTTGGGTTGGAATTGGTTCCCGCGAGGGTGATAGACAACGACGGCTTCCATGCGATGAATCTTGAATCTGGCACAATGTCTCTCCATGCAGGTTTGAACCGGATAACTCTTCAATGGTTTAACGGGCAGGGTTCAATAAATTTGAATGTACGGTACGCGGGACCGAATCTGCCGCGACAAATAATCCCGAGTTCCGTTTTATTGAGGGCGGAATTTGATCCTCAAACCGGCCGGACCAATTTTTCCGACGGGTTGAACTATCGCTGTTACGAAGGTGACTGGCAATTTTTGCCGGATTTTCCAAAGCTTCAGCCTGTAACGACCGGAGTCACGACGAATTTTGATCTCCGTGTCCGAACGCGGGACGAATCCGTCGGACTGGAGTTCGACGGTTTCATCAGAATCCCGCAGGACGGTGTTTACACATTCTATCTCGGATCGGACGACGGGAGCCGGCTTTTTGTTGGCGAGCCATCCTTGCACGTTAGTGAATTGGGGCGACCCGGAATGGCGGCTGAAGCTAACAATCGCCGCTGGCTCACATTGGAAGGGACGGTTGATTTCTGCGCGAGCTGGGAAGACGGAGGTGAATTGCAAATGAAGGTTGGCGATGACGATATCCGAGCAGAGGTTTTTGCCAATGGCGGCTCGATACCGAACTTTCTCCGTAACACGAGAATCAAAATTACCGGAGCGTATGAGGAGGTTACCTCTGAAAACGACAAGCGCGTGCCAGGGAGATTCATGGTCTGCAGCTGGAATTCAGTGCGTCTCTTGCCGTCGCTGGACGATGAGGAGGAAAAATCTTCTATGGGCGAAGCGGTAACAAATTGGTTGGCGCCGACATCTGTCACTGCGACCAACCTGGGCCGGGTTATTACGACCATTGCGGAAATTAAAGCGTTACCCGTCGAAATTGCCCGGAAGGGGCTGCCTGTTTCGATACGCGGTGTTGTTACCGCGGCGGGTGGCGCCGGAGCAGTTGTGCAGGACGCCACAAAAGGCATTTATGTATTTCCGCGGCAAATCAGGAATTCCGAGCCGCTGGCGCGCGGACAATCCTTTCAGATTGATGGCATTACCGATCCGGGGTTTTTCGCTCCGCAGATCGCCGCGCAGAAGATCACTTATTTGGGGGCGGCTCCGCTGCCCAAACCTCTGCGAGCAACGTGGGAACAGTTGATGAATGGAAGCCTTGATACTCAGTATGTTGAAGTCGAGGGCGTCATCACAGCCGTTCATGATCGGGAAATCAGAATGTTGACTGAAGGTGGCAAGCTTACACTGGATTTGAGTCGTCTTCGACCGGAGGCGTTGGCTGGTTGCGAGAACGCGATAGTTCTGGTCAGAGGCTGTGTTTTCGGTCCTTTCAACGCGGTAACGCACAAGGTCGAACCAGGCACGATTCATATGGGAGGTGTGACCGTTAGCGTTGTTGAACCACCGCCTCGCGACGTTTTTAATGTCCCACAAAAACGGATCGGAGAATTACTGTTTTACGATCCCAAGGCGGCACCTTTTCGGATGCTCAAAATCAGCGGACAAGTAATTCATGGGCGAGGTGACGAATATTTTTTGGCTGATGGCACAAATGGAATTCATGTAACAACCAAAAGCTCAGGTTATTTTTTTGACGGCGATTTGGTGGACGCTGTTGGTTTTTTGGCGTTGGGAGGTTCAGTTGTTGAACTGCGTGAAGCAACCATGCGAAAAACCGGCGACGCTCCATTGCCATCGCCGACGAAGCTCACGCCCGCACATTTGTTGCAGGCAAGCTACGCAGGCACACTGGTTCAGGTGGTCGCCACATTGATGAATCATTGGCGCGAAGGCTCGGATCAATTTTTGGAGCTTCAATCCGGGTTTTTTGCGTTCAGAGCGCGGATTGATAGTCCTTCCAAGACCATTTCATTGCCTCCGGCTGGGAGTCTCCTGGAACTCACCGGTGTTTATTCACCTCGCGGCAAAGTATCAGGCGATGGCAATGTCAGCGGCTTTGATTTACTGCTCTCCTCTCCGGCGGGCGTGCGCATTTTGGAAACCCCGTCGTGGTGGACCTTTAGACGCATGCTCATCCTTTCGGGAATTCTTGCTGTCCTTCTTTGTGTTGTTTTGCTTTGGAACAAGGAATTGCAGCGGCAAATTCAGGAGCGCGGACGGCTGTTGGAAATCGAAGTGCGCAATCGCCAGCGCGCTGAACTGCAACGCGCGGCAGAAGCCGAGCGGTCACGAATTGCACGCGATTTACATGACGAACTTGGCACCGGCCTGACGGCTGTAAGTTTGCTTGCAAGTGCTGGACTCGGAGAATACGGGGGTTCGGATAAAATCAAAGGTCGCCTGCAAACCATTGCCGAAAAAGCGCGCACACTAGTGGCTTCACTCGATGTTATTGTTTGGGCGATTGATCCGGGCCGCAATTCGTTGCAATCGTTTGCCGATTATCTTCGAAGCGAAGCAAAAGAACTGCTTGCATCGTCGGGTGTGGCTTGTCATTTCCGTATCCCGCTCGAACGTGATAGCGTTACGCTTTCCGGATCTGTGCGACACAGCTTGCTTCTCGCCATCAAAGAAGCGCTGAACAATGTCATCCGTCATGCATCGGCCACGGAAGTCGAATTGCAGATGAAGGAAACCAACGGACAACTCGAAATTTGTATTGCCGATAATGGACAGGGGTTTGATAGGAATAACGTTCAGCGCGGTCATGGACTGACCAACCTTCAGGAGCGAATGAAAGCATTGAATGGACGATGTGAAATCGAGACAGGTCCGGGAAAAGGAACGACAGTCAAATTCATTCTCCCGTTACCTCGCGATGACCACCAACGAAGTAACTCAGACATTACATGACGAAGGTAGCCGTTATTGAAGACGACAGAGCGATGCGTGAAATGCTGGTCGAGTTGATAGACAGCACTCCCGGATATCACTGTGTGTGTGCCTGCTCGACATCCAAAGAGGCGCTCAACGAGGTCCCAAAACAAAAGCCAGACGTAGTGTTGATGGATATTCACTTGCCCGATGAATCCGGGATCGCCTGCACTGCGCGTTTGACTGACAAAATGCCTCATCTGCAGGTTATCATCGTGACGGTTTACAAGGACACGGAACTTATATTCCAAGCGCTGAAAGCCGGGGCTATCGGATATATTCTCAAACGTTTTCGCCCTGAAGAGATTATCGAGGCAATCGCCGAAGTGCGCGCAGGAGGCGCTCCGATGACGAGTGAGATTGCGAGCATGGTGGTGCGTTCTTTTCGAACACCCTCAGCGGAACCGGAGGCAGACGGATTGACTGCCCGCGAATCAGAGATTCTGACGCTGCTTGCTGAGGGACTTTCAAACAAAGAGATTGCGCAAAAAACCAACATTACGGTTGGTACGATTCGCACTCACTTGGAACACATCTATAAAAAACTTCATGTCCGTGGCCGCACTGAGGCAATGGTCAAATACTTTCGGGCCAAGCAGAATGCTGCAACCACCAGCGCCAGATAACATTGTGCGAGCTCGCGCCACACTGTGGTCACTGGCGGAATCCGTCAATTGACGGATTCCGATCCTGCTTACCTTTCTGCTATTGTTCCAATCAATCCGATGTTATTCCAGCCCCCATGCTTTTAGGTGAAGTAACCACTCGGAGCAAAAAGAATTGTAAAAATATGAATAGTTTTAAAAACAACCCATCCTATGTTATTTTCTCGCAAGGCTTGTGCGGCTCGCTTTGGCGACGGCTTGGATGTTTGTTTGCCGCCGGTCTGACGTTTGCATTATTCGCACTCGTCCTGCCTGTTCGCGCCGATGTCGTTATCCTGGATAATCATTTCAATGATCCAAACAATAATATCGGACTTAACACCAATGGCATCGGCAGCGGTTTTACTATCTTTACTGCCGCCCAAGGTGGAGTGATCGAAAGTAACAGTTTTATCCACACCCTTATGAGAGTGAACGGTGCGGATCGAGCGGTTTTCTGTTCCATAAATTCCATTCCGGTTGGTGCCGCAGGCACGCGCTATGAGTTTCGGAACGTTCAATTTGAAAAGCAACCTAGCAGCACCGGTACCGGTGCTACTGACCGGCTACTGATCGGCGTTCAAGATCGAGCACCCGCCGGCGACTTCATTGAAGCCGGACCGGCTAATATGCCCAATGGTTTCTGGATTCAGTTCATGAGTGATAGCGAGGTGAATGGTCCGAGCGGGGGCGGCACAGGCACAGGAAATGGCGGCTGGGGAACTCTCAACGGATCGTCGCCAAATACCATTTTGTTTCATAAAGACCGCGACGGAACGCGTACGATATTGGCCGGTTGGAGATTTGATAATCTGAATTGGGGTCAACTCACCCCCGACAATTTTTCCCCAGCTCTCAACATCACGCTCACACTTTCTGCAACCACTTGGGCGCTCAACATCACTGGCGACACACATGATGGAGGTAATCCGATTAGTTACAGTGGTAATTACTCGGATTACGGCATTAAGAACGCGTTAACCACCGGACTCAATAATAACGTTTTTGTCTGCGCCGAAGGCCAAAATGAAGATCCAGGAATCAATATTCTGGTTGACCGCGTGGTTGTCACCCATACGGGGAATCTCATCGTGCCAACGCCTTTGTTTTCCACTCCTGAGTATGGTTTCGCAACTAACAGTGTTCGGGCCGGAGAGTTTGTTGGTTTGTCTATTTCTGCGACCAGTTCAGTGGCGACGCCCACTTTTCAATGGCAAATGGAAGATTCGTCTGTGCCTGGCACTTTTACTAATTTTCCCGGCGGGACTGGTACAAACATTATTGTGAACACCATAGGGCTGGGCGATTCTGTGGGCCGTGGCATTCGTGTCATCGCCAACGACGGGTTAAATTCCGTGACCAGTGCTGTTGTTACTCTTACGGTTGGCCCCGGCGTTGCACCGACCTTGGTTCAAGACACCACGCCTCCCGGTCCTGAAACGCGTAACATTGGCTTGAGCATCAGTTACAGTGCAAGTTTTTCGGGAAATCTTCCTATGACAAATCAATGGCAGAAGAGTCCGGACGGCGTCACATGGACAAACATTCCCAATGCGACGAACCCTTCGCTGCTCCTGGCCGGTCTCACCGCAGGCGACGCAGGTTATTATCGTTTGGTCGTCTCGAACCTCGTCGGAAGTGCTGCTTCGACCGCCAGCCAATTGATTACCACTAACGGCAATATCAAATTTCTGTGGTCGGCACCCGTTCCTTTTGCCAGCCTCAATCTCAATGCGAACCAGATACTGACCAACTTTCCTGGAACAAAGATCGCCGGTGCTTTGAGAGGGAATGGTGGTCCAACAACGGTTTCGTTGACTCCGAATCCTAACTTTTCAACGAACATTGTATTCGCCGCGCGCGGGACGTGGGCCGAGGTATCTGGCGCGGGCACGGGTAACAATGCATTCCCGGGGACAAATGCCCCTTACACCACGACCGGAAACGCTAATTTCAACACTTGTTTAAGCAATTACCGGTCTGACGGATTCACACATATCATTTCTTTGAGCAATCTTGTTGTTGGACAGCAATATTCCGTGCAGTTATTCGCGTTGGACGGTCGCAGCTTGAATCCAGGCGCTAACACCCGCACTGCGAATTACCAGGATCCGAATGATCCGCTCGATGTCTCAGTCAATTACTCCATGGCTGATTTCGTTTACATCGTGGGCACCTTCTACGCGTCCAATACCGTAGAGGAAATTCAGCAGAACCTTCTAAACCCTGGCGGTCAAGGTAACTTTAACTGCTTGGTATTGCGAGCGGTTGGCTGGAACCCACCGCCTTACATCACCGGCCAACCGAATAACGCTGGCGGTTACGTCGGGGAAACCACGGTCTTGAGCGGCGGTTCGGCTGCTGGTGATGCCACTATTCCAAGTCCCACGATCGTTTATCAATGGAAAGCAGGTCCGAGCGGCGGGCCGTATACAAACCTCATTGACGGTGCCAAATACAGCGGTGCTAACTCGGCAGCGCTCACGGTGAAGAATTTGGCCTTTTCTGACGCCTCGGTGGTTTATGTGCTGACGGCCAGTAACGGAGGTGGCTCCACGATGTCCCGCGAAGTTACCATTAACGTCCAGTCTCCGCCCTCACACGACCTCCTTGGTCATTGGCTTTCGGGAGCAGCAAGCTTCGCTGACACCGCAAACTTTATTGCGCCAGGTACTTTTGACGGTTTTATTATCAGCAACGGCATCGTCGGTGCTGGTGGCAATTATTATTTCACGAACGACGTGCCGCCCGGCGGAACCGGCCAGTCACTTTATCTCTTTGGCAATACTGGTGTCATTATCAGCAACACCTCCACAGCGGACCTTGGCTACCGAGACACATTTGACAACGGCATGCAGGCGAGGTTTAGCATCGGGTTTTGGGCCAAAGGCTTCCCAGGCACTTGGAATCCCTGGGTGTCGAAGGACGGTGAAGCCAACGGCTATCAGCAACGACGAAATGCCGCAAACAACTTCGCAATCCTGACTGTTCGAGGCGCAACAGCGGCACCTGATCCAGGAGGAAACATCAACAGCAATGATGGCCGTTGGCATTACTATGCCGGCACATTCGATACAGTGAACGGACAGCGTAATTTCTATGTTGATGGACAATTATCTCAGCAAACGCTCGGCAACACGCCGTTTTCACTAGCGTCGGCGGCGCATCTCATGATCGGAGCACGAGAAAGCGGCGGTACACTCACATATCAAGCCTACTTTACCGGTTATATCTATGATGTGCGCATCTATGATTACGCCTTGAGTCAGCAAGAAATCGGCACTATCGGCAAGGTATCGCCACCGATGACTTCGCAAGTCAGTAGCGGTAAGGTGATTCTAACTTGGCCATTTGGAACGTTGGTTCAAGCGACCAACCTGCTCGGACCGTGGACGCCAGTCGCCGGGGCGACCTCGCCTTACACGAACACTCCGACTGCAGGGACACCGCAGCTATTCTTCCGCGTATCAAATCCGTAGGCGGACCTTTCACAATCGCCCGGGCAGGGATTCCTGCCCGGCGATTTTTTGTTAAGAGAGGACAGGCACTCTTCGCTTGAAATTCGCTGTCGTCGAGGTCTATGGAACAGGGATCGGGGCTGGTTTTTGGGGGAAGCCTACAGACGACATTGAAGCAACAATCGAAAACCGTAATTGGTTGATCAGGCGGCGAGCGCTTTCCTTAACCTCAGCACTTCCGAATGCAATTGGCGTGCAAGCTCCTTTCGATTCCGGCTTCCTTTTTGAACTTCAGTGAAAACTACTTTGGCTTTAATCGCGTCCTTGCTCAGAAGATTGATCAAATGTGGAACTAACGTCATATCTTTCCAGTAACACACCTCCTCGGTAACATCACCGGGAGTCAGTTCGTAAGAGATCAGTCCTGCAGTTATCAAATAAGACTGCCGGGCCGCCGCTTCAAGCAATGAAGATTTGAATGGCAACACAGTCTCGCCGCCGGAGCTTGTGCCTTCCGGAAACAGCACGACCAATGAACCATTGCGCAGAGCGGCTTCGATTTCCTCTGCCGATTGCGCCGTCCGAGAGGGTTTGCTTCGGACAACGAAAATGGTCCCGGCGAGTCGCGCAAACCAGCCGAATACTGGCCACTGCCTCACTTCGCTCTTCGCAACAAACACGGATGGCGTTAGCGCAGCCAGCACGAGCACATCGAGATAGCTCAAGTGATTGCACACCAGCATACCCCGCATTGGAATTGTTCCGACCGCGTCAGTTTTGACCCCGAAGATTCTTAACACCCGTTTTGCTGAGCATTGCAGCCACGCTGCTTTTGCTTGCGGCTGTCGGGGCTGAAATGCGCAATTTGTTACGTAACCGATCGCCGCTCGAAAAAATTCTCCGATCAACCAGAGAAGCCGCCCAGTCACACGGAAGGGAAACTTCAGCCATGATTTCATTTGTCGAAAAATCTCTGTCGAGCCAGTGGGTGAAGTGTTTTCAAATCGAGCATCGTAAGGAAATCAATCGTCTTGAATTGCCGATCCAATGCCGGCGGGCCGCAGATTTTTGCGCCAAGCGTGAGATACGCGCGGAGCAGTTTGGGAATCGCCACGGGTTCCGGCGTCAGCTCCGTGAGCGAGCAATCGTAGGCAGACAGAGGACGCGTTCGCCACAGAGGTTCAACCAAATGTTTGCGGCACAAATCCGCGTAAGCTGATGCGCCGGTCGCCGCATCTTGCGAGGTGATCGAACTGCATCCGAATAGATAGCGCGTGCCGTGTCGCTGCGCGTATTCCGCAATGCCTTTCCAAAGTATTCCGAGCACTATCAGGTTCCGGTGCTGCTGATGAACACACGCACGACCCAATTCCATCATTTCGTTGCGCAGTGATTCGTATGCTGCAAATTCAAATTCCTGCTCACAATAATAGCCGAAATTTTCCTTAGCCTTCGCGCCGGTTTGCAGACGATACGTTCCGACAATCTTTTGTGACTCCACATGTTCGACAATCAGATGATCGCAAACAGTATCAAAACGATCTTCATCGCGACACGTTGCGTAGGAGCGGGCGAGCCCCTCGTTCAATTCGAGATTGAAGACTTCGAACCGCAACCTCTGCGCCGCGCGGATTTCGTCTGAGTTCCGCGCCAGGCGAGCGACGTATTGCGCGGGCGAACTGACCGCCAAACGAACGGATTCAAAAGTTGTTTTCACGGCACGCACTGTGCCGATGCTTTGTGTCAGGGGAGCAACGCTCATGTTACATTTTTTCTCGTATGCGCTGTTTCATGCGATCGCGCGCTTCAGATGAGAGTTGTTCTATCGGCCGCGACACGACGACAGGGTGTTCGTGTGCAGCCTCGCGGATAAAACGGAGATGTTTTCCGTAGCGCCGGCACCATTTGCAGATCATCAAATGAACCCATACACCCGCGCGCGTTGAACGCGGCAGTGGTTGGACGAGAGATTCAGCTTGCGCGCGCGAGGCTTCCTGGCAGTTGAGTGACAGCGCTGCACAATCGGATTTAAGTTTTTTCCAGAAATTCATGTGTGCTCGGATAACCGCGGAGATTGGTCGGGCTTGGAGGGCATTCCTTACGAGCAATTTGCGAACGACAACATAGTGTCTTCGCAACCTGGACACGGGGCACGCAGGATGTGTAAGGAACCTTCATTCTTCGCGACGAACTCGCACGCAAAGAACGAAACAAGTTGAAATATGAATTCAATCACAATGCCCGAAGTGAAGTTGTCGCCGAGTCGCACGATGCAGATGCCTGTTGAGCACGAACAATTGATGCAGCAGCATTTACGCGACGAAAACCTGCCGGAAGCCGTCATGCCCGCAATGGCGATCAACAAAGTTCTCAAGGGTCAAAAGGCGCTTGTTACCGGCGCGAATTCCGGCATCGGCAAAGCGGTCGCGCTTTCGCTCGCGCACGCCGGAGCGGATGTCGTGGTGAATTATGTTTCGCGACCCGACGCAGCCGAGGAAGTCGTCGCGCATATCACCAGCTACGGCGGAAACGCTTTCGCCTTCAAAGCGAACGTTGCGAACGAAGCGGATGTGCAAGCGATGTTCAAGAAGATGATCCAGGAATTCGGCACCATAGATATTTTGGTGAACAACGCCGGTCTTCAAAAAGACGCGCCGCTCGATCAGATGTCGCTCGCCGATTGGCAATTCGTTCTCGACGTGAATCTCACAGGGCAATTTCTCTGCGCGCGCGAAGCCGTGCGCGAGTTCAAACGCCGTGGTGTTCGCAAAGAAGTTTCCTGCGCTGCTGGAAAAATTATTTGCATGAGCAGCGTTCACGAGGTGATTCCCTGGGCGGGTCATGTAAATTACGCCGCGAGCAAGGGCGGCGTCATGCTGATGATGAAAAGCATCGCGCAGGAAGTCGCGCCGCATCGCATCCGTGTGAACTCCGTTTGCCCTGGCGCGATTCGCACGCCGATCAACATGGAAGCCTGGGGCACGCCCGAAGCCTATCGCGAGTTGATGAAATTGATTCCCTACAAGCGCATCGGCGAGCCGGATGACATTGGCCGCGCGGTAGTTTGGCTGGCGAGCGATGAATCAGATTACATTCACGGCGCGAGCATTTTTGTAGACGGCGGAATGACGCTTTATCCCGGCTTCGAAACGGGAGGCTAATTTCCCTCTTAATCGTAATCTTACTCTCAATCCGTTTCGGCGGGAGAGTAAGATTAAGATTAGGATTGAGATTAAGACCGAGAACTCTACGCACACACCCAAATGAATCTGCAATCTGAAAACTCCAATTTGCGTTCGCAAGAATGGCTCGAAACCAATGGTCTCGGCGGTTTTGCTTCCGGAACTGCCAGCGGAATTCGCACTCGCCGCTATCATGCGCTGCTTCTCACGGCTACAACTCCGCCGACGGGGCGAATGGTTTTGGTGAACGGCTTCGATGCCTGGATCGAAACTCCCGCCGGCCGCTTTGAATTGACTTCGCAGCAATACGCGCCGGACGTGATTGGCGGCAGCGGCGCGCAGCACATCGAACAATTCACGCCGCAACCGTGGCCGCGATGGATTTTCAAATTCGAAGACGGCACTCGCATCGAACAAGAAATCCTGATTGGCCGCGAATCGCAACTAACGCAAATCTGCTGGCGTTTGCTCGGCCAACGCAAAAGCGCGCGGCTTTTTGTGTGGCCATTTCTTTCCGGTCGCGATTATCATTCGCTGCACAAAGAAAATTCTGCATTTCGTTTTGATGCGCTCGTGGATGGCGAGCGTGTGATTTGGAGTCCCTATCCCGCCGTGCCGAATATCGTTGCGCTTTCAAATGGTCATTATCAACACGAGCCGCATTGGTATCGCAACTTCCGTTACGCCGAAGAAACCGCGCGCGGCCTCGACGACACGGAAGACCTGGCTGCACCGGGAGTTTTTCAATTCGATCTCGCGTCGAGCGAGGCCGTATTGATGTTCACCACCGCAGATTCCCCAGCGCTCTCGCGCAAACGTGATTTGTCTGCGTTGAAATTTGCGGAAGCCGTTCGCGCGAACGAAGAAATCCGCCGCGCGGAATTTCCGACGCCGCTGCACGGCGCGGCGGAGGATTACATCGTGACAGGTCGAAACGGCAAAACAATTGTTGCCGGTTACCCGTGGTTCACCGATTGGGGCCGCGACACTTTCATTGCGCTGCGCGGATTATGCCTCGCGACGGGTCGTCTCGGAGACGCGAAAGAAATCTTGATCGCGTGGACCAACTCCGTTTCGGAAGGCATGTTGCCGAATCGTTTTCCCGATCACGGCGAGCAGCCTGAATACAATTCTGTGGACGCTTCACTGTGGTTTGTGATCGCCGTTCATGATTTGCTCCAAGCTGCAAATGGAAGCGGCATTGTTTCCGCGAACGAAAAGCGCGCGCTGCAAAATGCCACCGAACAAATCCTCGAAGGCTATTCGCGCGGCACGCGCTTCGGTATTCGCATGGACGACGATGGCTTGCTCGCGTGCGGCGAACGCGGCGTGCAACTCACGTGGATGGACGCGAAAATTGGCGAATGGGTCGTCACGCCGCGCGCCGGCAAGCCGGTCGAGATCCAAGCGCTGTGGTTGAATGCACTGAAGATCGCGAGTCAGTTTTCGCCCGGCTGGCAAAAGCATTTCGAGCGCGGGTTGAGATCGTTTCAGGAAAAATCCTGGAATGAACAATGCGGTTGCCTATTCGACGTCGTGGACGTGAATCATCGCGCGGGCGAAAACGACGCGACGATTCGCCCAAACCAAATTTTTGCCGTTGGTGGTTTGCCGTTTCAGTTGCTCGACGGCGAACGCGCGAAACGCGTTGTCGCACTCGTCGAAGAAAGATTACTCACGCCGCTCGGCCTCCGTTCGCTCGCACCGGGCGAACCGGATTACAAACCGCGTTATGAAGGCGGTGTTTGGCAACGGGACGGCGCGTATCATCAAGGCACCGTTTGGCCGTGGCTCATCGGGTCATTTGTGGAAGCTTGGGTTCGCGTTCGCGGTTCAACAGAGAAATCCAAACGCGACGCGCGCGAAAAATTTCTCATGCCACTGCTCGCGCATTTGAACGAAGCCGGTCTGGGGCACGTCTCAGAAATTGCTGACGCCGAAGCGCCGCATACGCCGCGCGGATGTCCGTTTCAAGCATGGTCAGTTGGCGAATTGCTTCGGCTGGATCAAATTGTGTTGGCTGAATCGAAACGCATCGTCCGTAAATCAAAACGCGAATTGCAACCCGCTTAAAAATGAACTCCGAACAACAACGACTCGCTGATACGCACGCCGGCAAAGCCCGCTGGAAATTTTTCGGTCCCTATCTGAGCGAGCGCCAGTGGGGAACGGTGCGCGAGGATTATTCGCCCGGTGGCACAGCGTGGGATTATTTTCCGCACGATCACGCCCGCAGTCGCGCCTATCGCTGGGGCGAAGACGGCATCGCGGGCATCAGCGACGATCAAAGCCGACTTTGTCTCTCGCTTGCGATGTGGAATGGGCGCGATCCGATTTTGAAAGAGCGTCTCTTCGGCCTCACGAATTCCGAAGGCAACCACGGCGAGGACGTGAAGGAGCTTTATTACTATCTCGACGCGACGCCAACGCACAGTTACTTGAAAATGCTCTACAAGTATCCGCAGCGGGAATTTCCCTACGCGCGACTCGTTGAGGAAAATGCGCAGCGCAAAGCGGATTCGCATCAGCCGGAGTTTGAATTGATCGACACGGGAATTTTCGACGGTGACCGGTATTGGGATGTGTTCGTCGAATACGCGAAAGCGGGACCGGAGGATATTTTAATGCGCGTCACGGTTCATAATCGGGGACTGGAGGGGGCGACGATTCATCTGCTGCCGCAACTGTGGTTTCGCAACACGTGGTCGTGGAAACCGGATGCGAAGAAGCCGCTCCTGCGCGAACAGGATGGAAGCATTGTTGCGGAACATGGAGAGCTGGGCGGCTATCAGTTGTTCGCGGACAATTTGACGAACAACCTCCCTCACCCCGGCCCTCTCCCCAAGGAGAGGGGGAACGGCTCGGCAGCGCTGGATAAATCCACCCGTCTTGATTTCACTGGAAACGGAAAGCAAGAACTCCCTCTCCCCGGGGGAGAGGGCCGGGGTGAGGGTGAGCGTTCTCCACAATTTCTTTTCTGCGACAACGAAACCAATTCGCGCCGTCTCTTTGGACAAAACGATGCGCAAGGTTTCTTCAAGGACGGCTTCGATGACTATGTGGTTCGCGGAAATCAATCCGCCGTGAATCCCGCACGCACCGGCACGAAAGCCGGTGCGTTGCACAAGCTGACTGTGGCTACCGGAAAGTCCGCGCAGATTCGGCTGCGACTGGTAGGGCGCGTCGCTCCGCGCGCGCCGCAGAACCGTTTAAAGGCAAAAGACGGCGCGCACGGAGTGACGCGCGCTACCGAAGCTTTTGCGGATTTCGACGCCATCTTCACCTCCCGCATCCGCGAAGCTGACGAGTTTTATGCCGCGCTGCAAACCGGAATTTCCGATCCCGACGCGCGCAATGTTCAGCGCCAGGCGTTCGCCGGCATGATTTGGTCGAAACAATTCTTCTATTACGACGTGCGCGACTGGTTGAAAGGCGACCCTGCGCAACCGCCGCCACCCGCCAAACGCAAGCACGGTCGCAACGCCGATTGGCAGCATCTCAATAACGCTGACATTATTTCGATGCCAGACAAGTGGGAATATCCGTGGTATGCCGCGTGGGACCTCGCGTTTCATTGCATTCCGTTCGCGTTGATTGACACCGAGTTCGCGAAGCATCAACTCGTGCTGCTCACACGTGAATGGTTCATGCATCCGAATGGCCAGTTGCCCGCTTACGAATGGGCGTTCGGCGATGTGAACCCGCCGGTTCACGCGTGGGCGACGTGGCGTGTGTTTCAAATGGATCGCAAGCAGCGTCGCGAATCGAATGCGAACGACCCCGGCGACATTGCGTTTCTCGAACGCGTGTTTCACAAACTCATGTTGAACTTCACCTGGTGGGTGAATCGCAAAGACACGCAAGGCCGAAATATTTTTCAAGGCGGCTTTCTCGGTCTCGACAACATCGGCGTGTTCGATCGCAGCGCGCCCTTGCCGACGGGCGGTTACATTAATCAGGCCGACGGCACGAGTTGGATGGCGATGTATTCGCTCAACCTCATGCGCATCGCGCTTGAGCTTGCACTGCACAACGAAGTCTATGAAGACATTGCGACGAAGTTCTTCGAGCATTTCCTCAGTATTGCGGAGGCAATCAACTCGAATGAAGACAGTCTTGGTTTATGGGATGAGCAGGACAAATTTTATTATGACGAACTACGTTTGCCGAACGGGCGCGAAATTCCGTTGAAGGTTCGTTCCATGGTGGGTTTGATTCCGCTCTTCGCCGTTGAAACGCTTGAACCGGAGCTGTTGAGGAAACTTCCCAGGTTTGCTGGCCGCCTGAAATGGTTTCTGAATTATCGGCCCGAACTCGCCAAGCTCGTCTCGCGCTGGCAGGAACACGGCCAAGGCGAGCGCCAGTTACTTTCGCTTTTGCGCGGCCATCGCATGAAATGCCTGTTGCGCAGAATGCTTGATGAAACGGAATTTCTCAGCGACTTCGGCGTGCGCGCATTGTCGAAAGTTCACGAGCGCGAGCCGTATCGTTTTCATTGCAACGAATGTGGCGCGGATCTCCAGGTTCCTTATTGGCCCGCCGAATCACAGAATGGTTTGTTCGGTGGCAACTCCAATTGGCGCGGGCCGATCTGGATGCCAATGAATTTTCTCATTATCGAATCGCTGCAAAAGTTTCATCACTACTATGGCGACGATTTCAAGGTGGAATGTCCGACCGGTTCCGGAAATCTTTTGACGATCAACGAAATCGCCGATGAGCTGTCGCGGCGTTTGGCGAAATTATTTTTACGCAGCGACGATGGCCAACGCCCGGTTCTAAAATATCATCCCAAGCTTGCGACCGATCCGCATTTCAAAGACTACGTTTTGTTCCACGAATACTTCCACGGCGACACCGGTCGCGGTGTCGGCGCTTCACATCAAACAGGTTGGACCGGGCTCGTGGCGAAACTTCTTCAGCCCAGAACGATGAAATCTGAAGACGAACCGGCCTCGCGTGCCGGGAAGTTAAATTCACGGGGGATCCAAAAAGTCGTCAAAGTCTGATTCGCCTGCCAGTGACGACAGAATTATGATTCGCGCACTGCGCCAGCATTGGCCTGAATATTTCATCGAAGCTGCTTGCCTTGGCGCGTTCATGATTTCGGCGGGTGTGTTCACGGCTTTGCTTGAGTATCCAAACTCGCCGCTGCGCCAGGCGCTGCCCAATGATTTCCTCCGGCTCGCGCTCAACGGACTCGCAATGAGTCTTACCGCTATTGCAATCATCTACTCGCCGTTTGGCGCGCGTTCAGGCGCGCACATGAATCCCGCCGTGACATTGACATTTTTTCGACTCGGCAAGGTCAAGGCGTGGGATGCGGTGTTCTATCCCATTTTTCAAACCATCGGCGGTATTGCCGGCGTGTTGCTCGTGAAGCTTGCGATCGGAAAAATCTTCACAGATGCGCCAGTGAACTATGTCGTCACGGTGCCGGGAAAATCAGGCGTCGCGACTGCGTTCATTGCCGAAGTGGTAATGGCCAGCGGCATGATGTTGATGGTCCTGCTGATGACGAACAGTCCAAAGCTCGCCCGCTTTACGGGGCTTTGTGGCGGCGCATTGGTATTTCTCTACATTACCTTTGAAGCGCCGTTCTCCGGCATGAGCATCAATCCTGCGCGCACCATCGCATCTGCATTGCCAAGTGGTGTGTGGACGGCGGGCTGGATCTATTGCGTCGCGCCGGTCGGCGGGATGTTGTTCGCTGTCGAGATTCATCGTGTAATTCGCAAGCGTGCGCGCGTGGCCTGCGCCAAATGGAATCATGATCCGCGTTACCGCTGTATTTTCTGCGGGCATCCCGGCAATCACAAGGAAGCTACCGCAGTGGTTAGAGACGTGCGCAAAAGCCAGGAAACTAAAAAGGGCAACGACGGGAAGACGCTAAGACTTCACGAATTGCACAAGCAGATGAATTAAGTCGCGGGCACGGATTGCGCTTTCGTTGTTCGCAAATTTGGACGTGCCAAACAAAATTCTCGAAAAATCCTATTGCACAGTGATTTGGGGTTGCTATATTTCGCGTCCGCTTTTCCCGAAACGACAAGCGGAGTTAGTAACAACAGAAACATAAAATTGCTCTTTGTATGGCTGGACAACGAATACGCATTAGATTGAAGGCCTTTGACTTTCGAGTCATTGACCAATCCGCGCGCGACATCGCGGATACCGTAAAACGCACCGGCGCCCGCGTCGCAGGCCCGATCCCGCTGCCGACTCGCATCGAACGCTTCACCGTTCAACGCTCTCCTCACGCAGACAAGAAGTCGCAGGAAACTTTCGAACAACGCACCCACAAACGGCTCATTGATATCATTGAGCCAACCGCCAAGACCGTGGACGAGTTGAAGAAGCTCAATCTTCCCGCGGGCGTGGACATCACCATCAAAATTTAAGGCGTTAAATTGTTGAATCGTTAAATCGTTAAATCGAAAGAATTTTATGCCTTTAGGACTACTTGGAAAAAAACTCGGACACACGCGCGTTTACGACGCGAACGGCGTTCTGCAACCCGTCACGGTTGTCCTCGCCGGACCAAACCGCGTGCTGCAAGTGAAAACACAAGGTGGCAAGGACGGATATAATTCCGTTCAACTCGGCTTCGATGATCAAAAGGAACAACGCGTTACCAAGCCGCTGCTCGGACACATCAAGAAACACAACGGCGTAGCGGTGAAGCGCATCAAAGAATTCCGCAATTTCTCGAAGGAAGTGAAAGCTGGCGATGTGGTTGGCCCCACACTGTTCGCGCCTGGAGATTTCGTGGATTGCATCGGCACGACGAAAGGCCGCGGCTTTGAAGGTGTCGTTGGTCGCCACGCATTTCGCGGCGGTGATTCGACGCACGGTGCGAAAGGCTGGCATCGTCGCTCCGGCGCAATTGGTCAACGCTTGTTCCCCGGCACCGTCATGCGCGGCATGAAAATGCCCGGTCATATGGGGCAAGTCACACGCACCTCGCAGAATCTCGAAGTCATTCAGGTTCGCGAGGCAGACAATTTGATTCTCATTAAGGGTTCGTTCCCCGGCGCGGAAGGCGATTACTGCGTCATTCGCGAATCAAAGAAACGTCCAAAGGGATGGAAACCACCGGTCGCCGCGGCAAGCAAGAAAGACAAGAAGGGCGCTGCCGCCGCTCCTGCACCCAAGGCTGAAGCGAAAAAGTAATTAGGTAGGGACGCCGCGCTGCGGCGTCCGGACAGCGCAGCGCGCTGTCCCTACCAGCAAAATCCTTTATGAAAATTTCAATTAAAGACATCAAAGGCAAAAGCCAGGGCGAACACGAAGTAAAATTCGAACTCGTCGAAAATGGCAGGGGAACGCAAGCGGTTCATGACACGGTTGTCGCTTATCAAGCGGCGCAACGTATGGGCACGGCTTGCACGAAAAACGTGGGCGAAGTCGCTGGAACGAATAAGAAGCCGTGGAGGCAGAAAGGCACTGGCCGCGCGCGGGCGGGTTCGTTTCAATCTCCTTTATGGCGCGGCGGTGGCGTGGTTTTCGGACCCAAGCCGCGCGATTTCGCCAAAAAGGTGAACGCGAAAACCAAACAACTTGCTTTGCGCAAAGCGCTCAGCGAACGCCTCAAAGCCGGCGACGTTGTTGTCATTGACGATCTCAAGCTCAGTTCGCCAAAGACCAAAGATTTTGTCGGCATGTTGTCCGCGCTCGAATTGAATGGCACTGCCTTGATTGTCGCACAGGAAAACGACAAGAACCTCAGCCTCGCTTCGCGCAATGTCGCGAAGGTCGTTGTGACGAACGCCGAATCGCTCAACACTTACGATGTGTTGCGTCCGGACAAATTGCTCTTCACCAAGAGTGCATTTGAAAAAGTCGAAGCCCGTCTGAACAAGGAATAACATGAACTCTTTTGAAATTATCCGAACGGTTCGTCTCACTGAAAAGGGCACGCGTCAGGGCGAGAAGCTGAATCAATACACTGTGGTAGCGGATCCGCGCGCAAACAAAACGCAAATTCGCGCCGCTGTGCAGGAACTGTTCAAAGTTAAAGTGACCAGCGTCAACACGCTCAATGTTCGCGGTAAAGCCCGTCGCCAGCGCACCGCACAGGCGGGTCGCAGCTTGAATTGGAAAAAGGCGATCGTGACGTTAAAGGAAGGCGACAAGATTTCGCTGACCTGAGTCGCGATCATAAAAGCTTTCAAAGCGCGAAGCGAAATGCTTTGCGCTTTTTGTTTTTATCCCGCCGAGCAAAATCCTTCCAACCTGCTCTCGCGAAATGGGCGTGGAAACCGGTCCGTGAAGTCGCTGGCAACCTTAAACAACGTCGGTATAGCCGGCGCGCACAAAGTTTCGGACTAACGAAATCTCCTCCTCGCCCGCGATCGTATGCTCCTTGAGAAATTCCTGGAACTCGATTTTGAGTCCGGCAGCCTTGAGGACGTTGATTTGCTCTCGAACATCGGCGAACCGAATCATCGAATCTTTAGTGCCATGTGTGATGAGCAATCGTTGTTGAAATGCGACTTCGGAAAGTTCCGTAACGAGTTTCTCGGGTTGGCAGACGAAGCCGCTGATTCCGACGATGCCGGCAAAGCGATGCGGATAGCGCAAACCAACTTCGACGGACATCAGGCAGCCCTGCGAAAATCCGCCCAGGATCATTTGCTCCGTTGGAAATCCCTTTGCGCGCCGGTCATCGAGCAGTTCAAAGAGCAGATTCCGACTGCTTTCAACACCCGGCACGATATCGCCGCCGAAATCGAACCACGAATACCCGCCGTAATATTCATCGGGCGCGTTTACGAGCAGATAATTCATCCAGGGCAGATTTATTGCATCGGGCAACCAGCGATAGCCTTCGATACTGTCGCCAAGGCCGTGCAGCATAACCCAGAGCGCGCGGGAACTGGTATCGGCGGCGGGAACGAATTCGTGATCGAGCATATTACTGGTTCCCTTATTTCTGTTCTTGATCGGTCCGAGAGCGAGAGTGGGACTGAGTGCAATAGGAATTCATTGATTCAACCGTTGGGCTTCGTCTTCGGCCCACTTCATAATGCGCCCGCGCTGTTCCTCCGTAAGACGCGCTTCCTTGTGCATCCCCAACCATGTGTAGCTTGGCAGGGGCATTTTATGGTGCTGCACATCGCGCACAATTTCATCCAGAAGTTCTGTCGCATCCTCGGGGTTATCGTGTGGCCAATCCGAAAAATTCAACGCCTCCCGACCATCCCGCATGTGGCCGACCACCCACCACGATAGTGGCGCAACATGCGCATACCACGGCCAGCGAGTTTCAAATGAATGGCAATCGTAGCACGCACGGCGAAGCAGTTCGGCCGCTTCCGGTGGCGGCGGATTGGTCGCCATTAAGTCGCGGCCCGGCGGCACGGGAGGATTTGTGAGGGATGGGTTGGCAAATTGAATCACAATGAACGTCACGACCAGGACTCCGGCAGCGAGTTTCAGAAATTTTTTAGCGCGCGTACGACTCATTGCTGAACGATGCTCGAAGTCTGAGCAAAGTTCCCGGAAATGCAAATGAGAATGTCAGCCGCCAGCCGCAAATCCTGGATACAACGTCATCCCGCCGTCCACAAACAAACTCGCACCGTGAACATAATCCGATTCATCGCTCGCCAGCCACACGACGGCGCGGCCGATGTCCTCCGGTTCACCAATGCGTTTGTAAGGTACCAGCTTCATTAGATCGCGATACGCTTCGGGCGTGCTCCACGCCTGCGTGTTGATTGGTGTGCGAATGGCGCCGGGACAAACCGAGTTCACGCGGATGCGATACGGCGCGACTTCCTGTGCGATACTTTTCATCATCAACATCACCCCCCCTTTGCTTGCGGCATAATTTACATGACCTGCCCACGGAATCACTTCGTGAACGCTGCTCATGCAAATAATTTTTCCCGCGGCGCAACTGACTTCCTTGCGTAGACCTTGCTTTTTGAAAATACGGATCGCTTCACGCGCACAGAGAAACTGCCCGGTGAGATTCACATCAATGACAAACTGCCACTGTTCAAGCGTCATTTCGTCAATTTTTGCGTCGCGTTGGAGCCCGGCATTGTTCACCAGAATGTCCAGCCTGCCGAATTGCTTCAGGGCTTCGTTGAACATAGCCTGGACCTGGTCCTCCTTGTGAACGTCGCAATGAAATGGAAACGCGTTCACGCCGAATTTTTTGATTTCGTTCACGACCTCGTCAGCCGTTTCGGAATGCGACGAATAATTCACGACCACGTCTGCACCCGCTCGCGCTAGCGCTATTGCAACGCCAGTGCCGATTCCTGAGCTTGCGCCAGTCACAATTGCTTTCTGTCCTTTAAGCAGTTGATTGGGCGGACAGTTCGGCATTACTGCCTCGGGCAGATTCTCATCGCGCAAATGTTGCCGCATCAACTCTGTGTGCGTCAGCGGCGCGGGGGAAGTCTTGTTTTGGGATGCCTTCTTTGTCTGCATGAAGCTAGGCGGTAACGGTGGTGTTTTCGCGTGCTGTAAAGGGCAATTCCCGCTCGTTCTGATCAGTCTTGCGGCGTCGTGGTTCCTTCTTGGTATCGCCTGCCAAAAGTAATTCAACTGCCTCGTCCCACGACGGAATCCCGCGCTGGCGCTTAAAGGCGTAAAGCCGGTCGAAAACGTCGCGGTGTAAAGAAAGCCAGGCGGAGTTCGGAAAATGTTCATCAAGGGTTTCCCGCCAAACGCGCGGCGGCATTGGAAAAACACATTCCTTGTCCTGAATCGGCTGAGCCTGAAGCCAGCCATCGCTCGCCGCGTAAAACACAGTGCCCTTGAAGCCAAACTGAAGGGGCACCGGTCCGTCTTCGATACCGTAAAAGTACTTTGTAGCCGTGACGTTCAGATCGAACGTGCACGCGACGGGCAGGATCGCTTTTGTGGTGCCCGAAAATTTTCCAAGCTTGGCGTGAGTAACGGTCCACAGGCGATTGCGAATCGTCTGGGACCAGCGTTCCGGCGGCCCGAAAATTTCGCAGAGTTTTTCTTTTTCGCGCGAGTTGTAATTCCGCCGCCCGGCCTGGATTTGAATTTCCACTTGTAACATGACCGCGCGCACTTCTTCGGTGAGCGAACGGTTATTGACCGCGAGGTGAAAATTCAATACCGGCGCGATTCCTGGCGGAGCCGCTTCAACGCCGGTGATCTGAAATTCCAAATTAGGCACGCCGCGCCTCCTGAAATCCGGCTCGGATGGGAAAGATCGTGACTGACTCAAAATTTTGTTGGGGCGCGGCTAATTGCATTGATTCAGCGTAACGTTCTCAGGTAGTGCGCTCAACCGGTGGTCTGGCCCCATTTCTTCTCAGTATTTTTATGAGTCACATTCAGCAAAGAGCGCAATCCGCTACTGAAAGTTGCATCAGCCGAACCGCTGAATGGAGCTCCGAATTTTTCTTACGAAAATATTTTATTAGATGCTGAGTTCCACAATCGTTCGTAATCATCGGCGTTCGGTGCATCTGAGAGTCGGATCCTCGACTGACGCACCGCTCATCTTTCCATCCGTGTCGTGAACGCGCAGCATCCGTCAGCAGTTGCGGCTGAAAACCCGCCGGTGAATATTCATGCGCCGCGCACAGCGGCATTAACAACGAGAAACCTTCGTGCCGCAGATTTTTCGTCGCCGTACAAACACGATTGCCAGAGTTAGCATACTCATGGCTGCGCTTTTTATTGTCGTCGCAGGTTGGACACTCGACGCGGTGTATTGGTCGCCGTACACGACGCGCGTCAATGTGCCGCGCGATCAGCCGGTGCCGTTCAGCCACAAGCATCACGTGACTGATTGCGGAATTGATTGCCGATACTGCCACACCTCGGTGGAGAAATCCGCGTTCGCGGGGGTTCCAGAAACGGAGATTTGCATGAGCTGCCACTCGCAACTTTACAACACCGCTCCAATGCTCGCGCCTGTTCGCGAAAGTTTGGTGAAGCCGGAGCGACTGCAATGGACGCGTATTCATAACTTGCCCGATTTTGTTTTCTTCAACCACAGCATCCACGTGAACAAAGGCATCGGCTGCGAAACATGTCACGGCCGGGTGGACGAAATGCCACTGACATGGCAGGTGAACACCCTCTACATGAAATGGTGCATTGACTGCCATAAAGATCCGGCAAAGGCGATTCGCCCGCGCGACCAGGTCTTCAATATGGAATGGCAGCCGACGAACGAAGCAAGGCTCGGAGCGGAATTGGTACGGCAGTATCACGTCAACACCACCCAACTCACGGATTGCAGCATGTGTCACCGATGAATCATTCGTCGCATAAATCCTATTGGCGTTCCCTCGACGAATTCGGCAGGAAAGATTTTTCCGATCAACGTCACAACGAGTTTCCACCGAACGCATCCGAATCGCCCGCCGGCTTGAGCCGCCGCCATTTTCTAAAACTCATGGGCGCTTCGATTGCGCTGGCTGGTGTCACCTCATGCACGCGCCAGCCAGCCGAAAAAATTGTGCCTTATGTGAATCGCCCGGAAGAAATTATTCCCGGCAAGCCGCTCTCCTTCGCCACAGCAATGACGCTCGGCGGCTATGCTGTTGGACTGCTCGCGACGAGTTACGAAGGCCATCCCACAAAAATCGAAGGCAATCCCGATCACCCAATGAGCCTCGGCGCGACGAACGTTTTTCATCAAGCCTCTTTGCTCGATCTTTACGATCCCGATCGCGCCCGCGCCGTTACGTTAGATGGTGAGATCAGCACATGGGAAGCTTTCCTATCGGCGCTCAACGACGCGTTGCGAATTCAACAATCGAAGCGCGGCGCTGGTTTGCGAATTCTCACCGAGACGATCACGTCGCCAACGCTTAACGCACAGATTCAGGAGATCCTTCAAAAATTTCCCGAAGCGCGCTGGCATCAATTCGAACCAATTAATCGCGACAACGCCCATGAAGGCGCGCGCTTAGCGTTCGGCGAGATCGTCGAGCCTCAATATCAATTCAACAAAGCCCGCGTAGTGCTCTCGTTGGATTCCGGTTTCATGTTCGCGCATCCGGCGTCGCTCCGATACGTGCGCGATTTTACGAACAGCCGTCGCATTGCCGCCGGTCAGCGCGAGATGAATCGGTTGTACGTTGTCGAAAGCACGCCGACGATTACGGGCTCGAACGCGGACCATTGTCTTGCGTTGCCGTCGAGTGAAATTGAATTGTTAGCACAAGCTCTTGCTCAACGCCTGAACGGAGTCAGCAACGAAAATCCCAACTCCCGATTCCCAACTCACAACTCCCATTCCTGGCTTTCGGCTCTCGCCACCGACCTTCAACAGAATCGCGGCGCTAGCATCGTCATTGCGGGCGAACGGCAGCCGCCGAACGTACAGGCACTCGCACATGCGATGAACCAACTGCTCGGCAACGTCGGCTCGACGGTTCATTACACGCAATCTGCCGAGGCGCAGCCGGTGAATCAATTGGAAGCGCTGAGGCAATTGAACGATGAGTTAAAGTCCAGCGCGATTGAATTGCTCGTCATTATTGGCGGCAATCCCGCATTCACTGCTCCGGCAGATTTCGAATTCGCGAACAATCTTTCCAAAGCGCGCCTGCGAGTTCATCTCAGCACAGAGGCGAACGAAACCTCCGCACTTTGCCAGTGGCTTATTCCGCAGAGTCATTATCTCGAATCCTGGAGCGATGCTCGCGCGTATGACGGCACGGTTTCGATCGTTCAGCCACTTATCCTGCCACTGTATTCGAGCAAATCCGCGCACGAAGTGTTCGACGCCTTCTTGCGTCAACCGAATCGCAGCGATTACGAAATCGTCCGCGATTTCTGGCAATCGCAGAATCGTTGGCCGGATTTTGAGAAAGGCTGGCGGCGTGCGTTGCATGACGGGTTGATCGCTGATTCCGCTTTTGCTGCTAAGAAAGCTTCACTGGGCGCATTTCCTCGTGAAACTCTGCAGAACGCCGCGCCCAAAAGGAGCAAGTTGGAAATTTGCTTCCATCCCGATCCAAGCCTCTGGGACGGTCGCTTCGCAAATAATGGCTGGCTTCAAGAGACGCCGAAGCCGATCACGAAACTCACTTGGGACAACGCGGCGCTGATCAGCCCCACGCTCGCGAAGAGCGAAAAACTTTCCAATGGCGACGTCGTTGAACTCACATTTCAAAACCACAAATTGCGCGCACCCGTTTGGATCACGCCGGGCCAAGCGGAAAATTCCATCGCGTTGCATCTCGGTTACGGGCGAACGAAAGTTGGGCACGTTGGCAAGGGCACTGGCTTCAACACGTATTCGCTTCGCACATCGGACGCGCCGTGGGCAGCGCGCGGCGTGACGCTCGCAAAAACCACCTCGCGTTATCCGCTCGCCACGACGCAGATGCAGCGCGTGATTGATTCCGAAGAGCGGCAGATTTATCGCGAGGGAACGTTCGAGGAATTTTCGGAGCGCCCAGATTTCGTTCAGCAAAGCTCCGAGTCGCCGCCACGCGGTGAAACGCTCTACAACCCGCACGAGCACGATTACGACGGCTATCGCTGGGGCATGGCGATTGATCTAACCACATGCATCGGCTGCAACGCTTGTGTGCTCGCGTGTTACTCGGAGAACAACATTCCTGTGGTTGGCAAAGAAGAAGTCTCGCGCGGTCGTGATATGCAGTGGCTGCGCATTGATACGTATTTCAGCGGCAGTCCAGATGCGCCGGAGATGCGTCACCAACCCGTACCGTGCATGCATTGCGAAAATGCGCCGTGCGAAGTGGTTTGTCCCGTCGCTGCGACATTGCACGACAAAGAGGGATTGAATTTGCAGGTTTACAATCGTTGCGTCGGCACGCGCTATTGTTCGAACAATTGCCCGTACAAAGTTCGGCGCTTCAACTTTTTTCAATACGCCGATTACGACACGCCGAGCCTCAAGCCGATGCGCAATCCGAACGTCACCGTCCGCTGGCGGGGCGTAATGGAGAAGTGCACCTATTGCATCCAGCGAATCAGTGCGGCGCGGATTCAATCAAAGATCGAAGACCGAAAAATTCGTGACAGCGAAATCCAAACCGCGTGCCAACAAGTTTGCCCAACTGAAGCAATCATCTTCGGCGATCTCAGCGATCCAAACAGCCGCGTTTCGAAGCTCAAAGCGCATCCGCTGAATTACGCGATGCTCGGACAACTGAACACGCGGCCTCGCACGACATATCTGGCAAAGCTGAGGAATCCAAACCCTGCGATCCAAACATGAACGGCGAAAAACAGAAAGTCGCAATGTCGCCGCTCGGTTATCCGTCGCGCTTGGTGACGGGCGCTCAAACCTACAAAAGCGTGACTGAAACGATTGGTTCCATCGTGCTAACGCGCAAACATCCACGAAGTTGGTTCGTGGGTTTTGCAATCGGGTTCTTGCTGTTGATGTTGTTTTTGGTCGCGGTGACGTGGCTGCTGTATCGGGGCATTGGCGTCTGGGGCGTGAACATTCCGGTCGCATGGGGATTCGCGATTGTGAATTTCGTTTGGTGGATCGGGATTGGTCACGCAGGAACTTTCATTTCTGCAATTCTCTTGTTGCTGCACCAAAAGTGGCGCACTTCGATCAACCGTTTCACCGAAGCGATGACGCTGTTTGCCGTCGCTTGTGCCGGAATGTTTCCGCTACTGCATCTCGGCAGACCATGGCTCGCTTACTGGCTGCTGCCGTATCCGGACACGATGGGACTCTGGCCTCAATTCCGTTCACCGCTGGTGTGGGACGTTTTCGCAGTGAGCACGTATTTCACGGTGTCGTTGATCTTTTGGTATATCGGCTTGATTCCCGATCTCGCGACGTTGCGCGATCGGGCAACTTCGCGGAGAAAAAAAATTATTTACGGCGTGCTTGCATTCGGATGGCGCGGCTCGGCGATTCATTGGCAACGGCATCAATCCGCGTACCTGCTTCTCGCCGGACTCGCGACTCCACTCGTATTGTCCGTGCACAGCGTGGTGAGCTTTGATTTCTCCGTCGCGATTGTTCCCGGCTGGCACTCCACAATTTTTCCGCCGTACTTCGTCGCCGGCGCAATCTATTCCGGCTTCGCGATGGTTCTGAATATCATCATTCCGATTCGAAAAATTTACGGCCTTGAAAATCTCATCACGCTTCGTGTTTTGAACAACGCCGCGAATGTGATGCTCGCCACCGGCATGATGGTCACTTACGGCTACATCATGGAGGCCTTCATGGCCTGGTACAGCGGCGAGGTATTCGATCAATACATGATGGCCAATCGCGCGTTCGGTCCGTATTGGTGGGCGTTTTGGGCGCTGATGCTGACCAACGTTCTGCTGCCGCAACTGCTTTGGCTGCGACGCGTACGAACGAATCTCGTCTCGCTCTTCTTCGTCGCGCTTTCGATCAACCTCGGCATGTGGCTCGAACGGTTTGTAATTGTCGTAACAAGCTTGCATCGCGATTTCATTCCATCCGCGTGGCGAATGTACACGCCGACATTTTGGGATTGGGCGACGCTTGCGGGTACGATTGGATTATTCGTCACACTGCTGTTTTTGTTCATTCGCTTCCTGCCGATGATTTCAATTTCGGAAGTGCGCGAGCTGGTTTCCGAAGAAAAGGAGCGGCACGCGTGAACGGAAAAATTTCCATTCACGGTCTGATCGCCGAATTTTCTGATCGCCACGAACTGCTCACCGCCGCGCAACGCGCTTACGACGCGGGTTATCGCCGCATGGACGCTTACTCGCCATTTCCGATTGAAGGACTTGCCGAAGCGATTGGCCGCAAGCGCACCGCTATTCCATTTATCGTACTGTGTGGCGGCATTGTCGGCGGACTCGGCGGTTACTTGATGGAATGGTATGCGATGAAAGTGGATTATCCACTCAACATCGGCGGACGTCCGCTTCATAGCTGGCCGATGTTCATACCGATCACGTTCGAACTCACCGTGCTCGTCGCGTCACTGTCAGCCGTGATTGGGATGCTCGCGCTCAACAAACTTCCCGAGCCGTATCATGCGGTATTTAACGCGCCCGGATTCGAACGCGCTTCCACCGATAAATTTTTCCTCTGCATCGAATCGCGCGATCCGAAGTTTGATTTAAGCTCGACGAAAAAATTTCTGGAAGCATTGAATCCGGAATCAGTTTCGGAGGTGCCGCAATGAGAAGCAGATTGCAGAAAGTAGATTGCAGATCGGCAAACGCGTTGCGGCTCCTAATTTCCATTTCCTCTCTTCTAACCGCTCTGCTTTTGGTCGGTTGTCGCCGCGAAATGTTCCACCAGCCGAAAGAGAATCCATTGCGCGAGGACAAGTTCTTTTCAGACCAAGGCGGTTCGCGTCCGTTACCGCCGCATACGGTTGCACGTGGTCATCTCGATGAAGATACAGCGCTTTACAATGGGATGATCGGCACGAATTTCGTCACTGAGTTTCCATTTCCAATCACACTCGATATTCTCGAACGCGGTCGCGAACGGTTCGAAATCTATTGCGCAACGTGCCACGGTCGCACCGGCGATGGCAACGGAATGATCGTTCAACGGGGATTTCCACCACCGCCTTCGTATCACATTGATCGCTTGCGACAGGCGCCGGTCGGCCATTTCTACAACGTGATTACGCGGGGATACGGCGTGATGTATTCCTACGCGTCGCGCGTCGAGCCGCGAGATCGCTGGGCAATTGCGGCGTATATCCGCGCGTTACAACTGAGTCATAACGCGGTGCTGGCCGATGCTGCGCCGGAAGGGCGCACGCAACTGGAGGCGAGGCGATGAAATTGCGAATTGCGATTCCCGATTTGCGATTTGGCTGGCGCGCTTGGGCGGTCACTGGCATTTGCGCGCTGGCCTGTGTCATTGGTGCGATCCTGAACACACGACAATTTTTCATTTCGTATCTCTTCGCCTACATATTCTGGCTCAGCCTTACCTTCGGATGTTTCACAGTCGCAATGATTCATCACCTCACTGGCGGACAATGGGGGTTCGTGTCGCGAAGATTTCTCGAAGCGGGTTTCATGACGCTGCCGGTGTTTGCGGTTTTGTTTGTGCCGATCTTTTTTGGGTTGCGCGAATTATATGCGTGGGCCACGCCGCATCTCGCGGCGGCAAATGACCTTGGCGGATTGAAACGAAGCTATCTCAGCTCGATTGGCTTTATCATCCGCGCTGTTGTGTTCCTCACGATTTTCGCGCTGATGACGATTCGGCTGCGTCGCTGGTCGCTGCAGCAGGACAAAACAACTGATCCGGCCCTCACCATCAAAATGCGCATGCACAGCGGGCCGGGCATCGTGATCTTTCCGCTGCTCGCGACGTTTGCGTTCGTGGATTGGATCATGTCTGCTGAGCCGCAGTGGTACTCGACAATTTTTCCGCTGATCATTTTAATCGGCCAAGTCCTCATCGCTTTTTCCTTTATCACGGTGCTGCTCGCAGCCGTTCGGTATCAATCCCCGTTCAATGCCGTCATCACGTCGAAGCATTTTCACGATCTCGGAAATCTCCTCCTCGCATTTGTGATCTTCTGGGCCTACGTATCCTTCGGCCAATTCCTGATCAATTATTCCGGCAACTTACCGCGCGAGATCGGTTGGTATCTGCATCGCATCGCCGGCGGCTGGCAATTCGTTATCGGCGCGATCGCGCTGTTCCATTTTTTCGCTCCATTCTGGCTTCTGCTGTTTCGTGGAAACAAACTCAACGTGTCGCGGCTCGCGTTGATTGCGGCGGTGATCTTTGTCGCGCACATCGTGGAAGTGTTTTGGATCATTGAGCCGAGTTTCTTTCCGAAAGGAGTTCACGTTCATTGGCTCGATTTCGCGGCGTGGCTTGCTCTGGGAGGAATTTGGTGCGCGGTGTTCGCCGCGAACCTGCGAAAGCATCCATTGCTGCCGCGGAATGATCCGCGAATTGAATATCCCGTTAATGCTTTGGAAAATGCGCGCTGAACCTGAACAAATTTCCATTTCGTCCGAAGCGTTGAAGCGCCGCCACGAAGCGCTGAATCCTCCGGCGGGCCGCATCGCGCTAGCCGCCGGACTTCTGGTGCTCGTGACGATCATCTGCATGGCGACGATTTGGATTCTGCTCGCTTTATGGCTGAGCAAGCGTCCATTCGATTCCGATTTTCATGCGCGCGGGCAAATTGTTGCGCCCAACGCTGAACTTTTAGAAAGATTTCCAAACCCGAATCTTCAAATGAATCCTCGCGCGGATGTCGTCACTTTTCGAGCGCGCGAAGATGAGGAGTTGAATAGTTATGGCTGGATCAATCGCACATCTGGTGTGGTGAGAATTCCAATCGAACGTGCGATGGAACTGATTGCGCAGCGTGGTCTGCCGACTCGAACAAACACGGAAGCCAGTGTTGGAAAATCCGAGATGCAGTTGATCCGCGAAAGATCGGAGCAGCGATGAGGAACACACTCACATTGTTATTCGTTCTGCTTGGCTTCGCCGCATCGGCAGCGGAGCAGCCAGCGTCGTCTTTGTCGGACGACGCGCTATTGCAGATCAAATTTGATCAGAAGTTGAACAACTCTATTTCGCTTGATGCGCAGTTCCGCGATGAAAATGGAAATGCGGTTCAGCTTGGAAATTATTTCGGCAAGCGACCAGTGATTCTCGTGCTCGGCTACTACGAGTGCCCGATGCTTTGCTCGCTCGTGTTGAACGGGCTGATTGAAGCGATGCAGGATTTGAAACTTGACGCCGGAAAGGAATTTGAAGTCGTCAACGTGAGCATTGATCCGCGGGAAACTCCCGCGCTTGCGTCGGCGAAGAAGCGCGTTTACATCAAACGCTACGGACGCAAAGGCGCGGACGTCGGCTGGCATTTTCTGACGGGCGATGATGCGGCGATTCACACGCTCGCGAATGAAGTTGGATTTCATTTCGCGTACGATCCCCTTGCAAAACAATTCGCGCATCCGAGCGGGATTGTGATTCTCACTGGGGACGGAAAAGTGTCGCGCTATTTGTTTGGCGTCACCTTTTCAGCGAAAGAGTTGGATGCGGCATTGCGCGACGCGGGCGCAAAAAAAATCGGATCGCCGATTCAGCAGCTTATGTTGCTGTGTTTTCACTATAGCCCGTTGACAGGCAAATACGGAAATCTGGTAGTGAATGGAATGCGGGTGAGCGCGTTTGCAACGGTCGCTGCACTTGGAATGATGCTTCTGCGTAGCCGCCGACGTGAAGAGGCGGATTCCCGCGTCAACGATTCCGCCTCCTCACGTCGGCGGCTACCAAAGAGGGAGGAGGCGAAATGACGTTCCCCATTTTTCCTGAACAGGCCTCCACGACCGCCACGCAGGTGGACCATCTTTATTTCTTCATGGTCGCGTTCAGCGTGTTGATCTGCGCGATTATTTTTCTGGCGCTGATTTTCTTCTCGTTCCGTTATCGCCGTGGTCATCGTGCGGATCGTTCGCCGTTACGGATTTCAACAATCAAACTCGAAGTCACTTGGACAGTCATCCCGCTGTTCATCGCGATGGGAATGTTCGCCTGGGGCGCGCGGGTTTATTTCGACATGGAAATTCCGCCACAGGGCGCGATGCAGATCAATGTTGTGGGCAAGCAGTGGATGTGGAAGTTGCAGCATCCAGAAGGCATCCGGGAAATTGACGAACTGCATGTGCCGGTCGGGCGCAATGTGAAACTGGTCATGGCGTCCGAGGACGTGATCCACAGTTTCTTCGTTCCTGAATTTCGTGTGAAGCAGGATGTCGTGCCGGGCCGATTCGTGACGGCGTGGTTCAAGGCAACGCGCGCTGGTGAATTTCACATCTTCTGTTCGCAATACTGCGGCAAGGATCATTCGAGAATGATCGGCACGGTTCACGTGATGGAACCGAACGCCTATCAGGAATGGCTGCACAAAGGCGCGACGGGAGATACGCTTGCGCAATCGGGAGAAAGATTATTTCGCGAACTCGGATGCAGTGGATGTCACGTCGGCAATGGAACCGTGCGCGCGCCGCGACTGGAAGGCATTTACGGAAAACCAGTCCCGTTGCAATCCGGTGAAATTGTGATCGCCGATGATACTTACATTCGCGATTCAATTCTGCTGCCGCAATCGCAAATCGCAGTGGGCTACGCGCCGGTGATGCCGACGTTCCAGGGACGCATCACAGAGGAGGAACTGTTTCAACTCATCGCTTACATCAAGAGCATTGGAGACAAACAACCGGAGGAGCAGAGATGAACGGATTTCCCGCAGTCGAATCTGAAGCGCCCGACATCGTTGCGGAGGAAGAAAATTACCTCAATGCCGGACACACGGTGAAATCCTGGTTGCTCACGACCGATCACAAGCGCATTGGGCTGCTCTATCTGTTCGGAGTCATTTTCTTTTTCCTTATCGGCGCGATTGCGGCGGCGCTGATGCGGCTTGAACTCATCACGCCGCAAGGTGATCTCGTCCTGTCAGACACCTACAACAAACTCTTCACCATCCATGGAGTCATGATGGTGTTTTTCTTTTTAATTCCATCCGTGCCGTCCGTCATTGGAAATTTTGTGATCCCCATGATGATCGGCGCACGCGACGTGGCGTTTCCGAAATTAAATATCCTGAGCTGGTATCTGTTCATGATCGGCGGACTGACGGCGGTTCACGCGATCATCATTGGCGGCGTGGACACGGGCTGGACTTTCTACACGCCTTACAGCAGCGCGTATTCGAATTCGCATGTGACGGAAATGGCGATTGGCATTTTCATCAATGGCTTCAGTTCCATTCTCACTGGACTGAACTTCATCATCACCATTCAAAAAATGCGCGCGCCGGGAATGACGTGGTTCCGAATGCCGTTGTTTCTGTGGTCGCTGTTTGCGACGAGCATTATAATGGTGCTCGGCACTCCGGTCATCGCGATCACGCTGGCCCTCATGTGTGTCGAACGGGTTTGGACGGTCGGCATTTTCAATCCGAAACTTGGTGGCGATCCGGTTTTGTTTCAACACATGTTCTGGTTCTATTCGCACCCGGCGGTTTACATCATGATTTTGCCGGGTATGGGTGTGGTGAGCGAAGTGATCACGTGTTTTTCACGGAAAGGAATTTTTGGTTATCGCTTCGTGGCGTTCTCGAGTATCGCAATCGCGGTGATTGGATTTCTGGTTTGGGGACATCATATGTTTGTTAGCAGCCAATCGCTCTATGCCGGAATGGTTTTTTCAATTCTGAGTTTTCTTGTCGCGATTCCTTCGGCAATCAAAGTTTTCAACTGGACTGCCACGCTTTACAAAGGATCAATCTCGTTCGCGACACCGATGCTTTACATATTGGGATTCATCGGACTGTTCACCATTGGCGGACTCACAGGACTTTTTCTGGCCGCGCTCGGAGTGGATGTGCATGTTCATGACACTTACTTCGTCATCGCGCACTTTCATTACATCATGGTCGGCGGAATGGTATCCGCGTTCATGGCGGCGCTGCATTTCTGGTGGCCGAAAATTACCGGGCGGATGTATCCCGAAAAACTTGGCCAGCTTGCCGCGCTTGTGATGTTCATCGGATTTAATCTCACGTTCTTTCCACAGTTCGTTCTCGGCTATCTCGGAATGCCGCGACGTTATCACGCTTATCCGGCGGAGTTTCGGATTTACAATGTGATGTCCAGCGCGGGCGCTTCGATTCTCGGCTTCGCGTATTTGCTGCCGATGATTTATTTAATCTGGTCATTGTTTCACGGAAAAAAAGCGGGACCGAATCCGTGGGGTGCAACCGGACTTGAATGGACAACCTCCTCGCCACCGCCAAAACATAATTTCCACGAGACGCCAATTGTAACGACCGAGCCGTATCATTATCCGTCGCTCGACGAACACGGCTACGAAAAGCAACCGCCACATACACAAAATGCCTGACGAAATTTCCGTTGTTCACGAACAGTTCGAAGATGCCGAGCAGCAATACGAAGCGTCCAATCTCGGCATGTGGACGTTTCTATCCACGGAAATTCTTTTCTTCGGCGGATTATTTCTCGGCTACATTACGTATCGGCACGCGTATCCTCAAGCGTTTGCCGAGGCGAGCCGACACACGGATGTTTTATTTGGAACGCTCAACACGGCGATTTTGCTCACGAGCAGTTTGACCATGGCGCTTGCGGTAAACGCGGCGCAGGAGGGAAAAAATAAATCTGTTATTCGCTGCCTGCTACTGACGCTATTCTTTGCTTTCGGATTTCTCGTGGTGAAGGCATTCGAGTATCACAAGGATTTTGTCGAGCATCTCGTGCCCGGAACACACTTCGAGAAGTCTCTTCCGCCGCACGCCGATTTATTTTTTTGGCTGTATTGGACTATGACTGGTCTGCACGCAATTCATGTGATTGCCGGCATCGTGGTGTTATCTGTGATCACAGTGCTCGCTCGAAGAGGAATATTTTCCCCGCGTTACAACACCCCGGTCGAAATCGCCGGGCTTTACTGGCATTTCGTGGACTTAATTTGGATTTTCCTCTATCCGCTGCTTTATCTGATTGATCGCCATGCATGAACGCTCGTCGGCCCACCAAGAAGTTTTTTATAGGGATTTGGTTCGCCCTGTTGTTGTTGTTATTCGCCACGTGGGGCGTTGCGCAATTTAATCTTGGTTCGTTCAACATCGTAGCCGCTCTCACCATTGCCTTTGCGAAAGCGCTGCTTGTGGTTTTGTATTTCATGCACGTGCGTTACACGTCGCGATTCACTTGGCTCTTTGTCGCTGCGGGATTTCTTTGGCTCTTTATTATGATCACTCTCACGCTGAGCGATTACCTCACTCGCGGCGGATTGTGATTGATCTTCGCCCAAACGGAACGTTCAGCAGTTTTCTGATTTAAAAGTGTTCACTGGCTCCCGGACGCTACATCAAACAAGGCTCGAAGTGGCATCGAATCTTTTTCAGGCGACCGGGGTCGCATTGATTGTTTACCCGCCTCCTCGGGGTAACTATTGCGGCACCACCCTCATTAGCACGCCATTTGTGAACTGAAGCTGGTTTGTTTTATTTCCTCCAATAAGGACGTTGATGTTGGTGGTGATGCCGACGGGAGGGATTTTGCCGTCGGCCAGGTCGTAATTGTATTGAAGGAGCGGGTAGTTGAAAACCTGCTGGTTGACACCCCAGTTGGAAACCGCCCCGAATGACAGCATAGTGCGCCCTTTGTAATCGTAATTGTACTTGAGCATGAACTGCCCCTCCGAGAAGGGTGACGGCGCAGGGCCATTGTAGTTGACACCCATAGGAGCCATTTCGGCGGAGGCTGCCGGACCAAAATAATTGGTAAATGCGCCCGACCAGGGATTGACGCCGATGACTTTAGCTGCGCCGTGCAAAATGGAAATATTGTGGACAACAGCGCAATCGTAAATAGGAGGTCCGCCAACTGGCGCATCAATTGTGATCCGCGGCCCGTAGCCGACATTCGTCGAATAAATATTCCAACAGCTCCCACCGGAAAAATCTCGCAAGCCCCATTGTTCCTCTTTGATGCTGATGGAAGCCGCAAAATCCCCGGTGATCAAGATGCCAGCGCCGTGATGAAGTTCCACGTTTCCGCCGCGAAACAATGCGTTCAATCCGCCGCTGCTGTTAATGGTTACGAAATTGGTTTGGGCGGGTCCGCCCGCTTCGCAGGAATCGAATGTCACGCCGTTGCCGCCGAAAATGAAACCTCCATTCCTGTTCTCCACGAATGCGCATGTTGTGAATAAAATGGAATTATTCGCCGTCCCCGAAATGCCTGCCGCGTTCGTGCTGACCAGCCAAAACGGCCAGTTGTTGTAAAGCAATGCGACCTGGTCGCAGTGCATTTCACAGCCGGATTCGCTGTAAAGGCCATACTTGAAACCTTCGATTTCAAGTTGCGACAAATTAATGTCGTCGCTGTTCTGGCCGTCACTTAGTCGTGAAAAGAATGCGATGGCTGCCGATGAAGAATTAACCGCGCCGGCGGAATTCAGAAGCCGGAGGCCTTCGATATCTACCCAGTTAACCCCATTGGTAAAAACAAAAACCGGCTTGTCCGCCGTCTGAACGATGATCGCACCTCGGTCACCAAGGATCTTGATGCGGTCACCGGTATCGTATGCGGGAATACTCATTCCCGTAAGCCAGGGGAGGTAGTCATAAACAAACGAGCCGCTGATTTTATAGTACTTGCCCGGAGGACACGCCGGAAAATAAAGCGGCCAACGAAGTGTTTGTTGAGCATTGATGGCATTCGAAATTGCCAGCGTGCAATCAACCGTTCCAAAGGAAGGAACAGCCCCATAATCGCGAACGTTGACCACATTCGCCAGTCCAATGCCATTTGTGCTTTGAAAGTTTGTCAGGCCAGCGCCGTTGCCGCTAAACGCGCTGGATGGATTCGTAAAGAGAACCGCGCCCGAGAAAACACCCGCTGGTAATACTCCGCTCAACTGGGCCGTCGAGATCGGACCAGCGACATTTTGCGCGGTGATTGCGTATGGTGTCGCAGTTATTTTTTGACGGGGGGCCAAGTTGTCGAAAGTGGCCATTCCATTTGTGCGAACAGAGACTTGCAGCCAACGGTCCGCGCCAGTAAATACACTCTCGCCAAAGTTGAGCGTCGAAGCAAAGTACCCGTTAGTGACATTCACGGCAGCGTTTGTAATTGGAGTTGCCAATGCCGCACCTCCGCTTTCGCTGCCGAAGATCGCAAAAATGAAATCGAATCTTCCGGCGGCGGGATTGGTGCCGTTGTTCAACTTGCCTTGATAAGTAAACGCCCTCCCCTGAGCCAAGCCGATCGTCTGACCTGTTAACAAGAATGCAACGAATAGCGCCTCCTGCTTCATTCGCTCAAGATATTTTTGTCATCCCGCTTTGCTGCACATGGACTTTCTCTGTGCATTGAATAGTTGTTAAACGAGGGTTCTTGCAATTGCCCTGGAACTTTTCGCATTTATTGGGCCGCTCTGTAAAATCGCTGTGGAAAATTCATTGCCTCGGTGTCTGTGAATTGAGCTTCGCCGTAATTATTCGTTAAAAAACCGAGACTTGTCCACGTGGACAAATTGGTGGAGCCAAGAATTTCAAACACGTGTGCGAAATCGCTGGTCAGCGTAAGACGAAAACCTTGCGGGGTCACTCCTTCGATACCGGGCCGATCAATGCGAAGTAAAGCTTCGGTCGAGAAATTCGCGGTTATGATTTTTGCCGTGTCCATGACGAGAGAAAGTGGATTCTGCGTTCCAATAGCATCCCCGCTCTTTCCAGCACATTGGGATCCTAAGCTTAGAATTCCACGTGGACAAGTTGTCGCG
>JADMIO011356663.1_pt1 | contig 77679 bp, 51 predicted proteins | sample 8958161 | NCBI WGS metagenome assembly JADMIO01 (sample SAMN16585339, study PRJNA669376) | soil metagenome | isolation source: Crop rotation soil | place: USA: Cullars Rotation, Alabama | collected 2011
CCGCGACTTCAAGTCACGTGAATTCCAAGCTTCGGATCCCACTGTGCTGGAAAGCCAGATCTCGTCGCGCGGGTCGCCCGCACCGGCGAAGGGGTTGGTCGGCGGAATGCCGTAGTACGGCGACGCGTTGACGTTCTGGTCGACGTCGAGGCGCAGCAGCTTGCCGAGCAGCAGGTTGTCGCGCTGCGCGTTGCAGCCCGATCCGCTGTCGTCGCAGCCGCCGCCGCCATCGCCGATGCCGGCATAGAGATAGCCGTCCGGCCCAAACTGCAACTGCCCACCGTTGTGGTTGCCGGCGCCGGGATGCGGAATCGTCAACAGCACCTTGCGGCTGGCGGGGTCGGCGACATTGGGATTGTTCGCCATCACCTGGTAGCGCGCGATGACGACGTTGCCGGCGCTGTCGTTGTGGTAGACGTAGAAGAAGCCGTTCTCGGTGTACTTGGGGTGGAAGGCGACGCTGAGGAGCCCCTGTTCGCCGCCGGAGACGATAGGACTCACGGTCAGGAACGGCGTCGCCAGCAGCTGTGTGCCGTCCCAGATGCGCACGCGGCCGACCTGCTCAGTAATGAAGAGGCGGCCGTCGCCGGCGTTGGTAATCGAGGTCGGAGCGGTCAGTCCGGTGGCGAGCGTCTGCAAGGTAATGGTCGGCGCCGCGGCGGCGAACGGGACATCGGTCGACCATTGCGGCGCTTGCGACGCACCGACGCGGCGCACACCGTTGCTCGGCCCGCCTGCCGCGCCGGAACTGTCGACGACGACATTCCCGTTGTCCTCGTCGAAGTGGTACAGCGCGACGGTGTTGGCGTCGCTGACGAACGGCGCGCTGGGCCGCGGGAACGCCGCCGTGTAGCGCACCATAGTGGACAGCCGCACCTCGTCGATCCAGCCGTGATAGGACGGGAACGCGGCACCGAAGTCGTGCTTCTCGGCGCCGATGACGAGGAACGGATCGTTCGGCGACGACGTCGCGCGGCCGTCGCGATAGCTCACGTCGCCAGTCGGCCCGTTGCCGCTCGCGCCGTCGGGCTGGCCATCGACGAAGAGCCGGATCGCGCCGGTCGCCGCGTTGCGCGTCGCCGCAACGTGATGCCAGGCCCCGTCGGCAACGTTGGCGGTGCCGCAAATCGTCGTGCCGCTGCCGAGCCGGTTCACACCGAAAGCCAGCTGCCCGCCGCTGCCGAAGAGCGCAACGCCGTAGTCGCCGAAATCGCCGTTGCCGTTGACGTCGCGATCGAAGAGGACGTTGCCGTTGATCCAATTGTCGCCGCCGGCCGAGCAGGCGCCGCTGGTGTTGCCGCTCGCGGTCTTCATCCACCATTCGAGGGTGAAGTCGCCGCCGACGTCGACCGGCCGGGCCGGCGCATCGAGCGGGATCTTCACGCGGTCAACGTCCCCCGAGCCGGTGCCGAGGAAGCGCAGCGATGAACCGCCGGTCGGCAGCGGTCCGGTGTTGATCGGAACGGTCGGTGTCTCGGAACCGAACCAGGTCACACCGTCCTGCACCATGCGCCACTGGAAGTTGTAGGTGCCGGTGTTGGGCGCGACGACATTCAAGGTGAACGTCTTTTCCTGGTTGGGTGCGATGCTGTCGCCGGGGGCGAGCGCGATGCGGTTTGTTCCCCACGTGAAGTTGTCGTACGGGTTGATGGCCCCGAGTCGAAATGAGCTCGCCGCGGTCCAGGCCGTGTTGCCGGTATTGCGCATGGTGACCGCCACCGCGTAGGTCTGCCCGGCGATCATCGGCGCTGGAACGCTCTGGCGCACGAACGCGGCGTTACGTGTCACCGGTTGGCCAAGCACCACCGTCACCGCTACGTTGGTCGTCTCGCCGCCGAACCAGCTGACGCCGTCCTGCACCATGCGCCACTGGAAGTTGTACGTGCCGGATGTCGATGGAGCCGTCACCGCGAACGAGAACGTCTTCTGCTGTCCGGGCGCGATCGAATCGCCCGCTGCCAAGGAGACGCGATTAAAGCCCCACGTCGAGTTGTCGTAGGGATTGATCGCGCCGAGGCGGTAGAGGTTGGCCGCCGTCCACGTCGTCCCGCCGGTGTTGCGCAGCGTGACCGACACGTTCTGCGACTGTCCGGCGTTCATCGTGGTCGGCACGGTCTGCGAAACGAACGCGGCATCGCGGGTCATGCCGGGGCTGACGGTCACCACGACGTTGGTCGATTCGGCGCCGAACCACGTCACGCCTTCCCGCAGCATGCGCCATTGGAAATTGTAGGTGCCGGGCGTCGAGGGGGCGATGACGGCGAAGCTGAACGTCTTCTGCTGACCGGGGGCAATCGCATCGTTGGCGGCTAAGCCAACGCGATTGAAGCCCCAGGTGAAGTTGTCGTAGGGGTTGATCGCGCCGAGGCGATGCAGATTGCCGGCCGACCACGTCGTCGTGCCGGTATTGCGCATCGTCACCGACACGTTGATCTGCTGGCCCGCCCCCATGGTGGTCGGGACACTCTGCGAGACGAAGGCGCTGTTCAACGCGGTTGGCGGAACGGTTCGCGTTGGCGTGCGCGTCAGGGTCCGCGTTCCGGTACGCGTTCGCGTCGCCGTTGCCGGCGCCGGTGTGACGGTCGGGGTCGGTGAAAGGACCTGGGCGCGCGCGGCGCCGGCGAGCAACAGTACGAACACCGCCAGCCCACTGCCCGCCATGCTCATCTGGCGGCGCGCGCGTCCGGCGATCGACTGCTGCTGCACGACTATTTACCCGATGCACCTGAGTAGCCGGCGCTCCTTATTGATACTCCGCCGTCAGGGATGCGGGAAGTAGCGTCCGGTCGGAATTGCCTGGAGAGCGCCGCTCCGTCGGCGCCTGTTGCATTGAGGATTCGTCGCTCAATCCAACAGGCGCCGACGGAGCGGCGCCCTCCAGCTAGAATACGCGCGGCCCTCATCGCCGGAAGTCGTTCCTTGTCATTGCACCGAGATCACCGTGTTGGCGCTCTCGCCGCCGAACCAAGCGACGCCGTCCTGCACCATGCGCCATTGGAAATTGTAGGTGCCGCGCGTCGCCGGCGCGCGAACGGTCCAGGTGAATGTCTTCTGCTGATTCGGGGCGATGTTGTCGCCGCCGGCCAGCGCAATCCGATTCATGCCCCAGTTAAAGTTGTCGTAGGGGTTGATTGCACCCAAGCGGTACAGGGTGCCCGCGTTCCAGTTGGTGCTGCCGGTGTTCTTCATCGTAACAGACACGCTGTACTGCTGGCCGGCCGTCATCGTCGTCGGCACGTCTTGCGATACGTAGGCCGCATTCGGCGCGCCGCCGCCGCTCACCGTCACGGCGACGTTGTTGGAGTTGGCACCGAACCAGGCGACGCCGTCCTGCACCATGCGCCATTGGAAGTTGTACGTCCCCGAACCACTCGGCGCGGTGATCGTCCAAGTGAAGGTCTTCTGCTGATTCGGCGCGATGCTGTCGCCGCCGGCCAGCGAGACGCGGTTCATGCCCCAGTTGAAGTTGTCGACCGGGTTGATCGCACCGAGACGGAACAATGCGCCCGGCGTCCATGTCGTGCCGCCGGTGTTCCGCATGGTGACGGACACACTGTACTGCTGACCGGCGACCATCGACGACGGCACGGTCTGCGAAACGAACGACGCGTTGGGCGGACCCGACACACCTGAGGTCGGTGTCGCCGTCGGAACGGCCGGCGTACGCGTGGCGGTGCGGGTCGGCGCGGCGCCGACCGACACGACGACGTTGGTCGAGCTAGGACCGAACCACGCGACCCCTTCGCGCAGCATGCGCCACTGGAAGTTGTAGGCCCCGGCAGACGACGGCGCAGTGACCGTCCACGTGAAGAGTTTCTCCTGTCCGGACGCAATGCTGTCTCCGCCGGCAAGCGCGACGCGGTTCATACCCCAGGTCGAGTTGTCGTTGGGGTTGACCGAACCGAGTCGAATCGAGGCCGACGCCGTCCAGGTCATCGTGCCGGTATTTCGCATTCGCACGCTGACGGAATACTGCTGGCCCGCAGTCATTGAACTGGGCACGCTCTGCGAGACGAACGCGGCCGCGAGCGCCGGCGGCGTCGGCGTGCGGGTCGCGGTCGGCGGCCGCGTGTTAGTTGCGGACGGCGGTGGCGGCGACGTCGGCGTCGGCGAGCCCGCCCCGACGTTGTCCAAGCAGCTCGCGTTGTTCACCACCGGCGCGATCTTGGACTTGCTGCAGGGCGAAAACTTGTGCTGCAGCGACGAGCTGATCGACGGATTCATGATGTACGTGCCGGGCTCGCTCGCACATGCAGAGCCGGTCTGATTGTCGTGCGGTGCGCCGAAGTTGTGGCCCATCTCGTGGGCCATCAGCAGCGTCATCAGTGTCAGCGAGGTAGAAAAGTCCTCGTCGACGCCGACGCCGAGACCCGAGCTACACAGCGCGCCGATATATGCGATGCCGATGACGCCGCCGTCGAGATTGCGCCCGGTGAACAGGTGCGCCAGATCGCTCCCGTACAGCGCCTGTCCCGGACTGTTGTCGTTGTTGTTCTTGTAGGTGCCAACCTCAGACAGCAAGCTGTTCATGGTGGTGGCCGAGAACGGGTCGCTCTGCGTCGTGAACACGACCGTCGGGCCGACCTGCACGGTCACGCCGAGCTCCGACTGATAGATCCCGTCGACCGAGTTGAGGATCTCGGCCAGATCGGCGGCCGAAGTGGCCCCGTGGCTGGCCTTGCTGAAGTACTCGTAGTCGGCGATCAGGCCGATCACCGCTCGCTTCAGACCCGTAGCGGCCACAGTGGCCGTCTCGTCGCCGAGCATCTCGCGCAGGCCGAAGTGCGGTCCTTTGTTAGAACGCTGGAAGGACGGAAGCTCGCGTGCTCCGCACGCGGTCACGAGCGAGCTGGTGTCGACGTCCGACATGCGGAACGCCACCGTATCGCTCGCCGCCGAAGGGCCGAAGAAACGCGCCGCCGGCTCGAAGAAGTAGACCTCCTCGGACGTCACCACCACGCCGGCGAGCGCATCGCCGCGCAAGGTGAGGCGCACCCACGAGTCGGCATCGCCCTCGACACGGCCACGGAAGAAAATGCCGCGCGTGGCGGGTTCGTCGACGACGCCGGCATCGTCGACCCAGCGCACGATGGCGCCCGGCGCGTAGGGGTCGTGCGGCTCGAGCTTGAGATCGAAGTCGCGCCCCAAAGCCGAAAAGTTGAGCTGCATGGTGTTCGACCCGGTCGTGCCGACCGCTTCGTCGGCGGCCACGGCCGAAGACATCATCGCCACGGTCTCGTAGTATTTGATCGCCTCGGGCACACCGCCCGATTGCGCAACGGCTGGACTCGCCGCCCAGGCGAGTAGCATAGCCAAACTTACAGCGATTCGACGCGTCATTAGCCCGTACCCACTTCCCGCCGCGTACCGCAGCGGTACCTCGTTCGTCCCGAAGTGTTGCCCCGGAGGGACGTGTTCCAGATTTGAGCCCACGGAGCTGAGCCAACGCCATGCCACGCGGCGTTTTCGTACGGCGATGATCCGTCCCGTACGCGACAGTTCACACCGCGACGGCGAGCGTTAACTCTTGCGCAGTACGGCGACGACGAGCGACTTGAAAGTGCCGCTGACGTCCGCCAACTGCCCAGCTCCCTCCCGCATCGACGCAGCATTGCTGCGCAGATGTACCTCGATAGCGCTTGGCATTTCTTTCAAGCCGGCGACCGGGATGCCCTCCAACCCTGTTCCCTCGGCTCCCCTGTGAAGGTGTCGCAACGCGAAGTTTTCTGGCACACGTGGGCGATGTGCATGAGCGTCCGACCAACCACTCCGCAATGCGCATAGATCCGCGCGGCTCCAGCTCCGCTGACGCAGCGTCCGATGCCGATCGCGCCGCCGCGGCGGATGACGCCCTGACGACCCGGACGCGCCGCGTCTGGCCGTGGCTCGCGGCCGCTGCGTTGAGCGTCGGCAATCTCTTCCTGCACAAGCCGATCTCCGACATCTGCGATGCGACGTACGCGCGCATCGGCCGCGGCGCGTACGAGTGGTCGACCCTGCTGGCGATTGCGGCGCTGTCAGCGGCCGGCGCGCTGTGGCTCGTCGGCCGCCGTCATGCCCGCGCTCTCCTGCAGCCGGCCGTGATCGGCTGTTTGGTCGTGCTTGCCGCGGCGACGATCGCCGCGCAGCAATTCCTCTTGGTCAGCAACATCGAGCTGATCCACTTCCCCCAATTCGGGCTGATCGCCGCGCTGCTGCTGGCGAGCGGACTCGGCCCGCACGGCGCGTGGATCGGCGCCACGCTCGCCGGCGTGCTCGACGAGATTTATCAGGACCAAGTCATCTACGCGTATCTGCACACGCCGTTGGACTACAACGACATCGTGCTCAACGCGATCGGCGCCGCGTGGGTCGTCGTTCTCGCCGGCGGCGCGAGCGCGGCATGGCCGGGCGGTGCGCGCGGCAAGCGCGCCGCCGGGGCCGCGGCGATCGGCGCGCTCGCGCTGGCGTTGTGGCTGGCGCCGCCGCGCGTCGAACGGCAAGACGCCTTTCCCTATTGGCACTTCCGCCTCTCGCACGCCGCGACCGGTCGCGAGTATCACGTCATGGCGCCTTCGGAGGGCGTCGCCGCGCTACTGGGCATCTGGGGAACGGTCGCGATCGCCGCGCGGGTGAAACGGCGCCTGGCCGCCAACCCGCCCAACGCACTGGCGCTCGCCACCGCCCTGCTGACGATCGTCTGCGGCTGCACCTCCGCGCCCGATCGGCGCGCCGCGACGCCGAACGCACCGAATAGCGCGGAGCGCGCACTGATGAGCCACTTGGCCAACGCCGCGTGCCCGGCAACGGCTGGAGCGGAGCGCGACTTCATCCTCACCTTCTGGTGCGGGCCGCCGCTGCCCGAATTCACCGACGCGCGCGCGGCGGAGATCGCCGCGGCGGGATTCAACGTCGTCGGGGCGCCCTGCGAGGGCGCCATCAACACGCGGCTGAATCGGCAGGCGCTCGATACCGCAGCGCGGCATGGTCTGTTGATGTGGATCGCCGACGATCGCCTCAGCCTGTACCGCGACCTCGATCCGCGCTGGGAAGCGAATCTCGTCGACGCCGTTGCCGACTACGGCGACCATCCCGCGCTCGACGGCTATTTTCTCGTCGACGAGCCCGGCGCCGAGAAGTTCGCAGACCTCGGCAAGGTCGTCGCCCGGCTACAAACTGAAGACCCGCGGCGCGTGCCGTACATCAACTTGTATCCCGATTTCACACCACCCGATGTGCTCGGCACCTCGACGTACAGCCAACACGTCACGCAGTTCATGGCGCTGGTGCGCCCGCCGCTGCTCAGCTTCGACTACTATCCGTTCAAGAACGATCTCGATCGCACGACGTTTTTCGACAACCTGACGGTCATTCGCGATACGGCGCAGAAGTACCGCGTACCGTTTCTGCTCATCGTGCAGGCCATGCCGCACGGCCAGTACCGCAATCCCACCGAGGCGGAGATCGCCTGGCAGGTGAACCACGGCCTCGCCTTCGGTGCGCGCGGCATCTCCTACTTCGCCTACTGGACGCCGGTGAACGTTCTGTACGCCGAACGCTGGCAGTTTCGCGACGGCTTGATCGAAAACGGTGCGCCGACCGCGCACTTCGCCGAAGTGTCGCGCATCAACGCCTCGACACGCGCCATCGCCGGCCAGCTCGACGGGCTGTGTTCGATCGCCGTCGCCGACTCGGCTCGACACTTTGGCGTCAACCTCCCGTTCGGGCCGCTCGACGGCATCGACGGCGGCCCCGTCACGGCCGGCTTCTTCTCCGGCAAAGGCGCCCTTTTCACTCTGCTCGTCAACCAGGATTACACCCGCGCCCGCGCGATCACCTTGCGCGTGCGCCCCAACATCGCACCGCCCGAAGTATTCGCGCCCGACAGCGGGCGATGGCAGCGCCTCGACGGCGGCGAAGTCGAGTTGGAGGCCGGTGGAGCGAAGTTGCTGCGGTGGACGTAGGAATTTGTTGAATGGTCGAATTGTTGATTTGTTGAATCCGGACCATGTCAACCAACGGCTCTGTTCCGCAATCAACCATCCAACCATTCAACCATTCAACAACTTCGCGCGAGCTCGTCGGCGGCGACAATCTCACCGCCTACTCCCCCACCACGCCGGCGTCGGTGCTCGTCGTCAACTGGAACGGGCGCGAGCATCTCGAGGTGTGCCTGGCATCGCTGCTGCGCCAGTCGCTGCCGGGAATCGAGGTGGTCTTGGTCGACAACGCGTCCAGCGACGGATCGGCGACGTGGGTACGCGAGCGCTTCGGCGATGCGGTGCGCGTGCTCGAGCAAGCGGAGAACCTCGGCTACGCGGGCGGGCTCAACGCCGGCATCCGTGCCGCACGCGGGCGGTATCTGCTGGCGCTGAACAGCGATACCGAGGTCGACGCCGATTGCGTCGCGCGCTTGGTCGCCGCCGCTGATCAGCGTCCCGATAGCGGCATGTTCGCGCCAAAAATTCTCTCCTTCGACGATCGCCGCGTGCTCGACAACGTCGGCCATCTGCTCTATCCCGACGGCCTGAGCCGCGGCCGCGGCCGGCTGGAAACCGACTGCGGGCAATACGATCGCGAAGAGGAGATCGTGCTGCCGAGCGGCTGCGCCGTGCTGCTGCGCCGGGCCATGCTCGCCGACATCGGGCTCTTCGATCCAGATTTGTTCGCGTACTGCGACGACACCGACCTCGGCCTGCGCGCCCGCCTAGCGGGGTGGCGCTGCCGCAGCGTGCCGGCCGCGGTCGTCTACCACAAGTATTCCGCCGCCAGCGCGGCCTACTCGCCGCTCAAGGCGTTTCTCGTCGAGCGCAACCGCGCCTGGGTGGCGGTCAAATGTCTGCCCGCGCCGCTGCTCATCGCCAGCCCGTTCTTCACCGCCGCGCGCTTGGCGGCGCAGGCCTGGGGCGCATTGCGCCACCGCGGCGCCGCCGGGCGCTTCGCCAGCACCCACTCGCCGAGCGCGCTGATCGCGGTGCTGCTGCGCGCCTACGCCGCCGCCCTGCGCGGTCTCCCGCGCGCCTGGCAGAAGCGGCGCGCGATCCAGCGCCGCCGCCGCGTCTCCACCTGGGACGCGATCGGCTGGTTACGACGTTACGGCATGGGCGTGCGCGAAGTAGCGTTGAAGGACTGAGCGCGGCGCCGCAAATTTGCCTCGCGCGCCCGCTCAAGGCGTGACCGGTGACCGGTTACCGGTGACAGTGCTCAACGACGACCTACTGGTCACCGGTCACTGGTCACGTCTTTCCGATGCTCCCGGCTCTGGTGACGCCCGTCCGATTCGGCTAACGAAAGCGGCGGGCTTCCCTGGCCATGCGTACGCTCCTGATCATCCCCGCGTTCAACGAAGCTGCGTGCATTTCCGGCGTCATCGCCAAGATTCGCGAGCATTTTGGCGGCGATATCGTGGTCATCGACGACGGCTCGGAGGACGAGACCGGCACGTTGGCGCGCGCTGCAGGTGCCGTGGTGCTGCGCCACACGTGCAATCTCGGCATCGGCGCCGCGGTGCAGACGGGCTTCATCTACGCCTTGCAACAGAGCTACGACTTCGTCGTGCGCAACGACGGCGATGGCCAGCACGACCCGATCCAGATCTTGCAGCTCCTCGAACCGCTGCAGCGCGATGAGGCGGATATCGTGGTCGGCTCGCGTTTTCTCGCCCGCGAGGGATATCAATCGACCTTCGTGCGGCGCGTCGGCATCTTCATTCTCGGCATCGTCAGCGCCCTGGTTGGCACGCGCATCACCGACCCGACCTCGGGGTACTGGGCCGTCAACCGGCGCGCCCTCACGGTATTGTCGCGCTCGCAGCCCGACGATTACCCGGAGACCGAGGCGCTGATGGAAGCCTCGCGCTTCGGCTGTCGAGTGCGCGAGCTGCCTGTCATCATGCACGCCCGCATCGCCGGCGAATCGTCGATCAGCGCCATGTACTCGGGGTTCTATATGATGAAGGTGGTTCTCGCGCTGTTGGTCGGACGCTTGCGACCGCGGTGAATCAGTTGTTCGGGGTTAGGGGTTAAGGGGTTAGGGGTACGAATCCGCGAAAAGCCCCAGCCCCTAACCCCTAACCCCATCGCTTGAACCCTCCATCCCTCGCCTCCTATGTAGCCGGCATGCACACCCTCGATTTCGTCGCCATTTCCGCCAGCGCGGTGCTGGTCGTCTTCGTCATCGAGTCGATCCGCCGCAGCACCCTGAACGCGCGCTACGCCATCCTGTGGCTCGGCGCCGGCGGCGTATTGCTGCTGTTCTCGCTGTACCGGCCGTTGCTCGATTGGGTGGCCAAGCTGCTCGGTATCAGCTACCCGCCCTCGCTGCTTTTTGGCCTCGCCTTTCTGTTCCTGTTGGCGATCATGTTGCACTATTCGCTGGTGATCTCGTCGCACCGCAACTCGATCCGGCGCCTGACGCAAACCGTCGCCCTACTCGAACGCGCGCTCGACCAGGAGCGCCGTTCGTAGGGCGGCACGGGCCCCGCCGCATGTCGCGTCGTCGTCTCCAACCACAGCTCGCGAAACCGGACGCCGTCCGTCCAGCGCCGAAGCCGCGCGCGGCGACCGTCGCGCTCGCGCCGATACCGTCGTATCTGCACGCGGCTGCACTGGCGGGAGTCGCGGTGCTCGCCGCGGCGCTGTACGCGATCAGCATCAACGGGGCGTTCGTCTTCGACGACCCCAACGCGATCTCGCAGAGCGTGCTCATCCGCTCGATCACGCCGCTGAAACGCTTTCTGACCCTCAGCACCAGACCGCTCACCGACTTCTCGTTCGCACTCAACTACGCGATGGGCGGTTTGGAAACGTGGCCCTATCACCTGACGAACATCCTGCTGCACGTCGCCAACGGCCTGCTCGTGTATGGGATCGCCTGGGCCACGTTCTCCTCCAGCGCGCTGGCGCGCCGCTACGGCACCTCGCGCTACGTGCTCGCGGTGGCGGCGGCGGCGTTGTTCGTCGCGCATCCGCTGGCGAGCGAGTCGGTTGCCTATGTCTCGAGCCGCAGCGAGGTGCTGGCGGCTTTTTTCATCCTGCTCAGTCTGGGCAGCTACCTGGTGGCGGCGACATCGAGCCGCGCCACCTGGCGGCGTGCCGCGGCGATCGTGTTGCCGCTGGCCACCGCGGCCGGCGTCGCCAGCAAGGAAATCGCCGCCACGATTCCGTTCATCCTGCTGCTGTACGACTGGTTGTTTCTCTCGTCGCTCGCCTGGTGGCGCATGCGGCCGCGCCTGTGGCTGATCGGGCTGGCGCTTTCGCCGCTCGTTCTCGGCGGTACCTTTCTCATCCTGCGCGCCTACATCAGCCCATCGCCGATGGGCGACTACGGCGCCACCGCGGGTCTGAGCTTCGATCGCTTCACGCGCTGGCAATACTTGATGACGCAGTTTGGCGTCATCTTGTACTACTTCCAGCTCGTCGTCCTGCCGGTCGGTCAGACCTTCGACTACGATTGGCCGCTGGCGCGCTCGCTGTTCGCGCCGAGCGTGCTGCTGCCGCTGCTGTTGCTCGTCGCGCTGGTCTTCGTTGCAGTGCGCGCGGCAAAGAGCCAACCGCTGTTCACCTTCGCCATCGGCTGGACGCTGCTGATCCTGGCGCCGACCTCGTCGATCATGCCGATCGCCGATCTGGCCGTGGAGCGCCGCATGTATCTGCCGATCGCCGGCCTGATGCTGCTGGCCGCCGCGTGGCTGCACGATCTCGTGCTGTGGCTGCCGGAGGTGTGGCGCCGCCGTCCGGACTGGACGTACGGCGCGATCGTCGCGGTGCTCGTAGCCATCCTCGGCGCGTTGACCTATCAGCGCGCGGCGCTGTGGGGCAATGCGGTGGCGCTGCATGAGGACGGCGCCGCCAAAGCGCCCGGCAACCCGCGCGTCCGCCTCAACCTCGGCGTGACGTATTTGAACCTCGGCCAGCCCCAGAAAGCCTACGACACGTTGCTGGTCGCCAAGCAGCTCTACGATCGGCAGGAATCGATCAACGCCTTTCCGCGCATCGGCGCCTTCATCCACTACAACCTCGGCGCCGTGCTGTTCGCGCGCAAGGACATCGACGGCGCCGAGCCGCAACTGCGCCGCGCGCTCGAGCTCGGCGGCCAGTATCTGGCGCTGCGTCCGATGGCGTACATGCTGCTCAGCCGCATCGAAGCGCAGCGCGACAATTGGCCGAAGGCGGCAACCTACATGGAAGAGGCGGTGAAGTATCAGGACAACCCCGATTGGCGTGTCGACCTGGCACAGATGTACCGGCAGAGCGGCAACCTGCCCGGGGCGCGCGCGACGCTGCTGAAGATCCTCGCCGACAATCCCGGCCAACCGCGCGCCACCGCCCTGCTGGCACAGGTCGACAAAGAGAAAGCGGCGAAGAAGAAGTAGTCGCGGGGCTTGTCCCCGCGGGGGGCGGCGGGTGCTCGCAGCTGGCGAAGCGCTGCGCCTTCCAGAACAGGCGCGCTCCGCGCGCCACGGGCCGCCCATAGGGCGGCCCCTACGCAGATCCTATGGAAGCTGGCGAAAGACCAGCTGCAGACTGCCGGCGGCGCGCGCCATCGACCACGCCACCTCGGGATGGATCGGCTCGATCGCGCCGTCGGCGCGCAGGCAGTGCGGTGTCAGACCGGCCTCATCCAGCGGCGCGAAGAAGGCGTCGGCAGCGGCGCCGCTGCGCTCGAGCAGCGATGGCGCCACGGTGCACAGCACGCGCAAGCCGGCGTGGCGCGCCAATGTCTGGCGCGACCCGCGCAAGACCGACACTTCGGCGCCCTGCACGGCGAGCTTGATGAAATCGACGCGCGGCGCATCGGCGAGCAGGTCGTCGAGGCTGAGTGCGCGCACCGTCACGGCGCGGCGTTCTTGCGCGGCGGGAACGACACGGTGATCGCCGAGATCGACCGTCGCCACGTACAGCGTCGCCCAGCCCGAGTATTCCGCCGCCGCCACCTGGCGGGCGTCGACCTGCACGCAGCGCCCGCCGCCGGTGGCGCGGCAGAGCAGCTCATAGCACCGCGCCTCGGGTTCGAGCGCGTACACCCGCCCGTAACCGCCGACGCGGCGGGCCAGGGCCAGCGTATAGCAGCCGACGTTGGCGCCGACGTCGACCGCGACCATGCCCGGATGGAGCTCGCGCGCGATAAACCGCTGCGCCGCCGCATCGCGCCAGCGGTGCTTCCACGCCAAGGCGGCGGCGTAGCGGTCGACGGTGTCGGCAAACAGCCGGTCGTCACCGATTTGCACGCAGCGGATGCCGATCGGACGCGCGCGCAATTGATCGAGACGGCGGCGGTACCAAGCGATCGCTGCAGACGCCGCATGCGGCTGCCGGTCGCCGTCGGGCATCGCCATTCGCCATTCGGTATCGCGCCCACCACCGCGATTCCAGTGCAATTGCTTTCCCGTGCCCGTGCCCGAATGAAACGATTTCTTCCAGCCGTGCGCCGCACTGATGAACGAATGGGGAAACAATTTCATTCGGGCACGGGCACGGACACGGCCACGGGCACCGGTAGGGGCAGGGGCACGGCACGGGATTGTTGATATCCCGTGCTTGCGAGTACGGAGGCTTTCAGTATTCTCCGCCGAATGCGGTCGGACTTCCTGCTCTCCGTGCTCGTGCCGGTCTTCAATGAGCGCCTGACGCTGCGCAAGCTGGTGAGCCGCGTACGCGCGGTGCCAATCCGCAAGGAAATCATCATCGTCGACGACGCGTCGACCGACGGTACGGGCGAAATCGTCCGCGCCCTCGCAGCAGAGGGCGATGCCGACCCCAACAACCGCATTCGCGTGATTTTTCATCCCAAGAACGCCGGCAAAGGCGCCGCCATCCGCACTGCCATCGCGGCGGTGACGGGCGATATCGCATTGGTCCAGGATGCCGACCTCGAATACGATCCAGACGAGTACCCGTCGCTGATCGAACCCATCTTGGCCGGTCACGCCGACGTCGTGTTCGGCTCGCGCTTCCTCGGCGGCCCGCACCGCGTGCTGTTCTTCCGCCATTGGATGGGCAACCAGCTGCTCACCTTGATGTCGAATCTCTTCACCGACCTGAACCTCACCGACATGGAGACCTGCTACAAGGTGTTCCGCACCGACGTGCTGAAGCGGTTGCATCTGACCTCCGACCGCTTCGGCATCGAGCCGGAGATCACCGCCAAGGTCGCGCGCCTCGGCGTGCGCGTCTACGAGGTGCCGATCAGCTACCACGGCCGCGAGTATTGGGAAGGCAAGAAGATCGGCTGGAAGGACGGCATCTCCGCGCTGTGGACCATCGCGCGCTGCGCGCTCACCGATGACGGCGACATCGGCGGCTCGGAAAGCCGCCGCGCCTACCAGCCGCGGCGCTACAACGACTGGATGTGGAGCAGCGTCGCGCCGGCGGTTGGCGACCGCGTGCTCGAGATCGGCGCCGGGACGGGCACGTTCACGCGCTACTTGCGCAATCATGCCGAGGTCGTGGCGACCGAGCACGACGTACACGCCGTCGAGCGGCTGCGGCGGCGTTTCGAGCAGCAGGACACGATTCGCATCGAAACCATCGACGCCGGCCTGAGCGACCTCGGCGCGCTCCGCGACGAGCGCTTCGACACCGTGCTGTGTCTGAACTCGCTGGCCTTCGTCGAGCGCGACGACGATGCGCTCGCGGCGTTCGCCAACGTGCTCAATCCGGGCGGGCGGCTCATCCTGCAGGTGCCGGCGATGCACTGGCTGTACGGCGAGCCCGACCGCGCCATCGGCCATTTCCGCCGCTACGATCGCGACGACCTGACCGCCACGCTGCGCCGTCACGGCTTTACCGTCGAGTCGGCCCGCTACGTCAACCTGCTCGGTCTGGTGGTGTGGTACCTGAACGCGCGGCTGCTGCGCCGGGAGGTCGTACCGTCGCGGCAAGCGCGTTTGGTCAGCTCCATGGTGCCATGGCTGCGGCTCGAACAGCGGCTCAACCCACCCCTGGGGATGACGCTGCTGGTCATCGCGCGCAAAGAGCGCGAAGCGTAAAGTCCGGTCATCGGCGCTCGCCGCGCCGCACTCCCGCCCCGATCTCGGCGCCGCGGCGTCGGCCGCCGTACGAATTTCTTTCTTATGTCCAAAATATATGCATGAGATTGTTGTTGGTTCCCGCGGCGGCATGGCAGTCGACATCACCGGTTCAGGCGAGAAATCGGCCCGCCCCCTGCGCTCGCCACGGCGGGCGCAGCTGTGGATCCTGCTCGCGGCATCACTGATGGCGAGCGCCTGCCGCTCGTCGTCGCCTCCGCCCTCGATCGTGCTGGCGGTGATGGACACGACGCGCGCCGATGCGGTGTCAGCCTATGGCGCCGTCTCCGGAACCACGCCGACGTTCGATGCGTTGGCGAGCAGCAGCGTCCTCTACGAGAACGCCTACGCCAACGCCAACTGGACGGTGCCGTCGCACGCAACCATGTTCACTGGCCTTCTGCCCCATCAGCACGGTCTCGTGTCGGGCAACGAGACCATGAGCTCGTCACCGACGTTGGCCGAACGCCTCCAGCAGGCGGGCTATGAAACGGTCGGGATGAGCGAGAACCCATGGCTCGCCATGAAGAACGGCATCAACAGGGGCTTCGACACGTTTCTCCTGTCGAATGGCAATCTCGTGGGAATGGTCGAGAAGTGGGCGCGCGAACGGAAGAGCGATCGTCCATTTCTGCTCTTCCTCAACGTGATGGATGCGCATGAACCGTACGAGGTGCGAGACGTAAACCCATTCCTGCCCGCTGGTGTCGATGCAGCGACGGCGCGCGCGGTAAAACAGACGCCGGCCGAATACGTCTGCGCAACCGCCGGGCGAGAGTCTGACCTGGCAATCGTGCGCGGTCTCTACCTGGGTGACGTCCAGGCGGCGGATGCCAAACTCGCCGGACTACTGCGCGCAGTGCAGGCACTGCCCGGGGCCGACAAGCGACTCATCATCGTCACGTCGGACCACGGCGAGTACCTGGGCGAGCATTGGCGTGTCGGTCACGTCATCGGCGTAAACGAGCCGGTGCTGCACGTTCCGCTACTCGTGCACGGGCTCCCGGGCGTCGCGCCGGCGCGAATCCGCACGCATGTGCAACTCGCAGACCTGCTGCCCTCGATCCTTGCCTGGGTCGGATTGCCGCCGCCGACCGAGCTTCCCGGTCAGCGGTTGCCCACAGTGGAACCCGCGGCCGAGCGCAAGGACCCGATCATCGCCGAATACGGCGACTACTTCCGTCTGAACAAACAGATGCCGGATTTCCTCCGCTTGCTGAAAGCGAACATGGATCAGCGCTGCGCCCCCGATCAGCGCATGTCCGGCGACATGCGGTCGATCATACTCTTTCCGCGCAAGGCGATCTGGTACTCCGACTACTCGACGCAGTTGTTCGATATCGGAACGGATCCAGCAGAGGATCACGATCTCGCCGGCAGCATGGCGGCGGAGACGGCCGAGCTACGCGCCGCGCTCGATCGTTCGGTCGTCGATGTCAAAGGCGCACGGCCTGAGGGTCCGGCGGTGCTGAGCCCGGACCAGATGGAACGGATGCGGGCGCTCGGCTATTTCGATAGCCGAGAGCATTAGCGTGTTCCGCGATCCCTGCCGCCTCCTCGCCGTCGCCGTCTTCGCCGCGATCGTCGCTGTCCCGAGTGCCCGCGCCAGCCAGACGTGTCCGGCCGACTGCAACGGCGATCGTCGCGTCTCGATCGATGAACTGCTGTTGAGCGTCAACATCGCCCTCGCCTACCAACCCCCAGCCAGGTGTCCGGTGTCGGACAGCAACGGGGACGGTCGGGTCTCCGTCGATGAGCTCGTCAGAGCGGTGGAAATCTCCGCCTCGGGCTGCCCCGCCGACGCTACGGTCACACCAATTCAAAGCGCCACGGCGACGCCCACCTCGAACGCCACGTCGATGGCGACGGCGAGTGCCACACCGCGCCCCAATTTCCTCCTTATCGATCTGGACGACGTCCGCGCAGATGGGATCGACCGCATGACGACGGTCCTGACGCGCCTGGCCGCCGAAGGGATCTCGTTTCGCAACTCGTTCGTTTCGATGCCGTTGTGCGCGCCGAGCCGCGCCTCGATTCTGACCGGCCTATACGCCGAGCACCACGGCACGCAGCGGCTGGCCGGCCCGATGGGCGGTGCCCCGAGCTTCCGCGCCAGCGGAGCCGATCAACAGACCGTCGCCGTGTGGCTGCGCGATGCCGGCTATGCCACCGGGTTCTTCGGGAAATACCTCAACGCCTACAGCGAAGAGCAGGATCCTGACACTGGGACCTTCTACGTGCCGCCGGGATGGTCGCGCTGGCGCGCCTTCGCGGTCGAACACTACGGCGGCCGCGACGGGGTGGACTACGCGCTGGTCGATGACACCGGTGCACCCACGCCGTACCAGGATCACGCAACCGACGCGCAATACAGCACTGACGTTATCGCCGGCGAAGTGCGCAGCTTCATCGCCGATGCGGTGGCGTCGGGAACCCCGTTCTTCGCCGCGTGGACTCCGTATGCGGCGCACGTCGACGCGCCGACGCTGTTGCCGGTTCCGGCCGCACGGCATCTGAATACGCTGGCGCACTTCCCGCCCTGGCGTCCACCCAGCTGGGATGAGGAGGACCGCACTGACAAGCCGCGCTGGGTGCAAGCGCTCGATCCGAATCTGCGCGACCTGGTGTTCACCGATCTGGCGCGCCAGCGCGCCTACGAGACGCTGCTGTCGGTTGACGAGCAGGTCGGCTTGTTGCTCGACCAGCTCCGCGATCTCGGCATTGCGGATCACACCGTGGTGCTGCTGACCAGCGACAATGGCGTGGGCTGGGGCGAACACGCGCTCGATGGCGGCTGGCGCAAGGACTGTCCGTACGAAGAATGTTTGCGCGTGCCGCTGCTCGTACGCTACCCGCTGGCGGCCGCCGAGGCGCCGCGCGAGCTCGATGGCCCCGTGCTCAACATCGACGTGCCGGTCACCATCGCCGACATCGCCGGCGTCCCCATACCGGTGGGCGTCGACGGCGTCAGCCTGCGCAATATTCTCGAAGGCGGCAACACGCCGCTGCGCAGCGACTTCTTGATCGAGCATTGGGGCGACTTCGCTGTGCGGCTCGCATTCAGCGCGCAACCGTTCGATGGGGACCGCATTCGGGTCTTCTTCGGCGCCTGGCCGGAGCAGTCGTTGGCCTTCGAGTTCGACCGCGATGGGCAAACCGCCCCGGGAAGCATCCCAGTCCCCATCCAGGCCGACGCAGCGGCAACCTTCGCCGGACTCGGGACCCAGCTCTCAGCGTACCTGACGAACACGAGCTCTGGCGTTTTCGGCAGGTTGTTGAGCGTCGTCGAAAGCTCGGCCGCACCGCTCGGCGTGTATTGGCTCGATGAGGTCAACCAAGGCGGCGCCTTCACAATCGCCTATCCACCGACCGAGTTCTTTGGCGTGCGCGACGTCTTGGACCGTTTGACGTACGCCGAACACGAAAGCGGCGAGGTCGAACTCTACGATCTCAGGGTCGATCCGTGGCAGTTGGACAACAAGGCCGACGATCCAACCTACGCGGCGACACGCGCGCGTCTCGCCGCACGGACGCGCGAGCTCGTCGGCAGCCCGCGCGGCTCCGCGCCCTGACGCGATGCTGCGATTCGCTCTGCCGAATCAGGCGCGCAGGGCGCGCACGGTCTCGCCCTTCTCTGACTTGCCCGGAATGCCCCACAGCGCGCCCTTGGCGCCGAGCACGTTCTCGGCCTCCTCGAGCAGCTTGAGCCAGCGGATGTTGTAGTAGCGCGGATCCTCGAGCTGCGGTGGGCTGAAGCCACGCAGCTTCTCGAGCGCATTGGCGACCGATTCCTCGATCGTCACCACCGGACGGAAGTCGAGCACCTGCGCAATCTTGCGCGCCGAGACGCGGTAGTTGCGCACGCCGGTGTAGCCGTAGTCGGGCGTGATATCGACGTTGACACCGTTCTCCGCCAGCGCTTCCTTGACGCGCAGCGCCAGCTCCGAGATGCGCTGATTGCGATAGATCACGTTGAAGATCTGGCCGCGCACCTTGTCGTCGTCGGCTTCGATGCACGCGATATAGGCGCGCGCCGCGTCGCGCACGTCGACCAGCGGCCGCCACATCTCGCCGCCGTAGTGGATGGTGATGCGGCCGCGCGTCAGCGCGTCCTTGAGGAACGTGTTGACCACGAGATCGAAGCGCATGCGCGGCGACCAGCCGTAGATCGTGCCCTTGCGCAGCACCACCGGGCAGAAGTGCTTGTCGGCGAGCGGCAGCAGACGCAGCTCGGCTTCGTACTTGGAGCTCGAGTACGCCGCGCGCGGGTGGACTTCCGAGGTCTCGTCGAGAATGAGATCGGCTTCCGGATCCTCGACGCCCTGGTCGTAGATCGAGCACGAGGAGGCGAAGACGTAGCGCTCGACGCCGGCGGCTTTGGCCTGCTTCGCCGTGGCCTCGGTCGCGATGGTGTTCATCTCGTAGTTCGCGTCCGGGTTGAACTCGGCGGTGGGGTCGTTGGAGATGCCGCCGAGGTTGACGACGGCGGCGACACCCTCGAACACGGCGGGCTCCATGGCGCGCATGTCGCCGACCACGACTTCGACGCGGTCGCGCATCTCGCGCAGGCCCTGATCGCCGTAGATCAGGCGGTCGAAGACTTTGACCGCATAGCCGCGCTTCAGCAGTTCCTCGATGAGCACGCAGCCGACGTACCCTGCGCCGCCGACCACCAGGATCTTCTTCGCCTTAGCCCGCATTTCCCCTCCAGAATCTCGAACGTTAGAGTCTCGCCCGATACTAAGTCAACGCTTAGATTGCCGCCCGACGAGTTTCGCCGCCGGCGGCGCAGCGGCGGCGGCCTGCGGGATGCTGCGCCCGGCGTTGCCCGCCCGGGCAGGCTGCGGTAAATCGCGCCCTTATGCGACATATCGTCATCATCGGTTCGAAGGGGCAGCTTGGTACCGATCTGCAGCCGGCGCTGAAGGACTACCGCATTACCGGCCTGACGCACGCCGACCTGGACGTGTGCGATCTCGAGCGCGCACGCGAGGTGCTCGGCGGGCTGAAACCCGACGTGGTGATCAACACCAGCGCCTATCACAAGGTCGACGTGTGCGAGGACGAGCCCGCCGCGACCTTCGCGGTCAACGCCACCGGCGCCTACAACCTGGCGCGCCTCGCCGCGGAGCTCGATTTCACGCTCGTTCATTTCAGCTCCGACTACGTCTTCGAAGGTTCAGCGCGGGCCCCTTACCACGAAGACGATATCGCGAGTCCGATCAGCGTCTACGGCACATCGAAGCTGGCCGGCGAGAAGCTGGTGCGCGCGTACTGCCCGCGCCACTTCATCATTCGCAGCACCGGCCTCTACGGCGTCGCCGGTGCGAGCGGCAAAGGCGGGAACTTCGTCGAGACGATGATCCGCCTCGGCAAGGCAGGTCCGGTCCGGGTCGTACACGACCAGGTGATGACGCCGACCGCAACCGCCGACCTCGCAGCCGCGGTCGCCGAGCTGCTCGGCGCCGAAGCGCGCTCGGCGGTGCCGTACGGCCTCTACCACGTCACCAGTGCCGGCCAGTGCTCGTGGCACGACTTCGCCAAGACGATCTTCGAGATGTGCAACATGACGGTCGACTTGTCGCCGATCACGACCAAGGAATCCGGCTCGAAGGCGCGCCGGCCCGCGTTCTCGGTGCTGGCGCACGACAAGTGGACGAAGGCGGGGCTGGCCGAGCTGCGCCCCTGGCGCGCGTCGCTGAGCGACTATTTGCACGCCAAGGGTCATGTGTGACGGCGCGCCGCGACGTCAGCCGCTTGTCGCGCATCGCCTGGCGCTGATCGCGAACGCCGCGAGCGATTCGCGATGAGCGACCAGCCCTCCGTCGGCATCGTCATCGTCAACTGGCGCCGCCCCGACGCGACACGCGCCTGCCTGCAGGCGCTGGCTGCCTCGACGTTCCGCACTTGGTTCCCGATCGTCGTCGACAACGCCGCCAGCGACTTCAACCACGACGCGCTGCGCGCCGAGTATCCGAGGGCGGAATACGTGCGCAGCGCCGACAACCTGGGCTTTGCCGGCGGATCGAATCTCGGCATGCAGGCGGCGCTGGCGCACGGGGCCGACTGGGTGTGGTTTCTCAACGACGACGCGGCGGCGGAGCCCGACGCACTCGCCGCGCTGCTCGCGTCGGCGGACGATGCGTTGCACCCGGCCCTGCTCAGTCCCAAGATCGTGCGCCGCGATCGGCCCGAGCGGATCGACTCGATCGCGCTCGACCTCGATCTCGCGGGCGGCCGCTTCTACCTGCTCGGCCACGACGAGGTCGATCGCGGGCAATACGATCAGGTGCGCGAGCCGCTCGCCGTGAGCGGCTGCGCGCTGCTCGTCCGCCGCGACGCCTGCGAGCAACTGCGCGGATTCGATGCCAGCTATTTCGCCTATCTCGAGGACGCCGACTTCTGTCTGCGTGCCCGCGCGGCGGGCTATCGGCTCGCCGTCGTCGCCCGGGCGCGCGTGCGGCACGACCGCGCCCCGGCGACGGGCGGCCGGCAGTCGACGTCGAGCCTCTACTACGCCTGCCGCAACCATCTGCGCGTGCTCGCCACCCACGCGCCGCAAGCGGGCTGGCGCTCGCGGCTGCGCGCCGCACAGGTGGTGGGGCGCTACGTCGTCTTCGCGCTGCGCGGCAATCCCGCCGGCGCCGCCGAACGCGTCGCCGCCGTGCGCCGCGGCGCGCAAGACTACCTCGCCGGCGTTACCGGGCCCATGCCGCCTGCGTGACAATCACGATCGGGTAGCACCGGCCTCCGCGCCGGTGGCGGTCCGCAGGACCGCCGTGCGACGGGTGACGCAGTGGAGACACGACGGCGCGCTGCGCGCGCCACCGGCAGGGACGCCGGTGCTACCCCCTCTCTGGAGCAGCGCGCGAGATGCATTTGCCTGTCACGACTACGCGCTGTAGGGATTTTGCTTATGCTTTCAGCGGCGGCCGCGGGCCAGTGCGTGCGCCGGCGTGCGCTCATGGCGGCTCTCGCACTCATGTGTGTCGCCGCCAGCGCCTGCGATCGCACGCCGGCCGAGCTGCCCAAACCGCCGCGCATCCACAACGGGCTCGTCACGTCGCGCAACCAGCTCGGCCGCGGCAACGTCGATCGCGAGACCCGCTACGTATTGCCGGGACCGTCGCAGCGCCTCGACGTAACCGTACCGCCGGATGCAGACCTCGAGCTCGCCGTCGGGGTGAAGGGTATCGGCCCTTCGTGGAAAACCTGGACGGAGAACATCGAGCGCATGGAATACTCGGTGGCCTACGAGCACGACGGGCAACGCCAGGTCCTGGCGCAAGAAAAAGTCATGCGGCCGCCCAACGGCGACAACGCGTGGAAAGAGCTGCGCTTCGACTTCCGTCCCTTCGCCGGCCAACACGGCACGCTGGTGCTCGACGCGACCGCCTACAAAGCGGCCGATTCGGCGCCGTCCCCAGAGCCGCGCGTCGTCAGCTGGACCAATCCGCACTGGCGGCGATCGCTCACCGGCGACTGGACCAATCTGATTCTGATCTCGATCGACACGCTGCGCTCCGACCGCTTGGGCTGCTACGGCTACGGCCGCGACACCAGTCCGAACATCGATCGGCTGGCGCACGAGGGCGTTCTGTTCCGCGACATGGTCGCGTCCTCCTGCTGGACGCTGCCGTCGCACGCTTCGATCTTCAGCGGCCTGTATCCTTCGCGCCACAACGCGGTGCGCTTCGGCCTGGCGCCGATCCCGCAAACCATCAACCTGCTGACCGAGTACCTGTGGGATCTCGGCTACGAGACGGCGGGCTTCGCCGGCGGCGGTTTCGTCGGTAACGCGGTCGGCTTCGGGCAAGGATTCGACCGCTTCTGGGAAAATCCCCAGACCAAAGCCGACCAGGGCGACACGCTGCAGGTCCCGCTCGAGTTGGCCAAACCGTGGATGGAAGAGCGGCGCGACACGCCCTTCTTCGTGTTCCTGCACACGTTCCAAGTGCACGTGCCATACAATCCGCCGCCGCCGTACGACACCATGTTCGATCCCGACTACCTCGGCCCGTACAAGACCGCGTTCACGCGCAACGACGCGAGCGCGTTGGTGCGCGAGGACCATTTCGCTCCGGCGCTGGTGAACCATCTCAGCGCGCTCTACGACGGCGAGATCCGCGCCATGGACACCGCTATCGGCGAGCTGCGCGGCTTTCTCGAAAGCAGCGGCCTGGCGAAGAACACCTGCGTCATCTTCACCTCCGACCACGGCGAGGAGTTCAACGAGCACGGTTCGCTGCAGCACTGGAAGGCCAAGCTCTACGAAGAGCTGGTGCGCGTACCGCTCATCGTGTGGTGTCCCTCGCGCCTGCACGGTGGCCGCGTGGTCGCGGGCCTCGTCTCGCATCCGGACATTCTGCCGACCGCGCTCGAGCTGGTCGGCGGCGCGGCGCCGTCCAACCTCGACGGCGCGAGCCTGCTGCCGTCGCTGCAGCGCGGCGCGGCGCCGACGCGCAGCGTCGTGATCAGCGAGGTCGACGGCTCGCTCGAGAAGAACCGGGGCAGCGTGCGCGCCGTGCGCACCGACCGCTACAAGCTGATCGAATCGCAGATCGATGGCACCTCGATGCTGTTCGATCTCTCCGCCGACCGCGCCGAGAAGCAGAACCTGCTGGAGCAGAAGCCCGAGCTCGCCGAAGCGCTGCGCACGCAGCGCGACCAACAGCTGCAAGCACCCGTCGCCGCCGCCGCGCCGATCGTCACCCCCGACGAAGGCGTGCGCGAGCGCCTGCGCGCGCTCGGCTACATCGACTAGCGTCCGCGGGCTTCAGCAGCCCGCCCATCCGCAACGCAGCGACTTCAGCGAACGGAGAACGGCGGAGTGAACTGTCCGCTCAAATCGACCAGCGGTACAGCGGGGAATGCCTGGACTGGGTTTTTCCCGGTATATGCATCGCATTCGGTATCGGCTTTCTGCGCCGCAATCGTGACTGTCTGCACCGTGGCTCCCGGCTGTTTCGCGTACACCGTCGCTCCCGGCTCGACCGGACTGGACAATGTTTCAAAGATGGCGGTCGGCTGTTCCTCGAGGTATGCCGTCCCCGTGCAATCGACGGACTGAAACATTAGCTGCTCCGCACCTACCCCGAGTGCATTCCGCGACACCTGCGCGGTGGTGGTGATTCCGCCGATCCGCAAGGTCACGTTGGCGTACGCCGGTGGGGCGACTACGTCGATCACGCGGCCGACCTTCTTGCCGTTAGCATCATAGGCGAACGCAGGTCCTCCCGGCTTCACCTGCTGCCCTGCCCAACTGACCGACGCGATCGAAAGCACCAGCACTGCGATCATCGACTTCATGGCCTGCTCCTCCTTCGCTGCATGTTTGATCGCCCGCAGGGTGCCCGCCCGAGCCAGAAATCAGATACACAAAGGTTGTTTACCGTGTCAACGCGGCATCTGCCACTAGAACAGGTCGCACGATCGGGCAGGCGCCGACGAAGCGGCGCCGACCGGGAATGCACGCTGGGACTCAGGCGTAGCGGAAGTTCTGCGAGCGTGCGTCGGCGAGCCACTCTTTCAGGGTGGGCGCCGCGACGTCCTTTGCCGAGACGATCGGCGGGATGTCCGGCCAGACGATGCCGAGTGCCGGGTCGTTCCACAGAATCCCGCCTTCGCCGCCGGCGCCGTGCGGCGAGCTGCATTCGTAGAGCACGATGGTGTCCTCGGCGAGTGCGACGGTGCCGTGCGCAAAGCCGGGCGGCACCCAGATGACGCGGTGATTGCGGTCGGTGAGCTCGACGGCGGCGTGATCGCCCAAGGTGGGCGAGCCGTGCCGGACGTCGACGACGACGTCGATGATTCCGCCGTGCACGCAGCGCACGTACTTGCCCATCGGCGGCGCCCACTGGAAGTGCAGTCCGCGCACGACGCCGCGCTTGGAGTGGGTTTGGACCGCCTGGAAGAACTGCGACGGAATACCTTGCGCGTCGAGGTCGGCTTTCACCCAGGATTGCAGCAGGAACCCGCGCTCGTCGGGAAAATGCTTTGCCTCGACGACCTTGATCCCCGGCATTTCGTTCCACTGACGCAACATGCTGCACCTCCGAATGGGTGGTCGCTCATAAGTGATCGAGCGCGACCACGTCAAACGTGTTCAATTCATGGGTAGCACCGGCCTCCGTGCGGGTGGCGGTCCGCAGGACCGCCGTCGCGAAGACACGAGGGGCTTGCGCTGGCGCGCGCCACCGGCAGGGACGCCGGTGCTACCCCATACGTTTCTCAGCCGCGATGAACATCTGCTTGCCGAGCAGCCACTGCGCAGGCGGGAAACGCAGATACATGCGGATGAAGATCGGCCACTGCGGCACGGCGCTCTTGGTGGTGAACGGGAGAAACCGCGCCCGCACCTCGGTGGGGCTGAAGCCGCTCAGCGCCAGCGCCTCGACCATCGACACGTGGCTGAGCGCGACGTGGTGATCCAGGAAGTCCCAGTACTCGCGATAGGCGTAGCGGATGTTGGGCTGCAGGATCAGCAGCCGGCCGCCCGGGCGCAGCACGCGGTGCACCTCGCGCAGCGTCGTGAGCAGCATCGCCTTGTCCGGCATGTGCTCGAAGAAGTTGCTGCAGAAGACGACGTCGACCGGCTTGTCGATCCATTCGAGCTGATGCGCCAGCCCGCAGTGCGTGACGATGCCCGGCGCCGCCAGCGCTGCGATCTCCGGGTTGTTGTCGAGCGCGTACTTGCTGGCGCAACGGATGTTGTTGATGAACTCGCAAAGGCCGGCGCCGAGATCGAGAACGGTGTCGCTGGGCCGCACCCAGCGCTGAAAGAAGTCCTCGCACAACACCGCCCAGACGCGAATCTTTGCGGCGCGCTCGACTGGGTCAAAGCGATGCGCGTACAGCGCCTGTTCGTCCACGCAGCAACCCCTTGCGCAATGCCAGCCCATACCAGCGCAGGTAGCGCGGCAGCCAGCGCAGCAGCTTGAAGTTCGACTCGCCCTGCTCGCGATCGCGCCACACTGTCGGCACCTCGGCGATGCGGTAGCCGGCGAGAAACGCCTTGACCGTGATCTCGAGCCCGAGCTCGAAGCCCTGGTCGCTCTCGATGTCGAGGCGATCGAGCATGCTCTTGCGGTAGAGCTTGAATGCGCTGGTCGGATCGGCGGTCGGCAAGCCGACCAGCCAGTGCAGCGATTGCCCGGCCGCGCGCGACAGGAATCCCTTCACCGGCGGACCGCCGAGCTGACGGCCGCCCGGCATGTAACGCGAGGCGGCGACGAGATCGTAGCCCTCGTTCAGCTTGGCCAGCATCGGCGCGTAGTCGTTGGGATCGTCGGACGCATCGGCCATGGTCACCAGCACCGCCTCGCCGCGCGCGGCGGCGAAGCCGGCGCGCAACGCCAGCGCCGGGCCGCGGCCGAGCTGGTTGTGCACGGCGCGGATCTGCGGGTGGCTGACGCGCAGCGATTCGACCACCGGCACGGTCGGGTCGTTGGCTTCGTCGTGTACGACGAGAATTTCATTCGGTCCGGGCGCGCTGGTGGCCAGCGAAGTGAGGACCGGGCGCGCCGCCTCACCTTCGCGATAGACCGGAACGACGATCGAGAGGAGCACGGCGGAGCGGCGTCACCCGGCGAGCGAGAATGCGATCTTGCCGGTGCCGAGCAGATTCCAGATATCGCACACCACCGCGTCGGGCCGCGCCATGCGCCGCAGTGCCTCCGGGGTGAGATCGAGGAACGCGTCGTGGTTGATCGCGACGAAGACGAAATCGGCACCGCGCAGCGCCTCGTCGCGCGGCTCGGAGGCGATGAACGGATCGTGCACGTGCACGTCGGCGCCCTCGGCGAGCAGGAGCTTCTTCAGCTTGAACGCCAGCGAGTTGCGGATGTCGTCGATGTTCTTCTTGAACGTCAGGCCGAGGATCGTCGCCTTGGCGCCGTCGATCGTCGGCTTCAGCGCCCGTGCCTGCTCGATGAGATACGCCGGCGTGGTCTCGTGAATCTTCCAGGCGCTGGCGATGAGCTCGTTGTAGGGAATCTTGTTGATGAGGAAGAAGCCGTCCTTGTACAGGCACGGACCGCCGGCGAGGCCGGGCGACTTGATGCCGCCGCGCTTGTAGCCGCGGTTGACCGCATCGATGATCGGATAGACCTCGCGGCCGTGCTGCGCCGCGATCATCATGAACTCGTTCGACACCGCAAAGTCGATGTAGCGGTACATGTTGCAGAACAGCTTGGCGAGCTCGGCGCTGCGCGAGTCGAGCTCGAGCACCGTCGGCGTGATCAGGCGGAAGAACTCCGCCGCGCGCGCCGTGCTCGGCGGGTCGACGCCGCCGACGATCTGCGGCACTTCCGGCAGCTCGCTGAACGATTTGCCCTCGGCAATGCGTTCCGGGCACGCGGCGACGAAGAGATCGCGGCCGATCTTGAATTTCGTCGTGCGCTCGATCAGGCGGGCGAGATGCTCGGTGGCGCCGGGCGCCAGCGTGCTGCGCAGCACCAGCAGCTGGCCGCTCTGCATGTTCGGCAGCGCTGCGCGCAGCAGGTTCTCGATCGGCAGGAAGACGGGATTGTTGAAGTCGTCGACCGGCGTTCCCAGCGTGACGATGATCGTCTCGACCTGGCGCAGCGCGGCGAGATCGGTGCCGGGAAAGAAACGCGTGCCGAGCGTCGCGGTGAGCGCTTCCTGCCCGCCTTCCTCGCGGAAGGGCATGCGGCCGTCGCGCAACGCGTTCACGCTCTCGACGTTGCTGTCGATGCCCTGCACGGTGTGCCCGTGCTGCGCCAGGTAGAGCGCGAAGGGCAGGCCTACCCGGCCCAGCCCAATGACCGCGACGCGCGACGCCATCGGCCTACAGCCGCCCGCGCGCGGCCTCGACGCACTCGCGCAGGCCTTCGTCGATCGAGATACGCGGCTCCCAGCCGATGAGGCGTTTGGCCTTCGTGCCGTCCGGGACGCGGCGGCGGATGTCGGAGGCGAATCCCGGCACGTATTTGACCTCGAACTTGCGCTCCGGCGCGATCTGCATGTGAATGCGGCGCGCCAGCTCGAGCATGGTGATCTCGTCGCTGATGCCGAGGTTGAAGTCTTCGTTCACCGCCTTGTCGCTCTCCAGCGAATCGACGATGCCGCGCGCGATGTCGCGCACGTGCGTGAAGCAGCGCGTCTGCTTGCCATCGCCGAGCAGCTCGAGCGGGTGTTGGCCGGAGAGCACCTTCTTGATCAGGTCGGGGATCACGTGCGCTTCGCCGACCTGCTCGCCCGCCTCTTCTTCGGGGCCGATGGCGTTGAACGGACGACAGATCGTGAAGGGTAGACCGTACTGGTCGAAGAAAGCGCGGCAGTACCATTCGCCGACGAGCTTGCTGAAGCCGTAGGCCGTGAACGGCGGCGGCAGCTTGAGCAGCTCGTCCTCGCGGCTCGGAAACGAGTGCGCCGATTCGAACACCATCGATGACGAGACGAAGATCATGCGCTCGATCTTCTGCTCGACCGCGGCCTCGAAGGTATTCGAGTAGATGAGATTGTTCTCGCTGAGAATCGTCGCCGGCAAACGGTGGAAATAGCCGATGCCGCCGATGCGCGCGGCGAGATTGATGCAGGCGCGCGCACCGCGCATGGCTTGCCGCGCCGCGTCGCGATCGGCGAGATCGGCCTGGATGAAATCGACGCCGTCGGGCACGCGGCTCGAGGGCTTGCTCATGTTGTCGATGACCCGGACTTTATGCTTGCGCGCGAGCAGCTCGCGCACGACTGTGCTGCCGATGAAGCCGGCGCCGCCGGTAACTAGAATCATGCTTCTCCTACTTTCTGGGAGCGGAAAGCCGCAGACGGTGGCCCCCCGCGGGTGCCTCTTGGCGCTTTGTCCGCTTTCCGCTGGTTCTGTCCTTAGTTGGCCGATCACGCGCGGGTCAAGCCGCTCACGGGCTCGGCCGCTTGTACGTGACGTAGAGGGTCAGCTCCGCCATGTCGCCGAACTCCGCCAGCGCATAGTCCCACTCGACGGTGCTGCCGTTGGTCTTCGTCGCGTTCGACTTCACCACTTCAGCGGGCAGATGGAGGATGAACGTCACCGTTTTGCCGAAGTAGTCGAGCATGGTGTCGGGCAGCTTGGCGTGGCTCGGGTTGAGGTACTTGATGGTGAGCGTCTTGGTGCCGCCCTGATCGTCGCTGAGCGCGAAGGTCGTGCGCTCGAAGAAGGTGGTCGTCGATAGCTTGCTGACGTCGGCGAACTTGACCTCGAAGGTCGCCCACGCATCGTCGCCGACCGACGCGCCGGTCACCGTCACGGCGGCGCTTTCGAGCCGCTTCTTCGCCTGTTCGAACTGCTCTTTGCTGCCCAGCCGCTGCCGAACCTTGAGCGTACCGCCGCCGTTCTTGTCGATGGTGCCGTCCAACAGACAGCCGCAGAGCATCATCATGGCGAGCAGACAGACGGCTGACGCCGTGAGATGCCGACGCATAGTTTCCCCTTCGTGAGCTGTGGCGGGCGCTGCCTCGCGCGCGCCGTGCCCGTCGCGAGCGCGGCGACGTTCGCACGGCGCCCTTCCGGTCAGTAGGTATGCCGCCATCGATTTGTCAACGGACCGCGCGCCGCCGCATCAGGGCGTCGACCAGCCAGACGGCGCGGCGCAGCGGACCGGGCGACGCCTCGTTGCGGCGCAGGCGTTGCGACACGCCGGCGACGGTATTGATGCGGCGCACGTCGTTGCCGCAAAAGCGCTGCAGCCATTGCCCGGAGAGCGTCTCGACGAAGTGTGCCGGATAGAGCATCGGCACGCCGTATTCACCGGCGAAATGGGTATCGCAGGTGGGACAGCGCACGCCGCTGCCGTCGGGCTCGAGGCGGCCGTGGCAATCCGGACAACGCACCAGCGCCAGCAGCTCGGCGGCGATCGGCCGCTCGCGTGCAGTGAGCGGCGCGGTGCCGCTGCGGATCTGCTCGGCGAGGCGGTAGAACGCCGCCTGGTTGTGCGCGGTGCGCTCGACGAGCCAGCGCGCCAGCGGTCGATCGTCGGCGGCCGCCGGGCGCACCGGCGCGCCGTTCTGCGCCTTGACGATGAGAATCCCCATGCTGCCGATGCGGTGGTCGGTGACCGCGACGGAGCGACAGAGCGCGTCGGCAAACGCCTCCGCATCGCGCAGCGCGGCGTAAACCGGCTCCTGCTCTTCCGGCGGCGCGAAGCTGCTCACCGGCAGCCCGCCGTCATAGAAGAGGTTCTCGTGCCGCCAGTCATGGCCGAAGATCGCCTCCAGCTCGGAGAGCAGGAAGAAGTTGCGCTCGACGTGCGGCTGGCGCACGTCGACGCGCAGATGCGAGAGCAGCCGCTGCCAGCGGCTGACCGACAGCGCCTCCAGGCTGGTCATGATGAGATATTTGCGCGACACGCGCAGCAGCTCGCCGATCGCCTCGATCGGACGAACGAGATGCTCGAGCACCTCGGACGACAGCACGACGTCGAAGGCGTCGTCCGGAAACGGCAGCCGCGTGATGTCGAGTGTGACCGCGTGGTCGAGGCGCCCGTCCTCGGCGCCGCCGTAGGGCAGGTTCAGCGAGTGGGCAAAGTCGGCGAAATACGTGCGCGCGCCGTAGCGCTCGCGCACCAGGTTGGGGTAGCGGTCGAAACCCGCCCCCATGTCGATGAAGCTCTCGAACTCGAAGCGGTCGAGCCAGCGGAAGATCTTCAGCTTCCGGTGCACCTCTTGAAACACGTACGAGGTGAGATGCTGCGGCCGCCCGGCAGCGTCGAAGACGCGCTCCGGCACATCGGGCAAATGCGCCACCGCGTTGAGATAGTTGGCCTCCAGCCAATGGCGGGTGCGCTCTTCGACAGCGTCTTTCGTCAGTGCCGCTGGGGGCATCCGTTTTTCTTCTCAGAATCGACCGCAAAGGCCAACAGCTTTCACCGCGGAGACGCGGAGGCGCGCAGAGATCAAGCTGCTCGTGACAGCAGAGCGCTCGACCCGACCGGTCAAAAATTCAATCTTATCTGAGAGACACCCCGGTTCGATCATGCCCAACCGTCTCCGCGCCTCCGCTTCTCCGCGGTGATTTATCCCATGGACGCACCACCCGGCGCCCCAGGCACCGCCACAAATCGGCACCGACGCCGGCTGTTCGCCGCCGTGGCAGCCGTGCTCGGCACGTTGATCGCGCTCGCAGGCGCCGAGATCGCCGCGCGCGCTGCCGGCTATGCGCCGCGCGTTCCGCTGTCCAAACCCGAGCCGCCCATCCACGTGCCCGACCCGGTGCTCGGTTGGCGGCCGGTGCCGGGACACTACCAGTTCGGCCCCTACTCTGATGGTGCGGCACCAGTCGAGGTCACCATTTTGCCCGACAGCTCGCGCGATACCGGTGCGGGCAGAGCGCTGGGGCGCAAGGACGTGTGGCTGGTCGGCGATTCGTTCACCATGGGCTGGGCCGTGGCCGATAACGAGACCTTTGCCTGGCGGCTACAGGAACTACGGCCCGACCTGCGCGTGCTGAACTTCGGCGTCGGCGGCTACGGCACCTTCCAGTCGCTGCTCGTCCTGGAAAAGCTTTTCGCCAGCGATCGCCCGCGACCGCAATGGGTCTTCTACGGCTTCATCGACCACGCCTGGCGCAACGTCGCGGCGCCCTACTGGCTGTGGGCGCTGTCCTTCAACCGCCACACAGTCGCAACACCGTTCGTCACGCTCGCCGGCGATGGCAGTTTGCTGCGCCACGCGCCGGAAGCCTACCCGTCGCTACCGCTGCACGAGGAGCTTGCGTCGGTGGCGCTGCTCGAAAACCAGCTGATGCGCTGGCGCGCCGGCAACCGCCAGCAGATGGGCGTGCCCGCCACCAAGTTGCTGCTCGGCCAGATGGCCGCCCTGTGCCGGGCCAACGGCGCCGGTTTCTCCGCGGTCGTGCTGACCATGCCGCCGCGCATCGAGAAACCTTACGCGCGCTACGGTGTCGACAATCATGTCGACATCATCGACTGCAACCAGCAATTGGGCGCCGCGGATATCGTGGTCGGCGAGGTGCACCCGAACGGCGCTGCTCACCGGCGCTGGGGGGATTGCATGGCCGCGGCGCTGGCCGAGCGAGTCTCCCGGTAGACCACATTTTTTGCCTCTACCGTACGAAACCATTGCATCGACCGCCCGGCTTTTGCGTCAAAGCAGCAGCAGCCCGGCTCGTCAACCAAAGCCGCGTCGCGAAGGCCATGAATCTGAAGGTGCTTGCGGTTGTAGCGCTAACGCTGACCGCCGGTTGCACGGCCAACCGGCACTGGGTGAAGCCCGATACACCGGTCGACGAGCTGGAGCAGGACACGTTCGTATGCGCAGTCGAAGCTGAGGACGAGTTCACCCGCAAGACGCAGTTCCGGGCCAGCGCCGAGAAGGAATTCATCAGGCAGTGCCTGGAAGCGAAGGGATGGACCGAGGTGCAATGAGCACACGGAGGCCCCCACCCTGGCCCCTCCCCCGCGCGCGGACGCGCGGGGGAGGGGCCAGGGTGGGGGTGATCCGTGGTCAATTTCGTTTGCGGAAGACCGCGTACGCGACTGACGGCTGCAGTGTCGGATCGCGCAGCGCCTCTTCCTCAGCGGCCTGCAGGCGAGCGAAGAGCGCCGGGGCGTCGCGCTCGATGCCGGCGAGGTCGATGCCGAACGTGAGCGGGAACAAGGCGCCGCCGAGCGACTTGTGGACGACCTCGAAGCGCGCTTCCGCCAATGCCAGGATCTCGTCCGAGCGCACGCCGCAGAACGAGCTCAGGCTCTCGATGCGCACCGGCGTTACGCTCTCGATGCGGCGGTACTGAGCGGGCACTTCGCCGAGCAGCGCGTTGATGCGCGCCAAGCGCTGCGGCGCGAATTGCAGGCGGCGCTCGCCGACGTAGTCGCGCAGCGCGAAGAGTCCGCCCGGCCGTAACGCGCGTTCGATCTCGCCGAGCAAATGCTCGAGATTGATGATGTGATGCAGGCTGCCACTCGACCAGATCACGTCGTAGTAGTTCACCGGCAGGTGCACGAAGTTGAGGTCGGCGCGGATGAAGCGCACCTTGCGCGCCGGCCCGTGCGCATCGAGCCACGACACCCTGAGCTCGCGGCGCACCGTGCGGATCACGTCGGCGCTGAGCTCGTAGACGTCGAGCCGCTGGCTGGCGCGGCGCTGCAGCCACTGGCGCTCGTAACCGCCTTCGTCGCAGCCGAGTGACGCCGCGGTGGCGAACGGGCCGCGCGCGATGAGATCGTCCATCCACGAGCGCTGCGGATCGCCGGTGTAGGCTTTGTTCGCCAGCCGATCCAGGAGATCGCCGCTGCCCGGGCGGCCGAGGCCGAACAGGCCGCCGTGGAAATCGCTGCGCGCCCAGAACTCGGCCTCCGGTCCGGCCTTGCTGCGATAGAAGAGGTCGTTCGCCTCCACGCGCTGCAAGCGCGGCGCCGTGTTCAGTGCCGCTTGCGGCGCGGCGCGGTGCGGTCGCCATACCGTCATCACGAAGTCAGCCTGGCGCGGCTGGCGGTAGGCGAGCCGGTCGAGCCGCTGCATCAAGGCCACGGCGCGCGGCCGCGGCAATCGCTTCAGCAGCGCCGCCCAGCCCGGCACCATCCAGCCCATCGACACGCCGAAGACGCGGTCGAGCTCGAGATGCGGCGCGCACAGCTGTTGGATCACCGAGTACGTGCACTCGAAGGTATGCTCGAGCGGCACCGGCGAATCCCAGAAATAGGTTGCATCGCGCGCCGCCAGGCCGAGGCGCCGTGCGATCGCATACAGGCGGCGGCTCAAGCGCACGCTGACGCCCTCGTAGTTGACGAAACCGATGATCACACGCCCGTCGCGCTTCACCACGCGGGCCATCTCGCGGATCGCCAGCTCGGGGTCGCCGAGATGGTCGATCGCCGAATCGAGCAGCACGCGATCGAAGGTGTGGTCGGGGAACGGCAACGTCTCTGCCACGCCGCGGATCAGGGTGAGCGTCGCGCCGAACTCGGCCATGCGCTCGCGCGCCCGCGCCAGCATGACCTCCGAGGGCTCGACGACGTAGCTCTGCAGCCCGCGCAGGTTGAGCTTGCACGAATGGACCGCCTCGGCGGCGGCGATCTCGAGCACGCGCTGCGGCGCGCCGGCGGCCGTCACCTCGGCGGGCACGATCGAGAGCCGCGCCATGACGTAGGCGGTGTCGGGGCCGTTGGCGAAGTCCGCCTGTAGCCGGTCGATATCCCAGTCGAGCTGCAGCTCCATGTCGCAAACGCGGGGAACCGCGGTGCGCCGCGCTCGATCAGCGCTCGCCCGGGACCGCACCGGCTAGACTGCCTCAGCGAGCTTGCGCTTCGCAAGATTCGCGCGCTAAGCGAGAGAGCTACCTATGCGCGCGCAGCGACGAGACGTTTGGCGCGATCTCGTATTGGCAACGCTCCTTTTCGCCGCCATCGTCGCCTATCTGGTCTATTTGCCGCGCACGCTGGGGCGTGCCGACGAGTCGCATTTTCTCTACGAAGCGAAACGCATTCGCGAGGGCGAGGTCATCTATCGCGACTTCTTCCAGTTCGTGACTCCGGGCGCGCCCTACATCATGGCGTTCCTCTTCTGGCTGTTCGGCACCAGCATTCAAACAGCGCGGGTGGCAACCGCCGTGCTGCACGGCATGACCGGCGTCGTCATGTTCGCGACCGGGCGGGCGCTGGCGGTTCAGCCCTTGCTGGCGCTCGTCCCGCCGATCACCTACTTGGCGCTCTGCCAGCCGGTGTGGCAGTTCGCCAGCTGGCACTGGTTCAGTACCTTCTTCACCGTCCTGATCATGTACACGTTCGTCCGCTGTCCGTGGGCGCAGCGGCCGCGCTGGGCGATCGTGCCAGGTCTCGCGACCGGACTCTTGATCGGGGTCCAGCAGCAGAAGGGTACCGCGATCGTCGCCGGGGCCGGCGTGATCTTTCTGCTCGACCATCTGGCTTCCTACCGCTACCCGCATCCCGAATCCTGGCGCCGGTTGCTTGCACGGTTGGTCGGCTACGCCGCCGGTGTCGCCATGATCGTCGTGCCGCTGCTGGCCACGTTCGTCTTCCTCGCCGGGGTACGGCCCGTCTACGATGCACTGGTGCTCTTTCCGCTCGTGAACTACCGCAAGTCGTTTCAGACCACCTGGGGCGCCGTGTTCTGGATCACGCAGAGCTATGGCAGCCTCACGATCCCGCTGCTCCTCACATACACACCCGTGGCGGTGATCCCCGCCATCGCACGCGTGGTGGTCGGGTTCTTTTCCCGCATCGACCGCCAGCAGCTGCGCCAGCTCATCGTCATCATCGTTTCGGCCGGATCGGCGGCGCTGTCGATCGCGTACTTTCCCGATCTCATCCATGTCGCCTTTGTCGCGCCGGTGTTTTTCATCGCCGCCGCCGAGGCCGTGCAATGGGCGTTGAACACGTGGGTGCGAGCGGTGCCGGCCCGCACAGTGATCGGCGCGCTCGCCGCAGCCGCGTTGGTGTTCGCGCTGTCGCTGCAGCTGCGCCGCAACGCCATCTGGTTGAAGGACAAGTTCCGCTACCCGCACGACACCGCCTTCGGACGCATCGACTTCAATGTGCGTTGGGCGGGCCTGTTGATCGATCGCACGCGCGAGATCCTCGCGACAACGAAAACCAACGAGTTGTTTGCCTATCCCAACACGTGCGAGCCGTATCTCACCACGGGCGGAAAAAATCCGACGCCGTACCAGTATTTCTACGCGCCGGTGTCGCCGCCCGAGCACACCCAAGCCGTGTTGGCGCTGCTCACATCGGGTAAGATTCCGTACGTGGTCGCACAGGGTTTCTTTTTGAAGCCGCAGGACCCGGTGGCGAAGGTGATCTTGGACGACTACGAGCAGATCAAGATACCGGAGATGAAAGGGCTCGGGGAGTTTCCCAACCTCGCGCTGTTTCGCCGCCGCGATATCGCGCCGCCACCCGCCGCCGCGCTGGCGAACTGAGAACGACGAGCGGCATGGCCTGGTTGCGCTCGCGGGACGGCGTGCGGGACGCCGGACTCGCCCTGCTCTTGTTCGCCGGCACAGTGCTCTACTTGCGCTCGCTGCCGCTGAATCTCGCGTTCGCCGACGAAGCCATCCATCTGTACGAATCGAAGCGCATCCTCGACGGCGAAACGCTCTACCGCGACGTGTTCGAGATGATCACGCCCGGATTCATGTCGCTGATGGCGCTGCTATTCTCGCTCTTCGGCACCACGCTCGCCACCGCCCGCAGCGCCCAGGCGGTGATTCACGGCATCACCGCCGTCGCCCTGTTCGCCACCTGCCGGCGCCTCGGCGTTCGCCGCGGCTTCTCCGCGGCGGCCGGACTGGCGTACGTCGTCATCTGCCAGGCCGCCTGGCCAGTGGTCAGCCAACACTGGCTGTCGACGATGTTCTGCGTCCTGGCGCTGCTGACCTGCGTCAACCTGCCGCGCGAGCGCGCCCGAGCGGCGGTACTCCCCGGCATGATGCTCGGCTTGCTGATCGGCGTGCAGCAGCAGCGCGGCGCGATCGTCGCCGTCGGCGTCTTCGTCTGGATGATCGCCGACGCGCTGCTGCAGCGCCGCATGCAACCGCAGCAACCTGTCGCGCCGCTGGCGGCGCGGCTCGCCTGGCTGGTCGGCGGCGCGCTGATCATCGACGTGCCGATGCTGATTGCGGTGATCGCCTATGCCGGCTTCGAGCACGTCTGGCGCGCCTTGGTGATCTTCCCCCTATTCGACTACCGCGGCTCGACGTACTGCGAGTGGGGCCACATCAACATCATGACCTACACGCAGGGCACCTACACGTTTCCGCGCGTGCTCAAGTATCTACCGCTGATCCTGCCGGTCAGTTTCGTCCGCCTGCTCTTTCTGCTCGCGCGCCGCGCGGGGGCGGAGGAGGCGCGCCATCTGACCCTGCTGCTGACGCAGACGCTCTTCGCCGCGCTGTCGATCTGGTACTTTCCCGACTTCATCCACATCGCCTTCATCGCCGCGTTCTTCTTCGCCACTATCGCGGAAACGCTCGAGTGGTTGGCGCGCCGCATTGCCGCACCCGCCGCTGTCATGCGCGCAGTGGGCTGGGCGGCGACGGCAGTCGTGCTCGTCGCCACCGGCTATCACTTGCTCCACAACCGCAATCGATTGCTCGCCGCGTATTCGATCACGCGTTCGACACAGTTCGGCGAGATCGCGCTGCCCGACAAGATCAACGCCGAGCTCTACGACAAGATCAACGCGCTGGTGCCGACGCTACCCGGACGCGAGATCTACTGTTATCCGATCATCTCGCATCTCTATCTGATGACCGGCGCGCACAATCCGACGCCGTACGGCTTTCTGTCGCCGGGATACAGCGGGCCTGATCTGATCCAGCACGCTGTCGACATCCTCACCGCCAAGAAGCTGCCCTATCTGGTCGTGTTCTTCTTGCGCCCCACCGACGATCCGATCTCCGACTACATCCGCCGCGAATACGAGCCGCTCGACGATCCCAGCCCCGCCGCGAAGTACATCTATCGCCGCAAAGACGCGGCGGCGCTCGACCACAGCCCCAGCCACGGATCGCACGGATGACGCGCCCGCCGTGGGCGCGCGCCGCCTTGCTGCTGATCCCACTCGTTCTTTCCGCGGCGGTCCACCACGGCATCCTGCGCAACTATTTCTTTTCCGACGATTTCCTCAATCTGTACAAGGTGAAGAACGAGGGGCCGCTCGAGTATCTCCTGACCCCGCACGGCGGGCACATGTTGGTGCTGCGCAATCTGCTCTTCTACCTATGCGTGAAGCTCTTCGACACTGCGCCGCCGCCGTACTTTCTGCTCGTCCTTCTCACCCACCTGCTCAACGTCGCACTGCTGTTCGTCGTCCTGGCGCGCCTCACCGGCAGCGACCGCCTCGCCTGCTTCGGCGCGGCGCTGTGGGGTGCGGCACCCATCCAAGCCGGCACGCTCGGATGGTACTCGGTGTACGGCCATGCCGTCGCCGCGACGCTGCTGTTGCTCATTCTCTCCGTCGCCAGCCGTGCCGGTACCGCCGGCGTGGCGCCGAGCCGCCGCGCCCTGGTCGGGTGCTACGTGGCGGCGCTCTTGGCGACGATGTCGTTCGGTGTCGGCCTGGGCTTCGCCGCCGCGCTGCCGTTCGTCATCGCATTGCTGGCCCCGCAAACACGGCAGTCGGCGCGCTGGGGTTTGCCGTTCTGGTCGCTGTGGGTCGCCGTACCACTGCTCTACCTCGGCTTCTTCCTGCTCAACGGCGCGCTCTTCGGCGAGGGACTCGAAACGCCGAATACGCTGGTCAAGTTCGCGCTGCAGTACTGGGCGATCATTCCGCAGGGGCTCATACACATGATCGCGTACGGCTTCATGCAGCTCGGCCTCAGCTTCGCGTTCGACGCCGTCGGCACCTCGGCGACCCAGTCGTACGTGGCCGTCGGCACGCTCGCGCTGTGCACCGCCCTCGCCGCCTGGCGTTCGCCGCCGCCGACGCGGCGCGCGATCGCCGCCGCGGCGCTGCTCGTCGCCGCCTGCTACGCGATCATCGTCGCCGGGCGCGTCGTGTTCTTCAAATCGTACAGCGACGCCGTCATGGCCATGCAGCCGCGCTACCACTATGCTGCACTGATTCCGCTGACGCTGCTGATCTGCCTGTTGCTCGCGCGGCTCGGTGCGGCGCTGCATCTGCGCAGCTGGATGGCAAATGCCCTGCTGGTCGCGTGGCTCGCGTCGCTCGGTGTCAGCTATGCGGAGTTCGGCTACACTCCCGACCACCACGACGCGGCACGCCGCCAGACCGATCAGGTGCTCAACATCGTTCGCGCTCGGGTGAACGCCAAGCAGCCCGGCGACGACGTCTTCATCGAAAACCGCAGCTTTGCCGGGTTGGCGTTGGTCCCCAAGCGGATATTTCCCGGCTGGGCCGGCGTCTTCGTCATCTACTACCCGCGCAACACCGTCGATGGCCGCCGCGTGCATTTCGTCGACAAGGAGCTCGCGGTCGGCGTCACCAGCGCCCGCGGCAAGCGTTCCGCGGGACTCGTCGTGCCGCCGCAATGACGCGCCGGTTGCATGGGTCATCCCTGCCCTATAGGTTTTTGCGAGCCCTCGGCGCGTACCGCCGGCCGGCCCCCACCCACTCGATGAGACGTCCGCTGCTTTGGCTCCTCGCAGTCGCCCTCTGCCTCGCCGGCTGCAGCCGCCAATCGCCTCCGAACATCGTCCTGATCGTCGTCGACACGCTGCGCGCCGATCGCTTCGGCGCCTACGGCAACACGCGCGGCTTGACCCCGTTCTGCGATTCGCTTGCGGCGCGCGGCTACGTGTTCCAGCACGCCTACTCGCAATGCTCCTGGACCAATCCGTCCGTCGCCTCGATCGTCACCTCGCGCTATCAATCGCAGCACGGCATCATCACCTTCGAATCGGTGCTCGCCGATTCCGAGGTCACGCTGGCCGAGGAACTGAAAAAGCGCGGCTACCAGACCGGTTTCTTCTCCGCCAACGGCCTGATCTCGAAGCGCATGCATTTCGATCAGGGCTATGACGCGTTCAAATCTCTGTTGGTGAAAGGCCCCGGCGCGCCGCCCGAGGAGCGGCTCCCCGAGCGCACCGCGCGCATCAACCAGGAAGCGATGACGTGGCTCGACGGCCTGGCGCAGTCGCCGAACAAGTCGGCCCCGGTCTTCCTCCACATGCACTACATGGAGCCGCATCATCCGTACGCGCCGCTCCCAGAAGGTCTCGCACACGTCGCCAACGGCGGCATGCCGGCGAGCGTCGAACGCGCCAACTCGACGGCGTTCTTCGGCCACCTGGTGCCGCTCGAACCGGATGTCCTGCAGAACCTCAAGGACGTCTACGATGCCGAGGTGTTCAGCGTCGACATGGGCATTCGCGCGCTGTTCAAGGATCTCGAACAGCGCCACATCCTCGACAACGCGGTCGTCGTCCTCACCGCCGACCACGGCGAGGAGTTCAAGGAACACGGCCTGATCGGGCACGAGAAATCGCTGTACGAAGAAGTCGTGCACGTACCGCTGATCGTCCTGGTCCCCGGTCACAGTGAGCATAAGGACATCGACCAGGTCGTGGGGCTGACCGACGTCGCGCCGACGTTGGTCGACATGGCCGGCGGGACGCTCTCGCCGACGTTCGAAGGCCACTCGTGGAAGTCGATCCTCGCGCCCGAGATGCGCAGCGGTTGGTTCGCGTCGAGCAACGGCGCGCCGCCGCCCGGTCCAGGCGTGGCGTACACCGAATTGATCAAGGGCCAGGAGCGCGACGAGAAGCGCTTCACGCCGCACCAGCACGCGGTGATCGCCGGCAAGCATAAGCTCATCGTCGGTCTGCACGACGAGCACGAGTACTACGACCTGACCGCCGATCCCGGCGAGCTCAACGCCAACGCGCTCAGCGAAAGTGACCGTACCCAGTTGCTGGCGATGTACGACAACATCCGCAACCAAGCCAAGGAAAACGCCGCGCCGCGCGACAAGCAGCTGCTCGACGCCGACACCAAAGAGCGCATGCGTCAGCTCGGCTACGATCACTGATCACGCGCGCTTGACGATCCGCAGCTCGGGCGCCGTCGACGCGACCCACCGGCGGAGATCGAGCGGGTCTCGCTCTACCGCCGCGCCCATACGTAGGTTCTTTAGCCACGGCGCTCCGCCTCCTCGCGGGTATTTCCTGCTTGACCGCAACATTAGACATGTACTTCTATGCCGATATTCCGAGTGGCGCCTCCGCAGCGTCCGGGCGCGCCCGATGCGGAAGAGGGGACGGGAATCGGCAGTGCGTCAGGTGCGCAGTGCGAGGGGGTCGATCGAGCTGTTGCTCAGCCTCGCGCTCGCCGGGATCGCCGCCCAGCCGGCCGCCGCAGCCATCGATATCAGCGGCCCGTGGTACGTGCGGTTCTACGTCACGCGATCGGCGCTGACCCTCGACGACGCGTGCCAGCTCTCTGTGGCGCAGAACGGATCGACGATCGCCGCCACCGGATCGTGTCAGGGTGCCGCCGATCCGGTAACCCTCCAGGGTACGATCGATCCCAACACCGGCACGTTCAGCGGCACCGGTAGCATCGGCGCCTGTGGCGCCATCGCGTTCAGTGGCCATGCGTTGACGAGCACGCCCGAGTTCACCGGCGTGTTTGCGTGTCCCAGCGCCGGCGTGGACGGCGGCATCAACGCCAGCCGCTGCGGTAATGGACAGCTCGACGCGAACGAAACCTGCGACGACGGCGCGCGCGATGGCGGCTGCTGTACACAAACCTGCGCACTCTTGCCCGCCGGAACGCTGTGCGATGATGACGGCAACCAGTGCACGAGCGATCAGTGCAACGCGACGGGCGGATGCGAGCACAGCCCGCTGACCGGACCCTGTAACGACGGCAACACCTGTACGAGCGGCGATACGTGCATCAACGGTCAGTGTACGGGCAATCCCCTGCCTGACGACGCTGCCTGTAACGACGGCAACACCTGCACGAGCGGCGATCACTGTGTCGCCGGCACCTGTGTCGCCGAGGCAGTACAATGCCCCGCGTGTCTCACCTGCACCGGTACGATGGGCTGCGCGCCGATCATCGCGAACGGCTGCAAACAAGCGTCGAGCAGCTCGCTGGTGCTGAAGCACCGCTCGAGTGACGCGGTTGCATGGAATTGGCAAGGCGGCGCGGCCACGTCGCTGGCTGACCTCGGCAATCCGCCCGCGACGACCGACTACGACCTCTGCATCTACGACGGCAGCATTGGTGGGGACGGCCTCTCGCCACTCGCGCTCAGCGCGCGCGCGCCCGCCGGCCCCGAATGGGCGCCGACCTTCAAGGGATATCGTTACAACCGTTCCGACCTCTCGCCCGACGGCGTGCGCCGGATCCTGGCGAACGCGGGCACCGAGCAGCGCGCGCGCATGTCGGTCAAGGCGCGCGGGCCGAATTTCCAACTGCCGCCGCTGCAGGCGCTGCGCTTGCCGCTGCGCGTTCAGTTGCGAGCACGCGACGCCGCGACGTCGACGTGCTGGTCGGCACGCTACGATGGAGCACGCACGCAGACGAGCCGCCGGTTGACCGCCACGGCCGAGGTCGACGACGCCGGCGCCCGGCCCAATATCCTCTTGCTCAACCTCGACGACACGCGCGGCGACGGTATCGACCGCATGCCGAATCTCGCCGCGCTCGCGTCGCAAGGCGTGACGTTCAGCAACTCGTTTGCCGTCACACCACTCTGCGCTCCGAGTCGGGCCACCATGCTCACCGGACTGAGCTCCGAGCATCACGGCGTGCGCACGCTGTTCGGACCGATCGGCGGCGCGCACATCTTGCGCGAGCGCGGCAGCGACCGCGAGACGATCGCGACCTGGCTGGAGGCTGCGGGCTACAACACCGGGCTGTTCGGCAAGTACATCAACGGCTACGGGTTCGGCACCAGCGAGCAGACCAGCGGACCGGGCGGAACGTATTACGTACCGCCGGGGTGGACGCGCTGGCGCGGCATGGCATCCCCAGAGCATTTCGGGGGCATCAACGGCGGGACGTACACACTGGTCGACGAGCACGGCACGCCGACGGTGTACGGCGACCATACGACCGACGCGACGTATAGCACCGACGTGCTCGCCCACGAGGTGCGCACCTTCATCGCCGACTCGGTCGCGGCGCAGCGTCCATTCTTTGCGGTGTTCACGCCCTATGCCTCGCACAACGAAACGCCCACGCTCGTTCCAGAGCCGGCGGCGCGTCACCTCGGCTACTTCGCTGATCTGCCGCTGTGGCGGCCCCCGAGCTGGGCCGAAGCCGACATGAGCGACAAGCCGCAATTCATGCAAGCGGTGGCGAACAACCCGTTAGCGATCGCGCTGACCAACGTCATGCGCAGCAGCGCCTACGAGTCGCTGCTCGCCGTCGACGAACAGTTGCGGGCGATTCGGGACCAGCTCGTGGAGCTCGGTATCGATCAGAACACGGTGATCATCGTCAGCAGCGACAACGGTGTGTGCTGGGGAGAACACCGCCTCTACGGGCAGGCGAAAGACTGTCCGTATGAGGAATGCCTCCGTGTGCCCTTGATCATCTACGACCCGCGCGTCCAACGCGCCGCGGCAGTGCAAGCCGCCACGGTCCTCAACGTCGATCTGGCACCGACGGTGGCGGCACTCGCCGCCGTCCTTCCCCCGGCCGCGCTCGACGGCACCAGTCTGACACCCTGGCTGAGCGGTCCGCCGCCCGGGCAATGGCGCGGAGATTTTCTGGCGACCCACTGGCGGACGACGCGCGACGAGATTCTTACGTACACCGCGCAGCCTCACGACGGCGATCAGGTACGCGTCTACTACGGCGATTCTCGCAGTACCATGCGGCCATCCGTCCTCTTCGAGTTCGACGGGAACGGCAATGTCGACCCGGGCGCACAGCGCGTCGCCATCGGCGGCGACGCGGTGACGACCTTCGCAAACCTCGCCCAAATCATACCGGTTCACGTACCGTTCACTTCGGCGACGGCGGTACCGAGCGCGAATCAGGTGCAGGTCATCGACAGCTCCGCCGACAGCTCCGGGGTCTTCGTGAGCATCGCTCGCGATCAAGCCGGTGTGATGACCCGCAAGTTCAACGGCGCCGATTCGTTCGCGGTGCGCGATGTCGCGAACGGATTCACGTATGTCCAGCACGAAACCGGCGAGTTCGAGCTCTACGATCTGAATGCCGACCCGGCGCAGCTCGACAATAAGGCCTACGATCCGAGCTATGCCGCCACGCGCGCGCAGCTGGCCGCTCGCCTGAGCGAGCTGCTCAACTGATTGCGCCGTCGCCCCGCGCGACACCGCCCGCCGGCCGCGCGTCCCCCCTTCGCGCACAGCGGCTGCGTACGCATTTTCTTTAGCAATAAATGATTCGGCGTCTGTCGGGTATTTCCTACTTGACCGCAACATTGGAGATGTACTTTCATGCCGATATTCCGACTGGCGACTCCGCAGCGTCCGGGTGCGCCCGATGCGGAAGAGGGGACGGGAACTGGCAGTGCGTCACGTGCGCAGTGCGAGGGGGCCGATCGAGCTGCTGCTCGGTCTCGCGCTCGCCGGGCTTGCCTCCCAGCCTGTCGCCGCCATCGATATCAGCGGTCCGTGGTACGTGCGGTTCTACGTCACGCGCGCCGCGCTCACGCTCGACGATACGTGTCAGCTTGCCGTGGCGCAGAACGGACCGACGATCGCCGCCTCCGGGTCGTGTCGCGGCGCCGCTGATCCCGTCACCTTGCAGGGTACGATCGACCCGAACACCGGCGCGTTCAGCGGCACCGGCAGCATGGGCGCCTGTGGCGCCATCGCTTTCGACGGCCGAGCGTCGGCGAGCGCGCCCTTGTTCACCGGCTCGTTCGAGTGCGCGAGCGCCGGTGTGGCCGGCGGTATCAACGCCAGCCGCTGCGGCAACGGGCAAGTCGACCCCGGCGAAACCTGCGACGACGGCGAGCGCGACGGAAGCTGCTGTACGCGCACCTGCACGCTGTTGCCTACCGGCACGGGTTGCAGAGACGACGGCAGCCCGTGCACAAGCGACACGTGCAGTGCGATCGGTGAATGCGTACACGCTCCACTTACCGGGACCTGTAACGATCGCAACAGCTGCACCAGCGGCGATACCTGCGTGAACGGCGTGTGCGTCGGCAATCCGCTGCCCGACGACGCGTTCTGCAATGACGGCAACCGCTGCACCAGCGGCGATCACTGTGCAGCCGGCACGTGCGTTGGAGACGCGGTGCAATGTCCGACCTGCCTCACCTGCACGGGCACGTTGGGCTGCGCGCCGATCATCGCCAACGGCTGCAAGCAATCGGCGAGCAGCTCCCTGACGCTGAAGCACCGGTCCGCGGACTCAGTCGCTTGGAATTGGGACGCCGGCGACGCCACGTCCGTTGCCGATCTCGGCAATCCGGCCACGACAACCGACTATGATCTCTGTGTCTATGATGGCAGCGTCGGGACGGACGGCACCTCGCCGCTCGTGTTCGGTGGGCGCGCCCCGGCGGGTCCCGACTGGGCGGCAACGCTGAAGGGTTACCGCTACAGCCGCCGTGACCTGACACCGCAAGGCGTGCGCCGGATCCTTGGCAACAGCGGCGCCGACCAGCGCGCACGTATGACCGTGAAAGCGCGTGGTCCCAATTTCGCGCTGCCGCCGCTGCAGACGCTAACCTTGCCGCTGCACGTTCGGCTAATGGCGCGCGACGACGCGACGTCGACGTGTTGGGCGGCGCAATACGAAGGAAGCGAAACGCGCACCAGCCGTCGCCTCACTGCTGAGGTGGCAATGGTGCGCAACCTGGCGCGGCCGAACATCGTGCTGATCGATTTGGACGACACGCGCGCCGACGGCATCGACCGCATGCCGAATCTCGCCGCGCTCGCGGCGGAAGGCGTCACGTTCAGCAACTCGTTCGCGGTCAGTCCATTGTGCGCTCCCAGTCGCGCCACGATGCTCACCGGCCTACGGTCGGAGCATCACGGGGTGCGGACGCTGAGCGGGGCGATCGGCGGCGCCGACGTGTTGCGCCAACAGGGCACCGATCGCGAAACGATCGCGACGTGGTTGCAGGCCGCCGGCTATGCCACCGGCCTGTTCGGCAAATACGTCAACGGGTATGGATTCGGCACGAGCGAGCAGACCAGCGGACCGGGCGGGACCTATTACGTACCGCCGGGATGGACGCGCTGGCGCGCCATGGCATCACCGGAGCACTACGGCGGCGTGCACGGCCCCACGTATACGCTCGTCGACGAGCGCGGCACACCGACGGTTTACAATGATCACGCCACCGACGCGCAGTACAGCACCGACCTGTTGGCAGGCGAGCTGCGTGACTTCATCACCGATGCGGTCGGCGACGGGCGTCCGTTCTTTGCTGTCTGGACACCGTATGCGTCCCATTCCGAAACGACCACCTTCCTGCCCGAACCGGCGGCGCGGCACTTTGGATCCTACATCGACTTGCCGCCGTGGCGGCCGGCAAGCTGGGCAGAAGCGGATGTGAGCGACAAACCGGAGGTCGTGCAAAGCCTCGAGGTCAACCAGCTCCTCATCGACTTCACCGATCGCATACGCATCGGCGCCTATGAATCGCTGCTGGCCGTCGATGAACAGCTGCGCGTGATCCGAGATCACTTGACCGCACTCGGCATCGACCAGAATACGGTGATCATCGTCACCAGCGACAACGGCGTCTGCTGGGGGGAGCACCGGTTTTTCTTGCAGGCGAAAGACTGCTTCTACGAGGAATGCCTGCGCGTGCCGTTGGTCATCTACGATCCGCGCGCCAGCGGCGCAATGGTGCAAGCGGCCCCGGTCCTCAACCTCGATTTGGCGCCGACCGTGGCTGAGTTGGCCGGCGTTTCCCCTCCGGCCGTGCGCGATGGCACGAGCTTGGTTCCGTGGACCAGCAGCCACCCCCCGGCGCAATGGCGCGAAGATTTTCTCGCCTCACACTGGCGCGAGAGTCGCGACGACACCCTCGCGTACACCGGGCAGGTGACTGACGGCGATCAGGTGCGCGTCTTTTACGGCGATTCACGCAGCACGGCGCGGCCGTCCGTGCTCTTCGAATTCGATGCCAACGGTAGCGTCGGTCCCGCAGCGCAGCGCGTCAGCATCGGTGCCGACGCGGACGCTACCTTCGTCAACCTCGCCGCGGCGGTGACGGCTCAGGTGCCGTTCGCGACCGCGACGGCCGTGCCGACGACCGATCAAGTCCGGGTCACCGACCACTCCGCCGCCAACTCCGGTGTCTTCCTGAGCGTCGATCGCGATCAAGCCGGCGTGATGGGTCGCATCTACGTCGGCGCCGATGCGTTCGCCGTGCGCGATGTCGCAAGCGGATTCACGTACGTCCAGCACGAGACCGGCGAGTTGGAGCTCTACGACCTGAACGCCGACCCGGCGCAGCTCGACAATAGGGCCCATGATCCGAACTATGCGGTCACGCGCGCGCAACTGGCTGCTCGCCTGAGCGACCTGCTCAACTGATCGCGTCGTCGTGCGGACCGGATTGCGGCAGATTGGCGCCTGCCAGTCGTGGACGCTGGGTTCGTATTGCGGCGTCTTGTCGCTGCGCAGGAAGAGCTTGACTGCTATCGCACGTATAGACTTTGATGTGTTGGGGACCGTTGATGCGACAGGGATTGACCTCGGGGGCGCCGGGATGCGTTCGCCGTCCGTATAGCGCCCGATCTGCGTGTTTCGTCGCCCTCGTCGCCGCGCTCATCGCTCCATGGTGGACCGGTCGGGCGGTCGCTCTCACCGATCTCAACGGGCTGTGGGACGTCGGTCTCTACGTCACGCGTTCGGCGCTGACGTTCAGCGACCGTTGCGCCGTCACGATCACGCAGACGGGCAATCAGCTCGCGCTGAACGGGAACTGCCAGGGCGCCGCGAACCCGCTGATCGTCAGCGGATCCTACGATCCGACGTCGAAGCAATATACCGGCAGTGGCACCGCCGGTGCCTGCGGCAACGTGACCGTCAGCGGTACGGTCTCGCCAGACTTCAAGGCGTTCACCGGCGACTTCGACTGTCAGGGCTTCGACGTGAGCGGCGGCATCAACGGCAATCGTTGTGGCAACGGACAGATCGACGAAGGCGAACAATGCGATGACGGCAATCGTCTCAACGGCGATTGCTGTGCGGCCAACTGCAAGCTCTCTGCGGCGGGAACCGACTGTAAGGACGACGCCAGCCCGTGCACGACCGCCGTCTGCAACGCCACTGGGCAGTGCCAGCACAGCAACGTCGAGGGCTCGTGTGACGACGGCAACAGCTGTACGGTCGGCGACACCTGTCTCAACGGCCGCTGCGTCGGCACCGAGCAGCCCGACGGCAGCGACTGTGACGACGCCAACCAGTGCACATCCGACGATCACTGCGCGCAAGGCGTCTGCGTTGCCGACCCGGTCGTCTGTCCCGCTTGCCTGGAGTGCAACGTCATCCATGGCTGCGTGCCGGCCATTGCGCGTGGCTGTGAGCAAGCCAGCGCCACATCGATCGTGCTGCGGCGGCTGTCGACGGACAGCGTCAGTTGGAGTTGGCAGAACGGCGATGCGACACCGTTGTCGGCACTCGGTGATCCGACGGCGCTGAACGACTACGACTTCTGCGTATACTCCGGTGGAACGAACGCCTTGGGTACGCCGGGCCTCGTGCTCGGTGCCCGCGCACCCGCTGGCGATGATTGGCGGCTCTCGCGCCGCGGCTTCGCCTACGCGCGGCCGGACCGGACTCCCGATGGTGTGCGTCGGGTCCTGCTCAACGCGGGGGCAGCGGGCAAGTCGCGCATGGCGGTCAAAGGCCTTGGGGACGAACTGGCGCTCCCGGTATTGCAGGGCCTCGCGCTACCGTTGACCGCGCAGCTCAAGTCGCGATCTGACGGCGCCACGCAATGTTGGACGGCAGAGTACAGCCGGCCGATCCTGCAGAATCCGCTCGTCATACGCGCCGGACGGCGGCTGCGCCTCCCCGACACCCGCCCAAACATCTTGGTCGTCAACTTGGATGACACGCGCGCCGACGGGATTAACCATATGCCGAATCTGGCGCGCCTGGCGGCACAGGGCATCACGTTCACGAACTCGTTCGTCACCAACCCGCTCTGCGCGCCGAGTCGCGCGTCGCTATTCTCCGGTCTCCATTCGCACCACAACGGCGTAGAGGCGCTCGGGGGGGTGATCGGCGGCGCGCATCGTTTTCGCGAGCTCGGCGGCGATCAGCAGACGATCGCCGTGTGGATGAACGAAGCCGGCTATCGCGCCGGCATGTTCGGCAAGTACATCAACGGCTACGGCTACGGCGGCGTCGAATCGGTGATCGGCCCGGGCGGCACCTACTACGTGCCGCCCGGCTGGACGCGCTGGCGCGGTATGCCCTCTCCCGAACATTACGGCGGCGAACGCGGCTCGACGTACACGTTGTTGGACGAGCACGGAGTGCCGACGACGTACGACGATCATCTCACCGACGCCCAATACAGCACCGACGTGCTGGCCGCCGAAGTACGCGAGTTCGTCGCCGAGTCGGTCGGCGAAGGCCGGCCGTTTTTCGCCGTCTGGGCGCCGTATGCATCGCATGCCGAACTCCCTTCGTTTCTCCCCGAGCCCGCCGCGCGCCACTACGATATCTTTCACAATCTCCCGAGTTGGCGGCCCCCCAACTACGGCGAGGCCGATGTATCGGACAAGCCACGCGGCATTCAGGCGCTGCCGAACAACTTCAACACACAGATCTTCAATTCGTTGTTGCGCGTCGCCGCGTACGAATCGCTGCTGGCGGTCGATGAGCAATTGCAGCGCATCATCGACGACCTCGTCGAACTCGGTGTCGACGACAACACCGTGATCATCTTCACCAGTGACAATGGCACGACGTGGGGCGAGCACCGGCTGTATTCGCAGGCGAAAGAGTGCGTGTACGAGGAATGCCTGCGCGTGCCGATGATCGTACGCGACCCGCGCACCGGCGTGGCGGGTGTTACGCGCGAGGCGGCGGTGTCGAATATCGACATCGCCCCAACGGTCGCGGCACTCGCCGGGGTCGTGCCGCCGGTGCCGCTCGACGGGACGAGCTTCGCCGATTGGCTCGGCGACACACCGCCGGCCCAGTGGCGGGAGGATCTACTCTTCCAGCACTGGCGTTCGGACCGCGGCGATACGCTCGATTACACCGGCCAAGTGACCGACGGCGATCGGTTGCGCATCTTCTACGGACCGCGGCATCCGCTGCCGCGCGCCTCCGTGCTCTTCGAGTTCGACGGCGGCGACGGCGTCGCCGCGGGAGCGGTGGCGGTGCCGATCGGCGCCACCCCAGCCGCCACGTTCGACGCGCTCGGCGCCGCGGTGACGGCGTCGGTGCCGTTCGGCCGCGGTGCCCCGATCCCCGCCCGCGGTCGCATCAATTTTGCCGACGACTCGCCCGACCAGGACAACCTCTACTTGTTCATCGAGCGCGACCAGGGTGGCGTTTTCCGCCACATGTACATCACCGGTGACTTTTACGGCGTGCGCGACGTCACCGGGAAGCTCACCTACGCCGAGCACGAGAGCGGCGAGATTGAGCTCTACGATCTGGACGTCGACCCGTATCAGCTCGCAAACAAGGCCGGCGACCCTGCATACGCCGGCGCACAGGCACGCCTGGCCGAGCGTCTCGACGAGCTGTTGCGCTGAGAACCGTGTGGGTGGGCTTGAGTTCGCCGCGCCGATCCCGCATCTGACCTGCTGAGCATGATCTCAGCCGGTGGCGTCGCGGACTCGAACGCGGGGCCGCGCGCCGATGAGGGCGTCGCGGTGCCGTCGCGTACCATCCCCACGCCCATCCTGTTCGTCATCCCAATCCTGCTCGCCGCCATCGTCTACTTCCCGATCACACAGAACTATTTCTTCGCCGACGACTTCCTGCACCTCTACCGCGTCCGCAACGAAGGCATTCTGCCCTACCTCTTGATCCCGCGCGGCGGACACCTGCTGGTGACCAGCAACGCCGTCTTCTACATCATGGATCTGCTCTTCGGCTCGCAGCCGCAGCCGTACTTTTGGCTCGCGCTGCTGACCCATCTCGTGAACGTCGGTTTGCTCTTCGCCGTGGTCCGCCTGTTCACGCGCAGCGCATACATCGCCTGCTTCGGCGCGTCGCTGTGGGGCATCGCGCCGCTGAACGAAGCGGCGATCGGCTGGTACTCGGTGTTCGGCCAAGTGCTCGTCGCCACGGCGATGCTCATCATGCTCTATCAGCTCGGACGCGTGGCGGCCGGCGCTCCCGTGTCGCGCCGCGCGCCGCTGGTGTGGTGCGGCCTCCTGCTCGCGGCGTGTACCAGCTTCGGCGTCGGCATCGGCCTCACGCTCGCCTTTCCGGTCGCGGCGTTCCTCCTCCTGCCGCCGTCGCCGGCGCGCAAGCGCGCCGTCACCATCCTCGTCGTTCTCGCCATCGTCGTGCCGGCGCTCTACTTTGCGCTGACGAAAATCACGACAATCGTCTACAACCCGCGCACGGCGCCGCTCTTCTTCGAGCCCAATCCGATCACCAACTTGCTCATGCTCGCGTCGCTGCTCGACTACGGCGTCGCCAGCGTCGTCGCCAGTCAGGTCATCCCACAGCTCGACTACCCGACACTGCTGGCGCACGCGATCACGGCGCTATTCCTGATCGGCTTGATCGCCACCTTCGTCAGCGCGCCCGCGCCGGTGCGCCGCCAATTGCTGCTCTGCATCGTCCTCTTGCTCGGCTGCTACGGCATGATCGTCCTCGGCCGTGCCGCATTCTTCGCCGCGGCCAATCGCTCACAGGCGTTCATTCGGCCCGGGCGCTATCACTACGCGCCGCCGATTCCCGCCGCGATCGCGCTCTGCGTGATGCTCGCCTACCTGGGCAGCCGCGTCCGGCTGCAGCCGATGATCAAGAACGGCCTGCTCGCGGCGTGGATCGTCGTCGCGCTCGCCGCCCACTTCGCATTCGCGCGGCCGATCGATCACCACGCCGCGGCGCGCCGCGAGACCAACGCCGTGCTGGAGGCCGTCGCGCATGCGATCGACGCCGGGACGACGCAGGGCATCTACATCCCCAACCGCCCCTTCCAATCGCTCGGCCCGATCTTCGTGCAACGGCAAGACATCTTCCCCGGCTGGGCCGGCGTCTTCGTGATCTTTTATCCGCAGAACACCGTCGACGGTAAACCCGTCTACTTCGTCACGCCCGACCCGAAGGTCATCAGCGCCGCCCAGGAAGGGCGGCGAACCAACGGGCTGATCATCCAACCCCCGGGGTAGAAATTGTTGAATTGCTGAATTGTTGAGTTGTTGAATTCAGAAGACCCTTCAACAATTCAACAATTCACCAATTCTTTAGGGGTGATATCCGAGCCCCCGGAGCTGTTCCTTCGTCGCGTCGTCGATCGGACGGACGTTGCTGCCGGGAGTGACCGCGCGACTGGTGAGATCACGGTGGCGCTGCGCCAGGGCGCTCAGCATGCGGCCGGCGACGTCGGCGCTCGCGGCGCCGAGGGGCGTCGTCTCGCCGGGATCGGAGTAGAGATCGAACAGCGCGCCGTCGCCGCGCGGGTCGACGAGCAGCTTGCGCGTGCCGCGCACGATGGCTTGGCTGTGCTTGCGCGTGTCGACCTCGCCGTGCGGTTCGATCTCGGCGATCACGTCATGGCCTTGCACGAGGTCGAGCGTGCGCGCCCACAGCGCCGCCGGCACCCACGCGCTTTGCAGCAGCGGCACCAGTGAGCGGCCCTCGAAGGTCGGTGCGGGCGAGCTGCCGGTCAGCTCGAGCAGCGTCGGCGCGATATCGACGAGCGACACCGGGTCGTCGACCACACGTCCGGCCGGATAGCCCGGCGCCACGACGATCAGCGGGACGTGCATGACGCCGTTGAACAGCGTCCGCCCGTGCGTCATCACACCGTGCTCGCCGAACTCCTCTCCATGATCGGCGGTGATGACGATCACGGCGTTGCGCAGAAAGCCACTGCGCTCGAGCTCGTCGAACAATGCCCGGATCTCGGCGTCGACCGCCGCCACCTCGCCGTCATAGAGCTGGGCCAGGCGCTCGATCTCCGCCGGCTGCAGGGGTTGCGTGGCGGTCAGCTTGCCGCGCGCGACGTCGTCGCTCACTGGCGCGGTCTCGCGCACGAAGCGGCTGCGCCACGGCTCGCCGGGATCGTACGGCGCATGCGGCTCCATGTACTGCAGGTAAAGGAGCACGGGCTGATCGCGCTGCCGCAATACCGGCTGCAACCAGGCCATGCTCTCGCGCCGCAGCAGCGCACCGCGCGGCTTCGGACCGCCGCCGTCATCGCGCGCATACGCGTGCCAGGATGCAAAGCCCTGTCCGTAGCCGTTCGCTTCGAGCATGCGCAGATTGGCCGAAAACCCCCCGCCGACGTAGCCGCGTCCGGCGAGCGCCTCCGCCAATGTGACCTCGCCGTCGGCGATGCTGGCCTCGAATCGGTCGACGTGGTGCTGCGAGACGTAGCGCGAGGTGAAGAGCGACGCGACCGACGGACAGGTCCACGACGTCGGCGCATACGCATTGCGAAAAACCGCGCCGCGCGCGCCGACCTGGTCGAGGAACGGCGTCAGGCCGCGCGCATTGCCGTTCACCCCGAGGCGGTCGGCACGCAGTGTGTCGACGACGATCAGCAGGATGTTCGGCAGCGTCGGCGGAGGAGCAGGCGCGCAGGCACCAACTGCCAACAGCAGCGTTCCGAGCAGCGCGGTAACACCGCGAGCAGGCACCGTCCCCGACACTCACCCTCTGATCGAGCACTCACGGAATCCAACTAGTGTGTCAACAGTCTGGGCCCGCGGGCGTCCCGCCCGCTGGGCGTCGCTTCGCGATGCCCTCCGCGCGATGCGGCGTTGCGTTGAGTGTCCCACCGTCGGCGCGCTACGCGCGCCGCGCGGGCGGGCCGCCCGCGCTCCCAGAGCGCCACAACACGACGAATCCGATGATGGTCGCGATCGTGATCGCTGCTCCGATCAGCACGCTGCGCGGGCGGTAGGTGAAGACGACCTCGCTGCTGCCGGGCGGCACTTCCACCAACCGAAACGTATGGTTTGCGCGGATGATCGGACGCGACTCGCCGTTTACCGTCGCGCGCCAGCCGGGGAAATACTCGTCGGCCAGAACTACGAAGCCCGGTGCCGTGGCCTGCACACGCAGCACGATGCGTTCGGGCTCGTCGCTGACGAACTCGACGGTCCCGCTACCATCGTCCCCCGTCGTGGAAAGCTGCGCCCGATCCTCGACGCCGACGATCGCCTCGCGCCGCGGGTCCAGCGCGCGCTCGGCCAGCGCCGGCAGCACCGCGGTGTCGTCGCGGACGCTGACACGCGGGACGTAGCGGGCGCGCGGCAAGGCTTGCTCGTTCTCGTAGACGCGCACGCCGTCGCGTTCGAGCACGAGCCGCAGCGGCGCGCCGGCGAACGCCCGCGCCGTCGCGTCGAGCGGCTCGGCAACGATCACAAAGCGCGCGCCGGTGAGGTCGAAGAGCGGTCGCTGCAGCGTCGGCGGCAAGAGCTTGTCGAAGATCCAGTACCAATCCTCGAAGTCACGCATGCGCCGCGCGGTGCGCAGATAGGTGTAGAACTCGGCATAGCGCAGCGTCGCCTGCGGGTCGTAGTCGTGGATGTTCGGCAGCGCGTACAGCGTCGACGACTTCGCCATCAGATCGAGCGCCGGCTGGCCACCGACGATCAACACCCGATCCTGCGGCGTCAACCGAGCGCGGACGAACTCGAAAATATCGGCGTGCCGGCCGTATACGTCACCGCTACGCAACCCCATCACCGGCGCGCGTCCGAGCACGAGCGTGGTGCAGGCGATCAGCGCCACCAACGCCGGGGCGGCCAGGCGCAGCGCCGCCGGCGGCCACGGCAGCGCCACCCACGCCAGCAGGCCGGCGATGACCAGCAGCTCGACCGGTCGCAGCGTGGCGGCCGACAGCAGGTAGAGGATGACGGTCGCGGCGAGCAGCGCCGCAGCGGCGCGGGTGCGCGTGCGCCGCGAGCGGTCGAGCGCGAGCAACGCCTCGCTGCCCAGTGCAACGAGCACCGCAACGGCAAAGTTGGTCACCCAGAGCAGGCGCGCCGGCCCGCGGAAGGTACTGCCGAGCGGCAAGCGCGCATAGAGCGCATAGACGATCGTCCCCGGGCCCAGGCTGAGCACGAAGTAGAGCGCGGCGACGAGCGCATAGAACGCGGCGTCGGCGCCGCGCTGCATGCGGCGCGCTGCTGCCACGCCGATGAGCCCGAGCGAGAGAATGAGCACGTTGCCGGGCTCGGCGATCTGCGCCACCAACGTCTGCCACGCCAGCGACCAACTGAAGACGGCGCCGAGGCGGGCGTCGCTCACCGGGCCCTGCCGCACCGATTCGCGCGCCACCTCCAGTGAGGGCAAGAGCTGCACCGCATCCAGCAGCAGCGGCGCCAGCAAGCCGATCGCCAGCGCCGACAGCACGGCGCGCCAATCGCTGCGCCGCGTCAGCAACGTCCAGAGCACGCGCAGCGCAATCAGCTGATAGGTGAAGAACACCGTCTGCGGAAATCCGGGCAGCAACTGAATCGCCAGCACCGCCGCCAGCCACATGCCGGCCCGCCTGCTCGGCGCACGCAGCAACCGCTCGACGCGCCACATGGCGACCGGTAGCCAGGCGAAGGGCGCGATGTGCGTCGGGCTCCACGCCGCCAACAGCGAGGCCGCCCAACCGAGCTGAAACGCCAGCGCGCCGCAGAGCGACGCGACGCGTCCGATGCGCATCGCGCGGCAGAGCAGAAACATTCCGACGCCGGCGATGGTGAGGTTGACGATGGCGCTGACGATGACCGCCGGCTCGCGCGGCAACACCGCGAAGACGATGTTGACCGGATAGAGCACGCCGGTCTGACTGTTGCCGAAGAACGGCTGCCCGCAGTCCTGATACGGGTTCCACAGCAGCCCGCCGCCGGCGCTGAGGCTGCGCCAGGCGTGGACCATGAACGGATAGAACTGCCCGTAGAAGTCGTAGGCCACCAGATTGGCGGCGTCACGGGCGCGCAGCACGAGCACGCCGACGGCAAAGGCGACGGCGCCCAGCGTCAGCACGCCGAGGCTGATCCAGTCGCGGCGCACGTCTGCGCGGCTCATGCCGCGGCACGATGCGGAGTCGGAGGCATGAGCGCAAGCGGCGAGGAATTTGTTGATTGGTTGATTTGTTGATTTGTTGGCTGGCGATGCCGGCCACCGGGCGCGCACTGCAACGCTTTGTCGGAGCGGCAGCGATGTACACGGGTCTCGTCGGCTGGTTGACCTGGCCGCTGGCGGCGCACCTCGGTACGCATCTGCCGGGCACGTTTCCCGGCAGTGAGTTCGACCCGCTCTATTCCGGTTGGGTGCTGGCGTGGCAGACGCACGCGCTCACCCACGGCGGCATCGCGCTGGCCAACGCCAATATCTATTTCCCGGCGTCGGACGCGCTCTACTATGGACCCGCCGCGCTCGGCGCCCTGCCCTTGTTCGCGCCGCTGTACCTGTTCACGGGCAATCCGACACTGGCGCTGAATCTGATGCTGCTCGGCTCGATCGTGCTGAGCGCGGTGATCATCCATCTCGTCGTCGTCGAATGGACGCAGCGGCAAGCCGCCGGCGTGGTCGCAGGCGTGACCTTCCTGGCCAATCGCTGGCTCGTCTACACGTTCATTCCGACCGTGCCGCACCTGGCGGTGCTCTTCTACTTTCCGCTCATCATCGCGCTCAGCGCCGCCCCGACGCTGAGCCTGCGGCGCGCGCTGCTGCTGTGGGCGTTGATCGTGCTGCAGTGTGCGACCGATCTCGTCTACATCGCCCCGGCGGTGCTGATTCCGGTGGGCGCCGTCGCGCTCTGGCGCGCCGCTCACCGCGCCACGCGGCTCGCCGGGCTGCGGCTCGCGCTCGTTGCGGTCGCCGCCGCCGTCGCGGTGCTCGCCATTCACTATCCCTACTTGCGCGTCGCGGCACGCAATCCCGATCTCGCGCAGCAGACGAACTGGCGGCTCGATCCGATGCGCAACGCGGTCGAGATGCCGGGCGGACTGCTGAGTCTGATGTCGCCGTTCGACGTGCCCAGCCTGACGCTGCTGCTCGTCGCGGCCGTCGCCGGCCTGGCGCTATGGCGCGGCTGGCGCGGCTCGGCGCGCGAGCGCGACGCCGCCGGCCATGCGCTGCTCTGGGTAATCGTCGGCGTGTTGATCTCGCTGCCGCTGCGCATCGCGGTCTTCGGATCGGCGTGGACGCTGCCGCACGTACTCGCCGCGCAGCGCTGGATTCCCTTCGCCGCCGCGATTCGCCTGCCGGAACGCCTGCGCGTCGCCGCGCTGATGGGCATCGTGCTGCTCGCCGGCCTGTTGTTCGCGGAGCTGCTGCGCCAGCTGTCCGCGCTGCCGCTTGTACGCGCACGTCCGCGCGCCACCGCGAACGGGCTCGCAGCGCTGCTCGCCGTGGCCATGCTTGGACAGTACATCACCGCGTTCGGTCAACCGCGCGGTTACGGCCCGCCCCTGCCGGCCTATCGGCTGCGCCAGCCGCCGCACAACGACTCCGACGTCTTGCGCGCTCTGCGCGCCAACGGCGGGCCGACGATCGAAGTACCGCTGCCGCCGGGCCAACCGACCGCGGCGGCCGCACACGCGCCGGCGATGTACCGTTCGATCTTCCACTGGCAGCCGTTGCTCAACGGCTACAGCTCGTACTGGCCGGTCGACTTCGCCGCGCGCATGAAGGTGGCGACGCGGTTGCCCGATCCCGACGCGCTGGCGCAGCTGCAGCGCGAGACCGGCCTGGCCTACGTCTTGGTGCGGGCCAGCGAGCAGTTGCCGATCGACGCCAAGCTCGAGCCGCAACGCGCCGCATGGCTCGACATCGCCCGCAACGGCGGCCGTTCGGATCTGACCCTCATCGCCAGCGACGATGACCTATTGCTGTTCAAAGTCGGCGCGGCGCGCTGAAACCGTCGGGTAGCACCGGCGTCCCTGCCGGTGGCGGCCCGGAGGGGCGCCGCGTGAAGAATTCGCGGCGCGCGCGCCACTGGCCGCGCGGACGTAGCGCGATCTTTGTGCGGTAGCGATGCGGCGCGCTCCGCGCGCCACGGGCCGCCCTGAGGGCGGCCCCTACAGTGCGGTTTCTACTTTCCGCCCTGCGCCGCCGTATCGGCCTGCGCGGCCTGCGCGGCGGTGCCCGAGGCGGGCTTGACGCGGCGGAGGAAACCCATCGGGTTCGAGGTGACGAGCAAGCGCTCGCGTGAGCGGTCGGCGACGAACTCGTCGCTCTGCGCCAGGAACGCTTCGATCGCTTCGTACGGTCCCGGCCCCCAACCGCCCGGCACCGGGTGGCCGTTGAAGACGCCGTCCTGCACGATGATGTAGCTGCCCACCGGCACCAGCGGTGCGTAGGCGTTGAGCTCGTTGAGCACGTGCTCCTTGGTGTGCAGCGAATCGAGGATCACGACGGCGGGCTTGCCGTCGACGCGCTTCTTCACGTCCGCGACGATCTCCGGCGCGGTCGAGCTGCCGATCAGAAAATCGACTCGCTTCTTGATGATCGGCGTCTCGCGATACTTCTCCGACATATCGTGGATGTCGATCGTGATCACGCGCGCCTTGTCGTTCAGCTGGTCGAGGATCGTCGCCCACAGCGCGGCGCTGCCGCCGTTGAAGGTTCCGGTCTCGACGACGAAGTCCGGCTTCACCTCGGTCAGAATTTCCTGCGTGATCCACACGTCGAGCGGATTCTGCAGCGCCGGAATGCCCAACCACTTGTTCTTCGGCCAGGTCTCGCGCCCATCCGTGTAGCGGATGGTCATCTGGTCGAAGAGCTCGCGATCGGTGAGCTTGCACGGTGCGCCCGGCGCCGCTCCCTTCGCCGGCTTCGCCGCCTGCGCGGCGGCTGCGGCTTGCGCGGCCGCGACCTGCTCAGCGGCGTGCTGATTGGCGGCCGCGAGCGCCGCGGTGGCGGCGATCGCATGCCGGTGTTGGACAAAGGCAACCCCGGCGAAAATCACGGCCGCGGCTGCCAAGACCGGTACGACGATTCGATTGCTGGTCAACGGCATGTGCTGATAGGCGTATCCAGACTACATATGGAGTCTACGCTGCTGGCGCAAGCGCAATCAGCGCCGAGTCCGGGGCTGGTGCGCTCGGTGCGGCTGCGTTCGGCGGTGGCAATCGTCGTCGCCAACATGATCGGCGCCGGCATCTTCACCACCACCGGTTTTCAGGCCGAGGCCCTGCGCAGCCCGACGACGATCTATCTGCTCTGGATCGCCGGCGGCGTGATCGCCTTCTGCGGCGCGCTGGCGTACGGCGAGCTTGGCGCGGCCATGCCGCGCGCCGGCGGCGAGTACGTCTACCTGCGCGAGGCCTATGGCGCGGCGTTCGCGTGTGCGAGCGCGTTGGTGTCGCTGACCGCCGGCTTTTCCGCCCCCATCGCCTCGGCGCTGAAGAGCCTGGTGCGCTATGCGTCGTATTTCTTCCCCGTCCTCGGCAGCGAAACGAAGGTGCTCGGCGCGCTCGCGGTCGGCGACGTGACGGCGATCGTCCTCGCCTGGCTGCTCGTCGCCGTGCATCTGCGCGGACTCGGTGCCGGCATGCGGTTCAACGACGGCATCACGTTCGCCAAGGTCGCCGGTATACTCGCGATCATCGGCGCGGCGGCGCTGTTCGGGCACGGCGATGTCGACAATCTACTGCGGCCGTCGGCGGCGCTGCACGAGATGAGCCGCGCCGACCTGTACACCAACCTGGCGACGTCGCTGATCTTCGTGATGTTCTGCTACTCGGGATGGAACAGCGCCGCCTATCTCGGCGCCGAGATCCGCGCGCCGCAGCAGACGCTGCCGCGTGCGATGCTGCTCGGCACCAGCTGCGTCGCGGCGCTCTATCTGGCGCTGAACGTCGTCTACTTCTACGGCGCCGGTGTCGACGCGTTGGCCGGGCAAGTCGAGGTCGGCCTCGTCGCCTCGCGCGGCCTCTTCGGACCCTTCGGCGTCACGGCGACGACGCTCGTACTCTGCATCTCGTTGCTGGCGTCGGCATCGGCGATGACCATCGCCGGCCCGCGCGTGTCGTTCGCGCTCGGCCGCGACTACACGCCGTTGCGCTTTCTCTCCCACGTCGGCAGCCACACGCGCGTGCCGTCGTCGGCGTTGCTGCTGCAGGGCGTCGTGATCTCGGTGATGATCGCGCTCGGGCGCGTCGACCAACTGCAGCAGTACGCGGGCTTCACCCTGAGTTTGTTCGCGACGCTGGCGGTAGCCGCCGTGATCGTGCTGCGCGTGCGCCAGCCGGCGATGCCGCGGCCGTTTCGCACCTGGGGTTATCCGGTCACGCCGCTGATCTTCGTCGCCGCGTCGACCTGGATGATGGTGTGGGCGGCGCGCGGCCGTCCCGTCGAGTGCCTGCTCGGCGTTTTGACCGTCGCGGTCGGCGGCGCCGTCCACCTCGTAGCGCGGAAATTTTGACAACGGATTCGACGCAGCGCTGCGTCACTTGGTGGAATCCGCTGGAGACTTCTTTTGCATCCGCTTGTCGGGCTCGTCCGGCGGCACGAGCAACCGGCCGATGCGGCGGCCATCGCCGTGCGAGCGGATGATGTTCGGATTCGATTCGACGAACACCACGTGGCGGCCTTCGACCATGTCGCTGTCGTTGAACATGGTGAATGCCGCCGCCCAGCCGGGCACGAACACGTAGAGCGGGAAGGCTTTGAACTGCACGTTGGTGATGCGCACGGTCGCCCCGGGCGGTTCCTTCAATGCCGCGTCGCGAATCGCGTCGAGCACCTCGCGCGTCTGCTCGCGTTCGAGATCGTGGCGATCGATCACCGGACCGCGCCAGGCATAGCCGACGATCAGCCCCGCGTACGCGGCAACTAGGACCGCCACGCCCGGCGTGCCGGCCAGGCGATCGACCAGCGGTCGCAGCATGAGACAGAGCAACATGGTGAGCGGAATCGTCGGCGCGTAGTGGTAGCGCGTCAGCGACGCGATCATGGTGTCGGGCGCGACCTGTAATATCGACCGGGCGATGGCGATGACCGCGTAGCAGGCGAGGGCGAGAAGCAGGCAGCCCGCCATCTGCCGGCGCGCCAGTCCCGACGCCCGCCAGGCGCACAGCGCGACGACGACGAGGAAGAGCAGCAGCACGATGTACCAGTGCGCGGCGTCGAAGCTGGCCGGATAGAAGCACCCCATCAGCCAGCGGGTGACGCCGACACCCGTGATGCGTGCGAAGGTGCGCGCCGCGTCGGGCAGCACCGAGAAGATGCTGCGCGCGATCGCGCGCACCGGTGCCGATGCGCCGGAGCTGTATTCGTAGAGGCGCGTCAGCGCCACGTAGACGAGAGGCGCCAGGACGACGAGCGGCAGCAGCGGCGGCCAGCGCCCGCGCGCGGCAGGCGGAAGGAGCAAGAACAGCGTGAACGGCAGCGCCACGGCCATCGCCACGCCGGTGCCGAAACAGGTCACGCCGATGAGCATCAGCACACACCAGAGCACCCGCTGGCGGCGCGACGGGCGCTGGCCGAGGCCGGCCAGCCGCGTCGCCTGCGCGAGCACGATCAGCAGCATCGTCCCCACCAGGGCGTGCCCATAGACCGAATACCAACCGAGCGTGCCTTCCTGCAGTGGCGACGCGCCCCACAGCGCCGCCCCGAAGCTGGCCAGGCCGGCGCGGCCGGTGAGCCGCTGTAGCACCAAAAACAACAGCGCGACGTTGACCAGGTGGGTGAGAAACTCCGACCAGTAGAACAGCTCGGGTCGCGGTCCGACCAGCGCGAAGGTGAGATAGAAGAGCACGTTGCGGACTAGCAGGACGTGTCCGCCGTTCTCGCGCAACACGTAGCGCAGCGGGCTGTCGTTGACGATGTGATACAGGTTGAGAAAGTCGTCGAGATAGAAGTAATTGCGGGTGATCGGGAAATAAACGACGGCGGCGAGCACCAGCGGCGGAAGCAGCAGAACCTGATCGCGATTCCATGACCACGCTGTCCGTGGCGCTATCTCCGAGCTCTGACCCATTCACGGCATCCGCGCGTACGCCGCCCTAGCTGTCCAGTGCCCGAACATCAAACAGAGTCCGCGGGCGAGCGCCGGCGGCGCATCGCTCGGTTGATCGGTCCGATTCTGATCAGCGTCGCCCTGCTGTTCGCGGCGGAATTGTTGCTGCGCGTGATCGGCTTCGAAGCGGAGCTCAGCGCCGGCGGCGACCCGAAAGCGAACCAGGCGGCACTGTTTCGGCCGGCGCAGGGCGCCGACGGCGTGGCGGTGATGGAGCGCGCCAGCCTGCCGGTGTCGTTTCGCACCGAGAAGCCGGCCGGCGCCATGCGCGTGTTCGTCATCGGCGAATCGTCGGTGTGGGGCTTTCCCTACGGACCCGATCTCGCCTTCAGCCGTCTGTTGCAGAAGCAGCTCGAGGCCGCCTGGCCGAATCGCACCATCGAAGTGGTCAACTGCGGCGTGCCGGGAATCGCCAGCTGGCACACGCGCCGCATCGTCGATGAGGTCGTGCAGTACCAGCCCGACGTCGTCATCATCTACACCGGGCACAACGACTGGATCGTTCCCGGCCCCGAAGCCGTGTCGCGCCTCGCGCGCGCGCTCGCCCGGTCGCGCGTCTACCAACTCGCCGTGGTGGCGCGCGATGCCTGGTCGCGCTGGCGCAACGGGCCGCTCGATCCGAACCGCATGCAAGCCGCCCAGGAACCGTACGGCTACGCACGCGATCGCGCCCGCGGCCGCACCACGATGACGGCGCGCGATCGCGCTTGGGTGGCGACGCGATACCGCGACAACCTGCGCGCCATGGTGTCGGCGGCACGCGCCGCCGGCGCCACGGTCATCATCGCCAGCCTGGGACAGAACCTCAGCGACTTCGCGCCCGGTGCCTCGCGCCATCGTCCGGGATTGAGCGCGGATGAGCGCGCACGCTGGCGCACCCTGTTGGACGAGGCCGATGCGCTGGCGAAAGCGGACGATTGCGCCGGCGCGCTGCAGCGCTTGGACCAAGCGCGCGGCATCGATCGGCGTCCGGCCATTCTGCACTACATGCGCGGCAAGTGCCTCGAACGCCTGGGGCGCTTTGCCAACGCGCGCGTCGCCTACCGGCTGGCGAGCAATCTCGACGAGGTGCCGCTCGGCGCCCCGACCGGCTTCAACGACGTGATGCGCCAGGTCGCGGCGGAGATGAACGTGCCATACGTGGACGTGGCCGACGCGTTGCGCCGCGACAGCCCGCACGGCCTGGTTGGCAGCGCGCTGTTCGTCGACCACGTGCATCCGAGCCTGGCCGGCCACGCCGCGATCGCGCGCGCCTTGGCGGCGGCGCTCGGCGCCGATACGCGCGCCGGCGCTGTGCCACCGCCGGCGCCGCCGGCCGACGTCGACCGCCAGATCGCCATCGCGCGAATCCCGCTCTACTTCGTGCTCGGCTGGTACGACGCCGCCGCGCAGGAAGCGCACGCCGCCGCGGCGCGCTATCCCGACATCCGCCTCGACGACGTCATCGCGCGGCTACGCGCCGAGGACAAGACGCCGCCGTGGAACGATCCGGTCGAGGCGCCCGATTGATCCGTTCGGCAGCAATTGGAGGCGCCGCTCCGTCGGCGCCTATTGAACAGGGAAAGCGAAATTCAACCCGACAGGCGCCGACGGACGGCGCCCTCCAGATCGACAGGCCCGGATCGCAACGCTTCCGTATCGCGCGGCGCTTGCATAGGCTACGGCGGCCGAGCGGCGCGAACCTGACGCATGATCTTCGCGACTTACTGGTTCATCGTCTTCGGCATCGCGGTCGGGCTCGGATGGGCGCTGCTACCCAGCAGCTGCCGACTGCCTTGGCTGCTCGGCGCTTCGTTGGTCTTTCACCGCCACTTTGCTGGCGCAGCGGGCATGCTGCCGATCGCTTTGCTCGCCACCGCGACCTACTTCATCGCCCGGACGCGACACCCGCGCGCCTGCGTCACCGGTATCGTGCTCAGCGCCGCGGCACTGGCGTTCTACAAGTACGGGCATTTCTTCGCCGCCGACGTCGTCGGGCTCGTCAGTGCGCCGCTGGCGGCACGCCTGCAGGATGCGATCGAGCAACTGCAGCCGGCGACGCCGCCGCTGGCGATCAGCTTCTTCACCTTCGAGTTCGTGCACTATTTGATCGAGGTTCGGCGCGGCGGCGCGCCGATCCGCAGCCCGCTCGAGTTCAGCTTGTTCACGGTCTTCTTCCCGTCGCTCGCTGCGGGCCCGATCAAGCGCTACCAGCAGTTCGTGCCGGCGCTGCACGCCGGGCGCGTGCAGATGGCGCTCGACAACATCGCTGCCGGTGTACCGCGCATCATCCTCGGCTACTCCAAGAAGCTGCTGATCGCCGACAATCTGACCACCTACCTCGCGGCAGATGAGAAGACCTTCGCCGCCGCGAGTTTCGGCATGCGCTGGATCTTCCTGACCGCGCTGGCGATGCGCATCTTGGCCGATTTCAGCGGTTACAGCGATATCGCCATCGGACTGGCGCGCGTCTTCGGCATCCGCCTGCCGGAGAACTTCAATTGGCCGTACATCGCCACCAACCTGCAGGAGTTCTGGCAACGCTGGCACATCTCGCTCAGCACCTGGATCCGCGACTACATCTACATTCCGCTCGGCGGCAATCAGCTCGGAGCAATGCGCCGCGTCGTCAACGCCTTCCTCGCCATGGCGCTGTGTGGGCTGTGGCACGGTCCAGCCTGGAACTTCGTCGCGTGGGGCGTCTACCATGGCCTCGGATTGGCGGTGAGCAACTACTACGCAACGGCATTCGGTCCGCTCGGTCGCGGCGTCGCGCTCACCGTACAGCGTGCGCCGCTGCTCGGCTGGCTGGTGACCACGCTGTTCGTCTGGTTCGGATGGCTGCTGTTCTTCTATCCGGTCCCGCAGGCGCTGCGCATGGCACAATTGCTGGTGATGCCGTGAGCGGGCACACCGACCGCGCCCGCAGCGCGGCGCTGCTGATCGGATTGATCGTCGGATTCTGCAGCGCGACGCTCGCCGGATGGGTCGTCAGCAATCGGCCGTATCCGGCCGATTTCGTGCGCCTGCACAAGTTCATCGGCGCCGAGACGAACTTCTTCCCCACCGCGTCGCAGCTGCACGCCCTGGTGCGTGCGCGCTGCAGTCCCGATCGCACGCTCGTGCTGGTCGCCGGCAACTCGATCTTCAACGGCTATGGCGAGACGCCGCAAGGCATCTGGACTGCCCATCTGCAGGATGACCTCGGCAGTGAGTACTGCGTCGTCAACCTGGCAACGGCGCTGAGCCAGATCGGCGACATCGGTGCCGTGGCGATGGACATGCTGCGCCGCGAGTACCCGCGCATGGTGCTGGTCACCAACACGCTGCCCGGCACGTGTGGTCCGCCCGGCGGCTCGGCGCAGTATCGCTACGTGTTCTGGGACGCGTACTGGAAGGGGCTGCTCAATGCACCGGACGAACGGCGGCGCGCCATCGACGACTGGGCACCGATCGGCGATCCGCTGCGGCATCAGAACGAAGAGATACGCCTCGGACGGGGCCTCAATGCGGCTCTGCGCTTCAACGACCTGTGGAACTATGTCGAGTACGACTGGCTGACGACGGTATGGACGACCGACACGCGCGCGCGGTTTCCGGCCTCGCGGCGCCACTTCGCCGATCCCGTCCCGGTAATTCCGCCGCTCGCCGAACGTTTTACCACCGGAAGGCAGCCGCGCCGCTCCGACATCGCCCGCTTCAGCTCGTCCTTTTTCGAGGCCGGCGAAGCGGGAGCTTGGATCGAGCGTTCAGCGCCGTGGCAGAGCTTGGAGAAGGAAATCGCTGCGGTGCTGCCGCAGGAGTTCCGCCCGCACACGCTGGTGGTCATGACGGAGCTGAATCCCGTGCACCTCGCGCTGCTGACGCCGCCGGAGCGAGCGCGGCACGCGCAGCTCTTTTCGTCGTCGCTGCAGCGCTGGCGGTCCGCCGGGTACAACGCAATCGCGGTGGGCGCCGGCTTCGAGCCGGACAACTACTACGACTACGATCACTTCACGGAAAGCGGCGGCATCAAGCTGGCGCGGGAGCTGGCACCGCAGATCCGCAAACTCGCCGCGGGCGGTGGTGAAGGCTCATGAACACACAGCGGATCCTACAACTCATTCGGTGGACCGCGCTGGGTTTTCTCGCCGGCGTCGTCGCCCACTACGTGCTGTATCGAATCGGACTGCCCCTGCAGCCGTTCATCTACGTCGCGTTCTGATCGCGACTTGCCGGCGCTCGGACGCTGCGACTATAGAGCGCGCATGCTGCCTCCCGACCTGGAGCGCGCGTCGCCGCGACGCGTGTACCGGCCGGTGAGGCTGGATCGCTGGTGTGTCGCCGGCCTGCTGCTGACGGCGGTCGCATTCAGTCTGGGCGTGCTGTGGCGGCGCGCCGAGCAAGGGTTGGGTTTCCCCTCGCACGATATCTACGCCTACTTCTATCCCAACTTCGCCTACGCGCTGCAGAGCCTGCGCGCCGGCTCGGGACTGCTGTGGAATCCCTATCAGGATTGCGGCCAGCCGTTCTTCGCCATCAGCCAAGTCGGCCTGCTCTATCCGGTCAACATCGTCTTCCTGCTGCTGCCGCGCGATCCGGCGCTCCTCGCCTCGATCATCCTCAACCTCGCCATCGCCGGCGCCGGGCTGTTCCTGCTCTGCCGTCAGCTCGGCTTGCGCGTGCCGGCGGCGCTCGGTGCCGCGTGCATGTTTCAGTTCGGCGGCGCCGTGCTGCAGCTGGCGTCGTGGAGCCCGATACACATCGGCGCATATGTGTGGCTGCCGGCGGCGATGTGGGCAACCGAGCGGTTGATCAGCACGCCGACGCGGCGCGGCGCCGTGCTGCTCGGCGTCCTGTTGGCGATTCAGATGCTGCCCGGCTTCCCGCAGATCACCTTCTTCACCTACCAACTCATCGCCCTGCGCCTGCTGTGGGCGGTGGTGATCGGTCCGGCACCACGCCGCGCCCCGCTGATCGGCCTCGTCGCCCTGGGCCTGACGCTGCCGCTGCTGCTCGCCGCCGTGCAGTTCGTGCCGTCGCTGGAGGTCGCGCGCGATTCGCTGCGCACCGGCCCGCTGCCGGACAGCGAGCTCGGCGAGCCGTTCACCTGGCATCTCGGGCGCCGCATGCTGCAGAATTTCACCCTCCGCAGCGGCGGCGTGTTGACCGCGCTCGCCGCGCTACCGTGGATGTGGCGCGGCACACAGGCGCAGCGGCGATCGGACGTCGCCTTCTATGCCTGTGCGGCGTTGTTGCACTTCGTTCTCGCCCTGGGACCGGGAATGCCGGTTTTCGACCTCTATGCGCATCTGCCGGTGACCACCACGTTCCGTGGCGTCGGGCGGCTGCTCTGGGTCAGCCACTTCGCCGTCGCCGTCCTCACCGGCTTCGGCATCGAAGCCATCCTGCGCCTCGAACGCGGCCGCATCGACATGCTCGCCTGCGTCGTCGCCGGCGCGGTCGGGCTGCACCTGCTCGGGCTCGACGGCCTCGATGCAGCCGATTGGGTACTCGCGGTGCTGCTCGTCGCCGCCATCGTCTTGGCGCAACGCGTGGCGCTAGCGCCGGCACTGCAGATCGGCTTGCCGCTGCTGATCGCGCTGCGCGTGGCGTTTTTCGGCGGGCCGCCGCTCTTCGATCTGCAGCGCGGCAATCTGTATTGGGGAGCGGTCGACGGCTTCAGCGCCGTGCGCGAGCGACTCACGCCGCAGGATCGCGTTCTCGTCGTCTCGAGCGGACTCGCGCCCTACCCGTTCACGCCGAAGACGGGGTCGCTGTATCGCATGCCGAACATCTTCGACTACGAGCCGCAAGTCACCCGATCGTACGCTGAGTTCTTCACGTACATGCGGACCGGACAACCGATGCGGCAGTTGGTCGAGTGGTACTGGGTGTTCGGGAGCATAGTGATCCCGACGCTGCAGCGCCCGCTCTTCGACCTCACCGCGGCGCGCTATCTGATCGTCGATCCGTCGATGGCCGACAGCGTGCGCGACTTCCAACCGCCGCTGCAGCGCCTTGACGGCGGCTCCGAGGCGATCGTCTATGAAAACCCGCAGGCGCTGGCACGCGCCCGCTACGTACCGCGCATCGCCGTGCGTGCTGAGGATGCGATTCTGCCCGCGTTAGCGGACGGCAGCGTCGATACGCGCTTGGTCGCGCTAGTGTCCGAACCGCCGCAGTCGCGATTCGTCGGATCGACGCAGGACGCGGCGACGGGGACGGCGGACATCGTCGTCGATCGCGCCGAGCGCGTCGTCGTGCGCGTCCACGCTAGCCAGCCCGGCTTTCTCTTCCTCGCCGACCAGTACTTTCCCGGCTGGCGAGTCTCCGTGAATGGCAAGGACAGCGAGCTGCTGCGTGCCGACTACACGTTTCGTCTCGTCGAGGTTCCCGCCGGCGACAGCGAGGTCGAGTTCCGCTACCAACCGCGCAGCATTGCCGTCGGCGCGGTTTTGTCCGTCGCAGGCGTCGCGCTGTGTATCTGGCTCACCCGCCGCGGGACGTCAGTGAGGAATTCGCCAAAAAGAAGGTGAACATCTCGCGCATGCGCACGCGTGCACCATCGCTGGCCGTGCTCCGCACGGCCTGACAGGCACGGAGTCCTGTCGTGTCTTCGTAGTGATAGCCCTCCGTGGCTGTCGGCGCGCTGCGCGCGCCGGATGGGCGAGAGGCCCGCCTCCACTGCTCCGGAGGCTACGGGTTGGCGCTCTGCGCCGCGTCGGCGGCGACTTCGGGCGCGCCTGCGTCCACGGCCGAGACTTGAGTGGATTCGCGCCAGCGGTGTGCGCTGCGCTCCAAGCCCTCGCGTGCCTTCTTGAACTCGGCGCTGTCGGGCTGCAAGGCGATGGCGGCGTCCATCTCGCTCAGCGCGCAGTCGCCGCGATGGGCGAGCACGCAAGTGCCGACTTTCACCAGATGCTCGGCCAGGCGCAGGTTGGGGTTCTCGGCATAGATCGTTTCGGGATCGGGATCGGTGTATGCCGCGACGTTCCAGCGTTCCGCCGGCGCCGGCACGTTCATCTGCCGGAGCGTATCGGCGGCTGCCGCGCCGATGATCTGATGGGCGTGGATGTTGGGATGCACCCAATCGGCGAACAGCTCGTCGCCGACCAGACCGTGCGGACTGGCCGCAGCGACCGCGGCGTCGGCGTCGACCAGATGCGCGCCTTCCGCCGCTGCCACGCTGCGCAGGATGTCATTGAAGCCCGTCGGCGCCCCGTGCGGCACCTGATCGAGATCGCTGGCGCGGCGATACTCTCTGCGGGCGTCGTCGAAGGCGCCGAGCTGACGCGCGCAGCTCGCAACGCGGAAATGCAGATCGGCAAACTGGTCGTCGACGGCGAGCGCCTCGCGGTACTTATGCAGCGCCGCGTTGCAGTCGCCCTGGTCGCGCAGCGCATCGCCGGCCACGACCAACTGCTCCCAGGTGGCGAGATCGGCAGCGGACAACCCCTCGCGGTGCGCCGACGCGCCCGGCGCCCAATCGGCGAAATTCTGCGTCAGCGTCACCAGCAGCACCTCGGCGCCGGCCGCGCGCAACGTCCGCACGATGTGCTCGAGATTGTAGCGATAGAGCATCGCGCCGTACTCGCGCTCGCGCGGCGTCGCGTAGCCTTTGCCGCTGGCGCGGTCATCGAGCACCGCGAACATCTCTTTCGATGCGTCGATGTGCTCGAGATCGATGCGCGGCGCGTCTTCGTTGATCTTCTGATCGCCGAACATCGACGTCAGGAAGGCCCACAGGCGCATGCCGACCAGCCACTCGCGGGCGCGGAACAGCCGCGGGTCCATATCGACCAGATGCGCGTAGTAGCGGCGCTCGGCGAACTCGTTGTGCCCGTTGTAGACGATCACCAGATCGGGCGCGTAGGCGACGAGCTCATCGGCGATCATGCTCAGGCGGCGCGTGGCATACCCCGGCATGGCCGCGTTGGTGACTTCGACGGGAACCGAAGGCAGCTCGGCGGCGAGCCGTTTCGCCAGCCAGGCCGAGAAGGCGTACTCGACACCGTACGGCACGCCGGCCGCGGAGGAATCTCCGAGCACGACGATGCGATACGACCCCGGGGGCTTCTCGGCGAGAAATTCTCGATTCGGATCGGGCTTGAAGCGCCGCGTCGCAGCGAGCTGGCGACCGGGCGAAACGCGAATCACGCGCACGCCGTCGGTGCGCTGGGCGGGGGAAAACATCGGCACGCTGCGCGAGAACCCGGCAAACGGATCGCGCTGCGGCCCGGGCGGGTTGATGTCGAAGACGCGCAAAACGACTTCCGCCATGGCGAGCATGGCGACGCCCGCCAGCACGCCGCCCACCATCAACGCGACGTAGGGCAGAACCCGGCGCGGCGTCCGCTGCACGGTGGCCATCTCTGCTGAGTACCGTGGGTCAAACGGTTCTGCAAAGCAGGATGTTGCGGTTGCGAAGCCACGGCGCGCGGTATAGACGGCGCAACTACTGAGGTTCGGAATCAAGGGGTTGGGGGTTAGGGGGTTGGGGGTTAGGGGCCCCCTCACCCCTAACCCCTAACCGCTTAGCCCCGGACCCTTTGCATTCAGATATGTCCAGTACGCTCGAAAACGACACTTCCGCACTGGCGTCGCTGGCGCGCCGGCTGTTCGTCCGCGTCGTCGAGAACCCCTTCGTCTTCTACTACCTGCGCACCCACTTCTACTGGGGCACCATGCGCCGGCTGCGGCGCACCCTCGACATGCAGCCCGGCGAACGCCTACTCGACGTCGGCTGCGGATCGGGCATGGGTGCGGGACTGACGCGCGGCACCTATGTCGGCATCGACATGGAGATGACGTACCTGCGTTTCGCGCGCAATCGGCTGCGCGACCAGGACCGCTACACCTTCATGGCCATGAGCGTGCTCGATCTCGGCTTTCGCGACGGCTCGTTCGACAAGGCGATGATGCTCAACGTCGTCCATCACCTCGACGACGCCATGGCCGACCGGTTTCTCGCCAAGCTGGCGCGGGTGGTGCGCAAGAAGGTCTACGTGCTCGACCACGACATCGAGCGCGACAACGCCGTCAGCGGCTGGCTGGTGAAGCAAGACCGCGGCGAATACATGCGGCCGTTCAACGCCCTACGCGATGTGCTGTCGCATCACTACGAGGTCGACGACGCGCAGCGCTTCTTCAACGCCGAGCATACGGTCTCGTGCGTCGTCTTCACGCTCACGCCGCGGCGCTGAGTGCCATACGGTGCGAATCACGGGGCAGCGTCCTCTCGGCGTGTGTCTGACCTCTCACTGCCGAGATAACCGAGGGCGCGCATTCGCTCTAATTGGGCGGCGTCGAACTCGACGCGGTTGGCCGGTTGTCGCGCCAAGGTGAGCACCTCTTGCAAGTGGCCTTGCAGCTCGGCGACGAGCTTGGGCTCGGTACCCGCCAGATCGGGCTGATCCGCGAGCGGCGCGCGCAGATCGAAGAGCTGGGGCGGATAGCGCTCGTACCACAGCAGCTCGTAAGGCCAGCCGATCACGGCGCGCATGTCGCCGGCGACGCGATCATCCGCACCACAGTGACGCCAGGCGTAATGCATGCTCTCGACCGTCGCTGCCGGCAGTTTGGCGTAGAACCGCTCGGTTCGGTAGTCGGGGAATTCGGCGACGATGGCGCGCGCCGCCGTGGCTGGCGGCTCGGTGGTAGGGAGCGGTCGGCCGCTTGCGTCGGCAGGTGGCACGACGCCCGCCCAGCCGAGCACCGTCGGCAGGATATCGGCGAGCTGAACCGGAGCGTGAATGCGCACCCCGGCGACGCCCGACAAGCCGCGCACGATCAGCGGCACGTGGGTGACCGCGTGGTCCACGCCGACCTCGTGCTCGATCAGACCGTGCTCGCCGAAATGCTCGCCGTGGTCGGAGGTGGCGATCACGATCGGTGCGCGGTCGAGCGACGAAAACATCGCCAAGACCGCACCGAGCTTGGCGTCGGCGGCGCGGACGTTGCCGAGATACAGGCCGTGCAGAATCCTCGCGATGCGATCACCGGGCGTTACCGCGCAGCGATAGCCGGTCAGATCGCGTGCCACTGATCGCGCTTCGTCGGGGCTCACGTCGGCGTCGAGAAATGGATTGCTGTCGCGCACCAGGTACGGCGAGTGCGAGTCCATGATGTTCAGAAAAAGGAAAAACGGACGTGTCCGATCGCGCTGCGCCAACCATTGCTGGACCTTTCCCGGCATGTCGTGGCCGACGTTGGTGAAGTGCTCAAAGCCACGCCGCAAGCTTTGATCGGTGAGCGACGGGTTCTCGTTGAACGCGACCGTCTCGTAGCCCGCTTGACTGAGCTTCTCGGCAAGCGTCGGCATCCCAAGTAGCTTGTTCGTGCGCCCAGGCACTCCGTGCTGACTGGGCAGCAGACCGGTAAACAGCGTGGCGTGCGAGGGTATTGTCCAGTTGGCGTTGGCGTACGCCCGCTCGTACAGGACACCGGCCTTCGCCAGCGCGTCGCAGGTCGGAGTCGTGCCGGCAACATGTCCGTATGCCGACACTGCGTCGGCGCGGGTGGTGTCGAGCACCGCCAGCACGACCGACGGCGGCGACCCGCCGCGCTCGCACCCCGCGAGCAGAAAGGCGGCAGCGAGAGTACCGGCACGCGCTGCACGGCATGACACGCCCGCAAGCCAGCCGACCAGATGAAGATAGCGCATCAGCGTGTCGGTCGACGCTACCGGGAGCACGCCAGCACACGCAAGAGGAATCGCCGCGGCGGCACAGCACTCGGCATTTTCGCGCTACCCCGCCGCGGACACAGCGAGGCCGTATCGCAAACTGCAACACGGCGCTGTTGCGGCGAGCGGCACGTCAGCCCGCGAAGGCGGCCTTCTTGGCGCGCTCGAGCGCAATGTCGCGCACGCTCACGGCGCCGACGCGGCCGGCCGAGAACATGCACATCAGGGCAACGAAGTACGTGATGCTGCCGGTGATCATGGTGGCCGTGAAACCGACCCGGCTGCTGATGAAGATCGCGAACACCGATGCGACGACCGACAGCGCGCCGTTCAATCCCCACGCCCAGGGCACCATTCCTTCGCCGGCGCGCCGCAAGATGGTGATGCCGAGCGGATACGCCATGCCGAGCGCGATTCCGATCGGCGCCAGCAGCAGCACGCTGACCACGATCTTCATGAAGATCGGGATGCCGATCATCGGGCGCAGGATCGCCGGCATGAAGAACGCGTAGCCCAGCGACAGGACAACGATGACAGTGAGCACCCGCGTCACCGCGGCCTGGCTGTCGGCCGCAAATCGGCTGCTGAGCAACGCGCCGAGGCCGGAAAACAGGAGCAGCGCGAACAGCACGACGGCCAGTGCGTAGACCGGATAGCCGAGGAACAGAATCAGGCGCTGCATCAGGGGGATCTCGATGACCATGAATCCGTAGCCCAGACAGGCGAAGTAGAGCAGCAGCGGCGCGGCCAGGCGTGCCGGCACGCTGCTCATGCCGCGACGCGCCAGCAACAACAGCGGGCCGAAGAAAAACACGCCCGCCAGGCCGGTCACGACGAAGATGAGCAGGTACATGAGCGAGAGCGCGTGATTCCACTGAATGAGGAAGCCGAAGGGGTCGTCCTGCTTGGAGGGCTCTTGCGCCAGACGCCCGCGCAGGAAGTGAAAAAAGAACGGGCGGTCGTCGGTCGGCGGATAGATCAGGAACGGATAGCCCTCGATGTAGCCGGCGCGATCGGCCGACGTGAGCAGATCGCGGATCTCGGGATGCCCGTCGGTGCTGCCGGGCATGTACAAGACGTTGATGTGGTTCTCGCTCGCCAGCGCCTTGAGCTTGTCGAGCTCTGCGGTCGTGAACGGCGTCCGCTTCGCGAGCAACGTTCCGTTGAACCCTTGATTCAGCACCACGATGTTCTGCGCCGGGTCGGTGACACCCTCGTCGCGCCAGGCGGCACTGACCATCGCCAGCAGGCGCAGAATCTCCACCGGGTACTTGGGAACGAAGTAACGCGTGACGCTGAGAATGCCCTGATCGGTGAGATGGCGGAAATACTCCTCGAACGCTTGCTGCGTGTAGAGATAGTTCTCGCTGAACACGAAGCCGCCGGAGGCGTTGAGCGAGAAGGTGTCGATCAAGCTGAGCTGGATGACGTCGAAGCGCTCGTTCAGGTACGCGAGCCGGCTGCGTGCCTCGTCGAAGATGACCTCGGCGCCGATCTGCGTGTAGGGGTGTCCGGAGTAGTCGCCGTACACGCCGTTGACGATGTGCCCCATGAGCGGGTTGAGCTCGATGCCGAGGATGCGCGGCTGACCGAAGACGTGCGCGGCGAGCAGATCGCGTCCGCCGCCGGTGCCGATCACCAGCACGTGCCCGTCATGGCGCAGATGATGGGCGATGTAGTTGACGCTCTCGCGCAGAAAGCCGACGGTCTCGACATCGCCGTTGAATTGAAACATCGGCGTCCACGCCGTGCCGTCGATGTCGAGGAACATGGCGCCGGGGCTGTTCGGGTATTGGCTATCGGGATTGCGCAGCGGCAGCGTCGACGCCGCCGAGGCGCTGTGGCCGAAGGCGCTGACGCGCGAGAACGCATTCCACGCCTCGTACTCACTGTAGTGTCCGTGCCAGTTCTTGACGTGGCGCAGTGTGAAGAAACCGCCGGGGATACCGATGAGCAGCACGCCGCCCACCAGCACCAATGCGATCGCCGGCATCGCGATGCGCGCGATGCCCGATGCCCTGCCCATGACCAGGGCCGTGACACAGCCGAGCACGCCGACGACGGCGGGAACATAGGGTGCCGGCATGAGCTGCATGGCCGCCACGACGACGAGGCAACCGAGGCTCGCCCCGAGCAGATCGGCGCCGTAGATGCGGCTGATGGCGGCCGAGAAATGCGTCATCAACAGGGCGATACAGACGCCGCCGCAGAAGAACGGAACGGCGAGCACCGTGTAGGCGACGCTCAGCGTCACGAAGCCGGCGAACGACAGCTCCTGGGTGACTTGGAAATTGATGAAGAACAGCTCGCATACGACCGCGGAAAGGCCGAAACACCACGTGAAGGTGGTCAGCTGCGCATCCAGCCGGTCGGCGGTGAAGCGCTCGGGCAGCAGATAGACGATCAGGGCGCTCAACCCGAGCCCGAACATGGCGAGCGAGATGGCGACGAACGCATAGTGGCTGAGCAGCACCACCGACAGGATGCGCGCCGTCGCGATCTCCAGCATCAACAGCGCGAGGCTGAGCACGAAGATCAAGGCATAGTGGCGCCGCGCCGGGGTGAGACTCGTCATAATGGGAGAACGTCCAGTTCTTTCCGAGCCGATACGGGTTGTCAAACACGTAGTGGCGGGGCCTGTTCCGATCGGCTCGGCGCCGCCGTCGCGGCAGTGGCCTTGGGGGCGAGCGCAAACAACACCTGCGATGCGATGCGCAGGGTGTTGTGAAAGACCTCCTCGTGCGTGACGTGGTAGCGACGCTCGAGCAGGCTGCGCAGCTCGCGGCGCGGGCGAACGTGTTGGCCGCGATCGTGCGCCAGGATGAAGCGGCTCACCCGATTGGCGGTGTCAGGGGCGGCGTCGAGCACGACGACAGACCGGCGCACCACGCGCGCGACCTCGACGAGAAAGCTGTCGAGCAAGGCATCGTCGAGATGGTGCGCGACGTTGATCAGCAGCGCCTTGTCGAACGTTTGGGCGTGGAAGCCGAGCGCCGCGGCGCTCATGCTGGCGAACGCGCAATCGCTGTTCGCGGCCTGCTGGCGCGCGTAGTGCAGGTAGGGAATCTCGACGTCGATGCCGACATAGCGCTGCCGTACCAGCCGGCTGCCGATGCCGGTCCCGCACCCGACGTCGAGGATCCGCTCGCCGGGTTGGACATCGAGCACGCGCGTCAGCCGCCCCATCGTACCCCAGTAGACGGGGACCCGCGTGTAGTGGAACACGCCTCGATCGAGGACACGCTCGAAGAAACTCGTGCCAGCGGCCATGTGCGTACCGATCTATCCCTCCCCCGGGAGGATTTGCCAGACATACGATTTCGCCCGGCAATTGCGTTCAGCGTCCGATCTGGTGGAGGGCGCCGCTTCGTCGGCGCCGGGGAGGAGAGGGGTAATCCGAACAGCGGCGCGCATCTATTACCCACACACCCGGGCGCCGACGAAGCGGCGCCCTCCACGATATCGATGTACAACCCAATTCGCGGAAAAAAGGAGGCGGATCGCCGCCGCGCTATGGCTTGCGCGCCAGGCAGACGAGGGACATACCGATCGGCGGCGTGGCGCGTCGGAACAGCCAGCGCTCGAACTTCATCACGCCCAGCATGGTGCGATTGAGCCACGGCGAAAGATTGTACAGCGGGTCGACGCTGGCCATCGAAACCGGTGGTCGTTCGCGCAGGCTCCAGCGCAGTTTCTGTTCGGCGGCGCGCACCAACGCGATGGGAAAGATCAGCGAGTTGAGATGGAACGCCGCTTCGACCTGTAGGCCGAAGCGCTCCATCAAGTCGACGATTTGGTGCATGCGATAGCGGCGGCGGTGATGGTTGAGGTCGTCCTTGTCGGTCCAGAGGATTTCGAACGCGGGCACGTGAATCAGCACACATCCGCCGGAACGGCAGATGCGCGTCATCTCACGCACGCAGCTGACGTCGTCGTCGAGATGCTCGATCACGTCGATCGCCATCACCAAATCGAAGGCACCGGTCGCGAACGGCAAGTCGACGCCGGCGGAGCGCACCAGGTCCCGCAGGTGGCGCGCTTGGCAGAACGCCAAGGCTTCCGGCGCGTAATCGCAGCCGGCAACCATCGACCATCCGGGCGGAAACTCGGTCAGGATGGCGCCGGTGCCGCAGCCGACGTCGAGGGCGCGGCCGCGGACGCCGCTGCGCGCGATCAGATCGAGGAAAATCCGCCGCGTCCCGACGCACCACCAATACCAGTCTTCTATCTCGTAGAAGCGTTGATAGAGCTGAACGTCCATGCGTGCGGGTGAGTCGCGCGGCTAACGTTTCGACCGATCGCTGTCAAATTCGGCGGCCGCGCGAGCGACGCTCAACGCAGCGCCGCCGCCGCACCGTCGGCCGTCTGCGCCTCGCGCGCGGCTTCCGGCTGCGCCGGCACCGATTTGATGGCGGTGCCGCGCCACGAGTTGCGGTTGTGCCAGCCGATGACGACCTCGCTCAAGCCGGCGTCGCCGAACCAGCGCTCGAACTCCTCGCCCGGAATGTACGCGGCGATGGCGGGCCCGAGGTGGTCGTGCACGATCAGGTGGACATCGCGGAACGGCAGCGCACCGAGCGCGTTGATGTACGACTGATAGAAGAGTCGCTGGCCGATGGCCTGGAACGGGGGTCGGCTGAGCGGGCGGTAGACGCCGTGGCTGGCGACGTACAACGCCGCCGCCGGAATCTTCGCAAGATGGAAGAGCCAGCGGTGCGGCAGGCGCGAGGTCACCGCCTTGCGGATCGGGTCGACGATGCGGACGATCCATTCGTTGTTCTCGCGGCCGTACACCCAGACGATGATGCGGCCGCCGGGCTTGAGCACACGCACCAAGCGCATGAACGCCTCGCGCGGATCGGGAGTGTGATGGACGACGCCGATGGAGAACGCGAGATCGACGACACCGGCGGCGATCGGCAGCTTGAACAGGTCCGCCTGAATCACGTGCACGTTCGGCAAGGCGCGCGTGTTGGCGTAGGCGGCGTCTACCGCCGAGCTGAGGTCGACCGCCAACACCTCGCGCGCGCCGAAGCGCGCCGCCAGCCGCGTATGGCGGCCCTTGCCGCAACCGCCGTCGAGCACCACGCGATCGACGAACGTGGCGCGATCGTTGGGCGCGATCCAGGCGAGAAACTGCTCCTCGTATTCGTCGCTGTGAAAGTCGAACTCGGTCCATTGCTCGCCGAATCGCTCCACCGTGCGTTGCGCTTCGCCGGCGAGCGCAGCCGGGGCGAAGCGCGGCACGCCATCGACGATGGGAAAGCGCGCGCGGCAGGACGGGCAGCCGAGATGTCCGCTGAGGATCTCGTCGCCCTGCACCGCTGCAGCGTCGAGTTCGAGCGACTGCGCGCACTGCGGGCACGCCAGAAACGCCAACGCCCGATGCCGCATAAACCCTGCGATAGCCCAGCGCGGGGACAGTGTCCAAGACCCTTCCCAGAGACTTCGCCGACTTTCCAGCACATTGGGATCCTAAGCTTAGAATTCCACGTGGACAAGTTGTCG